>Ga0187773_10000624_pt1 | contig 14020 bp, 16 predicted proteins | sample 0216_BV02_MP05_1_FD_133133 | JGI IMG/M metagenome (GOLD analysis project Ga0187773, IMG submission 133133) | Tropical peat soil microbial communities from peatlands in Department of Meta, Colombia - 0216_BV02_MP05_10_MG | ecosystem: Environmental > Terrestrial > Soil > Wetlands > Peat | place...
CACTAAGTCCGGCTTGCGGGCCGTTATTCGTAGGGCTTGAACGTGAGCTGCAGGAAATAGGTGATCTTCATTCAAGGCGCCTCAGAATCAGATCTCCTCTGGTATGCTGGAACGCGCTTGGACAGTTTAGGTGAGTCTATCGAGTATGGAGGTCGCCCAGGGCATTCGGATAGATCGCAACCACTAATCTTAGGAGGGGAATATGAAAGGGTCGCTCAGATACATCGTTAGTTTGCTGGTGGTTCCCTTGTTTGCTTCAGCTACGGGTCAGGCATGGGCAGATAATAAGAAGCCCGACCCGGTGACCATCGTCAACACACCGCTTCCGGTAACGGGCACACTCGGCGTTTCCGGACAAGTTCAGGCACAAATTAATAACGGGGTTGGAAACCCCGTGCCGGTCAAAATTACGGGTACGAACCCGCCGGTACGATTTCAGAGTGAGAAACTTATGACCGTCGCGCAGGGCACTACGGGTAATTCTGTCGCGATGTTTCAGGTGCCCTTGGGCATGGTGGGCATCGTCAAATTTGTTTCGGGACACACCTTTACCAATGTTGATTCGTGGGTAAGTTGTGCGATCGTGCGGACGGACGCCAATGGCACACCGCTTGGTGGAAACGGTGAGCACGTCGTGCAGATGCAAAAACAGCTCAGGCCCGGCGTGGGCGACTTCTACCACGAGTTCTCGCAGCCGATGGAGTTCTACGTGGACAATAGCGTTGTGGGCTTCAATTACGTGGGAGTAAGTTGCGACTTGGTTCCGGCACCAACGAGCTTCGGAGACATCTTCCAATTCGACATCACGGGTATTCTTGAGAGCGCTCAATAGTAAACTCAGTCGAGGCGCCGAAACAGGCGGGTCAGCGAGGTAGCCTATAAAATTTCGACCGCGGATCGCGAATTGAAGGCGAACGCCGCACCGATAATTGGAGACACTTTTTGAGACCCCGCTTCGGCGGGGTTCTTGTTCTTCTGACGTTCTAGTTCCCTGCATTCCTTCCGCTCTAGCCGGTCTTTCTTTCCTTCGGCTACTGGTCGGTCCCCTTCGGCATCTTGGGCAATTCGCATTTCTGGAAATCAGTTACTACTGCGCTTACAGCATCGCGTAATTTCGACACGTCGATTGCCACTCCGCGGCGCGTTAATCTCGTTAGTATCCGGTTATCGTTGTTGAACTGGAGCTCTGCTTGTTTTCGCGTATGGAACACACTAAGCGATAGGTAGGTTTCAACAACTTGTCTATCTCGTTTGTCTATCATCAAGTCCCGAGCATATCAGTTCACTTAGATCAATCACTTACTGGAATATGAAAGTTGCCACCTGGAACGTCAACGGCTTCCGCGCGCGGGCGGGACAATTCTCGGAATGGCTTGCCCGCGACCAGCCGGACGTAGTGTGCCTCCAGGAGCTCAAGGCCGAGCGCACGCAGATTCCGATGATCCCGGAGCTCGACGGCTATGAAAGCTACTGGCACGGGCTGCGCGCCTACTCGGGCGTCGCGCTGCACGTGCGGAAGGGCCTGCTCGACGCCGCGCCCGTCTTCGGCCATCCCGACTTCGACATGGAGTCGCGCATTGTCCAGGCGGAGGTCGGCCGCCTCGTCCTCGCCTCTGTATACGTGCCCAACGGCGGCAAGGACTACGAGGCCAAGCTCCAGTTCCTGGTGCGCCTGGCCGACTGGACGAAGCAGCTCGCGCGCGAAGGCCGCGAGCTCGTCCTGTGCGGCGACATGAACGTCACGCGCAGCGACAAGGACCTGCACCCGAAGGAGGTGAAGCCCGGCGTGATCGGCCAGCGCGAGGAGGAGCGGGACTTGTTCGAGCGCGTGCTCGGCGACCGGCTGGTCGACGTGACGCGGGCGCTCCACCCGGACGATTCCAATCTGTTCACCTGGTGGGCGCCGTGGCGCAACATGCGCCAGCGGAACATCGGCTGGCGCATCGATTACGTCCTCGCCTCCCCTTCGATCGCGTCGCGCGCATCGAGCTGCACGGTGCTCGCGGAGGTCGGCACCAGCGACCATGCGCCGGTGATGATGACCACGGCCTAGGTCTGCATGCCCGCAAGCCGGTGCAGCAGGCAGCCGTTGGTCCGCCAGCGGCCTCCTTCGCGCAGCATCGGGTAGAGCGCGAGCCACGCGCCTCCCGCGGCGTCGGTCATCCTCACCGGCTGCACGACCTCGCCGTGGACGATCTCGGGCGGCTGGAACCGGACGGACTTCGGGCGGTAGACGACCGGATACTGGGTCTTCACCATCTCCATGAAGGCCTCGGGCGTGCCGAACGTCGCCTGGATTCCGGCGGTCGCGAGCGAGAACGCCCGCGGGCCGTCGTCGTGCGCAAAGGCGTCGAGCTGGTCCGCGATCACGGCGCGGATTGCCGCAGCGTCCTCCTTGGAGACCTCGGCGGCGGGTACGCCCGCGGTCAGCCCCAGGAGCAGCGCAAGAACGATGAGGCGAGCCACGGTCGTCTCCTTTGCATCGCCATGCTAGAGTATTCCACAGGGAGCCGACCTTCGAAGACAGGAGCTCGCATGAAGGAAGAGGAAGGAAAGGTTCTGAACCACATCCAGCATCTCGTTGCCGAGGAGCATCGGCTCTTCGATCACCCTTCCCCCACCGCGGACCAGAGCAAGCGCCTCGCCGACATCCAGAGCGAGCTCGACCAGTGCTGGGACCTGCTGCGCCAGCGGCGCGCCCTGCGCGAGACCGGGCACGATCCCGCCGAGGCGCACGTGCGCCCCGCCGGGGTGGTCAAGAACTACGAAGGCTGAGCCGGTGGACGAATACCGCAGCAGGAGCATCGTCGTCCGCTTCGACGGCGCGAAGTGCATCCACTCGCGCCACTGTGTGCTTGAGCAGCCGGCGGTGTTCAAGGCGAACGTCTCGGGGGCCTGGATCGATCCGGACGCGGCGGCGCCCCAGGCTGCGGCCGAGGTCGCGCACAACTGCCCCTCGGGAGCGATCACCTACGAGAGGCGCGACGGCGGCCCGCAGGAAGCCGCTCCCCTCGTGAACACGGCGCACGTGCGCGAGAACGGGCCGCTCGCGTTCCGCGCTGAGCTGATCGTCGACGGCATGCCGGCGGGATTCCGCGCCACGCTGTGCCGCTGCGGCGCGTCGAAGAACAAGCCCTGGTGCGACGCGAGCCATGTCGCGGCCGGCTTCAAGGCGAGCGGCGAGCCCGCCACGACCGAAGCGCCCAAGCCGCTCGCGAAGCGCGACGGACCGCTCTCGATCACGCCGACCAGGAACGGCCCTCTCGAGGTGAACGGCAACCTCGAGATCTGCAGCGGCACCGGACGACCCGTCGTTCGCACCACGCAGACCTGGCTGTGCCGTTGCGGCGGCTCGTCGAACAAGCCGTTCTGCGACGGCACGCACAAGAAAATCGGCTTCGCCGGCTAGGAGGCGTCGTGGCCGCGCAATGCACCCACCTCGACCAGGTACGCGACGTCAGACCGCGCACGCCCAGGGGCTGCGAGGAGTGCCTCAAGGCGAAGATGAAGTGGGTCCACCTGCGGCTGTGCCTCACCTGCGGCCACGTCGGCTGCTGCGACAGTTCTCCCGGGAAGCACGCGACGAAGCATTTCCACGACACGCAGCACCCCATCATCAGGGATTTCGACCCCGGCGACGACTGGGGCTGGTGCTACGTCGACAATCTGATGCTGCAGCCCGCCCCGAAAGCGAAGTAGGTCCTAGAGTCCCATCATCGGCCCGAGCGCGGCCGAGCCGTCGCCGAGCGCCGCGAGCACGAGAAGCCCGACCGTCCAGAACGCGGGGTATTCCCAGCCGCCGTCCTTGTTGGTGAACATCCAGCCGTTCCTGCCGTGCACGAGCACGATGGTGCCGAGCATGAGCGGCACCAGCAGCAGCGCCACCCAGCGCGTCTCGATGCCGAGGAGCAGCAGCGTCGCGCCGCCGATCTCGGCCGCCATGGTCGCGTACGCTAACCACCCGGGAACGCCCAGCGACTCGAAGTACTTCACGGTGCCCGCCGGGGTGAACACCTTGATCTTCACCCAGGCGTGCGCATAGAACATGATCGCGAGCGACAGGCGCAGCAGGAGCGCCGCGATGCCGACGAGCTCCGGATTGGTCATGGCCCCTCCTCAATTCGGACGAGGGCCTATCTTGCGCCGCGCTGCCGCGCCTGTCACTCCCTTCAGACGACCGGCGCCGGAAGCTTCGGCAGCAGCCTGCACTTCGCGCGCGCCTCGTCGAGGCTAAGCGACATCAGCGGCCAGTAGTTCCATTGGTGGGTGATGTCGACGCTACACGTTGCGCCGCGGTGGATCGCCCACAGCACCTTCTCGGGATCGAAGTTTCCGACCTGGGGCGGCGCCACCGGCGTCAGCTGGACGCCGTGATGGAACTGCAGGATTGCGAACTGGACGAAGGAAAACCCGTCCTCGCGCCGGTTGCCCCCCTGGAAGCTGCCCTGCTGGATCTCGCCCAGAGGCGTCGTATCGTTGTCGGCGAGCACATGCCCGACGTCGTGGAAGGCAGCAGCGTCCGGAATCCCGCCGGGCTCGCCGGGAAAGCCGAAGCCGACCTCGGTCATGTGCTTCCAGTACTCGCGCCCGAGCGTGCCCTCGGGCAGCAGTCCGAGCCGCTTGTAGTTCGCGTGCTTCTCCTTGTCCACGGTCACGCCGAAGAACAGCGCGCCGAGGAATCGCGCGACGCCCATCGGACCGCCGGACAGGTATTGCTCCTTGAGCATCATCCTCATTACGCGGCGCATCGCGAGAACGCGGGCCCTGACGCGCCGGCCTTTCTCCAGCGCGCCGACCACGCCGACCGCGGGATCCCCGGTCCCGAGCCGCCAGCACAGCTCTCTGAGGAACTGTGCCGAGCCAGGCGTCACCGGATTGTTGAAGAGCGCGGCGACGGCGGCGAGCTGGACGAGGCGCTTGCGCTGGTGCGCGCCCTCGATGCGCACTTCCTGCGCGATCAGCGGCGCCGGATCCTCGACGCCCATCCGATACCCGGTGATCCTCGCATAGGTATCCAGGAAGAGTCTCTGGCGTGAATTGAGCCTGCCCGAGTGGCGCAGGGCAGTGCGCAGCGTGCTGAATACGGTGTCAAGATCCTTGCGAGGAAAAACGTCGATGTCCATGAGAGGTCTCCGTTGGGTTGGTCGTTCAGTGGCCCGCCTGCGCCAGGCTGACCGCGCGCGCGGGCCGGGGCGCGAGCCAGATGAAGAACGCCGCGAAGCAGCACAGGGCCGCGACCGTCCACATGATCTGGTTGGTCGCGAGCATGACGCTCTGGCCGGTCAGCAGGTTGTCGAGGACGCTGCGTATCGCGTCCGGGCTCATCCCCGACGCGGCGAGCGAGGCCGCGGCGTCGCCCGTGCGGTCGATGTCGCCGACCAGCTCGGCGTGCATGATGTTGGTCTTGTCTTCCCAGGCGGTCTGCACGACCGAGGTCGCGACCGCGCCCGAGAGCGTGCGCAGGAAATTCTGCAGGCCCGCTGCGGAGGCCATCTCGCGCTCCTCCACGCTGCCGAGCGCGATCGCTGTCACCGGGACGAAGAAGAACGGCAGGCCGATGCCCATCAGGATCAGCGGGTGCGCGATCTGCCAGTAGGTCATGTCCGTCGTCGAGAAGGTGCGCCACGCCGTCACAAGCCCCAGCCACATCAGGCCGAAGAAGATGAGGCGCCGCGGGTCGGTCTTCGCGATCAGCTGGCCCGCGGCGGGCGCCGCCGCGACGGCGAGCACCCCGCTCCACGCCGTGGCGAGCCCCGCCCAAGTCGCGGTGTAGCCCATGTAGCTCTGCAGCCACAGCGGAGTCAGCACGTTCATGCCGAACACGCAGCCGAAGCCGAGCGCGATGGTGATCACGGCCGTGGTGAAGCCGCGGTGCCGGAAGACGCGCAGGTCGACGATCGGGTGGCGCTCGGTCAGCTCCCAGATGAGGAACGCCGCGAAGCCGATCACAGCCACGACGGCGAGCGCCGTGATCTCGGCGGACTCGAACCAGTCGTGCTCCTTGCCGAGGTCGAGCATCAGCTGCAGCGACCCGACGAAGACGACGAGCAGCGCGAGCCCGACGACGTCGATCGGCGCTCGCGCGAGCGCGGTCTCGTAGCGCCTGAGCATGCGCCAGGCGATCGGCGCGCACGCGAGCGCGATCGGCACGTTGATGAAGAAGATCGTCGGCCAGGCGTAGGTGTCGCACAGCCAGCCGCCGAGGATGGGCCCGAGGATGGGCGCGACCAGCGTGGTCATCGCCCACAGCGCCATCGCCGCGGGCGCCTTGTCCTTCGGAAAGATGCGCATCAGCAGCATCTGCGACAGCGGCATGAGCACGCCGCCAGAGAGCCCCTGCGCGACGCGGCCCATGATGAGCATCGCGAGCGAGCCCGACAGCCCGCAGAAGGCCGAGAACACGCCGAACAGTCCCATCGCCGTGGTGAAGACGCGCACCGCGCCGAAGCGGCCGGCGAGCCAGCCGGTGAGCGGCACGACGATCGCCTCGGCGACCGAGTAGGAGGTGATCACCCAGGTGCCCTGGCTCGAGCTGATGCCGAGGCTGCCCGAGATGCTCGGCACCGAGACGTTGGCGATCGTCATGTCGAGGACGGCGATGAAGTTCGCCGTGGCGAGGACGACGGCCGCCAGCCACAGGGCGCCGCCTTTGAGCGGCTGGGCGTCTTCAGTCGACATGGCTGCGCGTGTCGATGGTGGCGGTCATCGACAGCCCGACCTGCAGCGGGCGCGCCGCCAGCTCGGCCGGGTCGAGCTTGATGCGCACCGGGACGCGCTGCACCACCTTGATCCAGTTGCCGGTCGCGTTCTGCGCGGGGATGGTCGCGAAGGTCGAGCCGGTGCCGCCCGAGAGGCCCTCGACCGTGCCGCGGTACCTGGCCGACTTGCCGTAGCGGTCCGAGACGACCTCGACCGGCTGGCCGACACGCACGCGGTCGAGCTGTCCTTCCTTGAAGTTGGCGTCGACGTGCACCTGCGACAGCGGCACCACCGACAGCAGCGCCGCGCCTTCCTTGATCTGCTGGCCCACCTGGACGGAACGCTTGGCGACGACGCCGTCGATGGGCGCGCGGATCACGGTGCGCTCGAGGTTGACGCGCGCCTGGTCGCGCTTCGCGCGGGCGAGCGCGACTTCCGGGTTGCTCTCCTCGGTCGTGCCGGCGATGAGCGCGGCGTTCGCCTGGCGCGCGCCGATCGCCGCCTTGTAGTTGGCCCTGGACTGCGCCGCGGCGGCAAGCGCCGAGGCAAGGCTCGCCTGGGCGTTGTCGAAGGCGTTGCGCGCGCGGGTCAGCTCGTCGCCCGACACCGAGCCCGACCGGGCGAGCGCGTCGCGGCGCTGGAGATCGATCTTCGCGCGCTCGAGGTCAGCCTGCGCCGCGGCGATCTGCGCCGCGGCGCGCTTCTCCTCCTGCGTGCGCGATGCGATCTGCGCGGCCAGGTTCTCGTCGTTCGCGACGTAGCCGCGCACCCGGCGCACCGAGCGCCCGAGCTCGGCATCCGCCTGCGCCAGCGCGAGCGCCGCGTCGGTGTCGTCGAGCATCACGAGGAGGTCGCCCTGCTTGACCTCCTGGGTGTCGGCGACGAGCACCTCGCGCACGATGCCGCTGATCGCCGGCGTCACCTGCGCGGTCTCCGCCGCGGTGTACGCGTTATCGGTCGACACAAAGCGCGAGGCGTAGAACAGTTCATAGGCGCCCCAGCCGAGGGCGGACTTGAGCACGAAAGCGCCGAGAAACAGGAACAGGCGCTTGCGTTTTTTCTTGTTGCGGGCGTCCTCGATCGCCGTCGCGGCCTCGTGAACGATGGGTTCCATCTTGGACATGGTGCCTCCTAGTCGTGTTGGGTCTGGTACCCGCCGCCGAGCGCCTTGACCAGCGCGACGTCGAGCGTGAACGAGCGGGACTGCAGATCGGTGAGCGTGCGCAGTGACGAGAGCAGCGTGTCCTCGGTGGAGAGCACGTCGAGGTAGGACGAGAGCCCGCCCTGGCAGCGGTCGTTCTGGATGCGCCAGGCTTCCCGCGCGGCGTCGACCGCCTCGCCGGTGCGCTCGAGCTGGCCGCCGAGCGCCTTCTGGCTCACGGCCGCATCGGCCACGTCCTGCAGCGCCTGCACCAGCGTGCGGTCGTAGTTCGCGACCGCCTGCGCGTAGTCGGCTTGTGCGCTCTTCAGCTGTCCGCGCAGGGCGCCGCCGTCGAAGATGGGCAGCGAGATCGCCGGGCCTGCGCTGCTCGTCGACGAGCCGCTCTTCGCGAGCCGGTCGAGGCCGAGCGACTGCACGCCGATGAAGCCGGCGAGGTTGACGTTGGGATAGAAGGCGGCGCGCGCCTGGTCGATGCGCTTCGCGGCGGCCTCCGCGCGCAGGCGCGCGGCGACGACGTCGGGGCGGCGGCCGAGCAGCTCGGCCGCGAGCCGCTTGGGCAGGCCGAACGATTGCGCGAGGTCGACTGTCGGGCGGGCGATAGCAAGGCCGCGGTCGGGGCCGGCGCCCATGAGCGCGGCGATGCGGTTGCGCTGCAGCCCGAGCTGCTCCTTGATCGAGAGCACGTCGGCTTCGGCGGCGGCGCGGCGCGATTCGACCTGGCGCACGCCGCCCAGGGTCTCCAGGCCGTTCTCGTAGCGGCGGCGGAAGAGGTCCGCGGTCTGGGCGCGGACCTCGAGCGCCGCCTGCGCCGTGTCGAGAGCGGCGTGCTCGCGCGCGAGCTCGGCGTAGGCCGAAGCGATCGCCGCGGCGAGCGCGAGGCGCGCCTGCGCGGCTTCGGCGGCCGCGGCGTCCGCGTCGGAAGTGGCGGCGGCGAGCGCTGCGCGGTTCTTCCCCCAGAAGTCGAGCTCCCAGGAGAAGTTCAGCGTGGCGAGGCCGTAGTCGTTCAGGCCCTGCGGCGTCACGGCTTTCGGCGTGATGTAGTTGTAGCTCATCTTCTGCTGGGTGACCTGGGCGTTCGCGCCGACCTGCGGCACGGTCGCTGCGCCGGACACCTCGACGATCGCCTGCGCGCGGCGCAGGCGCGCCTCGGCGTCGGCGATCGAAGGCGAGCCCGCTAGGGCTTCGCCGATCAGGACGCCGAGCTGCGGATCGCCGTAGCCTTCCCACCAGGCGTCCGTAGGCCAGCTCTTCGCCGGTGCGGCGAACGAGCGCCCGGTCGCGTATTGCTCGGCGGGCTTGATGCCGGCAGGCGTCTCCTTCGAGGGAAACCCGGCGCAGGCGGCGAGCGCCATGGCCGAGACGGCCGTCAGGGCCGTCAGCTCGATTCGCCGCATCGGTGCTCGCTTCATGCTCCGCTCCTCAGGTCGTCGGGTTTCGCAGGTTGCAGTGTCGCGGCCGGGAGTTGCCGGACGATTCCAAGACCGGCGGCTCAGATTTCGCTTGAAACGAACCCCGGCGCTCCCCTGATGCACCAGTTCACGAAGTGCACGCAGTTGTTCGAGAGCAGCCGGTAGCGGTCCTCGCCGAGGCGCTGGCGAGCCCGCTCGACCCTCGCCGCGCCCGCGAACGGATCGGCAGGCAGGTCCTTCACCAGGACCTGGCGGCCGTTTGCGAAAGCCTCGAGCGTGATGTCCTCGACGGGGCCGCGCCGGAACAGGTCCTTGAAACCGCGGTAGTGGATGACCCGGCCGCCTCCCGCGTACAGGCCGTGGTGACGGTAGAACCGGCGCGGCGTGACGAGGTGCGCTCCGAGGGGGAGTTCGCCGACGAGTCGTTTGTCCATGAGCCGATCATGGGCGCGCCGGGTGCCGCGCCGATTGCGTTTCCGGCGCCTCGCGTTTCGGCTGAAATCCTCCCGGACGGGAGGGGGAAACTAGCGGACGATCTCCACGGCGGCGCTGAACACGTAGCCCGCGCCGCGCTCCGTGACGATGAACTTCGGATGCGCCGGGTCCGCCTCGATCTTGCGGCGCAGCCTGAGGATCTGCACGTCGATCGAGCGGTCGTAGACCTCGGCGTTGTGCAGCCGCGACAGATCAAGCAGCTGGTCGCGCGACAGGATCCGCTGCGGCGCCGACAGGAACGCGGCGAGCAGGCTGAACTCGTTGTTGGTGATCTCGACCTGCTTCCCGTCGGGGCTCTTCAGCTTGCGCAGGCCCACGTTCAGCTCCCAGCCGCCGAAGCGGTAGGCCCGCACCTTGGCGAGCGCGTCGGCGACGCTCGCCTGCGCGTTGGCGCGCCGGAGCAGCGCGCGGATGCGCGCGAGCAGCTCGCGCGGGCTGAAGGGCTTGGTGAGATAGTCGTCGGCGCCGAGCTCCAGGCCCATGACGCGGTCGGCCTCCTCGGCGCGGCCCGTGAGCATGAGGATGGGGATGCCGGAACTCTCGCGCAGCTTCCTCGCGATCTGCATGCCGTCCTCGCCCTGCAGGCGCACGTCGAGGACGACGAGGTCGATGGTCTCGCGCGCCATCACCTCGGCGAGCTCCTTGCCGGTCGAAACGGCCGTGACGCGTACCTCGTTCTGGCCGAGATAGTCGGCGACCAGCGACCGTATGGCCGGGTCGTCGTCCAGGGCGAGGACGTGGGGCGCGGGCGAAGGGGCGCCGGTCATGGCTGCGCCCCCCACGCCTTCGCGCGCTCGCGGACCTGCGGGGGAAAGGCGCAGGCGCGCCGCGCGACCGCGTCGAGGTGGACCGCGACGAGGGTGCTGGTCGCAGCGACCTCGCCCGAGTCCTCCTTGCGCATCTCATGCGAGAAGCGGATCGACTTGTCCTGCACCTCCAGCACCGACGAGCGGACGGTGATCAGGTCGCCTGCGACCAGCTCCCTCTTGTACTGGATGCTCTGCTCGACCGCGGCCATGCCCCGCCTGTTCTCGCGCAGCCAGTCGGGCGTGAGGCCCAGGTGGAAGAGCAGGTGCCAGGTCGCCTCGTCGAACTTGCCCACGTACCACATCACGTTCATGTGCCCCATGTGGTCGCAGTGCCAGGGGTAGACGATGCCGCGGTAGGTGACGGGCAGCTCGCTCATGACCGCACTCCGTTGCGCAGCGCATTCGCCAGGCCCCGGGCGATGTCGCGCTCGACCAGGGGCTTCGCCAGGACCTCCATGACGCCGAGCTCCCTGGCGCGGCCGAGCAGCGCAGGGCTCACGAAGCCGCTCATCAGCACGATCGGGATGTCGGGGCGGATCAAGCGGATCTCTCTTGCGAGCTCCGAGCCCGTCATCTCCGGCATCGCCTCGTCGGACAGGACGGCGTGGAAGCGCGAGGGCGAGGCGCGAAAGGACTGCAGCGCCTGTGCGCTCGAGGTGAACCCGACAGGCTCGTAGCCCAGGCCCGCGATCATCTCCTCGCCCAGGCGCACCAGCGGCTCCTCGTCGTCGACCAGCAGGATGGTCTCGCCGGTGCCCGGGGTAGCGACCTCCGCGACGCCGGCGGGCGCGGCGACAGCGCTGCTCCAGGGCAGGTACACGGTGAAAATCGCGCCCTCGCCGGGGCGGCTCTCGACGTCTATGCCGCCGCCGAGGTCGGTGACGATCCCGTGGACGAGCGACAGGCCGAGGCCGGTGCCGACGCCGACCTCCTTGGTGGTGAAGAAGGGGTCGAATATCCGCTCCAGGATCTTCGCTGGGATGCCCGGTCCCGTGTCGCGCACCGAGAGCCGCAGGTAGCGGCCGCCCGCGAGGACGCTCGTCGCGACCCTGCCGCCGCTCTTCTCGACCACGTCGAGCGAGACGGTCAGCGTGCCGCCCGCCTTCATCGCCTGGACCGCGTTGGTGCACAGGTTCATCACCACCTGGTGGATCTGAGTCGGGTCGCCGAGCACGGCGGCGTCGCCGGCGGCCAGCGCCCGCTCGAGGCGGACGTCTTTCGGCAGCGAGGCCGCGACGAGGTCGAGCGCCTCGGCGACCACCGATTGCACGTGCACCGGGGTGCGCTCGCCGATTCCGGAGCGGCTGAACGCGAGGATGCGCTCGACCAAGGACTTCGCTCGCACGCCGGCGCTCATCGCGGCATCGATGTGGCGGCGCAGCGGCGTGCCTTCCTTCGAGTCCTTCTGCGCCATCTCGCCGTAGCCGAGGATCGCCGACAGGATGTTGTTGAAATCGTGCGCGATCCCGCCCGCGAGCGTACCGATCGCCTCGAGCTTCTTCGCCTGCAGCAGCTGGTTCTCGAGGCGGACGCGCTCCGATTCCGCGTTCCGGTAGTCGGTGGTGTCGCTCACCGAGCCGACGAGGCGCAGCGCCTTCCCGTCCGCGTCGCGCACGCAGATATGCCGGTGGCGGATCCAGCGCAGGCTGCCGTCGGCCATCGCGATCTGGTATTCGACGTCGCGCAGCGTATCGCGGCTCGCGAGGAAGCGCACGAGGTCGTCGCGCGCGCGTTCGCGGTCCTGGTAGCGGATCAGCTTCACCCATTCCTCTCGACTGCGCTCGGTGACGTCCGAGTCGATGCCAACGATCTCCATGGCGCGCTTCGACGAGTAGATGCGTCCGGTCGCGATGTCCCAGTCTATGATTCCGTCGTTCGAGCCCGCGACAGCGAGCGCGAAGCGCTCCTCCGATTTTGCGAGCGACTCGCGCGCGGCCTGCAGCCTGGACAGCTGGCGCATCGCGACCGCGAGCATCAGGGCGGCCAGGGCGCTGAGCGCGAGCGTGCGCCTCGCCGTGGAGAAGGACTGCTCCCGCCACGGCGCAAGCGCGGTCCTCGTGTCGCGCGTGACCACCACCGCGAGCGGGTAGTCGGGCACCAGCTCGATGGCGCCGAAGCGCTCGATGCCGTCCAGCGGGCTCGTGACGCGCGTCGGACCGACGTGCCCCGGAGAGGTATACAGCGCGAGCATCTCGTCGAAAATGGGATAGCGCTTGCCTATCCCGGCCTCGATCTGCGGATTGCGCGCGATGAGCGTGCCGTCGCGATGCATCAGCGTGACCTTCGTTCCCGGCTCGAGCTGCACGTCCTGATAGAACTTCCGGAAATACTCGACGCGCGCGCGCGCCGAGATCGTACCGGCGAAGCTGCCGTCGGGATGCTCCAGGCGCCGAGTGACGGGGAACAGCCACTCGCCGTCGATGCGGCTCTGGATGGCCTGGCCGACGAACAGGTTGATCCCGGGGTTGTCGCGCGGGACGGTGTAGAAGGCGCGGTCGGAGACGTCGCGCACCGAGCCGGGCGTCGGGTAGACCCACGCTCCCCGGGTGATGCCTTTGGCGTCGGCGAGGTGCAGCCCGTTGATCTGTGCGAGGCCGACCGCCTGCTCCTTCAGGTAGGTGTAGAGGTCCTTCTCGCTCATCCCATCGAAGGCGCCGCGCTGCTCCTGCGCCGCGAGGTAGCGCAGCAGGACGTCGATCGCCTGGATCGAGCGCGCGGTCTGCTCGGCCATGATGCGCGCCTGGGTGTCGAGCTCGCGGCCGGTGTTCTCGATCGCCGCGTCGTAGCCGCGGTAGATCTCGTAGCCCGCGATCGCCATCACGACCGCGATGAAGAGGGTGCCGAATGCGACGAGAGAGCGCCGCGCCCGCTTGTGCGAGCCCAGCGCCTCGATCACGGACTGGATGTTCACTTCGGGGCGTCCAGCAGCCGGTTGACTGCCGTGACCAGCGCCTCGCGCGACAGCGGCTTGGCCAGCGCGCCCGCGACGCCGAGCGCCCGCGCTACCAGGCCCGCGCCGGCGACGCCGGCGAAGAAGCTCGACGACAACGCGAGGATGGGCACGCCCGGGTGCCGCTCCGCCACCCCCTTCAGCTGGATCAACCCGCGGTGGCGCGGCAACGGCACGTCGACGACGACAAGATCGAAGTCGTTCCGCCCGGGCTCGTCGCCGCCGTCCTCGGCGAGGACGCTCAAGCCCTGAGCCGAAAGCCAGGCTTCGAGCAGCCCGAGCAGGGCCGGGTCGGCGTCGACGACGAGGATGCGCGGCGGGTTGTCAGCCGCCCAGGCCATCGTCGTACGGCCGCGCCGCGCGAACCAGACCGAAGTCGGCGAACTGATCCAGCTCGTCCAGCGTCCAGGCGTCGAACTGAGCATCGGGCTCCCCCGCGAACAGTATGGCATCGGCGGGGGCTTCGCGGTAAGTCTGGGTGTTCATTGCGTCCTCC
>Ga0187773_10000625_pt1 | contig 14000 bp, 13 predicted proteins | sample 0216_BV02_MP05_1_FD_133133 | JGI IMG/M metagenome (GOLD analysis project Ga0187773, IMG submission 133133) | Tropical peat soil microbial communities from peatlands in Department of Meta, Colombia - 0216_BV02_MP05_10_MG | ecosystem: Environmental > Terrestrial > Soil > Wetlands > Peat | place...
CCGCTCAAGGAGTTCGCCGAAGTCAAGCATCGCACGCCGATGCTGTCCCTTGCCAACGCCTTCGACGAAGAGGAGGTGCGTGCCTTCGACCGGCGCGTGCGCGAGGGACTCGGCGTGCAGGCCGTCGAGTACGCCACCGAGCCCAAGTTCGACGGCCTCGCGGTCAGCTTGAGCTATCGAGATGGCGTCTTCAGGCAGGGAGCGACGCGCGGCGACGGGGCGACCGGCGAGGACGTGACGCCGAATCTGCGCACGGTGCGCTCGCTGCCGCTGCGGCTGCCCGCAGCGCCCGATACGAAGGATCTCGAGGTGCGCGGCGAGGTGGTGATGTTCAAGCGGGATTTCGATACCTTGAACGAGCGCCAGCGAGGCGCTGGCGGCAAGGAATTCGCCAATCCGCGCAACGCCGCGGCGGGCAGCCTGCGGCAACTCGATTCGCGCGTCACCGCCAGTCGGCCGCTACATTTCTTTGCCTACGCGGTCGGCGAGGTGTCGGGGGCGAGCTGGTCGACGCATGCCGAGACGCTCGATCGCCTCGCCGCGCTCGGTTTCAGGATCGCCGCGGAGCGCGACATCGTGCAAGGCGTCGACGGACTGCTCGAGTACTTCGCGCGCATCGGCAGGAAGCGCGAGCGCCTGCCCTATGGCATCGACGGCGTCGTGTACAAGGTCAACCGCCTGGACTGGCAGCGCCACCTCGGGTTCGTGTCGCGCGCGCCGCGCTTCGCGCTGGCGCACAAGTACCCGGCGGAGGAGCAGGCGACCGAAGTGCTCGACATCGAGGTACAGGTGGGACGCACGGGCGCGCTCACGCCGGTGGCCCGCCTCAAGCCGGTGCAGGTCGGAGGCGTGACGGTCAGCAATGCCACGCTGCACAACGAGGACGAGCTGCGCCGCAAGGACGTGCGCATCGGGGATACGGTGGTGGTGCGGCGCGCCGGCGACGTCATCCCGGAAGTCGTGTCGGTGCGGATAGAGCGACGGCCTGCCAATGCGCGCATTTTTCACATGCCGAAGAAGTGCCCCGTGTGCGGATCGGCGGTCACGCGCGCCGAGGACGAAGCGGTCGCGCGCTGCACCGGAGGGCTGTACTGCCCGGCGCAGCGCAAGCAGTCGCTGCTGCACTTCGCAAGCCGCCGCGCCATGGACATCGAGGGGCTGGGCGAGAAGCTGGTCGACCAGTTGGTGGACGCGGATATCGTGCGTACGCCAGCGGATGTCTTCGGTCTCTCGGCCAAGCGGCTCGGCGAGCTCGAGCGCATGGGCGAGAAGTCCGCGGCCAACCTGGTCGCGGCGATCGAGAGAACCAAGGACACGACGCTCGCGCGCTTCATCTTCGCGCTCGGGGTGCGCAATGTGGGCGAGAGCACGGCGCGCGACCTCGCGCGCCACTTCGGTAACCTGGAGCGGCTCATGCACGCGAGCGAGGAGGATCTGCAGGCCGCGCCCGACGTCGGACCCGTGGTGGCGCGTTCGATCCACGAGTTCTTCCAGGAGCCGCACAACCGCGAGGTCATCGCGAAGCTGCGGCGCGCCGGGGTCAATTGGCAGGAGACCGCGGGAGCGCCGGCGCGTGCCGCGGAGGACGTCAAGACCTTCGTGCTGACCGGCGCTCTGCAGAAGCTTACGCGCGACGAGGCGCGCGAGCGCATCGAAGCCAAGGGGCACAAGGTGGCGTCCTCGGTGTCGCGCAAGACCTCCTTTGTCGTCGCGGGCAGAGACCCGGGCAGCAAGCTCGACAAGGCGCGCGAACTTGGCGTGCCGGTGCTCGACGAGGACGCATTCCTCGACCTTCTCAAGAGGCTATGACACGCATGCAAACCAAGCTCAGAAAGGCGGTGTTCCCCGTCGCGGGGCTGGGCAGCCGCTTCCTGCCGGTTACCAAAGCGAGCCCCAAGGAAATGCTGCCGATCGTCGACAAGCCGCTCATCCAGTACGCGGTCGAGGAAGCGGCCGCGGCCGGCATTACGGAAATGATCTTCATCACGGGACGCAACAAGCGCGCCATCGAAGATCATTTCGACAAAGCCTACGAACTGGAGACCGAACTGGAGCTCAAGGGCAAGCACAAGCTGCTCGACATGGTGCAGGGCGTGCTGCCGGACAACTGCCGCTGCATCTACATCCGGCAGGCGGAGCCGCTCGGCTTGGGGCACGCCGTGCTGTGCGCGGGGCCGGTGGTAGGGCAAGAGCCCTTCGCGGTTCTGCTCGCTGACGAGCTGATGGACGCCGATCCCCCGGTCACCGCGGCCATGGCCGAGCGCTTTGCACGCGAGGCTTGCTCGCTGCTCGGGGTCGCGGAGGTCCCGCGCGAGCAGACCGGCAGCTACGGCATCGTGAGCGTGGAGGATGCGCTGGCCGAGGTTTCCCGGGTACGGTCGATCGTGGAGAAACCGGCGCCTCAAGAAGCACCCTCGCGCCTGGCGGTGGTGGGACGCTACGTTCTGACGCCGCGTATATTCGATCTGCTCGCGCAGGGGAAGCCCGGCCGCGGGGGGGAGCTGCAGCTGACCGACGCGATCGCGGCGCTGCTCGCCGAGGAGCGGGTGATGGCTATGAAACTTCCCGGCAGGCGTTACGATTGCGGCTCGAAGCTCGGCTACCTGAAGGCTTCGGTGGAGTTCGGACTGCGGCACCCGGAGATCGGGCGCGAATTCGCCCGTTATCTCGCGGAGCGGAAGGGCTAGGCCTTATACTTGCGCATTTTAGAGTTCGCTAATATACGCGCGGGAGATACCGGATGGCAGACAAGCTGATGATCGTCATGGTGAATACGGACCCGAGGAACGGGGCCGAGCTCGGGGCGCCGTTCTTCCAGGCGACCGTTGCGGCGGCGATGGAATACGAGGTCGAAGTGATCCTCACCGGCCGTGCAGGCGAGCTCGCGGTGAAAGGCGTGGCCGAAAAGCTGCACGTCAAGGAAGGTTCGCCCAAGAGCGTCTACGACTTCATCAAGGATGCGCACGAGGCGGGCGTGAAATTCAAGGTCTGTACTCCGACGCTGGAGCTGTGGGGCGAAGACCTGATCCCGGAAATCGAGGAGACCGTCGGCGGCGCCTACGTGATCTCGCAGGCGATGGACGACGACGTCGTCACGTTCACGTACTGAGAATGCCCGACGCCGCGGCGGCCTGGGACTTCCTTGAGAGCTCGGAGCTGGTGTCCGGCGCCGAAGAAGTGCAGGCGGCGCTGCGCCGGCTGGCGGGCGAGATCGAATCGCGGCTCGCCACGACCTATCCGCTGGTCCTCGCAGTCATGGGCGGGGCGGTGGTGTTCGCCGGACAGTTGCTGCCGCTGCTGCGCTTTCCGCTGGACTTCGAGTACATCCACGTGACGCGCTACGGCGCCGAGACGACCGGCGGACACGTGGACTGGCGCGTCGCACCCACCGACAGCGTGCGCGGCCGCACGGTGCTCGTGCTGGACGACATTCTGGACGGCGGCCAGACGATGCACGCGATCCGCGAACGCCTGCTCGCGCAGGGTGCGGCGACATTCCTGTGCGCCGTACTGGTCGACAAGGCGCTCGGGCGCGCCAAGCCGATTCGCGCGGACTTCGTCGGGCTGCACATCGCCGACCGTTTCGTGTTCGGCTGCGGCATGGACGCCCGGGGCTACTGGCGCAATCTGCCCGAAATCCGTGCCATGAAGGAAGGCGCGTGATCGGCATCATCGGAGGCAGCGGCCTGTCGCGGCTGGCGAACCTGGAAGCGTCCGCGCGCAAGGCGGCGCGCACCCCCTATGGCGAGCCCTCCGGACCCCTCACCGTCGGGCGCCTGAGCGGCAGCGAGGTCGTCTTTCTCGCGCGCCACGGCTACGGGCACACGTTTGCGCCGCACGAGGTGAACTATCGCGCCAACCTCTGGGCGCTGAAGGAACACGGCGTGCGTGAAGTCGTATCGGTCGCCTCGGTGGGCGGCATCCGCGCAGATCTCGGGCCGGGGACGCTCGTCCTTCCCGACCAGATCATCGACTACACCTGGGGGCGGGGCGCCACCTACTTCGAGGGCGCGGATGCGCCCGTCACGCATATCGATTTCACCGAACCGTATACCGCGGCGACGCGCGAGCGCATCCGACGCGCCGCGCAGACCTGCGGTGAGCCGATCGCCGACGGGGGCGTGTACGGCGCGACACAGGGTCCGCGGCTGGAAACCGCCGCCGAGATCAACCGCATGGAGCGCGACGGCGCGCACATGGTCGGCATGACCGGCATGCCCGAGGCCGTGCTCGCGCGCGAGCTGGGCCTGGCCTATGCAGCGATCGCGGTGGTTGCCAACTACGCCGCGGGGCGGGGCGACAGCGCGCGCAGCGTGTCACTCGAGCGCATCGAGGTCGTGCTGAACGAGGCGATGGGTCGGGTGCGCAAGATTATCGGGGCGCTGGTCGCAGCATGATCCGCCCGGTGCTCAGGATGGGCGATCCGCGCCTGCTCTCGGTCGCGCGGCCCGTGGAGCGCTTCGGCACGCCGCAGCTGTCGGACCTGCTGGCGGACATGCGCGACACCATGGCGCATTTGAACGGCGCCGGACTCGCCGCGCCGCAGATCGGGGTCGACCTAAGGGTCGTGATCTTCGGCCTGCGCGGCAACCCGCGCTATCCGGACGCAGAGGAAGTGCCGGACACCGTGCTGATCAACCCGGTGATCACCCCGTTGTCCGACGAGCTGGAAGACGGCTGGGAAGGATGCCTCTCGGTGCCTGGTATGCGCGGGCTCGTGCCGCGCGTGCGCCACTTGCGCTACTCGGGCTACGACGAGCAGGGGCGCACCTTCGAGCGCGTCGTGCAGGGGTTTCACGCCCGGGTGGTGCAGCACGAGTGCGACCATCTGGACGGGATTCTCTACCCGATGCGCATCCGGGATTTCACCAAGTTCGGGTTCGTCGACGTGCTGTTCCCCGAAGGCGGCCTGACCCCCGAGGACTGAGCACCGGCTAGAGCTGCAGATCCTGCAGCAGGTTCTGCTCCAGGCGCAGCACCGTTTTCGCGTCCGCAAGCGCCTGGCCGGAAACCAGGAAGACGTCCTCCGCCCTATCGCCGAGCGTGTTGATCTTCGCGCTGTGCAGGTTGACGCGGTAGGTACTGAGCGTGCGCGCGACGCGGTACAGAAGTCCCGGCCGGTCGCTCGCTACGATCGACAGCACGTGATAGGTGCCGCGCTCGTCGGGCCGGATGTCGACCGTTGGCGAGATCGGGAAATGCCTGACGCGGCGCGAGACGCGGCCGCTGCGCGGCGGCCCGAGCGGCGCCTGGGATTCGAGTTCCTCGGCGAGCTCCTTCTCGATTTGGCTCATCATGTCGCGGTAGTGAACGCCCTGACCCTCGCCCATCACGGAGAAGCTGTCCAGAGCGTATCCGTGCTTGGTGGTGTGGATCTTGGCTTCGACGATGTCGAAATTGCTGCGGTCGAAGTAGCCGCAGATGCGGGCGAAGAGCGCCTCGCGATCGGGGCAGTAGATCATCACCTGCAGACCTTCGCCGAACGGCGCCAGGCGCGCGCGCACCACGGGCTTGGCGCTGTCGACGCGGTAGTGCAGGTTGCGCGTCTGCCAGGCGATCTCCTGCGGATCGTGGCGCAGGAAATACATCGTATCGAGCTGCGCCCAGAGCCGATCCTTCACGCTCTCGGACAGCGCGTACAGGCGCAGCAGCCGCAGCGCTTCGGCCTGCTTCTCCGCGAGGGCCGCGTCGAGCTGCAGGGTCTCGCCGGTCAGAACGCGGCGCGTCGCGCGGAACAGGTCCTCCAGCAGCTTCGCCTTCCATGCGTTCCAGACCTTGGGGCTCGTGCCGCGGATATCGGCGACCGTCAGCAGGTACAGCGCCACTAGATTTCGTTCGCTGCCGACTTTCTGCGCGAAGGCGTGCACGACCGCCGGGTCGTGCACGTCCTGCTTCTGCGCGACGCTCGACATCGCCAGGTGGTGCTCGACCAGAAACTCCGCCAGCCGGGCATCCTCCGGCGCCAGCGCATGCCGGCGGCAGAATGCGCGTACATCCTTCTTGCCGAGCTCCGAATGGTCACCGCCGCGGCCTTTGGCGATGTCGTGGTACAGCGCGGCGACGTACAACAGCCAGCGGCGCTCGAAGCCGCTCATCAGCTGCGTGCACAAGGGAAACTCGTGAGCGAACTCGGGCATCGTAAAGCGGCGCAGGTTGCGCAGCACCATGAGGATGTGCTGGTCGACGGTGTAGACATGAAACAGATCGTGCTGCATCTGCCCGACGATGCGTCCGAACTCGGGCAGGTAGCGCCCGAGAATGCCGTACTGATTCATGCGCCGAAATTCATGCACGATCCCGCGCGACTGCTGTAGCAGCTGGACGAACATCAGGCGCGCGACGGGGTCGCGCCTGAAGCGCGCGTCGACGAAACGCCGGCCGCGCCACAGAGCGCGCAGCGTCTGCGCAGTGACGCCCTGCAGCTCCGGGTGCTGCTGCATGAGCAGGAAGCACTCGAGCACCGCGCGCGGCTCACGCTCGAAAACGCCCTCGTCCTTCGCTTCGAGCAATTCGCCGCGCACGACGAATCGCTCGTTCAGCGCGTACGGCGGAATGTCGGACTTGGGAAACAGGCGCGCGCCGAGGTTCTGCAGCAGGGTCGTGTTCAGCTGCGTGATGGCCTTCGCGGTGCGATAGTAGCGCTGCATCATCGCCTCGCTCTGGCGGCGGTGAGGCGTGTCCCGATAGCCGAGCTGCTCGGCGAGGGCGGTCTGCAAGTCGAACACGATCCGGTCCTCGCGTCGGCCCGCGAGATAGTGCAGCCGGATGCGCAGATCCTGTAGCAGCCTCTCGTGCCGCGCGAGCTGCAGCGCCTCGCCATGCTCGATCAGGCCGGAATTCTCGAGGTCGCGCCAGCGCCTGCCGATGCCACAGGCGCGCGCGATCCACTGGATGCCCTGCAGATCGCGCAGTCCCCCGGGCGCTTCCTTCAGATTGGGCTCCAGCGCGTAGGGGGTGTCCTGGTGCTTCGCGTAGCGCTGCTCCTGCTCCAGCCTCTTCGCTTTGTAGAAAGCGGCCGGGTCCATGTCCTGCGCGAGAGCGGACTCCAGGCGCTTGAACAGTGCGCGACTGCCGGCGAGGAAACGGGCCTCGAGCAGCGTAGTGCGGATCGTGATGTCGGCGCGCGCCGCGGTCACGCAATCTTCCACTGTGCGCACGCCGTGCCCCACATCTAGCCCCACGTCCCATAGCTCGCCGATGAGGCGCTCGAGCCGCGCGCGCTCGTCATGAGACGGCTCTGCTTCCAGCAGCACCAGGATATCGATATCGGAATAGGGATACAGCTCGCCGCGTCCGTAGCCGCCGGTCGCCACGAGCGCAGCGCGCCGCGAGGGACGCAGGGCGCGCCAGATCGATCTGATGAACCCGTCGACGACGCGCGCATGGCCACGCAGAAGAGCGCGCGGATCGGGATGCCGCCGGTAGGACTCGCGCAAGCCGTTGCGCGCCGACTGGAGCGCCGCGCGCATCGGACCGCCTGTCGCGCCGGGCGCGGGCAATACGGCGCTCATCGGCTAGTGCGCGAAATCCGGCGCGGGCGGAGTGTTCGCCGACACCGTCAGCACTTCGTAGCCCTCTTGCGTGACCAGAATCGTGTGCTCCCACTGCGCCGACAGGCTGTGATCCTTGGTGACGATGGTCCAACCGTCCGCCAGTTCGCGGATCCCCGCCTTGCCGGCGTTGATCATCGGCTCGACCGTGAAGGTCATGCCCGGTTCAAGCACCAGGCCCGTGCCGGGCTTGCCATAGTGCAGCACCTGGGGCTCTTCATGAAACTTGCGTCCGATACCGTGCCCGCAGAATTCCCGCACGACCGAATAGCCGTGCTGCTCGGCATGCGCCTGAATCACGGCGCCGACGTCCCCGAGTCGCGCCCCCGGGCGGACCTGCGTGATGCCTTTCCACATGCATTCGTAGGTGATGTGCATCAGCCTGCGCGCCTGAACGCTCGGCTCGCCCACGGCGAACATGCGGCTGGAATCGCCGTGGAAGCCGCTCTTGATAACCGTGACATCGATATTCAGGATGTCGCCGTTCTTAAGCACTCGGTCGCCCGGGATCCCGTGGCATACCTGGTGATTGACGGAGGTGCAGACGGACTTCGGGAACGGTTTGTAGCCCGGCGGTGCGTAATTGAGCGGCGCGGGAATCGAGTCCTGTACGTTGACGATGTAGTCGTGGCACAGACGGTCGAGTTCGCCCGTGGTCACCCCTCCGCGCACGTGCGGGGTGATGAAATCGAGGACCTCGGCGGCCAGCCTGCCCGCGATGCGCATGCTCGCGATTTCCTCGGGTGTCTTGATGGTGACTGCCATGAATCCTGGTTGAGGCCTCATGCCTGATTATGCTAGTATTTTAGGCTGGCTTGGAAGCGGGAGCATGTCTTGCTTGCAGGCCAAATTTCCCGCCGGGCGGATTAGGGTGCTTGGCGTCGGCGCTTGAGAAGAGGGCGGTCTGCCCGACACTCTACGCCACGCCGAGTCGTCGGCTCGGCCCGGCGGCAGTGATCAACCCTAAAGGAGTGGCTATTGTGTCGGTAACGATGCGTCAAATGCTGGAGGCGGGTGTCCATTTCGGACATCAGACCCGCTACTGGAATCCGAAGATGGCGCCGTTCATTTTCGGACATCGCAACAAGATCCACATTATCAACCTCGAAAAGACGCTGGCGATGTATCAGGACGCCGTGAAATACGTGCGCCAGCTCGCCGCAAACAAGGGCAGCTTGCTGTTCGTCGGCACCAAGCGTCAGGCGAGGGAGATCATGCGCGAGGAAGCGCAACGCTGCGGCATGCCTTTCGTGGATCATCGCTGGCTCGGCGGGATGCTGACCAACTTCAAGACCGTCAAGCAGTCGATCAAGCGGCTCAAGGAAATGGAGCAGATGTCGCAGGACGGCACGTTCGAGCGCATGTCGAAGAAAGAGGCGCTCGGCCTGCAGCGCGAGCTGGACAAGCTGAATCGCTCGCTGGGCGGCATCAAGGAGCTCGCGAGCCTGCCGGATGCGCTGTTCATCATCGACGTCGGCTATCAGAAAGGCGCGGTCGCAGAAGCCGTGAAGCTCGGCATCCCGGTGGTAGGCGTCGTCGACACCAACCATTCACCCGAAGGGATTTCGCACGTGATCCCGGGCAACGACGATTCCAGCCGCGCGATTCGTCTGTACGCGCGCGGAATCGCTGACGCCGTGCTGGAGGGCCGTACCCAGTCCGTGGAGGAAGTCGTCGCCGCCACGCGAGACGAGTTCGTCGAAGTCGAGGACGAGCGGGAAGGCGAGGACTGAGCGCGCATAGCCGGCGCATGCGATCGGGGAAAAGGGGCCGCGCGCCCCTTTTTTTGAACTTGCGGCAAGGAGCGGTAGGCGATGACGGAAATTAGCGCGGGCCTGGTCAAGGAGCTACGTGAGATGACCGGGCTCGGAATGATGGAGTGCAAGAAGGCCCTGTCCGAGGCCGGCGGCGATCTGCGCAAGGCGGAGGAGCTGCTGCGCATAAAGAGCGGGGCGAAGGCGAGCAAGGCCGCAGGCCGCGTCGCAGCAGAGGGCGTGATCGGCGCGTACCTGTCTCCGGATGCGAAGCTCGGCGCGCTGGTCGAGATCAATTGCGAGACGGACTTCGTCGCGAAGAACGAGGATTTCCTGGCCTTCGCGCGTGCCCTGGCCGAGCTGGTGGCGACGACTTCGCCAGCGGATCCGGCGGAGCTTTCCCGTCGCGCCCTCGAGGGGAGCACGGTAGAGGACAGGCGGCAAAAGCTCGTACAGAAGATCGGCGAGAACATCTCCATCCGGCGCTTCGAGCGCATCGCAACGGCGGCCCAGCTGGCGGTCTACCTGCATGGAGCGAAGATCGGCGTGCTGGTCGAGTACGACGGGCCCCAGGAAGTCGGCAAGGACCTGGCGATGCATATCGCCTTCGCCAAGCCGCAGTACCTGACGAAGACCGACGTGCCGGCAGAAGTGGTGGCGCGCGAGCGCGACATCCTGACCGCTCGGGCGAAGGAGTCCGGCAAACCAGCCGACATCGTCGCCAAAATGGTCGAAGGCGGCGTCAACAAGTTTCTGGGCGAGATATCCCTGCTCGGTCAGCCGTTCGTGAGGGACGACAAGCAGACCATCGAGAAGATGGTCGCGAGCAGGAAGGCGAAGATTCTCGGCTACCGGTACCTCGTCGTCGGCGAGGGAATCGAGCGCAAGTCGAGCGATTTCGCCGCGGAGGTCATGGCCCAGGCAGGCCTGGCACGTTGAACGAATTCTGAACTTGCGGAGGCCGTCTTGACCCCCAAGTACAAGCGCATCCTGCTCAAGCTCTCGGGCGAGGCGCTGATGGGCGAGGATCCTTACGGCATCAACAGGCAGACGATCGGCGAGATCGTCGCGGAAATCGCGCAAGTCGGGCGCATGGGCGTCGAGATCGGCGTCGTGATCGGCGGCGGAAACATCTTCCGCGGCGTTGCGCCCGGCGCGAGCGGCATGGATCGTGCGACCGCTGACTACATGGGGATGCTGGCGACCGTGATGAACGCACTGGCGCTGCAGGACGCGATGCGGCGCGCCGGGGTGACGAGCAGGGTCCAGTCGGCGCTCAACATCGAGCAGATCGTGGAGCCTTACATTCGCGGAAAGGCGATTCGCTACCTCGAAGAGGGCAAGATCGTGATCTTCGCGGCGGGCACCGGGAACCCGTTTTTCACCACCGACACGGCGGCGGCGTTGCGCGGCAGCGAGGTAGGCGCGGAGATCGTGCTTAAGGCGACCAAGGTGGACGGCGTCTATACGGCGGATCCGCTGACCGACCGCTCTGCGAAACGCTACGCGCGGATAAGCTTCGACGAGGCGATCGGCCGGAACCTCAAGGTGATGGACGCTACCGCCCTGACGCTTTGCCGGGACCAGAAGCTGCCCATCAATGTGTTCAGCATCTTCAAGAAGGACGCCCTGCGACGCGTGGTCCTGGGCGAGGACGAGGGCACGCTGGTCCACGTCTGAACGTGCATAGGAGAGCGTGATGATCGCGGAACTGAAGAAAGGCACCGAGCAGAAGATGCGCAAGAGCATCGATGCCTACAAGGCCGATCTGACCAAGGTGCGCACGGGCCGCGCGCATACGGGGCTGCTCGACCACGTTCAGGTCGATTACTACGGGGCTCCCACGCCGATCAATCAGATCGCCAAGGTGACCCTGCTCGACGCCCGCACGATCGGCGTGTCGCCGTTCGAGAAGAAGATGGTCGCCGCGGTCGAAAAAGCCATCCGCGAATCGGAACTCGGCTTGAATCCCGCCACGATGGGGGAAACGATCCGCGTGCCGATGCCTGCCCTGACGGAGGAGCGCCGCAAGGAGCTGATCAAGGTGGTGCGACACGACGCGGAGAACGCGCGCGTCGCCGTGCGTAACCTGCGCCGCGATGCGATGCACGCGCTCAAGGAAGCGCTGAAGAAGAAGGAGATTTCCGAAAACGACGAACGGCGCGCGCTGGATGACATCCAGAAGCTCACCGACAGGCACGTCGCGGAGATCGACAGCCTGCTGCAGGCCAAAGAAACCGAGCTGATGGCCGTTTGAGGCCCGAGCATGGCTCAGACCAGTTCCACGCTGGAAATTCCGCCGCACGACGAGGTACCGCGGCACATTGCCATCATCATGGACGGCAACGGACGCTGGGCGCGGCAACGGCACTTGCCGCGCTTTGCCGGGCACAAGCGCGGCGTCGAAGCGGTTCGCGCGACGGTGAAGAACTGCATGCAGCGCGGTGTCGGTTTTCTCACCTTGTTTGCATTCAGCTCGGAGAACTGGCGGCGCCCCCCGGAGGAAGTCGCGCTCCTGATGCAGCTGTTCCGGGGCGCGTTGACGGACGAGGTCGAAAAGCTGCACCGCAATCGCGTACGTCTCAAGGTGATCGGCGACACGCACAGTTTCGACCCCAAGATCCGCGCGCTGATCGAACGCGGCGAGGAGCTGACGCAGGCCAATTCGGGGCTTACGCTCACCGTGGCGGCGAATTACGGCGGCCGCTGGGACATACTGCAGGCGCTTGCCCGGCTGGCGCGCGAGCACCCGGAGGCGCTCGCGGGAGGGGTCCGGGAGACGGCCATCGCGCCCTATCTCGCGATGAACTACGCGCCCGAGCCCGATCTATTCATCCGTACGGGAGGCGAGCAGCGCATCAGCAATTTCCTTCTCTGGCAGCTCGCCTACACGGAGCTTTACTTCACGGATACGCTCTGGCCCGACTTTGACGCGCGCGCGCTCGACGAAGCCATCGCTTCCTATCGCCGCCGGGAACGTCGCTTCGGCCGCACCAGCGAGCAGGTCAAGGAAGCCGAAGGTTCGCAGGACGCAGGCCGCAAGCCTGCCGCGGGCGCAGTCGCCTGAGCCCCTTGCTGCTCGCCCGGGTTGCAACCGCAGCTCTGCTACTCGCGGTCTTTCTGGCGGCGAACTTCCTGCTCGCCCGGCCGCACTTTGCAGTGCTCATGACGCTCGTCATCGCCGCCGCGGCTTACGAGTGGGCCAAGCTGTGCCGCCTGGCGGGGGCGGCGGCGCTCGCCTACAGCGCGCTCGTCGGGGGATTGCTCGTCACGCTGATGCTCGCGCTCCTGCCCGGAGACGGAGCGCGCGGCGCGGCGAATGCCGTGATGATCGCGGCTGGCCTGTTCTGGATGGTGGTCGCGCCGGTCTGGCTTTGGCGCGGTGTCGCAGCGCAGCCCCGCGCCTTGCTGGCCGCGGCGGGCATCGCGGTGCTCGTGCCCGCCGGCCTTGCTGCGGTCGCGCTGCCGCCCGCGGACCTGCTCGCCCTCCTTGGGCTGGTGTGGCTCGCCGACAGCGCAGCCTACTTTGCCGGGCGGGCATTCGGGCGGCGCAAGCTCGCACCGACCATTAGCCCGGGCAAGACTTGGGCGGGCGTATGGGGCGCCGTCCTCGCGACGTCGGCCTACGCTATCATCTGCGCTGTGTCGATTCCGACGCTCGCCTCGCGCATCGAAGGGCGGGGATGGGTAGCGTATGTCTCAGGGGCCGTGCTGCTCTGCCTCGTCAGCATCGTCGGGGATCTGTTCGAATCGGCGCTCAAGCGCCAGGCGGGCGTAAAGGACAGCGGTAGGCTGCTCCCGGGACACGGCGGCATTCTGGACCGGATCGACAGCGCAACAGCCACTTTGCCGGTGGGTGCACTATTGCTTCATTGGATTCTCATATGAGCGGTATCGGCGCCGCAGCCGACGTGGACGGGCGCAGGCTCCGCCTGACCGTGCTGGGCTCCACCGGCTCGGTGGGCAAGAGCACGCTCGATGTAGCACGCCGTCATCCGCAGCGCTATGCGCTGTTCGCGCTTACTGCGCACAAGTCGGCCGATGCGCTGCTCGAGCAGTGCCGTCTGCACCGCCCGCGCTACGCGGTGCTCTCCGGCATAGAAGAGCAGGCGGGCTTGCGCGAGCGGTTCCGCGAGGCGGGATGCGAACTGCTGTTTGGCGCGCGCGCCCTGAAATCGGTCGCGTCCGATCCGGAATGCGACGCGGTGATGGCAGCGATCGTCGGTGCGGCCGGGCTCGGCCCGACGCTGGCGGCTGCGTCCGCCGGCAAGCGCGTGCTGCTCGCGAACAAGGAAGCACTGGTCATGGCGGGGCGGCTGTTCATGCGCGCCGCGCGCGGCGCCGGTGCAATGCTCCTGCCGATCGACAGCGAGCACAACGCCGTATTTCAATGCCTGCCGCAGGAGCCGGGCGGACGGCCGGCGCTCGGCGCGGTGCGCCGCATCCTGCTCACCGCCTCGGGCGGTCCGTTCCGCAGCGTCGCGCCCGAGCGCCTCGCGGCGGTGACGCCGGAGGAGGCCTGCGCGCATCCCAACTGGGTGATGGGGCGCAAGATCTCGGTGGATTCCGCGACGATGATGAACAAGGGGCTGGAGGTCATCGAAGCGCACTGGCTGTTCGAGCTGCCCGCCGAGCGCATCGAGGTCGTCGTGCATCCGCAGAGCATCGTGCACTCGCTGGTCGAATACGTCGACGG
>Ga0187773_10000626_pt1 | contig 13980 bp, 19 predicted proteins | sample 0216_BV02_MP05_1_FD_133133 | JGI IMG/M metagenome (GOLD analysis project Ga0187773, IMG submission 133133) | Tropical peat soil microbial communities from peatlands in Department of Meta, Colombia - 0216_BV02_MP05_10_MG | ecosystem: Environmental > Terrestrial > Soil > Wetlands > Peat | place...
AGGCCGGCATGCGCCATCAGGAAGCCGATCGCGTTGCCGTGGGCGCCGCAGCCGAAGCAATGGTAGAACTGCTTCGCCGGGCTGACCGTGAACGACGGCGTCTTCTCGTTGTGGAAGGGGCACAGGCCGAGAAAGTTCGCGCCGCCCTTCTTCAACTGGACGTAGCGCGACACGACGTCGACGATGTCGACGCGGTTCAGGAGGTCCTGCTTGAAGCTCTCGGGGATCACGGCGGCACCGCTCCCCTGTAGTTTAGCGGCCCCCGGTCCGGACTACGCCGAGAGTCTCGCCTTCACCTGTGCCGAAACCTTGCCCATGTCGGCGCGGCCGGCAAGGCGCGGCTTGAGCAGCCCCATCACCTTGCCCATGTCCTTGACTCCGCTCGCCCCGGCCTCCGTCACCGCCGCGTCGATCGCCTGCGCGATCTCGGTCTCGCTCATCTGCTTGGGCAGGTACTCGGACAGCACGCCGATCTCGAACTTCTCGGCATCCGCCAGGTCCTTGCGGCCGGCGGATTCGTACTGCGCGATCGACTCGCGGCGCTGCTTGATCATCTTGTCGATGATCGCCAGCACGTGCGCGTCCTCGAGGGCGATGCGCTCGTCGACCTCCTTCTGCTTCATCGCCGCGAGCAGCAGGCGGATCGCCGACAGGCGCGCCTGGTCCCGGGCGCGCAGCGCCGCTTTCATGTCCTCGCCGATTCGGTCCTTTAGCGACACGGTGCCTCAGAAATGCAAACGCCCCGATGCTCCGCATCGGGGCGCATGACGAGCAATCGCCGGCGCCGCTCTAGTACAGCTTCTGCGGCAGCATCTGGCTGCGCAGCCGCTTGTGCAGGCGCTTGACCGCCGCGGCGAGCTTGCGCTTGCGCTCGGCGGTCGGCTTCTCGTAGAACTCGCGCGCGCGCAGCTCGGTGAGGAGCCCCGTCTTCTCCACGGTGCGCTTGAAGCGGCGCATCGCCACTTCGAAGGGCTCGTTCTCCTTGACGCGAACAGTCGGCATCCAGTCCTCGACCACGAATTGCGGAAAGGGGCGGATTATAGCCGTTTCCGGGCGATGGCCGCCAGCCCCTTAAAATCCCCGGCATGCTGATCCTAGGGCTCGAGACCTCCTGCGACGAAACCGGCGTCGCCCTGTACGACACCGGCTGCGGCCCGCGACGCGGCCTGCGGGCGCACGCCGTGCATTCCCAGGTCGCGATGCACGAAGCCTACGGCGGCGTGGTGCCCGAGCTCGCCTCGCGCGACCACATCCGGCGGCTAGTGCCGCTCGCCCGGCAGGTGCTCGCCCAAGGCCATTGCAGTGCGCAAGAGCTCGCAGCCGTGGCCTACACCGAGGGCCCGGGCCTGGCCGGCGCGCTGCTCGTCGGTGCGTCGTTCGCGCATGCGCTCGCGTTCGCGCTCGGCGTGCCGGCAATCGGCATTCACCACCTGGAGGGGCATCTGCTCTCGCCGCTGCTCTCCTCCCGGCCGCCCCAGTTCCCGTTCGTCGCCTTGCTCGTCTCGGGCGGGCACACGCAGCTGATGCGCGTCGACGGCGTCGGGCGCTATGCGCTGCTCGGCGAGACCCAGGACGACGCCGCCGGCGAGGCCTTCGACAAGACCGCCAAGCTGCTCGGCCTGGGCTATCCCGGCGGCCCGGCGGTCTCGGCTCTCGCGGAGTCCGGCACGCCGGGACGCTACCGACTGCCGCGCCCGATGATCGCGAGCGGCGACCTGGAATTCAGCTTCTCGGGCCTGAAGACCGCGGTGCTCCTGCTCGTGCGCGGCGCGGAGCCGAACGAGCAGTTCTTCGCCGATGTCGCGCGCGCCTTCCAGGACGCGATCGTCGAGGTGCTGGTCGCGAAGTGCGCGCTGGCGATGGAGACGACCGGGCTCACGCGGCTGGTCGTAGCGGGCGGTGTGGGCGCCAACCGGCCCCTGCGCGCCGCGCTGGACGCCGAAGGCGCGCGCTGCGGCTTCGACGTCTTCTATCCGGAGCCGGAACTGTGCACCGACAACGGCGCCATGATCGCGCTCGCGGCGGCGCTGCGCCTGGAGGGGCGCGCGCCGCAGCCCGCGCGCACCGGCTTCACCGTGCACCCGCGCTGGGCGCTGGAGAAGATCTCCTAGGCGGGCGGTGCGGCATTTCGCTTGGCGCCGATGCGCGGCTCTTCGCCGGACGCCAGGCGCGCGATGTTCGCGCGGTGGCGCCACATGAGCAAAACCGCGATGGCGACGATCACGGCAAGCAGCGGGCGAAACTTGAACCCAAACATCCACCAGGCGTAGAGAGGCGCGAACAGCGCCGCCGCCAGCGCTGCGAGCGACGAGATGCGGAAGAACACCACCACGATCACCCAGGTGGCGATGGTCGCGAGCCCGAGCCAGCCGTTCAGGCCCACGAGCACGCCGGCGGCGGTGGCCACGCCCTTGCCGCCGCGAAAGCGGTGAAACACCGGGAACAGGTGTCCGCAGAACACCGCCAGGCCCGCGAGCGGCGCGGCGTAGCCCTCGGTCGCGGGCGTCCCGCTCGCCAGCGCCGCGAGCCAGACCGCGAGCCAACCCTTGCCGGCGTCGCCGACGAGCGTCAGGGCGGCCGCAAGCTTGCTGCCGCTGCGCAGCACGTTGGTCGCGCCGGGATTGCCCGAGCCGTAGCCGCGCGGGTCGGGCAGCGCAAGCACTCGGCTCACCAGAATGGCGAACGACACCGAGCCCAGCAGGTACGCGAGGACGACAGTCAGGACGATCTGCATCGGCCGGGCATTCTACCCTCGCGGCCCCTATAATCGACCGGCCCCATGGACTGCATCCTCATCCGCGATCTGCGCTACGGCGTGCTGATCGGCATCCACAAGCGGGAGCGGCACGTACCGCAGACCGTGTCGCTCGACCTCGAGATCGGACTGCCGGGCACCGCCGTGTTCGCGAGCGACAAAGTGTCCGATACCATCGACTACGAGCAGGTCGCGCTCGGCATCGGCCAGATCGCGGCAAGCGGCCACTTCCGGCTGGTAGAGACCTTCGCCGAGCGCGTCGCGCACCTGATCCTCGACGATTTCGGCGCGCCCTGGGTCAAGGTGAGCGCCGCCAAGATCGGCGTGCTCGGCAACGCGAAATTCGTCGGCGTCGCGATCGAGCGGCGCAAGGGCTAGTCCTCGAGCGCCGCATCGACGAGCTGCGGCGCGAGCGCGCGCTCGATGTCCGCGGGCGCCAGCCCGACGAGGAATCCTCGCCGCCCGCCGTTTATGTAGACGCGCGGCAGATCGCGGATGCTGCGTTCCATGTAGATCGGCATCGGCTTGCGCAGCCCGAAGGGGGAAGTGCCGCCGACCTGGTAGCCCGAGTGGCGCTGCGCGACTTCCGGCCGGCACGGCTCGATGCGCTTGCGGCCGGCCTGGCGCGCCAGGTTCTTCGTCGAGACCTTGCGATCGCCGTGCATCAGCACCACCAGCGGCCTGGCGTGCTCGTCCTCCATGACGAGCGTCTTGACGACCTGCTCGGGCGGCACGCCGAGCTCGTCGGCGCCGCGCTCCGCGCCGCCGCGCTCGACGTATTCGTAGTAGTGCTCGCTGTAGCCGATGCCGAGCTTCCTGAGGACCTGGGTGGCCGGCGTCTCGCTGTGGCTCGGCCGCTTCATCCGCGCGGGTGATGCTTGGCGTGCAGCTGCTTGAGGCGCTCGCGCGCGACGTGTGTGTAGATCTGCGTGGTCGAGATGTCCGCGTGGCCGAGCAGCATCTGAACCACGCGCAGGTCGGCGCCGTGGTTGATGAGATGCGTGGCGAACGCGTGGCGCAGCACATGCGGCGAGAGGCTCTTGCCGGGAATCGCACGCGCTCCGTGGCGCTTCAAGTTGTGCCAGAACGCCTGGCGCGTCATGCCGCTGCCGCGCTCGCTGACGAACAGCACGTCGCTCGCCGCGCGCCTGACGAGCCTGGGGCGCGACTCGCGCAGGTATTCCTCGAGCCAGTGCACGGCTTCCTCGCCGAGCGGCACCAGCCGCTCCTTGGAGCCCTTGCCAAGCACGCGCAGCACCCCCGCGCCGAGATTGACCTCGAAGGTCCTGAGCGACACGAGCTCCGAGACCCGCAGGCCGCAGGCGTACAGCACCTCGAGCATCGCGCGGTCGCGCATCCCGAGGGGCGTGGCGGTGTCGGGGGCCGCGAGCAGCGCCTCGACGTCCGCCTCGGACAAGGTCTTCGGAAAGCGCGGCGCGCGCTTGGGCGCTTCGAGCCGCAGGGTCGGATCGGCGCGTACGCGGCGCTCGCGCAGGCAGTACGCGTAGAAGCGCTTGAGGCTGGAGAGCAGGCGCGCATCCGACGAGGCGCGATGCTGCACGCCGCCCTGGTGGCGCGCAGCGAAATAGGCGTGCAGGTCCGCTTCGCCGGCCGCCGTCAGCTCCACGCGCCGGCGCGCGAGCCAGCGCGCGAGCTGCGTGAGATCGCGCCGGTACGCGGCGATCGTGTTGCGCGCAAGCCCGTCCTCGAGCCACAGCGCGTCGCAGAACGCGTCGAGCAGTGCGGCATCGGGGGCTTCCGACACGCGCGCCGCCTCAGGCCTGCGCGAGTCGCGCGATTCTCGCCAGCAGCGCGTCCGGCACCTCGATCCCCTCGGCGCGCGCGCGGAGTGTGGCGGTAAAGCGCCGCGCGCCGGGCAGCCGTACCTCGGGATCGGCAAGCATCGCGGCGACCACCGTCTCGACGCGTTCGAGATAACGCTCGCGGCCGGCGAGCGCGCCGGGATCGATCGCCAGGAACGCCTGCCCGATGCGCGGCCGGTTGCCCTGCTCGGCGAAGAAGGAGTCCGCCTCCGGGCCGATCGCGGCACCGGTGAGCGAGGTGCAGATCAGCTCGAAGGCGAGCGCGAGCATCGCGCCCTTGACGCCGCCGATCGGGAACATGCTGCCGTGCTCGATCGCTTCCTTCGGATCGGTGGTCGGCCTGCCGTCGCGGTCGAGCGCCCAGCCCTCGGGGATGCGCTCGCCCTTTTGCGCCGCGAGCATGATGCGGCCGCGAATCACGGTGGTCAGCGCCAGGTCGATGACCAGCGGGTTGGCGCCGGCGCGGGGGAACACCGCGGCCACCGGATCGGTCCCGAACAGCGCCTTGCGCCCGCCCCAGGCCGGAATCGCCGCCGGCGAATTGGTGAAGGCGAGACCCACCATGCCGGCCTGCGCCACCGCGAGCAGGTGGATGCCGAGCACACCGACGTGGCCGCTGTGGGTGATGCCGGCGAAACCGATGCCGTTACGCCGCGCGCGGTCGGTCGCCTCCGCGATCGCCCAGGCACAGGACTCGTACGGCAGCGCGTCGCGATTGTCGATCAGGCATACGGCCGCGCGCTCGGCGGCGAGCACCGGCCGCGCGGCGCCGTCGGCGCGGCCGTTCTTCAGCATCGCGCAATAAAAGGGCACGCGCGACATGCCGTGCGTCGGCAGCCCCTGCTCCTCGGCCTGCACCAGGTGGCGCGCGGCGGCTTCGGCCATCTCGGCGCGCGCGCCGGCGCGCTCGAGCGCCGCGCGCGCGAGCGCAAGCAATTCGTCAGGCGTCTTTTTCATGGACGCGATTCTACCGGCAGCCGCTAGAATGGCCGGCCAACACGCTACGGGAGGAGGAGATGGGAAAGACGATCGAACTGACCGCCGCCGACGGCCACGAGCTCTCGGCCTACCGCGCCGATCCGGCAGGCAAGCCGCGCGGCGCCGTCGTGGTAATCCAGGAGATCTTCGGCGTCAACAGCCACATCCGCTCGGTGGCCGACGGCTACGCGGCCGACGGCTACCTCGCCATCGCGCCGGCGCTCTTCGACCGGGTCGAGCGCAGCTTCGAGGTCGGCTATACGCCCGATGACATCGCCAAGGGGCGCGCGGTCCGGGAGAAGGTGACCATCGACATGGCGCTCAAGGACGCCCAGGCGGCCATCAAGGCAGCAGCGAGCGCCGGCAAGGTGGGCATGGTCGGCTACTGCTGGGGTGGGTACGTGGCGTGGATGGCGGCCGCGCGCCTGCCCGGGCTCGCCTGCGCGGTGCCCTACTACGGCGGCGGAACGACGACGGACCAGGCAATCGCCGAAAAGCCGAAATGCGCGGTGATGGCGCACTACGGCGAAAAGGACGAGCACATTCCGGTCGAAGGGGTGAAGAAGCTCGCCGCGGCGCATCCGTCGGTGACCGTGCACCTCTACCCGGCACCGCACGGCTTCAACTGCGATCAGCGCGGCTCGTACGATGCCGCGAGCGCGAAGCTCGCGCGCAGCAGAACGCTCGAATTCTTCCGCAAGCAGCTCGGCTAGCGGCTACTGGGTGTCGGCCGCCGCGCCGAGCAAGGCGCGGCGAAAGCGCGCCTTGAGCAGGCCGCCGTCGCGCGGCGGCAGCACGATCGGGATCTTCTCCGCCATGACTTTGACGCTGGCGAAGTTCGGTCCCGGCGCGCCGTGCACCGCGGCGCGCAATGCCGCGATCTCGCCGGCGCCGGTGAGCGTGCTCGCGCTGGCGATGCCGCAGGCGCGCGCGATCGCCGCAAGGTCGACTCCGGAAGCGGTGTGCGTCGCCTGCATGCCGGTCTCGCCGTAGCGCTCGTTGTCGATCACCACCACGCTCAGGTTGGCCGGCCGCTGCACGCCGATGGTCGCGAGCGAGCCGATGCCCATCAGCATTTCGCCGTCGCCGGTGATTACCAGCACGCGGCGCTTGGGCTGCGCGAGCGCGAGGCCGAGCCCCATCATCGCGGCCTGGCCCATCGCGCCCCACAACGGAAAGGTAAGCGGATGGTCCCCGGCGGCGGTGCAATCCCAGGCGGTCGAGCCCAGCCCTGCCACCACCAGCAGCTCGCCGCGCCCTTCCAGCAGCTGCGCGACCACGTCGCGCCTTTTCAGGGTCGCGCTCATCGAGCGGCCTGCTCCTGAAAGCTCTTGATGCCGATCACGCGCTGCGAGATCAGCACCGCCACAGCGACGTAGCTGCTGTAAGCGAGGCGCAGCGCCGCGTCGACTGCCGCGGGCACGTCGGCCGCTTCGCGCACCGGTTGCACGACGACGCCCATCGCCTCGAGCACCGCCGCGGTGGCCTGCCCCATCGGCACCTGCCAGGGGTTGAACTCGCCGTACTCGCCGCGCATCGTCACCAGCATCGGCAGCGGGATGCGGCACTCCTTGACCGTTCCGAGCGCGTTGACGATGTTGCCCACGCCGCTCGATTGCATCAGCAGCGCGCAGCGCTCGCCGGCGAGCCACGCGCCCGTTGCGAGCCCGATTCCCTCCTCCTCGGTCGTGAGGGGCACCGCGCGCATCGAGCGCTCGGCATGGCACAGCTCGATCAGCCGCTTGTGGCCGGCGTCGGGCACGTAGCCGACGATGCCGATTCCGGCCGCCGTAAGCAGGCGGTGGATCTCGAGCGGCCAGTCCATGGTCGGCGCCACCGCTACGCCGCCGCGAGCAGGGTCTCGCCCGGCCGCACGCGCGTAAACGCAACGGGCTGCATCGTGATGTCGATTCGCCCGTCCGCAAGCCTCGCCCGGGTGAAGGCGGATCCTTCGAGCGCTCCGGTCTCGGGAAAGTCTTCGCGGTAGTGCGCGCCGCGCGAGTCTTCGCGCGCCGCCGCCGCGCGCACGATCACGCGGCTGACTTCGACCAGGCTCTTCAGGTTCATCCAGTCGTGCCAGGAAAGATTGAAGGCGCGATTGTCGTCGGCGAGACCGCTCGCGTCGAGTTCCGTTTCGATCGCGTCCAGGCCCGAGAGCGCTGCGCGCAGCCCCGCGGCGTCGCGCAGGATGCCGACCTTTTCCCACATCAGATCGTAGAGCGCTTCGCGCACCGCCTCGAGCCCGCCGTGCCCCGCGCTGCGCGCGGCGAACGGCTGCTCGCAGCGCGCCAGCGCCGCATCGATCCGGGCGCGATCGGGTTCGCGCAACCCGCCGTGCGCGGCCACCCAGCCGGCGATCGCGTCGCCCGCGACGCCGCCGAATACCGTGGAATTCGCCACGCCGTTGCCGCCCAGGCGGTTCGCGCCGTGCACCCCGCCGGAATCCTCACCCGCCACGAACAGACCCGGGAGCGCGGTCGCGCAATCGAGCCCGAACTCGACTCCGCCCATCATGTAGTGCGCCGTGGGCACCACCTCGACCAGCCCGCCGGCGAGGTCGAAGCCGCAGTCCGCGCAGCGCTCGACCATGCCCTTGAACGCCTTGCGCACCTTCTCGGGCCCCAGGTGCGCCATCGACACGTACACCCCGCCGTTCGGCGTCACACGTCCCGCGCGCATCTCGCTGAAGATCGCGCGCGAGACGATGTCGCGCGTGGCGCGCTCGAGCTTCGGATCGTAGTTCCGCATGAAGCGCTCGCGCGCGCCGTTCAGCAGGTAGCCGCCCGCGCCGCGCAGCCCCTCTTCGAGCACGGTGCCGGTCATCCGGGTGTGCGCACCGGCGAGCAGGCCGGTGGGATGGAACTGCACCATCTCCATGTCGCGCAGCGGCAGGCCGGCGCGCAGCGCCATCGCCAGCCCGTCGCAGCTCTTGTCGCCCGAGGGCGTGTGGTACCTGTACATCGTTGGGCCGCCGCCGGTGGCGAGCAGCACCGCCTTGGCGCGCACGAACACGTAGTCGCCCGTGCGCATGTCGATGAAGAGAACTCCGGAAATTGCCTCTTCATTCTTCGCTTTTATCAGTTCAACCGCGCGATGCTCCTCCAGGCGTTTGATGTCGCGCGCCCAGACCTGCTCGGCGAGCCGGTTGATGATCTCGATGCCGGTGAGATCGCCCTTGTGCACGGTGCGATCGAAGCTCTGCCCGGCGAAGGCCTTCTGGTGCACGGTGCCATCGGGATTACGGTCGAAAAAGCAGCCGAGCTCGTTCTCGAGCTCGCGGATGCGCTCCACCGCGATCGACACCAGCTTCCAGGCGAGATCCTGGTCCGGCAGCCACTTTCCGCCCTCGATCGTGTCCATGAAGTGCCGCTCGACCGAGTCGCCCGCCGCGAGCGCGACGTTGTAGCCGCCCTGCACCATGCGCGTGCAGCCGCACTTGCCGAGCAGACCCTTCACCGCGACCGTGATCGAGAGCCCGGGCGCCGCCTTGTGCGCGTGCAGTGCCGCGAACAGGCCCGCGCCGCCCGAGCCGAGGATCAGGACGTCTGTGGCGAGCTCCTTCACGCCTTGACGCCGAGGCTCGCCAGCACCGCAGCGCGGCGCGCCTGCGCGGCCTGGCCGACCGCCGTGTAGAGGCTCTCCCCGTGGCCGTCCATCGCTACGAGCAGCGGGCCGAAGCCCTTGACGCGGAACTTCCACAGCGACTCCGGATTGAGGTCGTCCAGGTCCACGTCCTCGATCGCCTCGATCCAGGTGGTCTCGAGCGCGGCGGTGCCGCCGATGATGGCGAGGTAAGCGCCGCCCAGCTCGCGGAACGCCGCGAGCGAGCCTTCGCGCAGCCCGCCCTTGCCGATGATGAGGCGCACCCCGTACTGCTCGATGAGCGGCCGCGTGAAGCGCTCCATGCGGTCGCTGGTCGTGGTGCCGATGCACACCGGGGCGTAGCCGGCCGGATGCGCCGCGCTCTTCGCCACGCGCTTGACGTTCGGCGCGGTGTGGATCACGGCGTGTCCCGCGAGATCGAAGCGCGTCCTGCGGCCTCGGTCGAACATGTGGATCTGCGTCGCGTCGCGGATGCCGAACAAGGTGCCGTTCAGCGTGACCGTGTCGTTCACGCGCAGCGCGCGCGTTTCGCGCTCGCCGATCGGCATGTCGAACTCGTAGTGCGCCACGTCAACCCTTCTCGCCGAGCAGCGCCTTCTTCAGGTCGTCCTGCGCCGGGTGCTCGCCGATCCAGATGCGCAACAGCGCCTGGTAGAAATCCTCGCCGGCGATCGGCTTGCCGCGCGCGGTGCCGTCGACGACGATCACCGTGCCGCTGCCGGGTATCCAGTCGAGCGAGATGTTCATGCCGTCCTTCGTCTCGCCGACATCCTTCATGACGGCCGCGAGCGCCTCGACGCGCGGCTCGAGCGCCGCCGTCTCGGCCGCACTGTGATTCTTCTCAATGCCCTCGCGCAGCGCGCCGGTGAAAGTGTCGGCTCCCACGTCGCGCAGCATGTGGATCGCCACGCGCTTGGGTCCCGGCTCGGAGATCAGCTCCAACGCCTGCGCGCTGGTGCGCGCCACGTACAGGCCCGCGACGTAGACCTTGAAGAAGAGGCGCTTGCGCAGGCCGGCGCCGTTCAGCATCAGCGTCGTGCCGGATACCTGGACGCTCGGCGCGAGCGTGACGCCCGCCACATCGGCCGCGAGCGATGGAATGGCGCAGGTTGCAAGCAAGACGAGCAGCGCGGCGCGCAGTCTAGTAGCCATATTCGACCCCCCCAGGACGGAATGTTGCGCGCGCACGGCGCGCGGAATGGCATTGCATGTTGACCGCGACCGGATTCATCGTGATGTGCGTGGCCGCGGTCTCGACGTGCACCGCGAAGGCCGTCGCGTCGCCGCCCAGCCCCTGCGGCCCGACGCCGAGCCGGTTCACCGCGCGCGTCAGCTCGGCCTCGAGCCGCGCGCCCTCCTCGTCCGTGCACGCCGTGCCGAGCGCCCGCGTGGCCGCCACCTTGGCGAGGTGCAGGCACAGATCGGAGGTGCCGCCGACGCCCACGCCGACGATGGTCGGCGGGCAGGTTTTGCCGCCCGCGGCGAGCACGCAGTCGACGACGAAGGTCTTGATCGCGTCGATGCCCTCGGCAGGAATCGCCATGCGCAGGAACGAGTTGTTCTCCGAACCGGAGCCCTTGGGCACCATCTCGATTGCGAGCGTCTCGGGCTCCTCGCTGAAGTCGATGTTGATCACGGGGATACCGCGCCCGCAGGAGGTGTGCTCGTTCTTGCGCGTCACCGGGTGCACGACCGACGAGCGCAGCGGATACTCGCGCGTGGCGCGCTCGCAGCCCTTGCGGATCGCCGCCTTCAGGCGCGCGCCGTCCAGCTCGACGCCGCGGCCGATCGACACGTTGTAGATCGGAATGCCGGTGTCCTGGCACAGCAGATTGTCGCTGTCCTCGGCCACCCGGATGTTGGTGACCATGGTGCCGAGCACGCTCTGCGCCGTGGCGTTCGTCTCGCCGCGTACGAGCATGTCGAAGCCCCGCTTGATGTCGGGCGGCAGCAGCTTGAGCGCCCGGACGTAGAGCTCCTTGGCCGCTTCCTCGATCTGCCCCGGATCAACTCTCATGACGGCATTCTAGCCGCGCTCACAGTGCAAGCGCGAAGGCGAGGCCGACGACGAGCGCGAGCGCCGCGGCCGCCGCGGCCAGGCTCTTCTGCCAGTCGCGCCAGGGCAGGAATTCGAGCGCCAGCAGGCGCAGCCCGCCGCCGAGGTGGACGGCGAGCAGCAGCACCAGGCCCCACTCGCCGAAGCGCACCAGCGGCTGGTCGGTCCAGCGCAGGAAGGCGTCCAGCCGCGCCGCCTGGTGCAGCGCCAGGCCCAGCGCCCAGAAATGCGCCGGCAGGTAGAGCGCGAGCAGGATCCCCGAGACCCGGTGCACGACGAACGCCCAGTAGGCCGGATGATTGCGCGCGCGCAAGGCGGCTTTCACAGGAATACCCCCAGGATCGCGCGCGCGCCGAGCCAGGCGAGCGCGAGCGCGAAGGCGGCGAGCGCCGCGTCGCGCGAGCGCCCGCGCCAGCCGAGCCACTCGCCGAGCACTGCACGCAGGCCGATCGGCACGTGCACCGCGACGGCGAGCAGGAACAGCGCGTAGAAGCCGAGCCACAGGGCGTTGCCGCGCGTGCGGTGCAGGATCTCGGCCGCGCCGAGGCCCGCGTGCACCGCGTAGATCATCGTCGCGAGGTGCACCGCGACGCATAGCGCGAGCAGGGCGGCGCTCGCGCGCTGCGCCGCCCACAGCAAGGCCTCGCCGCGCACGCTCACAGCTCGCCCTTCAGCGCCGCCGCGGTAGCAGCGCGCTTGAGGCCCGCGATCCCCGCAGTCGGCGAAATGCGCTGTGGGCAGCGCTCGCTGCAGCTCATGTGCGTGTGGCAGGCGTGGCAGCCCGCGTCGCCGGCGACCGCGCGCAGGCGCTCGACGCGCGCCGCGTCGCGCTCGTCGCGCTCGAGCGTCCAGGCGCGGTTGAGCGCCGCGGGCCCGAGATAATCCGGGTTCCAGGCCACCACGTCGCAGGAGCTGTAGCACACGCCGCAGCCAATGCACTCGATCGCCGCGTCGACGTCCTGGCGCGCGGGCGACTGCGGCGCGACGCGCGCGAAATCGTCCGCGCGCGAGCGCGCGCCGCTGAACTGTCCCTTCGCGCGCGCCCACTTGTCGAAGAACTCGCGCATGTCGGTCACCAGGTCGCGGATCACCGGCAGGTTGGCAAGCGGCGCGATTTCGAGCGCACCGCCGCGCGCAACCTTGTCGACGTGCGTGCGGCAGGTCCAGCGCGCCACGCCGTTCACCGTCATCGCACAGGAGCCGCACATGCCGACGCGGCAGGCGAAGCGGTAGGCGAGCGTCGGCTCCAGCACGCGCTGGATGTGCGTGACCACGTCGAGCACGGTCTGGCTCGCGTGCCGCGGCACCTCGAACGCCTGGAAGGCGCCCTCGGCGCTGCCGCGCCAGACCCGGACCCGCAGCACGCTCACGCGCTCTCGTAAAGCCGGGTGAGCACGAACTCGCGATGGCCGAGCGCCTCGGCCGCGGTGAGCCGGCCGTTGGCGGTGCGGAACATGGACTCGAGCAGCTTGTCGCCCGCCTGGTCGGGCGTCAGCTCCTTCCTCAGCAGGCCGGACACGTCGACGTCGATGTGCTCGCTCATGGTGCGCACGGTGCGCGGGTTCGCGCACAGCTTGATCACCGGCAGGATCGGGTTGCCGATCACGTTGCCTTGTCCGGTGGGGAAGAAGTGCACCGCGAAGCCGGCAGCCGCGCACAGCGTGACCATCTCGGCCGCGGCGGACGAAGAGTCCATGAACCACAGTCCCGGACCCGTCGGCTCCTCGGCCTTGTCGAGCACGCCGTCGACCAGGCACTTGCGCCCGATTTTCTGTATGTTGCCGAGCGCCTTTTCCTCGATCGTCGTCAGGCCGCCCGCGATGTTGCCCTTGGTCGGCTGCGAGTCCGACAGGTCGCTCGTCTTGTGGCGGTTGATCACGTCCTGGTAGCGGTCGAACATGAACTGGAATTTCTTCCTCACCTCGTCGGTGCGGCAGCGCGCAGCCACCAGATGCTCGCCGCCGGTCAGCTCGGTGGTCTCGCCGAAGCACAGCGTCACGCCGTGCGGATAGAGCTTGTCGAAGGCGTTGCCCACCGTGGGGTTGGCGCCGCAACCCGAGGTGGTGTCCGACTCGCCGCACTTGGTCGACACCCACAGCTCCTTGAGCGGCCGTTCCTCGCGGCGCAGCTCGCCCGCCCACTGCACGAACTCCTTGGCCGCCTTCGACGCCCGCATGATGGTGTCGTGGTCGCCGTGCAGCTCGATGCCGAAGCCGGCCACCGGCTTTCCGGTCTTCTTGACGCCGTCCACCACCTTCTGCGTCCAGCCTTCCTCGATGCCGATCACCACCACCGCGGCCACGTTCGGGTTCGAGCCGGTGCCGATGAGCGTCCTGAAGTGCAGGTCGAGGTCGGCGCCGAACTGCAGCCGCCCGTACGGATGCGGCAGCGCCAGCGTGCCCTTGATGTTGTTGGCCACCGCTTCGGCGGCCGCATTGGAGATGTCGTCCACCGGCAGGACGATGACGTGGTTGCGCGCGCCGACGCGCCCGTTCTCGCGCCGGTAGCCCCAGAAACTCGCCTTCGAGAGATCCATTGTCACCACCCTCATTTACCAGCGCTTGGTCTTGATGTTGTGAACGTGGGCGTGCTCGCCCTGCTTGATCGGCGCGACCACCTTTCCGATGTCGACGCCGTACTTGATCACCGTGTCGCCGGGCTTGTAGTCCCTGAGCGCCACCTTGTGGCCGATCGGGATGTCGGTCTTGGCGAGCACCTTGACGTCCTTGTCGTCCTCCATGATCCAGCCGGTCAGCTGCTGCCCG
>Ga0187773_10000627_pt1 | contig 13975 bp, 13 predicted proteins | sample 0216_BV02_MP05_1_FD_133133 | JGI IMG/M metagenome (GOLD analysis project Ga0187773, IMG submission 133133) | Tropical peat soil microbial communities from peatlands in Department of Meta, Colombia - 0216_BV02_MP05_10_MG | ecosystem: Environmental > Terrestrial > Soil > Wetlands > Peat | place...
AAGGTACCCCTCTCACCCCGAAGCCATCGTGACGGTTTTCGATGCGCACGCCCAGGGCATGGAGCGAAGTTGTCACGATCTCGAGACGGTCCGTTTCCTTCACGCGCAGCTCCTGCGCGCCCTCGACCCGGCTCTCGCCGCGAGCGCAGGCCGAGGCGAGCGCGAACAGCGGCAGCTCGTCGATCAGGAGCGGCACCTCCTCGGTCGTCACCTTCGTTGCGACCAGCTCGGCGGAGTGAACCTCGAGATCGCCCATCGGCTCGCCGCCGCTGCTGCGTCGCCGGTTGAAGGCGGTGATCCGCGCGCCCATCCGCGCGAGCACATCGAGCAGGCCGGTCCGCCGCGGGTTGAGCCCGACGTCGTGGATCGTCAGCTCCGAGCCCGGTAGCAGCGTCGCCGCGACCACGAACGGCGCGGCCGACGAGAAGTCGCCGGGGACCTCGACCGCGCCGAGGCCCAGCCGTTCGGCCGGCCCGATCGACACGCGGCCCGGCCGCCGCATGATCGGCGCGCCTGCCGCGGCGAGCATGAGCTCCGTGTGGTCGCGGGTCGGGAGCGGCTCGATGACGGTGGTCCTCCCCTCGGCGTACAGCCCCGCGTGGAGAACGCACGACTTGACCTGCGCGCTCGCGACCGGCAGCTCGTAGCGGATCGCCTGCAGCGGCCCACCGTCGACGACGAGCGGCGGGCGGCCGGCCGCCGATTCGACGCGTGCTCCCATCTCGGCCAGCGGGGCGGCGATGCGGTCGACGGGCCGGCCGCGAAGCGAGTCGTCGCCGGTCAGCTCGAAGCGGCCGCTCTGACCCGCGAGGAGACCGGCGAGCAGACGCAGCGTCGTTCCGGAGTTGCCGCAGTCGATGGGCACTTCCGGCTCGCGCAGGCCGCGGAGGCCGGCCCCCTCGACCCGAAGGGTGTCGACGTCGTCCTCGTGAACGGCGACGCCGAGCGAGCGAACCGCGGCGATCGTCGACTCGGTGTCCGCCGAGCGGCCGAAGCCGCGCACGAGGGTCTCGTCTTCAGCCACCGCACCGATCAGCACGGCCCGGTGCGAGATCGACTTGTCGCCTGGCACGGCGATGTGCCCGAGGAGCGCCGTGGCGGGCTCGATCTTCACACCCGATCCTTCCCTGAACTGGCGCATCGACAGGTCATTGCCGGTTTCACTTCTCTTGCAAAACGGCCGAGACCACAACGCCGTAGCCCTGCGCCTCGAGCAGCGCGGCGGCGCGGCGAGCCTCTTCCTCGCCGCCGACGAGCAGCGTCAACGTGCCGCCGCGCTCCGGCGAGACGTGATGCAGCTCGAAATCCTCGATGTTGATCCGCTCGGCGCCGAGCGCCTGCGTGATCCCGGCGAGCACGCCGGGGCGGTCGGGGACGTGGACGCGGAGCTGCTGTAGCTCGCCGGGGTCCGCGTAAGCATCCGCCAGCATTCGCCGGCGATTGCCCGCGGCCTCGCCGATCCAGCGGGCGAGAAAACCGGCGTCTCCCGAGTCGAGGGCTCCCTCGAGCTGCTCGATCAGCCGGCGGTGCTCGGCCAGCGACTGGCGGAGCGGGCCGGAGTTGTCGAGGAAGATGTCGACCCAGATCCGCGGGTTCGCTCCGGCGACCCGGGTCATGTCGCGCAGCGACCCGCCGGCGGCGGCGAGCGGCTCGTGGCCGTCGATCCGTCCCGAGCCGGCCTGGTTGACGAGCAGGTTCGCGAGCGCGTGCGGGAGGTGGCTGGTCAGCGCGACGAGGCGGTCGTGCGCCTGCGGGTCGACCGCGACCGGGGTGGCCCCCAGGCGGGAGACGAAGCCGTGCACGAGCCGGTAGCGGGCCGGCTCGGTCTCCGCGAGGGGCGTCAAGAACCAGGTTGCGCCCTCGAAGAGCTCCGCGCTCGCGTGCTCCGCGCCGCGGGCCTCCGAGCCGCAGACCGGGTGGCCGCCGACGAAGCGCGTCGAGCCGCGGGCCGAGGCGCAGACTGCGGCCTTCGTCGATCCGACGTCCGTCACGGTGCAGCGCTCTTCGCTCGCCTCGAGGACAGCCTGAACCTGAGCGGCGAGCTGCGCGACCGGCGCCGCGACGACGGCGAGGTCGGCCTCGGCGAGGGCGGTCTCGAGGGACTCGGCCGGCTCGTCGATCGCGCCGCGGGCGTGCGCGGCGTCGCGGGCCGCCGGGTCGGGGTCGAAGCCGGTCACGCGGGGTGCGGGCGCCGCGCGCTTGGCAGCGAGCGCGACGGATGCCCCGATCAGGCCGGTGCCGACGATGGCCAGATGCTGGAGCTCCACGGGCTCAGGCTATCGCCGCGCGTGCAGCGTACTTCGGGGACCCATCCCCAACCCCCACCCTCCCGGGGGATTCTCGAGGGTAGCGGCGCGAGTGGTACGTGTCTGTGCCGTGGGTGTGACGGATGTGTGCCGGTTCCTCCACGCGGCGATCGCTCGGCGCGCGACGCACGCGCGACGCGGGCTCCCGAGGCCGGCCGCGCGCGGGTCAGCCGATCTCGCGTCCGAGCAGCTCGACGATCTTGCGCACCTCGCCGACGAACTCGGCGAACTCCGCGGTCGGGATCTGCTGCGCCGCGTCCGAAAGCGCCTCCTCGGGTCGCGGGTGGGTCTCGACGATGATCCCGTCCGCGCCGACCGCGGCCGCCGCCCGCGCCAGCGGCAGCACCAGGTCGCGCCGCCCGGCCGCGTGTGAGGGGTCGACGATCACCGGCAGGTGCGTCTCGTGCTTCAGCACGGCCACCGCCCCCAGGTCGAGCGTGAACCGCGTCGCCGTCTCGAACGTCTTGATTCCGCGCTCGCAGAGGATGATCCGCTCGTTCCCCTCCTTGGCGACGTACTCGGCCGCCATCAGCAGCTCCTCGACCGAGGTCGACATCCCGCGCTTCAGCAGCACCGGCTTGTCGGCCCGTCCGACCTCTGCCAGCAGCAGGAAGTTCTGCGAGTTCCGCGCCCCGATCTGGATCACGTCCGCGAACTCCAGAACCGGTTCGACGTGGCGCGGGTCCATCAGCTCGGTCACGACCGGCAGCCCCGTCTCGTCGCCCGCCTCCCGCAGGATCTGCAGACCCTCGTCGCCCAGCCCCTGAAACGTGTACGGCGAGGTGCGCGGCTTGAACGCGCCGCCCCGCAGCATCGTCGCTCCGGCCGCCGCCACCGCCCGCGCCGTCTCGAGCGTCTGCTCGCGGTACTCGACCGAGCACGGCCCCGCGATCAGCCCGAACCACGAGTCGCCGAGCCGGTGACCGTCCACGTCGATCACCGTCGGGTCGGGCGAGACCTCCCGCGCGACCAGTTTGTACGGCTTCAGGATCGGCACCACCTGCTCGACCCCGGGGAAGCCCTCGAGCGGCAGCGTCGCGAGCAGCTCGCGCTCGCCGATCGCGCCGATCACCGTCGCCTCCCGCCCTCGCTGGACACGCGCCTGGACGCCGGCCTCCTGCAGCCGCGCGAGCACGTGCTCGGTCTGGTCGGGGCTTGCGCCCGGGCCCATCACGATCAGCAGCTCCGGTGATCCGTTCGTCGCCATTTCAGGACCAAGACGCCGACTCGGGGGCGCCGACCAGAGAGGCCGTGCCGGCTGGGCCCGTGCGGCCGTCCAACGCACTGTCTTGGTTGAGTGAGGTCATCCGTTTCACTGGCAATTCGCATTAAGACTAGTTGCGATACTGAGACGACAAATGCGGATCTTCAGCGGTATCCGGGCCTCGGGCGCCAAGACCCTCGGCAACTACAGCGGCGGCTTCCGCCAGTACGCCGAGACGCAGGAGCAGGGGGAGGCCTTCTTCTGCATTGTCGACCTGCACTCGATCACGACGCCGTTCGAGCCGCAGGACCTGCGCGAATCCACCCTCGACCTGGGCGCGATGCTGTTCGCGACCGGGCTCGACCCCGAGCGTTCGACCGTCTTCGTCCAGAGCCACGTGGCCGCGCACCCCGAGGCCGCCTGGCTGCTCGGCTCGGTCACGAGCTTCGGCGAGCTGCGCCGGATGACCCAGTTCAAGGACCGCGCGGCGGAGCAGGACTTCGTCTCGGCCGGCCTCTTCAGCTACCCGGTGCTGATGGCGGGCGACATCCTGCTCTACCAGACCGACCTCGTTCCGATCGGCGACGACCAGCGCCAGCATCTGGAGCTGACGCGCGACGTCGCCGAACGCTTCAACCAGCGCTTCGGCGAGACGTTCACGATCCCGGACGGCGTCTACCCCGAGGTCGGCGCCCGGATCAAGAACCTGCAGGAGCCCGAGCGGCTGATGTCGACGACGCGCGGCGCTCCTCAAGGCGTCGTCCGCATCGTCGACCCGCCCGACGTGATCCGCAAGAAGTTCAAGACCGCGGTGACCGACTCGAGCACAGACGTGCGCCACGCCCCCGAGGAAAAACCGGGCATCTCGAACCTGCTCGAGATCATGTCGGTCGCGACCGGAGAGGCGATCCCGGACCTGGAGGCCCGCTACGACGGCGGCGGCTACGGCCGCTTCAAGGAGGACGTCGGCGAGGCGGTCGTCGAGCTGCTGGCACCGATCCAGCAGCGCTACGAGGAACTGCGCGCAGACGAGCGGCGGCTACGCGAGATGCTCGCCCTCGGCGCGGGCAAGGCCCGCGAGGCCTCCGCGCCCACGCTCGAGCGGATGTACGAGCGCATGGGCTTCGTCAGGCCCTGATTACAAGCTGACATCGGTCCGGGGACAGTCCGGTTACGAAACTCCAGTACCCCGTCGACAGGGGTGACCAGGTCTGGTAGTCCTCGCACCGACACGGCACGACTACCGAAAGGGGGAGAGATCATGCCGAGAGGACGTAAGAACGTCCTCGCCGCGCTTGCGATCGCAGCAGTGACGGCCGCGGCCGTGCTCGCGGCGGTTCAGAGCGCGAGTGGAGGCTCCGGGGGATTGGAGCCAACCGCCGCCCCGGCCGGCTGCCAGCTTGGCGGCAGCGGCCAGGCCGCGAACATCCAGCACGTGATCTACCTGCAGTTCGACAACACGCACTACCGCCGGGACAACCCGGACGTCGCGTCGGACCTGCAGCAGATGCCGCACCTGCTCGACTTCATGCAGAACAGCGGCACGCTGTTCACGAACGACCACACGATCCTGATCTCGCATACCGCGGGCGGGATCCTCAGCTCGCTGACCGGTCTCTATCCTGACCGCCAGGGCCAGACGGTCTCCAACAGCTACGACTACTTCCCGGCCAGCAAGATCCCGACCTTCACGAGCTCGTTCAAGTACTGGACGAACCCGGTCGACCCGGTGGGCGACACCCTGCCGAACATGATCACGGACGGGCAGAAGACCACGCCTGCCCCGTGGGTTCCGTACACGCGCGCCGGCTGTGACTTCGGCGGCGTGGGCACGGCCAACCTCGAGCTCGAGAACGCCGCGACCACTGCGACCGGCGACCTGACGCAGGTCTTCGGCCAGGGCTCGCCCGAGTGGAACGAGGGTGTCGCCGACCCGCAGCAGGCGCAGACCGACTTCGTCGGCATCGCCATCCACTGCTCGCAGGCGGCCTCGAGCCGCTGCAACGGGAACTCGCACGCCAAGCCGGACCTGCTCCCGGACGAGCCGGGCGGCTACACCGGCTACAACGCGCTCTACGGGACGAAGTACGTCGATCCTGCGATCACCGGCGGTAGCGCCTGCGTGAACGACACGTCGGGCAACCCGATCACCGACCCGCGCGGGTTCTGCGGCTTCCCGGGCTTCGACGGGATGCTTGCTGCAAACACGCTGGGTTACGTCGCGCAGATGCAGGAGAACGGTGTCCCCGTCACCTACGGGTACATCTCCGACGTGCACGACCTCCACGTGCCCACGCTCGCGACCGACTCGTACTCGAGCTCGGCGACCGGGCCCGGGGAGCTCGCGCACGAACAGCAGCTCGAGGCCTATGACCAGGCCTTCGAGGACTTCTTCCAGAACCTGAAGCAGCATGGGATCACCAGGCAGAACACGCTCTTCGTGATCACCGTCGACGAGGGCGACCACTTCGCCGGGGGCGTCGGGGCTCCGCAGCCCGGCGGCGACTGGCTGATCTACGACCACCGCACGTGCACGACCCCGGCGTTCCCGAACTGCCCGACCAACCAGCTGGGAGAGGTGGGCGCCAACATGAAGGGGCTCGTCACGGCGGCCGACCCCGGCGCGACGACGGGCTACGACATCCACTTCGACGACGCGCCGACCTTCTACGTCAACGGGCAGCCCGCTCGGACGGACACCACCGTCCGCAGGCTCGAGCGTGACGTCGGAGGCCTGACCTCGCCCGACCCGTACGTCCGCAACGGCGCCGGCCAGCCGCAGACCGTGCCGCTGACCGTGTCGCTCGCGGACCCCGTCGAGGAGAAGGCGCTGCACATGGTGAACACCGACCCGAACCGAACGCCGACGTTCACGATGTTCGGCAACCCCGACTTCTTCTTCCAGACGTCCAACCCGTGCACGGGCACCGCGGTCTGCGTGACCCCGGGGTTCGCCTGGAACCACGGCGACATCCAGGAGGAGATCGGGAACACCTGGGTCGGCGTCGTCGGGCCCGGTGTGGAGCCGCATGGCGTCGACTCGTCGACGTGGACCGACCACACGAACCTGCGGCCGACGATCCTGTCGCTGGTCGGCCTGCACGACGACTACAACGACGACGGCCGCGTGCTCGTCGAGACCCTCAGGTCCGGCGCCGCACCGTCCGCGCTCAAGGGACCGCACATCAAGTCCCTGCTGGATGCCTACGAGCAGGTCAACGCGTCATTCGGCCAGTTCGCGGCAGCCACGCTGACGGCCTCGACGAAGGCGCTCGAGTCGACCGACGACTCGAAGTACAACTCGATCGAGGACTCGATCACCTCGCTGACCGGCCAGCGCGACGCGCTCGTCGCCGACATCCGTTCGGCGCTGAACGCGGCCGCCTTCAGCGGCACGCCGATCAGTGACTCGCAGGCCGACAGCTGGACCAGTCAGGCGAACAGCCTGATCAGCCAGGCTCAGGCGCTCGCAGCATCGTCCTGAGCTTCGCCGTCTCGGAGGGCTCGAGCCCGCGCCACGCGCCGGGCTCGAGCCCTTCGAGCGTCAGCCCCGCGTAGGCGCTGCGGTGGAGGCGCGTGACCGGATGGCCGACGGCGGCCAGCATCCGCTTCACCTGGTGCTTGCGGCCCTCGTGCAGGGTCAGCTCGACCCTGCCGGGACCGAGGCGACGGGCTTTGGCGGGCGCGGTCGGGCCGTCGTCGAGCTCGATCCCCTCGCGGAGGCTCTGAAGCGTGTCGTCGCTGGGCTCGCCCTCGACCTCGGCCTCGTAGACCTTCTCGACACCGTAGCGCGGGTGGGCCAGCCTGTGCGCGAGCGGGCCGTCGTTCGTCAGCAGGAGCGCGCCGGTCGTGTCCGCGTCGAGCCGGCCGACGGGGACGAGGCGGGCGGGGTGGTCGACGAGGTCGACCACGGTTCGGCGCCCCTGCGGGTCGCGCACGGTGGTCACGACTCCGGCCGGCTTGTGCAGGAGGACGTACGCGAGCGCCTGTGGACGAAGGCGCTCGCCGTCGAGCTCGACGACATCGTTTGCGCCGACGAACGTGTTCAGCTCCCCCGGCTCGCCGTTGACCCTCACGCGGCCGGTCCTGATCAGCTCGTCGGCCCCGCGCCGCGAGGCGACGCCGGCGCGCGCGAGGTAGGCGTTCAGCCGCATCGAGCCATTATTCGGCGCGCGACCCGGAACCGGGGTCAGACCCCGGTCGAACCGGGGTCAGACCCCTGGCGGCCCCGGGGTCAGACCCCGTACTGGCCAAGAGGGACAGGTGGCCGTCAGGCGCCGCGGCGCGCCGCGACGGCTTCCAGGCGCTCGCGGATCTCGGCCGCGTCTTCGCCGACGTCGTCCAACCGGGGGAGCTGCGAGAGCGACTCGAGCCCGAAGACCCGCTCGAACAGCGGCGTCGTCCGGTAGCGCACGGCTCCGCCGACCCCCTCCTCGCGGCCGGACTCCGCAATCAGCCCGCGCTCGACGAGCCCGGCCACGACCGAGTCGGCCGCGACACCGCGGATCCGCGCGATCTCGGGGCGCGAGACCGGCCCGAGGTAGGCGACGATCGCCAGGGTCTCGAGCGCCGCTGCCGAGAGCCCGCGCTCGACCGGGCGCTCGAACAGCCGCGCGCACGCCTCGGCCGCCTCGCGGGAGGCGCGGAACGCCCAGCCGCCCGCGACGCGCTCGAGCACGATCCCGCTTCGCTCCTCGGCGAAGCGCTCACCCAGGAGCCCCAGAGCCGTCTCGACGCGCGCCGGATCGTCGTCGGCCGCCACCGCCAGCTCCTCCGGCGACAGCGGCTGCGACGCCACCACCAGCAGCGCCTCGACGGTCCGCGCGAGCCGGTCGACCGGCCCGGCGGTGATCAGGCGGAACGGGCGATCTCGGTCCACGCGGCCCTCCTCTCCGATCGTCGCACGCGGATCGGCGCGAACGACGACGCCTGCTCCAGCGAGACCTCCCCCGTGCGGCGCAGCTCCAGCAGCGCCAGGAACGCGACGGCCTGGTCGATCCTCGGCATGCCCTCCACTTCCGCGTCGAGGTCGAAGACCCTCCGCCGCCTCAGCACGGCGCGGAAGCGTTCCAGGAACTGCGACACCGGCGGAAAGCGCAGCTGCAGGTGCGCAAGTGAGACCGCGGGCGGCTCGGCCGCCAGGACGCGCAGCGCCGCCGCCAGCCCCTCGGGCTCCTGGGGCGCCAACCGCCGCTCCACTCGAGGAGCCAACGGCGCCGGCCCGAGCCGGAAGAAGCGCGAGCTCTCCCCTTCCAGCCGCTCGGCGAGCCACGCCGCTGCCTCCTTCGCGCGCCGGTACTCGGCGAGCCGGCGCGCCAGTTCCTCCGCCGCCTCCTCCGGCTCGAGCTCCGACAGCTCGGCCTCCTCGTCCGGGAACAAAAGGCGCGCCTTCAGCTCCAGCAGCGCCGCGACGAGCACCAGGAACTCCCCGCAGGCCTCCAGGTCCAGCTCGCTGCGCTCGGCCAGCCGCTCGCAGAACGCGACCACGATCCCGGCGACGTCGACCTCGGCCGGCTCCAGCTCCTCCTTGAGGACGAGCGTCAGCAGCAGGTCAAACGGGCCCTCGAACGCGTCGAGGTCCAGCTCGAGCTCGCGGACTTCCACGCGCGGCAACCTAACGTCAGGGCCGGACGCGGCCCTTGGGAATCGCCATCGCCGGGCCTTCCGGCACGCGCCGGCGCGCCGGCTGCCGTGGCTCGGCCTCGTCGCCGTGGAAGAACTGCCACCACACGAAGAAGCCGGTCGAGACGCAGAAGACGACGACCGAGACCCATGCGTTCAGCCGCAGCCCGGCGAAGTGGTGCGCCGGGTCGACGCGCAGCAGCTCCTCGAAGAAGCGTCCGAAGGTGTAGATCGACACGTAGAGCGCGAACAGAGCGGGCGGCTTGAAGCGGTAGCGGCGGTCGAGCAGCAGCAGCACGCCCACGCCCACAAGGTCGTAGATGAACTCGTAGAGGAAGGTCGGCTGGAAGGTCGAGTACTGCGCGTACTTCGCGACGCGGTGGTCGAAGTCGATCTTCAGGCCCCAGAAGAGGTGCGTCGGCTTGCCGTAGAGCTCCTGGTTGAACCAGTTGCCCCAGCGCCCGATGCCCTGCGCGAGCAGCAGGCCCGGCGCGACCGCGTCCGCGAAATCGCGTATGCGCGCACCCGAGAGGCGGACGACGACCGCCCCGGCCAGCGAGCCGAGCAGGATCCCGCCCCAGACGCCGAGACCGCCCTGCCAGACCGCGAAGATCCCTTTCCACTTCGGGCTCGAGACCTCGTTCCAGCTCGTGATGTCGTGGTAGGCGCGCGCGCCGATGATCCCGAAGGCGACGCCCCACACGGCCACGCGCAGGACGAGGTCCCACTCGCCGCCGCGCCGGACCCAGCGCACGCCGGTCAGCCAGATCGCCGCCGCGATCGCGAGCAGCAACATCAGCCCGTACATGTGGATCGTGATCGGGCCGAGGTCGATCGTGCCGCTGTGCGGCGAGGGAATGTACGCCAGGCTCACGGGCGGACATTCTGCCCACCGCGCAGGAAGCCTGCGGAAGGGCTTGGCGGAGCCTTGCTCGTCGTCGGGGTGCGATGGCCGTTCCGAGGCAAGGACGCAGGGAGTCCCTGTGGTGGTTGCTACAGGGGCGACTGAGGACGCAGCCTCGGGGCGGGCAGCGCGGCCCGACGGCTCAGACGAGGCTTCGCCAAGCCCTCCTCAGATCAAGATCTCGATCGCCGTCTCGTACGGACAGCCCTGCTGGATCAGCTCGATCGCCCGATGGAGGTCGATGTCGTGCCGGGCCGCGAGCGCGACGGCGTCGCTCGGCTCGTACCCGGCGCGGATCAGCTCCTCCGCGCGCCAGTGCTCGACCCTGTCCAACTCGGTCTCGTCAACGACGTGAATCTCCGCAGTGGTCATACAACTGGTATTCGGGCGAAGAGGCCCTTCGGATGTCCCCCCGGAGGGGGATATCAGCGGATCTGGCCGGCCAGCCGGAAAGCCTGCGCCTTTGTCAACATTCCCTCGAGCCTGAGCGTCAGCGGGCCGTGCAACCAGAGGAGGACGTTGCCGCGGATCAGGATCGTGCGCTCGCGAAAGCGGCCGGAGCGGTCGACGTAGGTGAGCGTGTGCGGCGCTCCCTCGATCCAGAGGCCCGGCTCCCCGCGCACCCGGAGCGGCTCGACGATGGTCGAGCCTCCGACGAGCTTCTTGAGGTAGGCCTCGTCCGTGGAGCGGAACTCCGACAGCAGCACGGGCTGCCCGTGCGCGCGCAGGAGCACGGTTGCGACCGCGTCATCCAGCACGTAGGCGCGGGCCGGCTTCCGGTCGAGCGGCGGTAGCGCCAGAGGGAGGCCGACGGCACGCCTCGCGCCGGCGAGCGACGTCGGCCGGCCGAGTCCGGAGCGCTCGACCGCCGGCGGCAGCGTCTCCACCCGCTCCACCGCCGCGCCGCCGAGGTGGAAGAAACGGAGGATCGACGTCCGCGCCTGCGGCACCGCGAACGCCGCCGCGATCGCGACCGCGAGCAGAGCGATCGCGAGCACGACGGTTCGCCGCCACGGGAACGGCCGCCCCTCGACCCGCGCCAGCACGGCTGCGGCCAGGTCGGGCGCTTCCGGCACGTCGATCTCGAGGGCGAGAAGCCGGCGCTCGAGCTCGCTCACGAAAGCTCCTCTCGTAGACGCTCGAGCGCCCGTGCGAGCCGCGACTTGACCGTCCCGCGCCGGACGCCCAGAGCCGTGGCGGTCTCCTCCTCTGAGAGCTGGAGGAAGTAGCGGCAGGCGACGGCGTCGTGGTGGTCGTCGGAGAGGTGCTCGACGGCTGCGAGCAGCTGCTCTTGCGATTCCCGGTCGAGCAGAGCCGCCTCGGGGGACGGGACCGCGTCCCCCGGGCGGGCCTCGACGGCCGCCCGGAGAGCCAGGCGCTCGCGCCGGGCGGCCGAACGGCGGCGGTTCCGCGCCTCGTTCGCGACGATCCGGAGCAGCCACGGACGCAGCGGCGACCCGCGTCGGAACCGGCCGAGCGCACGGTAGGCCTTGACGAAGCCGTCCTGCGCCGCCTCCTCGGCGTCGGCGGCGTTTCCGCTCAGGACGTAGGCGGTTCGGAACGCGATTCCCTGGTATCTGCGCACGATCGTCTCCCAGGCGCGGACGTCGCCGCGCCGCGCTCGTTCGACGAGCTCCGGTTCGTCCAGTGGCCGGTCCACCACTGCGGATCACTACACCCGAAGCTCGCTCAGGGTTCCCGCCGATGCTGGCACGCGTTGCACGAGGACGGCCGCGCGCGGGAGCTCGGCACCGGCCCGAACGGCGCCTCGCGCCCCGTTGATCGGCGGAACCGCAGCTCCGACCGCGGTGTAGACGGGGCGACCGCGAAAAGGAGCTGACGATGAAGCACCTTGTTCTTGTCGCCGCGCTCGCCGCGTTGCTCGTGCCCGCCGCCGCGCCGGCAAAGGAACCGTCCTCGGCCTCGATCTTGGGCCCCGGCTTCAAGAAAACCCTCGCCGCGCCGGAGAACCGGCATTTCAGCTCCACCGTGCTCGCCCGGCTCGCCGAGGAGAGCGGGGTCTTCCCCGCGGCGGTCGGCCAGTCGCCCGACCCGATGCTCCACGGCCGGCCGGCCGGCGAGCTCGGCCCGCGCTACACGATCGTCTGGACGATCCCCGCGCCCGGACACACGCATCGGGTTCGCCAGGACCTCTACCCGTACGCAGCGGGCGGAGCCCTCACGTACATGAAGCCCGGCCAGGCGGTCTTCGAGATGCGGACGCTCGGCGGCTGGTACCGCGCCTTCGGCCTGAAGCGGACGCTGATGGAGCTCGGCCTCCCCGCGAGCGCCCCGGGCGACTCGAGCAGTACCGTCAGCCTCGCGTGGCTCGGGATCCCGGGCGCGCTCGTCCTCGGAGGCACCGCGCTGTTCCTGAGCCGCCGAAGGAGCAGCGTCGTCCGAAATTGATTGCGGAGCCACCGGCCTGGCAGGATCGGACCGGCGGGGATGAGTGGATCGTTCGAGGATCGGTTGCGGTGCGTGGTGGGCAAGCGGCCTCCCGGCATCGCGGCGGCGGTCGTGCGGCCCGACGGGGTTGAGGCTGCCGCCGGCGCCGGCTGCGCCGATCTCGCACGAGGAGTCGACGCCGCGCCGGGAATGGTCTGTCCGTGGTTCTCGATGACGAAGATCGTGAGCGCGACCGCGGCGATGCGACTGGTCGACCGCGGCGTCCTCGACCTCGACGAGCCACTGCTCCGCCATATCCCGCAGCTCGCGCGGCTCAGACCAGCGGCGAGCGCGAGCGCCATCACCGCCCGGCATCTGCTCACGCACAGCGCCGGCCTGGCGAATCCGATTCCTCTCGGCTGGATCCACGCCGCCGACGCTCCGGCCGTCGACCAGGGAGCGTTTCTCGACCGCCTGCTCGCCAGGCACTCCAGGCTGCGCTTCGAGCCCGGCGCGAAGTCGAGCTACTCGAATCTCAGCACGCTCGCGCTCGGCGTGGCGATGACCGCGCTGGCCGGCGCTTCGTTCCCCGACATCGTGCAGCGCCAGGTGCTCGACCCGGTCGAGATGACGACGACGCGTTTCTCGTACACGGAGGAGATGGGGTCACGGGCTGCGGTCGGCTACCACCCGCGCTGGAGCCCGATGCGCTTCCTGCTCCCGAAATGGGTGCGCGGCGAGGCCGTGGGCCGCTGGCTGTCGCTGAGGCGCTTCCTGCTCGACGGTCAGGCCTACGGCGGGCTGGTCGGCTCGCTCGAGGATGCGGCGCGCTTTCTTCAGCTGCACCTTGCCAACGGGGCCTTCGAGGGCCGGCAGATCCTGCAACCGGAGACCGCGCGCTCGATGCGCGAGATCGTGCTGCCCGGGCGCCGGTTCGACCTGGGCCTCGGCTGGTTTCGACCTGCGGATCACCGCGGGGACGCCCCCGCGTTCGTCGAGCATCTGGGAGGCGGCGCCGGGTTCTTCAACGTCATCCGCATCTACCCGGGCCGATCGGTGGGGATCGCGGTGATGGGCAACGCCACGAAGTACGACATCGATGCGGTCGCCAGGCTTGCGCTCGACCTCGGAACCGCCTAGCTACGCGATCGCGGCTTCGCCGAGAAGCGCCTTGACCTCCGCGAAAAAGTCCGGCTCCGGCTTGACACGGTAGTCGGTCCCGAACTCGAAGGTGCGCGGCCCCTCGGAGGTGACCAGGTCGAGCACGACCGGCGCCTCCCCGGGGAACTCGCGCACGACCGCGGCGAGCTCTCGGATGATCCCGGCCTGCGCCCGCCGCGCGTCGATCCTCAGCCGCACCTCTCGCCGCTCCGGGGTCGCCTCGAAGGCCGTGACCTCGAGCGCGATGAGCTTCGTCTCGCCCTCCTTGTGGTCGACCCGCGCCTTGACGACGAGCACCGACTCGGTCACGAGCAGCTCGCGCGAGGCTGCGTAGACCGAGTTGAAGACGACCACCTCGGCGCTGCCGAGCACGTCGTCGAGGCGCATGAA
>Ga0187773_10000628_pt1 | contig 13923 bp, 17 predicted proteins | sample 0216_BV02_MP05_1_FD_133133 | JGI IMG/M metagenome (GOLD analysis project Ga0187773, IMG submission 133133) | Tropical peat soil microbial communities from peatlands in Department of Meta, Colombia - 0216_BV02_MP05_10_MG | ecosystem: Environmental > Terrestrial > Soil > Wetlands > Peat | place...
ATTAAAGTAGCCGATGGTGGCACCCGGGTTCCCTGGACATTCGCGGCACTCATCATCTGACTCTCTTTCAAGAGCAGCACGGGCTTTACCTCCTGCAACTGGGCCGTCACATATTCCGCTGAACGCCGGTTTGACCTATCACTGCTCGCTCCGGGCCTCACGCAAGTGCACCAGCAGAACCGGGCACAGCGTGTTGCGCACGACCGCCGCGGCAACGCTGCCCAGGAGGACCCGCACCAGCCCGGTCCGACCATGGGTCGTCATCGCAATCAGCTCAATCGCCAGCTCGCGCGCTAACTCGACAATGACCTCTGCTGGACTCCCCTCCGGACACTTGTATTGAGCAGATAGACCCTGAGAGTTCAGACGCTTGACCCAAGCACCCAGATAGGCTTCTGCTTCTTCCCGTTCTGCCTCAACGATCGGCGTGGGGTCTACGAAGTTGAAAGCCGTTTCCGCAGCAATGATCCTTTCCCGGGATGTTATGGCTCGCACAAGCGTTACGCGGGAGCCAAACTTGGCTACCAGCGCGTCCACGTATGGCAGCACTTGCTCCGCGAGCGGGGAGCCATCAAGCGGGACAAGTATATGTTTGTACATTGGCCTAACCCTCCTCTGATCAACTCCTAACCACGCGTTGCGATGTATTGAAACGATGCGGGCTCAAAGCTTCGAGATCGGCTGCGAAAGGGCTGCCCGTACCGACGCCTCCCATGCCTGGCACTTCGTCAGCGCAAGAACGGCCGTTACAGACGGGACAGACACGGCAATAACCCTTAAGTTTTTCTTTAGCTTTTACTCTTAGTTCAGCGATCATTCCTCCTGAGTCGGCCCCCTGGAGTTACCCGATGATCTCTTCGGGCCGGTATCCCTTCTTCGGCACAGCCTTCCCGTTTTCGTAATCGGTCAGAGTTTACATTGCTCCCGGACCGATTTGAGCCGCGCGTGTCACCCGGGAGAACCGAAGGAACCTTTGACCGCCTTACTCGTTCACGGCCTCCTGCTTGATGGAGCGGGATCGTCTGGGTTGGACTGATGCAATGTTAGGGTTTCGTCTCCGATAGCGCGTCAAAGACCGGGCAGAGGGGTGCAGTGTGTTTCGTGATTAGTTACCTAGACTCCGACCAGGCCAATAGGAAAGTGCACATAACAACCGGAGCCCCGCATTCGATGCATCAAGACTACCACAAGATATTGGAGCCGGTCAAAGTATTCATGGCGGAGTCGATCGTCGAAGGGAAGCACAGGATCGCGCGAGGCGGAGTCCCGACATGTTGGGGCTACGTGGCTGCAAGAAACGAAATAATGCGACGCCTTTCAGAATGACTCGTCCCCGGGCCAGCGACCACCTTCACTCTTCCTAACCGTGTGATAGCTGACCTCGAGCTTGCCACTCAGAAGATCATAGGTCAGACGAGAATTCTTACGCCAGTTCACATTATCCTCTCGAGGAACATCCTCGCGCTGGAATGAACCGCGGCTCTCCCTGCGGGAAACACTCGCGGAAAGGACTGTCTTCAACACGAAGATCGCGCTCGCGAGATCTTCCTTCATCCTCATCTCGGCGCTTGTTCCCGGGTTGATCCCCTGCAGCCGGCTCTCCAGCTCCGGGACGCGCTCCAACCCCTTACTCAGCCCCTCCTCCGACCTCACCACACCGGCACATCTCCAGGCGATCTCCCGGATGGCGGTCCGAAGTTTCCTCAGCTCGGCTGTGGCCGGCGTCGGGAGGGGTGACCATGGTATTCGAAGGGCTTCAGCCTCTCCGGTTGATCTCTCCGTGTAGCTCGACTGCCTGGCTGCCTCCCTGCCGGCCATCCGGCCGGTCACGACACACTCGGTAAGGGCATTCCCTCCCCGCCGGTTGGCGCCGTGGAGGCCCCACACCACCTCGCCGCACGCGAACAGCCCCGCGGCAGCCGTCTCGCAGTTCTCATGGATGCGCACCCCGCCCATGAAGAAGTGAGCTCCAGGTGAAATTGTCACCGGCCGCCTACGAAAGTCGAATTTGATCTTGCTCAGGAGCTTCAGCGGATAGTGCTCCCACGCGGCGGCGGGGACTCGGGTAAGGTCCATCCGCACAGGCCCGGTCAGCCCCTCGTTGAAAATCATCGCCGAAAGCTCATCGCGCCTGCGCCTGATGGCCGCGGTTAGGTCGTCCAGACCGTGCTTCGCTGCCAGGTCAACTCCGTTCGCATCCAGCAGCCTGACCTCCCGTGGGTAGGGAGGATAGAGCATGACCGAGGGGAGGTGCGGTTCGGCGATGACAAAGGGGTAAAATTGAACAAACTCCATGTCCCAAAGATCCAGCCCGGCCCCGGCAGCAAGGAGATACCCCTGGCCCAGGGTGCTCCTCTGGTTGTCGTTCCTGAGGTAGATCGCCCCGGCGCCGCCCGTGGCGAGGATCACCGAGGAACCGAACATGGCGACCGGCTTCCCGGCCCGGTCCCATCCCCCCACCCCGCAGACGCGCTCGCCATGCCGCACAAGCTCCGTTACCTGAAACCCGGTGACCACCCTCACCTTCTCCAGCCTCCTGATCGTCTTCGCCAGGGTCCGCACGATGATAGCACCCCGAACAACATCAGGCTCCGGGGTCTGGAGGACGCAGGTGCCGGGGGTGGTCTCCACCAGGTCAAGGCCCAAGGAGCGGAGAAAATTCCACGCCCCCGCCGCCTCGCGAGCGACGAGCCTCACATAGGGCTCGTAGCTGATACCCTTGCCTATCTCCAGCGTATCCCGTACGTACTCTTCCTCGGCATAACTGGGACTTGGGCCGGCAAACACCCCGTTCGCCATGGCGGAGTTGGTCCCGAGCCCGATGTCCCCCCGGGCGAGCAGGATGACTTCAGCACCTTCTCCATGGGCCGCAAGGGCTGCCGTCATTCCTGCGAGTCCTCCGCCGATGACGACTACTTGCCTCGACACTGCTCTATGACCTCATGGGAGCAGGGTAGTGGAGTGTTCTCCCGGAAACGATCCCGGCAAACCGGGGGTCACGCCTCTGGGAAGGCTATTCTACCCCATCATGTTTCGGCCTGAATAGGTCTCCGTTCGATCTTTCCCTTGGCTTGAAAAATGCGCAAGAAACGACTGCATTGCGTCCGAAGCGGAATAAGTGAAGCCCTCATGAACGATAGCGATGGAACATGGGAAAGGCACTGAGACTTGAAGATTTCAGTAGGAGGCGATGTAAGGTTACGCTGAGCCTAACGGAGAGGTTGGGAATCACTGATGTCAAGGAGAGGCATGACGAGTTCGTGAGCTTCCTGACGCGGGAGCGGTCCCGCCATATCATGAAGGTCTTGGAGATGAACCGCATCATGGACACGATCTCCAAGGAGTGGGGCATCGAGCTTCCACTTCCGGACCCGGCTCCTCGCTGACCCTCCCGCGCTCTGTGGGCACGCGCGGCTGGCGCCGCGCCGGGAAGCGCAGTTCAGACCACGTCCACTTCGTTCTCCAGCCGGATCCCATACCGTTGAAAGAAGGCCTCCCTCACTGCTTCGACAAAGCCGAGCAACTCCCCAGGCGTCGCCTCCCCATAATTCACCACCACCAGGGCATGGCTCGGCCATAATCCGCAATTCCCGATTGTTTTCCCCTTCCAGCCCATTTCCTCCAGAAGCCGGCCGGCCGGCACCTTGAGCCGATCTTGGTCCTGGACCCGAAGCTCGCCTCTTTGCGGATAGAGCAGTTGATCGACGGGATATACCTGCAGGTCAGGAAGCATCTTCCGCAGCTCCCTGACCTTGTCTCCCTTCACCACCGGATTCTTGAAGAAACTCCCGGCAGAGCCAACCTGCCCCAAGTCCGGGAGTTTCCTCGATCGTATATTGCAGACAGTCTGATATACATCTCTGATCTTGTACGGTGGGTCTTTGACCGTTCTCAACTCCTGCTTTATGGATTCATATCGGGAATGATATGAAGTATCGCCTACCGGCTGTGTCGACAATGACAGGCGAACCTTCGTAACCAGGTACTTCCTTCCTTCGGGACTCCGAAACTTGCTATCTCGGTAGCAGAAGGCGCATTCATCCTCGGTGAAGGTCTTCAGTGTCCCGGCAGTCAGGTCTACAGCGTCCAGAGAGACAAAGACATCGACGAGATTCTGCCCGTAGCAGGCAAGGTTCTGAATCGGCACGGTCGCAGCCGCGCCGGGCACCATCGCAAGGTTCTCTATTCCGCCCCATCCTCGATCTACTGCATATCTCACCAACTCAGACCAATCTTCGCCTCCCCAAACGTCGACGACGACCTGATCGTCATCTTCCCGGACGACGCGCTTTCCCTTCAACCGCATCCAAAGGACCAGCCCGTCGTAGTCAGAGCTGAACAGCAAGTTTGACCCGTGGCCCAGCACGAGAAACTTCTGCCCGCCCAGGGGCCGCTCATCAAGAAGGCGCTCCAGACATTCCTCGCTGTCGATTTCGGCAAAATACTTCGCCTTGATCTTGAGCCGAAACGTATTGAGGTCCCTAAGCGGGTAGTCTTCCTGCACCAAAGAGTCAAGCATCTGAGCGGTCATTGCGGCGCCGTCTTCTTCGCCCAGCCTAGTCCGTCCTGAGGATCAGATCAATCGCGATGAGTTTCCGGCCATCCTCAGGGTAGACTTGGGTAGTGAGCGTTCGATAGCCAGACGCGAAGACTTTGAGGTGAATGTGAGGTGGCCGACCATAATAGGCCGGGGGAAAGTCCGTTTCAAAATGGTAGGTGCCGTCGCTCGCCGTGAGCAGCGCCCCTCGGTGCTCGTCATCGTATCTTCCCTGGGGGTTGGCTTGCCACCACTCAACACGGGCCGCTGGGATCGGCGCGCACGAGCCTGCCGACTTCACCTTGCCGCTGATCGTGAGTCCGCGACCCGTGCTCTCCCGGATCGGTGCATTGGCCTTGTAGAATGGCCCCTCGGCGTCAGCAGGGGTAGAAGGGCATCCCATCCCGCCCGATGCGACCGCTGGGCTGAACCAAAAGAAAAAGAGAGCTCCTGCGAGAACACAAAGAACGGAGTTCATGATACCTCCTTCAGGAAAAACGAGCTGCCAAAAGCATGACCCATCCGGCGCCCAGTGCAAGGCAAAAAGCTGCCGGCATCTTCCGCAGGTCTGATGTTCCCACCAGACCCCGAGCGCCCTCGTTCTCCACCACACCTCGGCCGCTGCCTGATTTACTCTAACCAATATCGCTCGGACAGGGGAGCATCGACACGGGAGCATAGTTGGAAGCAGTGCTCCGGACCCCGTTACCTTTTCGCGAGTTGAGCGATTCCGACGCAGAGGGGTAGAGCAATGATCGGTTCTGCGCGGGCGGGGATTAATCCGCCTCCGGCGGATAAACCGCGCCCCTACCGAACGAGTTGGGAAGCCTCCTGTAGGGCGGGTCTCCCGTTTTCGCCCCGCCACGGGGGGTTACAACGGGCGGTTTGTACCCGCCCGGTTTCCTCAAAGGCGCTATCATTCATAGGGTGGGCATTATGGAGTCCGCGACTGGCCGGCTTGGGTGACCGCGCAACTGTGCCCATAGGGTGTCCTAACGGCCCGACGCGGAAGATCTTAGCGGCCTCCCCGAGAGAAGCTAAGCTGGCCGGCCTTGGGGGTGCTGCATCGCTGAAAGGCACGCCCCATGAAGGCCATCCCGCAGGTAGCGCTAAAGATCGAAAGCCTTTCGTCGCTCCCGCCACGCCGATAGGATCTCCAGCGCCTCCCCGGGCGTCTCGCTCACGGCCAGCCTCTGAAGCGCCTCCGCTCTTTCCTTGTTTCTCTGCGCCAGCGATTCCTGGCGAGCCTTGGTCGGTTCTCTCACTATCAAACCGAGCTCGGGGAAGGCCGCGTTCACGATCATGTCGAGGGTGAAGTCACGCCCTCCTGTGGTCATCTCATGGCGCAGACAGGCCAGTGCCGCCGCACTGCGAATCTCAAGCGAGCTGAATCCGTTCTTCCGAAGGTGGGTTTGAATCCCATCAACCAGGCCTCGGAACGCCTCGTCGTTTTCGTAACGCTTTTGAAGTCGCTTCATGTTTGTCCTCCTCTTGGAACATGCTCAGAAAGTCGTTTCTGTCTCGTAACCCCATCTGTTAATCGATGGGCTGACCCCACCCGAGCGGTGGTGCTGCCGAGATGGGGATCGGGTCGTAAAGTGAAGCATCTGTTGGCTCCTCGTTGGTGGCGGGGATCGGACCGGACGCATTCCCGGAAATGAGTTTCGCTTACCCAATCCAAAGACCTTCGAGCCGGAGCTGGAGGCCCTTGGGCGTCCGGTTGAGAAAGTTGACCAGCCCGCTGTGCCGCCACTGCAACATGCACATGCGCGGTTGAAAGAAGTAGCGCATGCCGATCTTGACCTCGCAGCGCGTCTGGGTGACCAGGCCCTCGTATCCTTCGGCGATGTAATAGCCGAGGTCCTTGTAGCCCTGCTGGCGCGGACTGAGTGGACCGGTCACGCACCACACGATCACGCCCGTCCGGTGATCCACCTGCATTGCTACGCCGCAGTGCGTGATGGGACAGCCGCACGACATGCCGAGGGGCCTGCCAATCAGGATGTCTCCGCCTCGAACATCCATCTCGCGGGTCAACAGTGGATTGTGCGGGAGGATGATTTCGCGCGGGCCGGGCTCTCCCGGGAAGTGTTCGAGGTAGAAATCAAACTCCCGGCCAAGCGTGTCGCGCCACGCCGGTTCTGCCGCGTGCGGCATGGCGCAGTCGTCCACCGGGCACGAGCCGCATGGCGCCATCGCCGGGGCCGCATTGATGCCGACGCCCGGAGTCACTGGCACGCGACGGTCCGACAGGTGGATACAGCGTTGGATCAGATCAGGCTGAGTCGCTACACGAGCCGCGAAATCGGTGCAACTGCGAAAGCCGCACAGCCCGCAGTCCAGACCGGGTAGATCGTCCACGGTGATCATCGGCATCGGGGTTACGATGAAGCCGTCCTTTCTATGCCTGCATGGTCGAATACGTCGTCATCGGCCGGAGATCGAGAACCGCATGGGTCAGCACGTCAACAAACCGATCAACCTCATCTTCCGAGTTGAAGCGACCCAGCGTAACCCGCACCAAGCCGCGCGCCCGGAAGGTATCGAAGCCCATCGCCAACAGAATGTACGATGGCTCACTGGAGTGGTTCGAACTGCAAGCGCTGCCGGTCGAGACGGCGATCCCGGCATCGTCGAGGGCCAACATCAGTTTGATGGCTTCGCCCTCCTGCCCGGCCAGTCCCAGGGAGACGTGCCCCGGCAGGCGGCGGTACCGATGGCCGATCAGATAAGCATTCGGTATTCTCGCGGTGACGGCATCGATCAGGCGGTCGCGCAGGCGAACCAACCGCACTGCATCGAGCGCCATCTCGTCGCGGGCGATTGCGGCGGCGCAACCGAACCCCACGATGCCGGCTACGTTCTCCGTCGCCGATCTTAGGCCCCGTTCTTGCCCGCCGCCGTGCACGAGAGGCGCGATCGACACCTCCGATCGCACATAGAGCGCGCCGACGCCCTTCGGCCCGTTCAGTTTATGCGCGGACAACGACAACAGATCGATCGGCTGTTTTTGAACGTTGATCGGAATCTTGCCTGCGGCCTGCGCAGCATCGGTGTGGAACGGCACGCCGTGCTCGCGAGCGATGCGGGCCAGCTCGGCGATCGCTTGGAGAGTACCGACCACGTTGTTGGCGGCCATGATCGACACTAGTCGTGTGTGCGGGCGGAGTGCCTGGCGCAGTTCGTTCGGATCGACCAGACCGTCCGGCGTGACCGGCAGATACGTAACCTCCACGCCGCGAGGCTGAAGGTAGCGGCAAGTCTCCAGGATCGCCGCGTGCTCGATCGCGCTCGTGATGACGTGGCTCCCCTGCCAGCCCAGTTTTTCAACCACACCGACGAGTGCCATGTTGTCGGCTTCCGTGCCGCTTGCGGTGAACACGATCTTGCCCGGCCGGGAGCCCAGCAGACCGGCCACCTGCTGCCGCGGCTGCTCAATGGCCTCGCGCGCTTCTATTCCGGCCTGATGCAGGCTGGAGGGATTGCCGAAGGCACTGTCGAAAAACGGCCCCATTGCTTGCCGCACACGGGGATCGATCGGGGTCGTCGCCGAGTTATCGAAGTAGATGCGCTCGGGCATGATCACTCACCTCGATAAAAGATGGAATGGTCGAGCGGTCGCACAACGCCGAAGTGCGACTGCCAGCCCACCTCTTTCTTGCCGACGCAGATCGTGCATGTGCCGACGGGCGGGTTGCCGCGAAGGAACAGGCGCTCCGGTGCTTCCGGCGTCGTGTGGATGTGATCGATCAATGGGTCGATCCCGATTCCGTGCAACGCATTGACTTCGCGAATGCGCACACCGGGAGCCACCTCTTGAATACGGGCTCGAAATACCTCGCGCTCGGCTTGAGAGACACGGTCGATCTTGGTCACGACCGCCACATCCGCCAGAGAGAGCATCGGCCCCACTTTCAACGGCAGGTTTGTACCGCTCGTGGCCTCCAGAACAACTATGCCCAGTCCGCCATCCACATAAGGGGAACAACGCAGGCACAAGCCGGCTGTCTCCACCAGGAGCAACTGGCACCCTGCCCTTTACGCCCATTGGATGGCATCGGCCAAGACCATCACGTTGCAGTGGTCGGGGCAGAGCTCGCCCGAATAGACCTTACGAGTCGGGATCCCGAATTCTTGCGCCAGGGTTTCAACCTCCTCCGCGTACTGCACATCAATCTTGAGGAAGGCCGCCTCATCTCCGCAATCCAGAAGCTTCTGAACGACGTGTCGGAAAACAGAGGTCTTCCCGGTCGTAGCCGGCCCAGCGCAGATGACCAGTTTCATGCCAATCCCTCCAGTTCGTTTCCTGTCAATCTCTCTCCCATGCGGATCTTGTCGCGCATCTGCGAAAGGAGATCGTCCAGTTTGTTGACTTTAAATGAAAAACTTCGCTCCGTGTCGTTCGTGCATAGGAGCTGAGTCATGCTTCCCCCCCTCATGACAATCCGGAAGTCTGAGACGAGGGCAATGCGTGGATCGTGGGTAACGAAGATGAAGATCTTGCGATGCTGACGAAGCAGATCGAGAGCGCGACTCCGATGAATACCGGCATTCTCTACCTCGTCCAGCAAGACAATGGGGGTGTTGCAGATGATCGTGGCATCTGCAATGAGCAACGCGCGTGTCTGCCCGCCGGAAAGTTCCGTCATCCGACTCGTCACAACGATCGGCTCGCCCATCAGTTGGTTGGCGAATGCCAGCGTGCGATCGATCATCCCCACAATGTGCGCCTGATCCATACTTCGAATGGGGCATGGGCGGAGAGGAAATCTTTGACCGGCAAGTCGGACAGGAACGTCGTGTGCTGCGTGATCAACGCGATGGGGTGGCGAGCGGGGTCCTCCCGATACTCTTGCGGAGCGGGTACCCCGTTGATCAGGATCCGCCGGCCGGTGGGCGTGTTGGCGTCCGCGAACAACTCCACGTCGTTGATGAGCGTTGTCTTGCCGGATCCGGTCGGTCCGACGATGCTGACCACGTCGCCCATCTGCAAATCAATCCGCGGCACAGGCTCCGCCTCGCCCGACGTGCCGCGGCCACCGAGAATGGTGATCGATTGTATCATGGTATACTCTTTATCCGATGGGACTAGTCATCTAAACGAACCAAAAAAAGAGGACTTACGACACATCGGCCAGCGTCGTATTCTCCAACTTCTCGGCGATGTAGTCGCGGATCTCCTTGAACACTCGCACCAGGTTCTTCTCCTTCTCAATCGGCGTGGATTCGTAAAAGTAGACGCTGACGGACTGCGTCGGGGCAAGCGCGCCGTCCAGCACCCGGATAATTTCGGCCAGGGTAATCCTCTCGGCGGGCTTGGCGAGGCGATACCCCCCTCGTTGGCCCTTCGAACTGCGCACGTACTTCGCGCGCTTGAGCGCGAGCAAGATTTGCTCCAGAAACTTCGGCGGGATACCCTGCGCGAGTGCGATCGTCTCCACCGAAACGTAGCCCTCGGACTTATTTCGGCTAAGATAGACCAACGCGAGCAAAGCATATTCGCTGCGAGAGGTAAGTTTCATCTCTTGCCATCGGTCGCACGCCTCGCGGCTTGCCGCGACCCGCTTTCGGGAACATCCGATTTCACGCCACTTGCGGCGCGGCGGTTCACCAGATGAGTTTTGCCGACTTATGCGATGGGGCTTGTAATATAAATTTTACCTCATGTCAAGCTGATTTTTTCTGCACCATGGCCGGCAGACCCCGGAAAGTGCATCCCATGACCCGCCTACCAAGGAGAACGCCAAGCTTTCACAGCCGGTCCCGGCTCACGAGAAAGCTCCCGCTCACCTTGCTCAGTCCGGAGACGGTAAAGGCCGAAGGCGCCGAGTCCATCTCCACTACTCCACCCCAAAGCCGACCGCCCCTTATGGGCGCACAACAAGGTGACCCCTGCTTCACGCTTCCTCCCTCTCGTTGATGACATACTTGGCCACGACTGCATCAATGGAACCGTCAACCTCTTTACCTTGGCGCGCCAAGCACAGTATTTCCCTGTCCGACTTCCAGACGGTGTCACCGGGGGCGAACAAACAAACGCTGCCCGGCTCGTAGGTCATGGAGAGCTTGCCCTCCCTGACGTAATAGTGTTCTTCATCGACCTCAGTGGGAAAGGCTCGCATGAAAGGGGGAATATCGGCGGGCCTGAACCAAAGTTTGATTTCCCGTTCGGCCTCATCATCGGTCGCGGAAGCATGAATCAGATTATCCATGCGCTCACCCAACACATTCCCCTCTGCATCCTTGAGAGGCACTACGGTACCCAAGGCACGAACACTGCCCGGCTTTCTCTCCCGAGCCACATGTGGATTGGTCGGGCCACAGATTTCGCGGATCTTCTGGACTGCGCCCGGACCCTGATAAACAAGCGCTATGACCCTACGCTTCCAGGGCTCATTGGGGTAATGAATACGACCCATGATATAATTGATTAATGATGAATAGAAAAACCTCCCCCGGTGCTCCGCATAGTGTTCTGCGGCGAGCATTTCATTGACATGGACAATCTTTGCTCCTGCAAGGAGTAACCCGGTATGGAATTCCGATAGTTGAGAAAGCACATATCCGGTCAACGAACTCTTAAGGGCGTCCGGCTTAATGAGTACAAGTGTCTGCTCCAATTCTGCTTTGTTCATACAGAAGCTCCGTCCTCATGATCGCAACATAGAATCGGCAATGCCGAGCCGCTCGAGCTAGCGAAGCCTGTCAGATACTTGGTTACTCTACTATGAAAATTCAGAGTGTCAATCCGAATTCTCATCTGACGACCTACGGGGGTTCTGGAGGTGGGGAATCGGCGGAGGCCTCCCTACCTCTTGCTTCGAGTCGCAAGCGGTTCAGAGAAGGGAGGCTTCGGCGCATTCCTAGGGCTGTCAAACGGCGAGCGTTCCCTGGCAGGGCCTGGGGCTCACTCGTGATTCTTGATGGAGTCAATGCTGCTTTGGGCTCCTCACCCGCAGCTTTTGCCCCACCCTCACCACGTTCTCACCGAGCGCGTTGAGCTTTTTTAGTCTGTTTATCGAGACTCCCGTCTTGCGGGCTATGCTTTTCAGCGTATCTCCTGCTTGGACGACATACTCGGCATCAGGCAAGCCGATCTTTTCTCCCCCCCGCGAGACGCTACGGCTGAGCTGCTGGAGGATAGCGGGAACTTTGAAGCCGAGCCCGGGGGGCACATTAAGGGTGTATTGCCCCAAGGGCAGATAGTAGCCCCGAATCTGTGGGTTGAGTTCTTTGAACGCATCATACTCTGTACCAAGAGACCGGGCGACATCTGCCATGTGGAGACGGGCCGTGACCTTCACCGGCGACGCTTCGTAAGTCCCGGGAGCGGCCGCCGGCTCCTCGGATGGAGTGGATACATCAAGTGCGACATCTTCCGCGTCGCCCGTGCTTTTCGGCTCAGTTTCGTCGGCCCCGTACCTACCCTCGGGCCCTTCCTGCCGCTGTGCCGCAATGAAATCCCTAAGGAACTGGCGGTCGGTGTCGCGCAAGGATACGAATTCCAGGTACACGCCAAGGATCGGTACACTGTCGTCTGAGCGCAAGAGAGTCGTCCAGGCAAGCTCGACGGAGGCCTTGAGAGGAGACCGATCAGGAACCTCAAGCACCAAAGAGAAGGTCCCGTCAAGAGGAGGCGAACCCTTGCACGAGACGAAGACTCCCTCCAGGTTGACGCTTTCCGTCTCCCCCTCCAAGATGGATACCGGCGTTATAAGACAGAATGGCCACCTAATTGTCGCTCCCAGATGCTGCTCCAGGCCTCCCGGCCCCTCTGATTCCATACCAATCCTTCGCCTGTCTTAGAGTTGCTTGCCCGTTCTTATCAACGTTCACCCCATGAGTGTAGAATGCAAGCACAGCCATCAGCGCGAGCGTTAAGACGTCTTTCTCCCACCACTGCGAGCAAAGTTCATGCCGAATTTGCCTCCTGTCGACGGCGAGGACATCCGGAGGATCCATGACTTGCCGACCGCGAGAATTGGCCACACCCAAGGCCCATGAAGACGACGGGGCCGAGCAAATCTCGACTGAATCGATCCTCCAACCTGTACCACTCGATCTGTTCACGGCCTGTGCGCCCTACGTCGGGGAGCGAGTCATCGCCAACGTGAAAGCTAGTTAGGAGCGCCGGCCCCAGGTTTCGAAGGCGGGGATACCAGCCCCGGGCTTGTCGGGGAGGTACAACCAATCGTTAGGACGGAACGGAGTGCTCTGCTTCAGGAAACCACGCAAAGGACCTCGCCGACCTTGGCGTATCGCCGTTGAGGGTCCAACTGATGCCGCATGGGAAGAAGAGACGAGGCCCGTGGCTCCAGTTTTCGTCGGCGCCGGTTCCAGTCAGGTTCCCCTGAACTTTCTGGATTTCGTCCCTTTCCTGGCCGTCTTCGAAGACGTCCTCTTCTCTCTCATTGCTGCGGCCTTGCGCGTCCAGTGGCCCGTATTTACCCCAGGGAGGTTCTTCTGGAGCTCCTTCATGTAGGCAACCGACTTTTCCAGCTCATCGGTGAGGTGTCGAACCTTCAGAATCGACTTGACCCTGACCGACAACTCGAGGAGGTGCACCGGCTTGGCCACGAAGTCGTCGGCGCCTGCTGCGAGTGCTTCATTGAGCTGATTGTTGTGGGCGGTCACGATGATAATGGGAATGGATTTCGTCTCCTCATCCGCCTTGAGTTTTCGACACGTCTCCAGACCATCGAGATCGGGCAGGCTAAGATCCAGGAGGATGAGCTGCGGCCTCTCCCGTTCGGCCAGATCCAGCGCATCAGTTCCGTCGCCAGCCAGAAGCACCCGGTAGCCCATCTCATCGAAGTATCTCCCGAGCAGTTCCCTGAGATCTCGCTCGTCCTCGACTAACAGGATCTTTTCAGGCACACCGACTCTCCACTGCACCGCATCGGAATCACCTCCGCCGGATCTCGCACGATCTCATCTCGGAAGCGTCCCTCTGCTGCCATGGCTCTTGAGACAATTCCGGCTCACGCCTACCGTCCTACCCACGCGCACGGAAGATGACCAGGCAATCAACAACGCCAACCGGGTGTTGCAAGAACCGTGCACAGGGTGGGGCACCCACAGATTCCGGGAAGTCCCGTTGCCGGGTATTTGCAAATCTGGTGCCGGAGGCACTGCACCCGCGGCGCCGCGACTAAGGCGAGAGACGCAAGACGGGCCTTCCGACGAGTCCGGGACTCATGCGAGAGGGTTTCTTTCGGGAGGCAGGACGAACGGGAAAACTGTCATCCCCACAGAAGGCAAATGTGAGACTCCACCCGCAGAGCGGGTGGCATCAGGAAGCCCCCTCGAAGGGGGCGTCCACGTAAGGGAAAGCCCCGCTGGGGCTCAGGTTCCAAGATTGAGCTCTTGTTGCTTGCTCTCCAGAG
>Ga0187773_10000629_pt1 | contig 13914 bp, 12 predicted proteins | sample 0216_BV02_MP05_1_FD_133133 | JGI IMG/M metagenome (GOLD analysis project Ga0187773, IMG submission 133133) | Tropical peat soil microbial communities from peatlands in Department of Meta, Colombia - 0216_BV02_MP05_10_MG | ecosystem: Environmental > Terrestrial > Soil > Wetlands > Peat | place...
CGGTCGCGACCGGCGACTCCGGCGGCGCCGTGTTCGACCCCTACGGCAAGGTCCTGGGCATCGCCACCACGGCGCGCGCGCACGGTGGAGCGGCACCGGGCCTGGGGGCTCCGGCGTCGTGGATCGCGCAGATGCGCTCGCGCGAGCGCGGCAAGTGAGCGAGCGCGGACCTCAGGACACCAGGAGCAGGAGCGCCAGCAGCACGCACGCCGCGAACACGAGGGCGTAGATCGCCTCGAGGGGCGTGGGCAGCTTCATGGGGTTTCCGCCTGGGCCGCGTCGACGGTCGACGGCCCGAATGATGCCGCTCCAAGCTTGCGCGAATCTGATCCCGGTCCGGCCCGCCCGCCCCGCGCGTGCTATCCTCCAAGAGCACTCCCGCACGCCCCAAGTTCCGGGACAGCCATGCGCGTACTGATCGTCGAGGACGACGCCATGCTCGCCGACGGCCTCACGGCGACGCTGCGCCACGAAGGATATGTCGTCGACTCGGTGTCGAGCGCCGAGCAGGCCGAGGCCGCGCTCAAGGTTTCCGACGTGGACCTCATCGTGCTCGACATCGGGCTGCCGGGAATGGACGGCTTCAGCTGGCTGCGGCGCCTGCGCTCGCGCGGCGACGAGCAGGCGGTGCTGGTGCTCACGGCGCGCGACGCGGTGAGCGACCGCGTGCACGGCCTGAAGCTCGGCGCCGACGACTACCTGCCGAAGCCCTTCGCCCCCGAGGAGCTCAGCGCCCGCGTGTCGGCGCTCGCCCGGCGCGGGCGCGCCATGCGCTCGCGGGTGATCGAGCACGGCCCGCTCGTCATCGACCTCGCGCGCAAGCGCGCGATGATCTCGGGCAAAGCGATCGACCTGCCGCAGCGCGAGCACGCGATCCTCGAGTACCTCTTCTCGAACGTGGACGCGATCGTGAGCAAGGAGAAGATCGCGAGCGCGGTGGCCTCGTGGGACGAGCACATCTCGGCCAACGCGATCGAGGTGCACATCTCGCGGCTGCGCGCGAAGCTCGAGCCCGCGGGCATCCGCATCCGCACGGTGCGCGGCCTGGGGTACATCGTCGAACCCTGGAGTGATGAGAAGCCTCAGGCTTAGGCTTTTCGCCTGGTTGTTCCTGCCCCTGCTGGTCGTCGGCGCGACCGCCGCGACCGGCGCCTACCTGTTCATGGAGCGGCGCCTCACGGCCGCCTACGATCTCAACCTCGGCGACATCGCGCGCACGCTGGTCCCGTACATCCGGGTGCGCGACGGCAAGCTCACGCTCGAGCTCAACCAGGTCGCCGACCAGGTCCTGCGCGCCGACAGCATGGACCTCATCTACTACGTGATCCGCGACGGCCAGGGGACCGTGATCGCCGGGGACTCGCACCTCGACGCGCCGCCCCGCGTCCCCGGGAACGGGCTGCTCTTCTGGAACGACCGGTTCGACGGGCGCCCGATCCGCGCGGTCGCGCTCGACACGGCGATCGGCGGCCAGCCGGTGTCGATCGTGGCCGCCGAGACCACCTACAAGCGCCAGCACGCTTCCGAGGACGCGATGCTCTCGGCGATCGCGCCCACGCTCCTCCTTTCGGTCGCCGTGATCGTGGCGGTGGTGGTCGGCGTGCGCCGCGGCCTGGGCCCCCTCGAGCTGCTGCGCGAGGAGCTGCAGGCGCGCTCGCACGTGGACCTGCGGCCGGTCGAGGAAGGCCACATCGTCGAGGAGCTGCGCCCGCTCGTGCGCGAGCTGAACCTCATGCTCGCGCGCCTGGAGGGGGCGCAGAGCACGCAGGCCCGCTTCATCGCCAACGCGGCCCACCAGCTGCGCACGCCGATCGCCGCGCTCGTCACGCAGCTCGACCTCACGCGGCGCGAGGGCGGCGACCGCGAGGCGCGCATCGCCCAGGCGCGCGAGGGGGCCGCCCGGCTCGCGCGGCTCGCGCAGCAGGTGCTCTCGCTCGCCGCTGCCGACCCGGTCTCCAATCCGGTCGCGCGCTCCGAGCCGTGCGACCTCGGGGACATCGTGAAGGAGCGCGCCGACGCCTGGGTGCGCTCCGCGAGCGGGCGCGGCGTCGACCTCGAGTTCGACCTCGCGCCCGCGCCGGTCGAGGGCGATGCGGTGCTGCTGGGAGAGCTCGCCGCGAACCTCGTCGACAACGCCACCCGCTACGGCGCCGGATACGTTCTCGTGGGCACGCGCCGGGAGGGCAACCGCTCCGTGCTCGAGGTGGTCGACGACGGGCCCGGCATTCCCGCGGAGAAGCGCGCGCACCTCTTCGAGCGCTTCCACCGCGCCGGCGAGCGGCGCTCCGCGGAGGGCAGCGGGCTCGGGCTCGCCATCGTGAGCGAGATCGCGCAGCGCCACGGGGCGGCCGTCGCGGTGGACGAGGCGCCCTCGGGCCGGGGCACGCGCGTGCGCGTTTCGTTCGCCTAGGCCTGCGCGGCGCGATGCCGATCGACCTCGCCGGGATCATCGACTCCTACGGGTACGCCGCGGTCTTCGTGGGCGCGTTCCTGGAAGGCGAGACGGTCCTCGCCCTCGCCGGGCTCGCCGCGCGCCGCGGCTACCTCGACTTCCTCACCGTCTGCGTCGTGGCGACGATCGCGGGCTTCGCGGGCGACCAGCTCTACTTCTTCCTCGGGCGCTACCACGGCGGGCGCATCCTCGCGCGCTTTCCTTCCGTGCAGGCCCGCGCGCACCGCCTCGACGCGATGCTCGCGCGCTGGCACGCCCCCCTCATCGTCGCGATCCGCTTCATGTACGGATTCCGGATCGCGGGGCCGATCCTGCTCGGCATGGGCCGGGTCCCGGCGGCGAAGTTCCTGGTGTTCAACCTGCTGGGCGCGGTGATCTGGGCGCCGCTCGTCGCCGCGATCGGATACGCCTTCGGCGCGCTCGTCGAGGTCGCGCTTTCCGACTGGCAGCTCGGCGAGCTCGCGCTCCTCGCGGCGGTGGCCCTGGCGGTCGCCCTCGGCGTGCTCGTGCACCGCCGGCGCGCGAGCGGCCGCCCGCCCGGCTAGAACTCGTACTCGGCCTGAAGGCGGAAGGCGTTGTCCGCCGCCGCCTTGGTGAGGCCGAAGAGCCACGCGGCGTTCCATTCGATCTCCTGGCGCCCCCCGAGCTTCACCTTGCCGAAGAGCGCGGGGCCGATGCGGTGACTCTGCTCGTCGTGCGGGAGCCAGTCGTTCCACTTGCCGAGGTCGCCGAAGGCCTGCGCGCCGGCATCCATGCCGTTGGGCAGGCGATACGTGACCTGCGCCTGGTAGCTCAGCTCGGTCTCGTGCGGCTCTTCGGTGGTCGCGTTGAACGCGCGCTCGAAGAAGACGTTGGTGTTCCAGCGCAGCGGCCCGGTGTCCCATTGCACGAGCGGACCCATGATCAGGATGTAGCGGCCCTCCTCGCGCGCGCGCGGGACCTCGGTCTCGATGAGGAAGCCGACGTCGGCGGGATACTTGTTGGTCTCCGTGAGCTGGAACTTGTTCTCCCACTCGAGCTCGTCGTAGCGCGTGCGGTCGCCCGGATCCTTGTGGTACTTGACGTACGCCTCGGTGAACCACCACTCGGTCGCGCCGTAGCCCAGGCCGATGCTGCCCGCGCTCTCGCGCTCCTGCGCGTCGTTGAAGTAGCGCGTGCCGTACTTCATGTCGATCTCGCGCTCGCCGTATTGCACCGCGGGCGTGTTCACGTATTCGTTCGGATCGGAGTCCGCGTGGGCGAACGCGGGCAAGGCGAGGGCGGCGGCTGCGAGCAGCCGGAGCGGAATGCGCATGGTGGGTCCTCTACGTGGGGTTGGGAGCGGCGGGGGCCGGCGAGCGCCGTCGGGCCCAGCCCATGCCCGCCCGGACCGCGATCAGCACCGCGACGAAGAACGCGATCTGCATCCCCGCCGGGCGCGCGTCGTAGCCGAGGATGCCCGTGAGCGCCTTGCCGACGAGCGAGGAGTTGGGGATGAGGCGCGACGTGTCCCACAACGGCGCGGCGAGGCTGGGAAGCACGTCGGCCTGGATCAGGAAGCGCGCGGCCTGCGAGGCCATGCCGGCGGCGAGCAGCAGCACCAGGAACGAGGTCGCGGTGAAGAAATGGCGCAGCGGGATGCGCAGCAGGCCCGCGAAGAGGAGCCAGCCCACCGCGACGCCGGCCCCGAGGCCGAGGATGCCGCCCAGGAGCATGGGCAGGCCGCGGCCCTCGCCCGAGACCGCCACGCCGTAGAGGAAGAGCACCGTCTCGGATCCCTCGCGCAGGACCGCGATCGCCACGACCACCAGCAGCACCGACAGCTCCTTCGCGCCGCTGCGGACCTCGCCGCCGATTTCCTTCGCGCTCGTCGCGAGCTCGCGCCCGTGCACCGACATCCAGATGTTGTGCCACGCGAGCATCACCACGGCGAGCCCGAGGATCGTGGCGTTGAACAGCTCCTGGCCCATGCCTTCGGCCAGCTGCGAGATGGCCCCCGCACCGATCGCCACGAGCACGGCTCCGCCCACGCCCGCCGCGATGCCGCCGCCGATCCAGCGCGTGCGCCCGGGGATGCCGCGCGTCGCGGCCGAGACGATGCCCACGATGAGCGCGGCCTCGAGGACCTCGCGGAAGACGATGAGCGCCGTGCCGAACATGGGATTCCTACTTCGCGACGACCACGCCGTGCGCGGTCTTCTCGTTGTACTCGCCGATGAACTTGTATTCGCCGGGCTCGAGCGGCCCGACCCACACGATGCCGTGGCCCTTGCCCGGGATGACCTTCTCGATGCGCAGCGCCCCGCTCTCGAACTCCTCCGCCGTGGCGTCGCGGTTGTCGATCAGGAACTTCACCTTCTTGCCGGCGGGCACCTCGATCCGGTCGGGCGTGAACCTGTGGCCCTCGATCGCGAGCTTGAATTCCGGTTCGCCCGCGGCCGAGGCGACCAGGGGAGCGAAGGCGAGAAGGAACAGGGCGACGAGGCGAGACATGCGCTGGAGCCTTCCGGGACGAGAATTGGGGGCAGGGACAAATGATAATCGTTCTTATTTTGAATTGCAACACCCCCGGGTGAGGGCTCAGGCGCGCTCCTCACGCTCGGGGCTCGCCGTGATCCGGTGGATGGAAAGGTCGGCCCCGTCGAACTCCGCCTCGGGCTCGAGGCGGATTCCGACCATCGCGCGCAGGGTGCCGTAGATGGCGAACCCGCCCGCGAGCGCGAAGGCGATCCCGAGCGCGGTCCCGCAGAGCTGGCTCGCGAACGAGACCCCGCCCAGGCCGCCCAGGGCCTTCGAGCCGAAGATCCCGCAGGCGAGGCCGCCCCAGGCGCCGCACAGTCCGTGCAGGGGCCACACGCCCAGGACGTCGTCGATCTTCCAACGGTTCTGCGTGAGGGAAAAAAGGACTACGAAGAGCGCCCCCGCGACCGCGCCCGTGACGAGCGCCCCAATGGGATGCATCACGTCCGAGCCCGCGCAGATCGCCACCAGCCCCGCGAGCGGCCCGTTGTGCACGAAGCCCGGGTCGTTGCGTCCCGCGACGAGGCCCGCGATCGTCCCGCCGGCCATCGCCATGAGCGAGTTGGCCGCCACCAGCCCCGTGATGCGATCGAGCGTCTGCGCGCTCATCACGTTGAAGCCGAACCAGCCCACCGAGAGCACCCATGCGCCGAGCGCGAGGAACGGGATGCTCGAAGGCGGAAATGCGACCAGCTGCCCCTCCCTCGTGTAGCGGCCGCGGCGCGCGCCGAGCAGCAGCACCGCCGCGAGCCCGATCCATCCACCCATCGCGTGGACCACGACCGAGCCGGCGAAGTCGTGGAACTGCGCGCCGAACGCGTCCTTCAGCCACGCCTGCAGGCCGAGGCGCCCGCCCCAGGCGATGCCCTCGAAGGCCGGGTAGAGGAAGCCCACGAGCGCGAAGGTCGCCGCGATCTGCGGGTTGAACTTCGCGCGCTCGGCGATGCCGCCCGAGACGATCGCCGGGATCGCGGCGGCGAAGGTGAGCAGGAAGAAGAACCGCACGAGCTCGTACCCGCTCTTCGCCGCGAGGGCTTCCGCGCCCGCGAAGAAGCTCACGCCGTAGGCGATGGAGTAGCCGATGAAGAAGTACGCGACGGTGGACACGGAGAAATCCACCAGGATCTTCATCAGCGCGTTCACCTGGTTCTTGTGGCGCACGGTGCCGAGCTCGAGGAAGGCGAAGCCCGCGTGCATCGCGAGCACCATGACCGCGCCGAGCAGGATGAAGAGGACGTCGGCGGACGCCTTGAGGGATTGCATGGGACGGAGCCTCCGGTGCGCCGGCCGAGCCCGGCGGTCCGGATTCTAGCGTCCTGCCTGGGATCCGAGGAGGCCGTGCAGCGATTCGCCCAGGCCTTCGAGGCCGTGCAGCTTCTCCTCCACGAAGGCGCGGGTCGCCGCCACCTGCTTCGGATCCAGCATGGCGTAGAGGCGCGCCCATTCGTCGCGCGCCTCGCGGAAGAGGGGGCGGCTGCGCTCGACGATCTCGTCCTGCGAGCGGGCGAGCGCATGCAGGTCCGGCTTCGGCTTGGCGAGCTCCGAGGCGACGCGCTCCTTCATCTCGAGGGCGCCCAGTCCCACGGCGAGCAGCGCCCGCTGCGTGGCCGCCACGGCCGCGTCGTACTGCGCCTTCTGCGCCGGATCGAGGCGCAGGCTCCGCTCGAGCTCGTCGAACCCGGACAGCAGCGAAGCGTGCGCCGCCGCCGGCAGGAGGGCGATGCAGGCCGCGGCGAGGATTGCGCGAATCGGCGACACGCCTCATTCTGCCGCAATCGGGGCCCGCCGGGCGCCCCGCCGACCCTTGATTCGGCGCAAACGGCCGCCGGGTCGGCGCTGCGACCATGGCGGGCCGACCCAGACCGGCACACGGCCCCCATGGCTCCACGCGCCCTCCTTCCTGCTCTCGTCCTGGCGCTGGCCGTGAGCGCCCGCGCCGCGCCGGCGCCCTCGTTCACGGCGCAGGAGCAGCGCTGGATCGCCGAGCATCCCGTCGTGGACTACGGCTTCAACCCGCGCGCGCCGCCCTTTTCCTTCGAGGACCATGGGATGCATCGCGGGTTCAGCGCCGACCTCATGGCCGAGCTCGGCAAGCGCACGGGCATCCGCTTCCGGCCGCTGGTGGGCGAGCCGTGGCCCCAGGTGGTCGAAAAGGCCCGCGACGGGAGCGTGGCGCTGATCGCCCAGCTCGCCGTGACGCCCGAGCGCGAGGCGTTCCTGAGCTTCACGCCTCCGGTGCTCGACCTGCCCTACGGCATCTTCACGAGCGCCCAGGGGCCCATGGTGGAATCGCTTTCGGAGCTGCACGGCAAGCGCATCGGCGTGCCGCGCGATTTCACGATCCACGAGCTGCTGCGCCGCAGCTACCCGGACCTCACCTTCGTGCCGTTCGAGACGGCTTCGCAGGGCATCGCCCGGCTCGCGATCGGCGAGTACGACGCGGTGGTCGCGAACGTGGGGGCGGTCACCTACGCGGCCGGCGCGAGCGGGGTCTCCAACGTGCGGCTGCGCGCGGTCCTGCCCGAGCGGATCGAGTTCGCGACCGGCGTGAGCCGCGCCTCGCCCGAGCTCGTGGGGATCGTGCAGAAGGCGTTCGCGGCCATCCCCCGCGAGGAGATCCGCGCGATGCGCAACCGCTGGGTCAGCGTGCCGGGGCCGGGGTTCACCAAGGCGGAGACGATCGCGATCGCGGGCGGGGTGGCGGCGGTGGTGTTCATGTTCGCGTCGATGAACATCGCATTCCTGTACGTGCGCCTGCGCGACCGCTACGGCCAGCTGATGGAAGCCGAGGGCAAGCTGCAGCGCCTCGCCACCACCGACGAGCTCACGGGGCTGGGCAACCGCCGCGCCTACAACGCCGCGATCGGGCGCGAGATCAGCCGCGCCGACCGCACGCGCACCCCGCTCGCGCTCCTCGAGCTCGACATCGACCACTTCAAGACGATCAACGACGAGCTGGGCCACGAGGCCGGCGACCGGGCCCTCGAGGAGATCGGGCAGCTCGTCCGCGCGGAGCTGCGCGCGACCGACCTCGCATTCCGCGTCGGCGGCGAGGAGTTCGTGGTCGTGATGCCCGCGACCGACGAGAAGGAGGCGCAGAACGTGGCCGAGCGGCTGCGCGCCTCGATCGAGGGCATCCCCGGGCTTCCGCGCCGCGTCACGGCGAGCTTCGGCTGCGCGGTGCTGCTCCCGGGCGTGACGGTGAGCGCGGACCGGCTCTTCGCCGTGGCCGACGCGGCGCTCTACCGCGCGAAATCGGGAGGGCGCAACCGCGTGCGCGTCGCCCTCGTGGAGGCCCAGCCCCCGGGGCGCGCCGGAGGACGCGCCGCCTAGAAGGGCTGGCGCACGATGGGCACCGAGCCCGCGCCTGCGCCGATCGCGTAGTCGAAGGCCGCCGCACCCGCCCCGTCGGAAAAGCGCAGCGCGAAGGTGCCGACGGCGGTGGTGCGCAGCGCCGAGGCGTCGTACGGCTGGCCGAGCCACGGCGAGCCGGTCGTGCGATAGATCGTCCCGCGCCACGTCTGCGCGTCGCTCCACGTCCCCGCGGGCATCACGAACCACGTGGGCGCGCCGCTCGCGTCGTACGTGAACCACACGCCGAAGACCGACCGGTACTGCTGAAGCAGCGCGAGGCCCCAGCCGTCCTGCTCGAGCCCGCCCCACCACATGTCGCCCACGTCGATGCCCCCGGACGCATCGACCGGCCCGAACGGCTGGCGCACGAGGCTCTTCGATCCGCTCGTGCCGTCGATCGTGTAGGACAGCGCCACGTGCAGCGGGTCGCCGAAGTCCAGGGACGCGCCACCCACCGCATCGCCCGGAACGAAGCGCGAGACGTCGTAGGCGGTGTAGGGCGACCCGCGTGGCCGGTAGAGCGCGCCCGAGTAGACCGTGCCCGCCGCGTTCCACGAGCCGCCCGGCATCACGTACCACGTGGGCTCGCCCGCCGCGTCGTACGCGTAGATCACGGAGAAGAGCGTGGCGGCGTGCTGGACGATGCTCATGCCCCAGCCGTTCTCCGCGGGGCCCGCCCACCACAGGTCCTGCCACGGCGCGGGGCTCGGCGCCACCGCGAAGCGCTGCACGCGATCGCGGAACTGAAGCTCGATCTGGTAGTCGCCGCCGCGAGCGTCGGGCGTGACGGTGAACGTCACCATGCCGTCCTGCCCCGAGTTGGCCTGCGCGGGCGAGATCGAGGCCGACGAGGTTCCCGCCACGACGCGCGCCGAGATGTCCACGCCGTAGAGGGCGTAGGCCCCGTACATCGCGGCGCCGCGGAACGTGAACGGCGTGCCCGGCAGGATGCGCGGCGGAAGCGCGGCAGAAAGGTAGACGTCCGCGGGAATGTACGTGAGCACGTTGAACTGCACCTCGGCAGCGCCCGCGATCGCCACGAGCCAGCACGTGATGCCCTGCGGGAAGGCGGTGAACCGGGCGGTGGCCACCCCCGTGGCATCCGTCGTCGCCGTAGTCTGCGTGAGGCCGTTGGCGAACGTCCCGCAGGCGTCGTTCGCGAACGTGACGCTCTCGCCCACGGAAGCATGGCCCGACGCGTCGAGGAAGCGCACGGAGAAGTCCTGCGATTCGCCGCCCGCCACGCTCTGGTTGAGGGGTGTGATGGCCTCGCCGCTCGCAGCGCAGCGCGCCGCGCCCGGAACGATGGCGAGGAGGAACGCGGCGCCGAGCGCCGCTCCCCGGAGGCTCATGCGCGAAGTCTAGCGCGCTTCAGAACGGCTCGCGCTGGAGCTGGAGCGTTCCGGTGCGGCCCTGGACCGAGTATGAGAACGGAGAGGTCGGAGCGTCGAAATGGAGGCTGAACGAGCCTACGTCGGTCACGTGGAGCTTCGAGGGGTCGTAGGCCGCGCCCAGCCACGGCGAGCCCGTGGTCTGGTAGATGCGCCCGGCGTAGGTCGTCTGGGCCGAGTCCGTCCACGACCCGTCGGGCATCACGAACCACGTGGGGTTGCCGTTGGCGTCGTAGGTGTACCACACCGAGAAGAGCGAGGCCTGCTGCTCGAGCACGGCGATGCCGTAGCCGTTCTGGGTCTTGCCGCCCCACCACAGGTCGCCGTAGCTCGCGGGCAGCGGGGCCGTCGTCGTCGGCCCGAAAAGCTGGCGCACGATGTCCTTGTGCCCCGTCACGCCGTCGATCGTGTAGTCGAGCGCGGCGTGGTCGAGGTCGGGGAACGTGATCGTGGCGGTGCCGACCGGGGATCCGGGACTGAAGAATCCGGAGTCGTACGCGTAGAACGGCGTGCCGTGGGGCCGGTAGAGCGAGCCCGTGTACGAGCCGTACGGCCCGGACCATTCGCCGTCGGGCATCACGAGCCACGTGGGGTTGCCCGCCGCGTCGTACATGTAGATCACGCAGAAGAGCTTTACGCCGTGCTGCACGATGCTCATGCCCCAGCCGTTCTCCATGGGCCCGGCCCACCACAGGTCCTGCACGATGCCGCCCGTGGTGAGGCCGCCGTAGTTGTAGATGATGCCGTCGGGAAGCCCGTCCTGCGGCAGGTCGTCGTCGCCAAGCTGGTTGTCGGTGATCTGGAAGCTCACGACGTTCCCGACGACCGTCGTCGGGATCGTGTACCAGTGCGACGTGTGCTGGTCCGGCGTCGGCCCGTACTTCCATAAGACCACGTTGTCGGCCGGCGGCTGGATCAGCGAAAGGGTGAAGGTCACCGGACCCGCGGCCGGATCGCACCCGGCGAAGAAGGGGAAGACGCCGTACGGGAAGGCGACGGGCCCCAGGTTCTCGACGCGCGTGAACTTCGCGCTGATGAACGCGCACGGACGGTCGGGCGAGGCGATCGAGAGCGTGACGGGCCCGCCGGCCGTGCTGCCGACCACGGTGCGCGGCAGCGGCGTCTGGGTGTACGGCACGTTGCTGTTGATGCGCACCCCTCCGTAGAGCGCCGGGACGCTCCCGTCGCAATGCTGCTCGAAGTCCGCGGCGAAAGTCACGATGGCGCCGGTCGCGTCGCGCGTGAGGTCGAGCACCACGAAGCGCCCGGAGATCACCGAGCAGCGGTGGCCGTCGCGGTAGACCTCGAGCGCCGGACGCGTCGCCGCGGCGACGGGGAAGCGCTGCGGGATCTCATAGCGCCCTTCGACGAACGGATTGCCCGTGCGCGGGCCGAAATCGAGGTAGAGGTTCTCGCTGCCCGGCGAAGGCACGAACTGCACCGAGACGCCGTTGCGCGCGTTGGAGGTGACGGTGATCGCGCCGTTCAGGGTCGTGAAAGGCTGCGGCGAGGCGCCGGCGAGCGTCTGGCCCATCGGGTCCCCGACCTCGCTCTGGAGCGTGATGAAAGTGGAGGCCGCCGCCGCGAGCGACGGCACGGCGAAGGCGAGAAGCGTGGCACCCCAGGCTGCGATCCGGTTCATTCTTGTGACCCCCATCGGACGGCGCGCCAATCCTATCATCCCGCGGCCCGGCGGCGCACGGGCGGGGGCGGCGGGCCTGGGGCAAAATAGCGGTTTTGCACAGTTCCCTTCCATGAACGACTCCAAGGCGCCCCCCGAGGGCGCCCACGTTACCAACTTCATCCGCCAGCACATCGAGCGCGACCTCGAGGCGGGAAAGTACGCGCAACGGCGGTGGGGCGGGCGGCCGGGGCCCGCGTCGGTCCACGCCAACGCGCCCCTCGATCCCGCGAAAATCCGCACGCGCTTCCCGCCGGAGCCCAACGGGTATCTGCACATCGGCCACGCGAAGTCGATCTGCCTCAACTTCGGCACGGCGCGGGAGTACGGGGGCGTGTGCCACATGCGCTTCGACGACACGAACCCGGAGAAGGAAGAGCAGGAGTACGTCGACGCGATCCTGGACGCCGTGCGCTGGCTCGGCTACGACTGGGGCGCGAACCTCTACCACGCGAGCGGCTACTTCGACTGGATGTACGAGTTCGCCGAGGCGCTGATCAGCCATGGCGACGCGTACGTCGACTCGCAGACCGCGGAGGAGATGCGCGCCACCCGCGGCACGCTCACCGAGGCCGGGATCGCTTCTCCCTTCCGCGACCGGAGCGTCGAGGAGAACCTGCGCCTCTTCCGCGAGATGCGCGACGGCAACTATCCGGACGGCGCCCACGTGCTGCGCGCGAAGATCGACATGGCCTCGCCCAACATCAACCTGCGCGACCCCGCGATCTACCGCATCAGGAACGCCGCGCACCATCGGACGGGCGACAAGTGGCACATCTACCCGATGTACACCTACGCGCACCCGGTCGAGGACGCGCTCGAGAACATCACGCATTCGCTCTGCACGCTCGAGTTCGAGGACCAGCGGCCTTTCTACGACTGGGTGCTCGAGAAGCTCGCTTCCTTCGGGCTGCTCCAGCGGCCGCTTCCCCAGCAGATCGAGTTCTCGCGCTTGAACCTCACGTATACCGTCATGAGCAAGCGGTTCTTGAGGCAGCTCGTGGACGAGAAGCACGTGGACGGCTGGGACGATCCGCGCATGCCGACGATCGTGGGTGTGCGTAGTCGCGGCTACACGCCCGAGGGATTGCGGCTCTTCGCCGAGCGCGTCGGCGTTTCCAAGTCCGATTCCGTGATCGACTGCTCGGTGATGGAGGACGCGCAGCGCGAGGTGCTGAACGAGATCGCGCCTCGCCGCATCGCCGTGCTCGATCCGCTCAAGCTCGTGATCGACAACTACCCTGCGAACAAAGAGGAGTCGCTCGAGGCCGCGAATCACCCGAGCAAGCCCGAGCTCGGTGTGAGAAAGGTGCCGTTCGCGCGCGAGATCCTGATCGAGCGCGAGGATTTCATGGAGGACGCGCCGAGCAAGTTCCATCGCCTGAAGCCCGGCGGCGAGGTGCGCTTGCGCTACGGCTATATCGTGAAGTGCGAGCGCGTCGTGAAGAACGCGGCGGGCGAGATCACCGAGGTCCACTGCAGCTACGATCCCGCGACGCGCAGCGGCTCGGACGAGACGGGTCGCAAGGTCAAGGGCACGATCCATTGGGTGTCCGCGAAGCACGCGTTCCACGCGCCCGTGCGCCTCTACGACCGGCTGTTCGTGAGCCCGTTCCCGGGTGACGATCTCGCGAAGGAGCTGAACCCGAGCTCGCTCACCGTCGTCGAGCGCGCCGCGCTCGAGCCGTCGCTCGCGGACGCGCGCGCGGGCGAGCGTTTCCAGTTCGAGCGCGGCGGCTACTTCGTCGCGGACAGCAAGCTGTCGCAGCCGGGCAAGCCCGTGTTCAATCGGACGGTCACGCTGCGCGACTCGTGGGCGAAGATCGAGCAGGAGGCGCTCGCGGCGCTGCCGACGGAGCGCGCGACGAGCTAGCCCGGGTTAGTCCGCAGCTCGTCACGTGTCGCGGAGCCCGATCGTGATCGGCAGTCGCGCCGCGCGCGCGCTCGGCATGAGCCCACCGACGAAGCCGAGCAGGAGCGCGTAGAACAAGCTCTGGAGGAGCAGCGCCGGCGTCACGGTGAACGCGAACGTGATCTGGCTGAACGACGACAGGTTCATCGTCGACGCGCGCAGACCGTCGAAGCCGAAGTACGCGATCACTCCGCCGATCGCGCCGCCGACGAGGCCGAGCAGCAGCGCCTCCACGAGCACCGAGGTCACGACGGGGAACGCGCCGAAGCCGATCGCGCGCAGCGTCGCGATCTCCTTCGCGCGGCTCGAGACGGCCGAGTACATCGTGTTGAGCGCGCCGAAGATCGCGGCGATCCCCATGAGGACCGCGATCGCGCGGCCGAGGATCGTCACGAGCGCGACGAGGGCGCGTGCCTGCTGCGCGTAATACTGGCGTTCCGTGAGCACCCGTACGTTGACGCGCGGGTCACTCGTAAGCGCGTCCTTGAAAGTCTGGAGCGCTGCCGCGCTCTCGAGCCGCACACGCGTCGATTGGTACGAGGTGCCGCGGTTGTATACGCCCTGTAGCACGATCGCGTCGCCCCAGATTTCCGATTCCGCGACGCTGCCCTTGTCCGCGAACACG
>Ga0187773_10000630_pt1 | contig 13913 bp, 15 predicted proteins | sample 0216_BV02_MP05_1_FD_133133 | JGI IMG/M metagenome (GOLD analysis project Ga0187773, IMG submission 133133) | Tropical peat soil microbial communities from peatlands in Department of Meta, Colombia - 0216_BV02_MP05_10_MG | ecosystem: Environmental > Terrestrial > Soil > Wetlands > Peat | place...
CAGCGCGGTCGGCGAGCAGTAGAACGGCAGCGCGAGCTTCTGCCCCATCACCGTCACCGAGAGATCGATGTCCTTCACCCCGCGCAGCACGTTCGGCACCAGGTCGCAGCGCTCGAAGGCCTCGGTGTTGCGGCGGTAGGTGACCTCGTCGTCCGCCGCGCCGTCGATGTAGTTGAAGATCGGGCCGGGCAGGCGGTGCTTCGCGAGCCTCCGGAAGTCGTGGAAGTTGTGGCAGTCGGAGAGGCGCATGGGGTTCAGTGTAACCCGGCGGCAGACGCCTGACCGCCCAACCATAGCGAAGTGGGCTCAATCCTTGCGGGCGCGTGAAACAAATGAAGCAAAAACGGCGTCCCGCTGAAATCGGCCTGACCCACCCGAGCGCTAGGATGTGCAGCAGCTTTTCGTTTGCCCCTGACCATGACCCTTGCGAAGAGGTTGCACGCCGTCGATCGTGGCGCCTTTGCTGCGCACCTGGTCGCGCTTTCCGGCGAGGACCGGAGGCTTCGTTTCGGTCGGGCGCTGTCAGACGCCGCCCTGCGCGACTACGTCGCGCGCATCGATTTCGAACGCGACGCGGTGTTCGGTTTCGCCGCCGATGAGCTGTCCCTCGGCGGGGCGGCGCACCTTGCCATCGTCGACGGCGTCGCGGAGCTCGGAGTGAGCGTGCTCGCCGCCTACCGGCGTCGTGGCGTCGCCTCCGCGCTGTTCCAGCGGGCTTCGGATTTCGCGCGCAGCCGCTTCGTCGCTACCCTGTTCCTGCGCTGCCTCGCCGAGAACGCCGCGATGCTGCGCATCGCGCGCAAGTCCGGAATGAAGATCGTCACCGCCGGCGGCGAGGCCGACGCGCATCTGCATCTGCCGCCGCCAGGCGTCATTGGAGCAGGTACTGAAGCTTGCCGATGATGTCGATGGCGGGGACAAATCCCCAGGCCCGGCTGTCGCTGCTGTTGTCGCGGTTGTCGCCCAGGACAAAGTAGTGGCCCTCGGGCACCCGGCAGGACATGCCTTCCTTGGTGAAGGTGCAGTGGTCCATCAGGGGGAAAGGTTTTGAGGGAGGGACGAACGCGGTGACTTCGGCGTCGAAGAGAATGGAGTGCTCGTGCTCCCCGAGCCGCTCCCGGTACTGAGGCGAGCGATAGGCGCGATCCTTGGAAACGTAATCGCCGATCCGCGTTCGCGGCACTTCCTGGTCGTTGATCCAGAGCCGCTTGCTGAAGTAGGCGATCCGGTCGCCCGGAAGCCCGACGATCCGCTTGGCGAAGCTGACGGTCCTGTCCTGCGGATACTCGAAGACGACGATGTCTCCCCGGGTCAGCTCGGAGGAGATGCCGGTCCTCATGAAGTGGATGCCGTAGGCCCCGTAGTTGCCGTACCCCCACTTCTTCACGATCAGGCGGGCGCCCGGCTCGATCGACGGCAGCATCGACCCGGAGGAGAAGCTGAACGGCTCGAAAAGAAAGGCCCGGGCGCCCAGCACCAGCGCCGCGAACGCCGCGAGGATCGAAAGCAAGCCGGGCGAGCGGCTGTACCAGGGGCGCCGCAGCACCTGAGACTGCCGGGAGAAGCGATACGCCTGCACCGCGCAGACAACCGCGACGAGCAGGGCAATGGCGCCGACGGCCCACTCCGGTTCGCGAAGCACGAGCAGGCTGACCGCCGCGAGGACGACCGTCAGCACGAAATAGATCGCGGCCCAGCCGGGCCGGGCGACGTACAGCATCCCCGCGGGCGGGATGAACAGACCCAGCCCGGCGGCGATCCATTTGCTCGGCTTGCGGTAGATGTCGGTGGATTCCATCATCTACGCGATCGCGCGGCAGACCGCGTCGCGCGACGCCTTTTCCCGCGCATCGTTCACCAGGTAGAAGTCCAGCTTGTCCATCACGTAGGCATAGCCCAGGCGCGCGCGCTCGGCGAAGTTGCGCTCGAACTCGGTGCGCGCTCCTCCCTTGAGAGATGTCCGACTTCCCCGCCGAGCATGATGGTGAGCCGCACGGGCGGCGTCAAGCGCGGCGGGACATCCCCGTTCGTATCCCGGAAGGTCCGCATCCCGGCCCATCGCGTGCGGCGTCAAAAGTTCGAAATCCTGCCGCGGGCACCCAAGACGATGTCCCTGACCTTTTCCCAGCCCACCGCCCGCACCAGCTCGGAGGCAAGGCAGTAGAGGAACAGACCGCCAAGAATCCATAGCGCGAGGACTGCGAACAGAGGCCAGGAGACCTCCCGGTACATGTTCCTCGCCGCGGACACCATGCCGCCGTGCTTCAACACCAGCGGAATGAACTCTTCCGCGATCCGAAACAGCAGGGCGACCGCGCCGTACAGGAGCGTCTTCCAGACGACTTGAGCCATCCACTTGCCCGAAGAAAGCCGGGCGATCGGCAGCGCCTCTACGACGAGAATGGCTTTTGCCACGATCAGCGCGCCCACCGTCGCGCCCGCGGCGCGGAGCGCGGTGAAGCTGTACTCTTCCAGCGCCACCGCTTTGGTGAGTCCGACCATGTGAAACAAGAAGAGAAAGAAGAGCGTCGCTGGCAGGGCTTCGCGTATCTCTCTTGCAACGAGCGTCCCGATCCTGTTCACCACGCATCCTCCTCACCGCCGTGATTCAGTCGGTTCCCGCGCTACGGTCCGCGGCAGCGTCAGCACCGCCTCGAGCCCGCCGCGGGGGTGGTTCCGCAGCACGATGTCGCCGCCGTGGGCGCGCGCGATGTTGCGCGCGATCCCGAGGCCCAGGCCCGTGCCGCCGGTCTCGCGGCTGCGCGAGGCCTCGCCGCGATAGAAGGGCTCGAACACCTGCTCGAGCTCGCCTTCCGGGATGCCCGGGCCCCGGTCGCGGATGCGCAGAACGATCTCCCGCGCACCGTCCTCGACCTCGATCGCCGCGCCTTTCCCATAGCGCACCGCGTTCTCGACGAGGTTCGTCAGGCAGCGCCGCAGCGCGAGCGGCCGCCCGGGATAGGCTTGCGCGACGCGCCCGGAAATCTCGACCGGCTTCCCGGCGTCCCGGTAGTCGCTCCGCAGCGTCTCCAGCAGCGCCATCAGGTCCACCGGCTGCACCGGCTCCTTTGCGCTCGAGTCGCGCATGAATTCGAGGGCCTGCGTCACCATGGATTCCATTTCCGCGAGGTCGCGCTCGAACTTCGCTCGCGTCACCTCGTCCTCGAGCATCTCGGTGCGAAGGCGCATGCGCGTGATCGGCGTCTTCAGGTCGTGCGACATCGCCGCGAGAATGCGCACGCGATCCGAGATGAAGCGCGCGAGCCGCCCCTGCATGGCGTTGAACGCCTTCGCCGCGCGCTCGACCTCGATCGGCCCGCTCTCGGGCATCGGCGGCTCGTGGATGTTGGCGCCCAGGCGCTCGGCGGCGGCCGCGAGCCTGGAAAGGGGCTCGGTCACCCAGCGCACGGCGATGAGCGAGATCGCGACCACGGTCGCGATCAGCACGAGCAGCGTCAGCGCCACCCTCAAGGGGACGGCCGCAGCCTGGGGAACGACGCCGGATTCGAAAGTCACGAGGGTCGCGTCGCCCAGGGGGATCTGGACGGTGAAATACGGACCCGGCGGAGGACCGCCTCTCCCCCCCATGCGGTGGGGCCCACCGGGCATTCCCGGCCGGCCCTCGGGGAACGCAATAGCGGGAACCTCCGCGCTGCGCGCGACGCTCACTCTTGCCTCCTCGCCGAGCGAGAGCCGCAGCATCGCCTTGAACATCGACACCGGGAAGTCCGCGTCGCCCGATTCCTCCTTCTCGACGATCGGCGGCCGGTCGAGCGACACGGTGAGCGGCGGTGTGCTGAAGAGAGCCACCACCCTGCGGCGGTCCGCCGCCGGAAGGGAATCCAGGAGCTGCACGATGTCGGAGATCTGCTGGGCGAGCCGCATTCCGCCGGTGCGGTACAGGAGCTGATCGCGCTCGCTCAGGTTGATGTAGACGGTGGCAATCTGCGCGGCGAGCAGGCCTCCGAGAAGCACCAGGACCAGGCGCCCGAAGACGCTTTGCGGCAGCAGCTTCACTTCGGCTCCATTTCGACTGTCACGGCGAGGACGTAGCCGTAGCCGCGCACGGTCTTGATGATCCGCGGATCGGCCGGATCGTCGCCGAGCCTGTTCCGCAGGCGGCTCACCTGCAGGTCGATGCTGCGGTCGAAGGGCTCCGCCTCGCGGCCCTTCGACAGCACCATGAGCTGGTCGCGGGTGAGGACGTGATTGGGGTGGCTCAGGAAGATCCGCAGCAGCTGGAACTCCGCCCCGCTCAGGGAGACGACGGCCCCCTCGGCCGAGACCAGACGGCGCGCGACCACGTCGAGCGTCCATCCGGCGAAGCGCAGCAGCCGCGCGTCGTCGGCGCGGAGGTTGGCGGGCAGGCTGCGAGCGCGCCTGAGCACGCTCTTGATCCGGGCGAGAAGCTCCCGCGGGCTGAACGGCTTGGGGAGATAGTCGTCCGCTCCCATCTCCAGGCCGACGATCCGGTCGGTTTCCTCCCCGCGCGCGGTCAGCATGATCACCGGCGTTTCGGAGTCGGCGCGCAGCTTGCGGCAAAGGGCAAGGCCGTCTTCTCCGGGGAGCATCAGGTCGAGCACGATGAGGTCGATTCTCCCGCGCGAGAGCGCCGTCCACATGCCCTTGCCGTCGGGCACGGCGGTGGCTTTGTAGCCGTTCTTGCGCAGATAGTCGCCGAGGAGGCTGCGGATCTCGGCGTCGTCGTCCACGACCAGGATGTGGTCCGCGGGTTCCATGTGCCCCTTATAGCCGGTTCCGCCCTCGCGGGACGGGAGATTTGTATCGTAGCGTATCAACCGGCGCGGGCCGCGACGGCGCGTACAAGATCGGGGCAGACCGCTTACATCGGAGTGGTGGAATGGGAACCGATGCGACGAGGAACTCGTCTCGATCGCAGAGAAACCGAAACCACATTAGGAGATCGATCATGAAGCGCAACACCATCATCGCTGCCGCCGTCGGCGCCGGGCTCTCGCTCGCGCTCGCCGCCGGGTTCGTCAACGCGCATCCCTACGGGTACGGCCCCGGTTCGGGCATGGGCGGAGGTCCGGGCTACGGCATGGGCTACGGCGGGCCGGGACGCGGAGATCCCGCCGCCGCAGTCGAAGGCCGGCTCGCCTATCTCAAGACCGAGCTGAAGATCACCAAGGCGCAGGAAGGCGCCTGGAAGAAGTACTCCGACGAGGCCCGCAAGCAGGCCGAGTCCATGCAGGCGGCGAGAACCGCCATGTGGAGCGGGGCGACTGCGAACGCGGCAGACCGCATGGAGCTGCACAACCAGCTCATGAAGAGCCGTCTGGAGCAGTCGGAAAAGACGACCGCGGCGTTCAAGCAGCTGTACGCCGCGCTCACGCCCGAGCAGAAGGCGCTCGCCGACCAGCATCCGGGCATGGGCCTCGGCGGCCGATTCGGCGGAGGTCCGGGCTTCGGCGGCGGTCCGGGCGGGCGGTTCCGCTAGTCACCGACCACGCGGGGCGGGCACACCCGCCCCGCCCGTTGGCTGCGGTGTTGATGTAGATCAACACGTATCCAGCGGGTCAGCGCAATGTTCGAGTCGTACCCGTACCAAGGACCCGTCATGTCATTCAGCATCGCTGTAGAGAACATCAAGTGCGGCGGCTGCGCCAATTCGATCCGCAAGGCGCTGTCCGCGGTCGAAGGCGTCACCTCGGTCGCCGTGGACATCGAGCAAGGCGAAGTGCGGGTCGACGGCGGCGAGGCTGCACGCGCGGCGGTCGCGAAGCGGCTGCTCGAGCTCGGCTATCCCGAGCGCGGCACCGCCTCCGGCATCGGCTCGGCGACCGCGAAGGCGAAATCGTTCGTGAGCTGCGCGATCGGGCGGATGTCCTGAACGGAAACGCAGTCGCCTGGGCGGTGGTTGAACATCTCCTGGGACCCTCGCCGACTGCTGCCCACCTACGCCGAGCAATTCGTCGACGAGCTGGTCGCGCATTGCCGGCGCGATTGTCCGAACCGCGATCTGGCTCGCCGGGCGCCGCCGCTGCCGCGGCCGAAGAGCTCGGCCGATTGATGACTCCCTCAGCTCGACGGCGTCGCCATATCCGCCTTGCCGAAGAGCACCGACGCGCTCGCGTCCTCGGGTATCCGCGGCATGGTCGCTTCCCACGCCGCCCAGCGCTCGCGCATGGCCGCAAGGCGCGAGGGATCGCGCCTGCCGAGGTTGGCGCGCTCGCGCGCGTCCGCCTCGAGGTCGTAGAGGAACTCGTCGCCCTCGATGGAGAGGTACTTCCACTTCCCGGAGCGTAGGGCTTTCTGCGAGCGGAATTTCATCCGCCAGTAGAGATCGCGCTCGATCACGCGCTCGGGGCCCGCGAGGACGGGCAGGAGGCTCATCCCGTCGAGCGGATAGTCCGGGTGCGCGCGCACGCCGGCCGCCTCGAAGAAGGTCGCCACCCAGTCCATGGTGATCGCGAGCTGGGCGGTCGAGCCGCCCGGCTTCACGCGGGCCGGCCAGCGCACCACGTAGGGCACGCGGATACCGCCTTCGAGCAGATCCATCTTCTTCCCGACGAGCGGCCAGGTGTCGGAGAAGCGCTCCCCGCCGTTGTCGCTGGTGAAAACGATGAGCGTGTTCTCCGCGACGCCCGCTTTCCCGAGCGCCTCCGCGATGCGCGCGATGCCCTCGTCCATGTGCCGGACCATGGCGAGGTAGGTCGCGACCGATCCTCCGTCGGTATGGATGATGCGCTCGATGCGCCGCGACTCGGCCTCGTCCTCGCGCGTCTCCCAGGGCCAGTGCGGCGCCGTGTAGTGGACGGAAAGGAGGAAGGGCTCCCTCCCCCGCCGACGGATGAAATCCACCGCCCCCTCCGAGATGAGGTCGGTGAGGTAGCCCGTGCGCGCGCTCTCCTCCTCGTTCGCATACAGATCGTGCGCCCCCGAGCTGTCACGGTGGCTGAAGTAGTCCACGCCGCCGCTCATCGGGCCGAAGAACTCCTGGTAGCCGCTCTTCAACGGCCCGAAGTGCGGCAGGAATCCCAGATGCCACTTCCCCACCAGCGCGGTGCGGTAGCCCGCCTCGCGCAGGATCGAGGCGAGCGTCGGGTGCGAAGGCGGAAGGCCGAGCGTCGCGCTGCCGCGGTGGCGGCTCGCGATCGGCTCGTCGTTCCCGGCGTGCAGCCGGTACTGGAAGCGCCCGGTGATGAGGGCGAAGCGGGTTGGCGAGCACACGGGCGAATTCGAATAGCCGTCGGTAAAGCGCAGGCCCTCCTCCGCCATGCGGTCGATCGCGGGCGAACATGATGGCTGCGCGCGCCCGCCGTAGCAGCCGAGGTCGGCGTAGCCGAGATCGTCGGCGAGGATGAAGACGAAGTTCGGCCGTCGCGCCATGCGCGTTCAGCTCTGCTTGATTTTGGCGTCGCGCACCAGCTGGTTCCAGCGCTTCAGCTCCGAGCGGATCAGCGCGCCGAACTCCTCCGCGCTCGCCGGCGAGGCTTCCACCCCGAGGCGCTCCAGGCGCGCGAGCACGTCCGGCATCGCGAGGATCTTGCGGATCTCCGTCCCGAGACGATCGATGATCTCCTTCGACGTCCCGGCGGGCGCGACCACGCCCGACCAGTTCGAGACGACGACGCCGGGATAGCCCAGCTCGGCGAGCGTCGGCACCTCGGGAAAGGCGGGAAGGCGCTTCGGCGTCGACGCGGCGAGCACGCGCACGCGTCCGGACTTGATGTGAGGGGTGGCTGCTACCGTTGCGGCGAACATCATGTCGACGTCGCCCGAGAGCACCGCCGCAACGCCCGCGGGGGGCGTCTTGTAGGGAATGTGGACGATGTCGATTCCCGTCTCGCGCTTGAAGAGCTCGCCCGCGAGGTGCGCCGGAGTGCTGTTGCCGCCGGAGGCGAACTTCAGCTGCCCGGGCTTCCCTTTGGCGAGCGTCACCAGCTCCGCCACGGATTTTGCAGGCGAGGAAGCCGGCACGATGAGGAGGTTGGAATCGCGCGCGAGCATGGTCACCGGCGCAAGATCCTTTTCGGTGTCGTAGGGCATGTTGGCGACGAGGCTCGGCGCCGTGGTATAGCCCATGGAAAAGATGCCGATCGTGTAGCCGTCCGGCGGCGCCTTCGCCACCGCGTTCATCCCGATCGAGCCCGAGGCCCCGGGGCGGTTCTCGACGATCACCGGCTGCCCCAGGCTCGCGACGAGTTTCTCCCCGAGCAGCCGTGCCATCACGTCGGGTGGCGCGCCCGGCCCCGTGGAAACGAAGAAATGGATCGGCTTGCCCGGCCAGGCTTGCGCGAGCGCCTGGCCGCTCCACAGCGCGAGCGCAAGCGGGACGATCAGGAGCGTTCGGGCCGGGTCGGTGCGGCCGATTCCGCACAGCACGGCACGCGCCGCCTCAGCTATCGTTTTCATGGATTCTCCTCCTCATCTGACGCGTTGGCGGAGTCCGAGGCCCCGTTTTTCGGCGCGTGAATTCTAGCCGGAAACGGGGACAGACCCGCTTTCTTACTTGCCCGGCGCACCGAGCAGACCGGCCTTGTCGAGCGCGCCGATGATCACGTCGACGAACGCGCGCGTCTCCTGCCTCACGTCGGTCGGCGCCGTGGTGCGGGTGCGCGCTGTCCAGTCGATGCGGTCGGTCGCGACATCGGTCAGCGCCGTCTGCGCGATGTATACGTTGTAGACGCGGACGTCGGTGCGCATCGGATACGCCATGCCCCAGTAGGAGCCGTACCAGCCGCGGTAGCCGCCCCAGCCGCCGTAGATCCACGGGTCCTGATAGACGTAGGCTTCGCGCTCCTGCCCGATCACGGCGGTCGACAGGAGGTGGGTGGCGCCCGCCTTGCGCCCTGCCTGCTGCAGGCGCTCGACGCTGTCCTCCCGCAGGGTGCCGGGCACCAGCTCGTAGCTGCGCAGCGCCTTGACCCCGCGCGCGCCGAGCCGCGCGGCCATCTCGTCCTCGTAGATACGGCGCACGGTGTCGTCGCGCGCGACGCCCACCACCAGCACCGGCCCCTGCAGGCGGGTGCCGGCGAACTCGGGGCGGGTCCAGCTGCCGTCGAGCGTGGTCGTCGCGCAGGCGACGAGCAGCAATGCGGTCGGGACCGTCCAGAGCGCGGACGGCTTGAATCGAGGCAACGGATTCATGCGCTCTGCGCCTTTCGTATCGCCCGCCACACCCTGTCCCCCGTCGCGGGCATGTCGAACTCCTTCACCCCGAGCGGCGCGAGGGCGTCCATGATGGCGTTCATGACCGCCGGAAGCGCGCCGACGGTGCCGGCCTCCCCCGCCCCCTTCACCCCGAGCGGATTCAGCTTCGTCGGCACGGGGTTGCTCCCGACTTCCATCGCACACACGTCGTCCGCGCGCGGCATGCAGTAGTCCATGAACGAGCCGGTGAGCAATTGCCCCGATTCCGGGTCGTACTCGACGCGCTCGAAGAGCACCTGCGACAGTCCCTGCACGACGCCGCCGTGGATCTGGCCCTTCAACGTGAGCGGGTTGATCACGGTGCCGACGTCGTCGACCACCGCATAGCGGACGACGTCGACGACGCCGGTCTCCGGGTCGATCTCGACCTCGCACACGTGGCAGCCGTTCGGGAAGGTGTGGTTCTCCGGGGAAAACGTCCCGCTCTCGTAGAGGCCCGGCTCCATGCCCTTCGGCAGCTTCTCCGGCTCGTACGCGGCCTTCGCGACTTCCTTGATCGTCACCGAGCGGTCGGTGCCGGCAACCTTGAATTTGCCGGCTGAGAACTCGACGTCAGGCTCGGCCGCCTCCATCAGATGCGCCGCGATCCGCTTCCCCTTGGCGACGATCTTGTCGGACGCGATGACGAGCGCCGTCCCCGCGATCGCCATGGTTCGCGAGCCCATGGTGCCGACGCCGAAGGCGACCTTCTCGGTGTCGCCGTCCACGTAGGCGACGTCCTTCGGGTCGAGCCCGAGGCGCTCGTTCACGATCTGGCGAAAGGCCGTCTCGTGCCCCTGCCCCTGGTTCTTGCTCCCCATCGCGAGGGTCGCCGAGCCGCTCGGGTGAAAGCGTACCTCCGCGTACTCCAGTCCGGGCGATGAGGCGCGCTCGATGGCATTGATGATGCCGATTCCGCGCAGCCTGCCTCGCTGCTTCGACTGCTCGCGGCGCTTCGCGAAGCCGGCAAAATCGGCAAGCTCGAGCGCCTTGTCCATGCCCTTGGCGAACTCCCCGCAGTCGTAAGTGAACGTGAGCGGCGTCTTCCACGGCATCGAGGCTGGCGGGACGAGGTTTTTCCTTCGCAGCTCGATGCGGTCCATGCCCAGCTCGCGCGCCGCGTCGTCGATGACGCGCTCGATCAGGTAGATCGCCTCGGGGCGTCCGGCGCCGCGGTACGGCGCGGTCGCGTTGGTGTTCGTCATGACCCCGGTGATCTTCACGTGCGCGGCCGGGATCGCGTAGACGCCCACCACCGCGCTCACGCTCTGGAAGGTCGCGATGAGGTTCCGGTCCGATTGCACGTAGGCGCCCAGGCCCGCGAGCGTGTGCACGCGCAGGGCGAGGAACCTGCCGTCCGCGTCGAGCGCGAGCTCGATTTCGCTCACGTTGTCGCGCGCGTGCTCGTCCGCGAGGATCGCTTCGCTTCTCTCGCACACCCACCTCACCGGGCGGCGCAGCTTCTTCGCCGCCCACAGGACGAGGCGATGCTCGGGGTACTGCGGCCCCTTCGCGCCGAACGCGCCGCCGATGTCGCCGGCGATGACGTGGATCCTGTTCTCGGGGATGCGGAACACGGCGCCCGCGAGGAGCGCTCGCATGCGGTGCGGGTACTGGACGTCCGCGTAGAGCGTGTACTTGTCCTCGGCGGGCTCCCAGCTCGCCACCGCCCCGCGCGTCTCCATGTACTGGGCGTGCACGCGCGTGATCAGGTAGCGGCGCTTGACGACACGCGCGGCGGCGGAGAACGCCGCGTCGGTCGCGGCGCGATTTCCCAGCTCGAAGACGTTGGAGACGTTGTCCGGGCACTCGTCCCAGACCGCGGCCGCGCCCGCCTCCGCCGCGTCGGCGATCGAGGTCACCGCGGGAAGCGCCTCGTACTCGACCTCGACCGATTCGGCTGCGTCCTTCGCCTGCCCGAGCGTCTCCGCGACGACCATCGCCACCGGGTCGCCGACGTAGCGCACGCGGCCGCGCGCGAGCGGAGCTTGAGCGCGCCAGAACATCGGCGAGCCGTCGGCGCGCGTGCGCTTCAAGGTCGGCGACGGCCCTCCGAACCCTTCGCGCGCGTAATCCTCGCCGGTCAGGACCGCGATAACGCCGGGCGCGGCGGCCGCGGCCTTGATGTCGATCGACACGATGCTCGCGTGCGCGTGCGGCGAGCGCACGAGCACCGCGTGGAGCTGCCCGGAGAGATTGACGTCGTGGACGAACCGCCCCTCGCCGCGCAGCAGGCGCGGGTCCTCGAAGCGCGTGACCGCCTGGCCGATGCCGAATTCACCCACCCGGGTTCACTCCGGCTTGATGCCGGCCGCACGCACGACCTTGCCCCAGCGCTCGATCTCCTCGGGCAGGAATTTCGCGAGATATTCCGGGCCGCGGCGCTCCGGCGGCACGATCTCCAGGCCCAGGTCCTCCAGGCGCTTGCGCAGCGCCGGATTGTCCAGCATGTCGCTCACCGCCTTGCTCATCCTGTGCACCATCGGCTCGGGCGTCCCCTTGGGGAAGAAGAAGGCGTTCCAGACGCTGGACTCGACACCCGGAAGCCCCTGCTCGCCGCTCGTCGCGAGATCCGGGATGACCGCTGAGCGCTTCGCGGCCATCACCGCGATGCCCTTCACGTTGCCCGACTTGGCCTGCACCGCCCCGGTCTGGATGGTGTTGCACATGTAGTCGATGCGCCCGGCGATCAGGTCCTGCAGCGCCGGTCCTTCTCCGCGGTAGGGGATGTGCGTGACCTCGACCCCGATCGCGTTGTTCAGCAGCACGCAGGGCAAATGCGTTCCTGCGCCGACTCCCGCCGAGCCGAACTGCATCTTGGCGTGATTGGCCCTCGCATAGGCGATGAACTCCTGCAGGTTCGCGACCGGCAGGTCCTTGCGCACGTCCAGGATGCGCGGCGACTCCGACACCAGGCTGACCGGGGTGAAGTCGGTCGCGGCGTTGTACAGGGGCTTCTTGTTGACCGACTGGCTGTAGGCGTGCGTCCCGGTGTTGCCGATCAGGACCAGGTAGCCGTCGGGCTCGCCCCTGGCGACGCGCGCGCTGCCGACCATGCCGGCCGCCGCGCCCATGTTCTCGGTGACGATCGGCTGTCCGAGGAGATCGCCCAGGGCCTGCGCCTGGATGCGCGCGCTCGCGTCGACCCCGCCGCCCGGAGCGAACGGAATGACGAGGGTGATCGGCCGCGCCGGCCAGGTCTGCGCGGGCGCGGGACCGGAGAGCGCGAGCCACGCGACGAGAAAAACGAGGACTCTCGACATGGCTCATATGTAACGCAGGAATCCGCCGCACACCTCGACGGTGGTCCCGGTCATGTAGCTGTTCTTCGAGGAGACGAGAAAGGCGGCGACGTTGCCGATCTCCTCCGGCTCGGCCCAGCGCCCGAGCAGCGTCTGCCCGGCGATGCCGGCGCGCACCTGGTCGGCGGTAATGTTGCGGACCTTCGCCATCGCCTCCGCGCGCGGGCCCCAGGACTTGACGTTGGTGAATCCCGGGCAGATGTTGTTGACGGTGATGCCGGCCGGGGCGAGCTCGGCCGCCATGAGCTTGGAGAAGGCGATGATGGCCGAATTCGGCAGTGTGGTCGAGAAGGTGCCCGGCAGCAGCTGCCTGCCGGTGACGCCCGAGACGTTGAGGACGCGCGCGGTGCGGGTCTTCTTCAGGTGCGGCACCGCGTGCTTGGTGGTGTAGACATAGGACATCAGGTTCACGCTCAAGGCCTTGTCCCATTGCTCCTCGGACAGGCTGTCGAGCGTTCCGGGGATCATCCCGCCGACGTTGTTCACCAGGATGTCGATGCCGCCGAGCTTCTCGGCCGCCTCGTTCGCGAAGCGCTTGCAGCCCTCCTCGGTGGAGAAATCCGTGACGATGCCCGCGGCCTTGACGCCGAGCGCCTGCATCTCCTTGACCGCTGCGGACAAGGCTTCCGCCCCGCGCGCCGAAAGCGCGACGTTACAGCCTTCCTTCGCAAGGGCGGTGGCGATGGCGTAGCCCACTCCCTGGCTCGACCCGCTGATCGCCGCGTTCTTTCCCTTCAAGCCAAGATCCATGAAAAACCTCTCTATTCTCGATTGTCGATTCGTTTGGCAAAGGCGTGCACTTCGATCGATGCCCATATGCCCGCCTTGAAAAGCGGATCGTCGCGCTGGAACCTGTCCACGTGAGCCCGGTCCGCGGCGTCTACCATGAAGAAGCTGCCGAGGGTCCCCTTGCCGTCATCCGTGGTCAAGGGACCGGAGAGAAGGACCTTGATCGGTCCGCCCGCGACGTAGTCCTTGTGGGCCTGCATGGCCGCCGCGCGCGTTTTCTCGGTGCCCGGCTTGTCCAGACAATGGATCACGAACAGCATTCAGTTCTCCGGTGAGCGCGGCCGTGCCGGGCGGGCCAGCGTAACGCAGAAGCGCCGGGGCTGTAAATGGCCGGATCCGCCTCCCTTCCGGAGATTCCCCAGGGACGGGGGATAGCGAACCGGGATCCGGTGTTCGCCGCACCTCAGACCTTCGCGCCCGGAGTGCCGTCCGGGGGCCGGGGAGTTCTCCGAGCTGCTGCGGGCCATCCGGGCGAACGCCACCTATGCGAACGTGCATACGGCGACCTTCCTCCCCCGGCGAAATCCGCGGCCAGCTCCGCGGCAGCCACCGTCACGACTGAGGACCCGTCCGCGGCGGCGGATCAGCCGAAGAGGGCTTCGGGCACGTACACGTGCCCTTCGAAAATCCGCCGCGCAGTGCGGACGAAGGACGCGCGCTCGACGA
>Ga0187773_10000631_pt1 | contig 13902 bp, 14 predicted proteins | sample 0216_BV02_MP05_1_FD_133133 | JGI IMG/M metagenome (GOLD analysis project Ga0187773, IMG submission 133133) | Tropical peat soil microbial communities from peatlands in Department of Meta, Colombia - 0216_BV02_MP05_10_MG | ecosystem: Environmental > Terrestrial > Soil > Wetlands > Peat | place...
CAGATTGAGCCGGCTGTGCTCGAATCGCCGCCGGATATCGGCCTCCAAAATCGGATGGCCGCCGCGGCGCACCCGGGCGCGCACGCGTTCGACGTGCAGCTCGGGAGTGGCGAGCCCGATGTACCACACGTAGACGTCGAACCCCTTCGCGGCCGCTTCGGCGAGCAGTCTCGGAATGGTGTTCCCGCCGAGCGTGGTCTCGAAGGCGAAATCGAGCCGCTCCGCGATGGCGCGCTCGAGGAGCCTCCGGCCCTGGTTCCAGGCAAGACCGTTCGCGTCCGCCTGGCTCAACTTGCGATTAGCCGCCATGAGTGCGCGAGCCGCCTCGTCGGGATTGAAGTATTCGCCGCCGAAAGCCCGGAAAACGGCGCCGCCGATGCTGCTCTTGCCTGCGCCGTTGACTCCGGCGAGAACGTAAATGCGCGGCGGTTTGGCCACCTAGCCCGCCGGCCGGACCACGAACCTCAGCGCTTCCTGCGAGCCGCCGCTTTCACCGCGGCGCGCCCGAGCACGGCGGGTGACGCCTTGAACGCCGCCGCCGTGCCCTTCTTCGCCTTGGACGTCTGCATGCGGGCAAGCAGCGCATCGAACTCCGCATCGAGGCCGGCGAGGTCCTGATTCTGGCCTTTCACCAGCGCCTCGAAATCTTCGTAGGAGACGAGCACCGCCTTGGGGGTGTCGTGCCGCGTGATCGCGACGGCGCCGCGCGCCGCGCGCTCGAGGATGCTCCCGAACTGGTTCTTGAGCCGGGTCGCTGCAACGCTCGGGACGTCGACCAGCTCGCCGAGGCGGTTGCGGAAGGTCAGAGTCGTCATGGTTGAATCCGAGACATCAATTTGGCCATTTTACGCTAATTGGCTATTTTGTCCACTTTGCGTGGGGCCGCTGCAGTCACCACGGATCGACGAGAACGACGCCCAGCGGCTCCCCCGATACGGCGTCGACCAGCACGGCGGCATCGACGCGCGCCCGGAGCGGCAGGAACCTGACCGATTCCGGCGACCTGCCTGCCGACTCGAGGAAGCGCCGCATCGGCACTGAATCGCGCTTGAGAAGGATGTTCACATCCTTCGCATGATTGAGCGCGTCCTTCGCCACCTCGTCGTACGGGACGTAGTACTGCGGATACAGCTGCAGGTCCTTGCCGCCGAGCGCGGTCAATATGACCTTGAGCTGCTGCCTGGAGTCGCGCGGCATCACCGCGCCGACGTAGCCCGGACGGCCGAGCGGAAGATGCTTGAACTCGTCGCTCGTCGCCATGGCCAGGTCCTTCGGGTCGAGGTCCTTCGCGGTCACGAGGTTGAACCTGTCGAACGCGAACACGAGATAAACCGGCCGCGCGAGATAGACGACGTGGATGCCGTAGGCGAGCGCCGTCGCCTGCACCAGCGCAATGACCGTCAAGTCGAACTTCAAGCCTTTCTTGCCCGACTTGAAGATGATCAGCGTGATGAGCGGCCCGAGCGTGACGTCGACGCCGGCGAGTATCAGAGTGATTCCGCTGCCGCCGGAAACTTCGAAGAGCGGCCACCGGTACCAGACGGTCACCATGAAGACGAGCACCGAGCCCACGATCGCCCCGCTCAAGAGCAGATGGATTCCCGATGCTTTCCAGCGTGACACGCGATTCACCCAGAAAATATTCCGGCGGCGCCGTCCCGCGGCGCGCCCTATCGATCCGACGGATAGGGATCCGGCCGGAAAGTTCAACCGCGAGGCCGCCCGCGCCGGATGATATCGTAGAGCGCGTGCGCGGCGGGTGACAGGTGGGCCGTCCTACGCGAGACCAGAACGAGCGACCTCGAGACGACCGGGTCGACCAGCGCAACGACCCGGATCTTCGGATAGGCGGCTTTCTGCATCGCCAGGCTCGGCACCACCGCGGCCCCTACGCCTTGCGCGACCAGTCCCACCGCGGTCGAGCTGCGCTGCACCTCGTAGTGGGCGCTCAGCGACACGCCGCGATCGCCCAGCGCAGCGTCGAGGAGCGGGCGATTGCCGCTCACTTCGCCCGCGAAAATGAGCGGATACCCGGCGAGTTCCTTCCATCGCACGTTTCCGCGCCTCGCCAGCGGGTGATCGTCCCGGCAGATGAGGACGAAACGGTCCTGGAGGAGCGGCAGGCTTTCCAGCTCCGCGTGATGCGCGCCGCCGATGTTGATGCCGAACTCGGCCTCCCGCCGCAGCACCGCGTCGGCCACCCCCGCGGAAGAGTGATCCAGGATCTTGATGCGGTTCTCGGGATAGCGCGACGCGTACTCCTGGATGATGCGCGGCAGATACTGGACGCCCACCGTCGGCACGCAGGCGATGGCGACGTCGCCTCGCTGCGCCTTGCCGGTCTTGAGGATCTCGGTGAACGCCGTCGAGAGGTCGCCCAGCAACCGGCGCGCTTGCGGAAGAAATTCCCTGCCGACCGACGTCAGCGCCACCGACCGGGTCGTGCGTTCGAAGAGCTTCACGCCGAGCAGCGCCTCGAGGTTCTGCAGCCGTCGCGTCAGCGCCGTCTGCGTGATATGCAGCGCGTTCGCGGCCTTCCCGAAACCGCCGCGGTCGGCGATCGCGACGAAAGCGCTGAGGCCCAGCGTATCGATTTTCATGATCTCTATGCATCAATAAATGATATCAATTCATTTTACTGGAGATCGCGCGGCGCTCAAAATCCGGGTCGGTCGAATGAAGGAGAGAGATCGTGACGATGCTCGAATCCACCCCAGAAATAGCCGCGAGCGTCTACGCGGCGATCGAACGCAATCTGCGGATCGTGCGCCGCCGCCTTGCGCGGCCGCTCACGCTCGCGGACAAGGTGCTGCTCGGGCACCTCGACGATCCCGAGCGCCAGGAACTGGTCGCCGGCCGCAGCTATCTCCTCCTGCGTCCCGACCGCGTGGTGTTCCAGGACGTGCTCGGCCAGACCGGAATGCTGCAGTTCATGCAGACGCGGCGCGAGCGGGTCGCCGTTCCGACGACGATCCATTGCGACCACCTGATCCAGGCGCGCGTCGAGGGCCGCGCCGACCTGCGCGCTTCGCTCGCGGAAAACGTCGAGGTCTACGATTTCCTGCGCTCGGCCGCGGCGAAGTTCGGCGCAGGTTTCTGGGGGCCGGGCGCGGGAATCATTCACCAGGTCGTGCTCGAGAACTATGCGTTCCCCGGCGAACTGATCATCGGCACCGATTCGCACACGCCGAACGCCGGCGGGCTGGGCGCGTGCGCGGTGGGCGTAGGCGGAGCGGATGCCGTCGAGACCATCGCCGGGCTGCCGTGGGAGCTGCTCTATCCCAGGCATATCGCGGTCTATCTCACCGGAAGATTGAGCGGCTGGACCGCCCCCAAGGACGTCATTCTCTTCGTCGCGGGCGCGCTCACGGTTTCCGGTGGCACCAACGCGATCGTCGAGTACATCGGGCCCGGCGCCCGCACTTTGAGCGCCACCGGCAAGGCGACCATCGCCAACATGGGCGCCGAGCTCGGCGCGACCACCTCGATGTTTCCCGCCGACGAGCGCATGGCCGCCTACCTGCGCGCGACCGGCCGCGGCGACCTCGTGCCGCTCATGGAGAAGCACAGGCATCTGCTCGAGCCGGACCCGGAAGCCGAGGCGGAACCCGAGCGCCACTACGATCGCGTGGTGCGGCTCGATCTCTCGGCGCTCGAGCCGCACGTGGTCGGGCCGCACTCGCCCGACCGCGCGCGGCCGATCTCGAAGCTCGCCGCCGAGCTCTCCGACGCGAAGAACGGGTTCATCGACCGGATCTCGGCCGCGCTCATCGGAAGCTGCACCAATTCCTCGTACGAAGACATGAGCCGAGCGGCGGACGTGGCCGAGCAGGCGCACGCGCGCGGGCTCACGGCCGCGATCCCCTACCTCGTTACGCCGGGCTCGGAACGGATCCGCGCGACCGTCGAGCGCGACGGACAGATGCGCTCGCTCGAAAGCATCGGCGCGAGGGTGCTCGCGAATGCCTGCGGTCCCTGCATCGGCCAGTGGCGCCGCGAAGGCGCCGCCGCGCCGAACACCATCGTCACCTCCTACAACCGCAACTTCCCGGCACGCAATGACGGGCAGCCGGGAACGATGAATTTCATCGCGAGCCCCGAGATCGTCACCGCACTCGCACTCGCGGGGAGACTTTCTTTCAATCCCCTCGCGGACACGCTCACCGGCGCGGACGGGAAGCCGTTCAAACTGGACCCGCCGAAGCCCGCCCCCGAAGTTCCCGCGCGCGGCTTCGATCGCGGGAACGCAAACTACATCGCGCCGCCCGAAGACGGGCGTTCGATCGAGCTGAAGGTCAATCCGGCGAGTGAACGGATCCAGCTGATGCAGCCGTGGCCCGCCTGGGAGGGGAAAGACTTCTTGGACATGCCTGTGCTGATCAAGACGAAAGGCAAGACAACTACCGACCAGATCTCGCCCGCGGGCCCGTGGCTGCGCTTTCGCGGCCATCTCGACAAGTTCAGCGACAACATGCTCTCGGGCGCGGTCAACGCTTTCACGGGCGAGAGGGGGACGGGAAAAAACATCGTGACCGGGAAGTCCTCGGCCGCGATCTCGGAGACCGCGAGAGACTATCGGTCACGGGGAATGCGTTGGGTCGTCGTCGGCGACGCCAATTACGGCGAAGGCAGCAGCCGCGAGCACGCCGCGCTCTCGCCGCGCCTCCTCGGCGGCGCCGCGGTCATCGTGCGCAGCTTCGCGCGAATCCACGAATCGAATCTCAAGAAGCAGGGCCTGCTCGCGCTGACGTTCGAGGATTCCTCCGACTACGAGCGGATCCGCGAGGACGACTGCGTAAGCCTCATCGGCCTGAGGGACCTTGCGCCGGGCAGGACGGTCGAGTGCCGGGTGGGCCACGCCGACGGCACGTTTGAAACCCTCCGGCTCGCGCACTCGTACAGCGCGGCGCAGCTCGAATGGTTCAGGAAGGGCTCGGCCCTGAACCTTTTCCACGGCGGCGCGGCCGCCGCCTGAAGACCCCGATCAGCGGCGGTTGATCAGCATTCCGACCACCGCGCCCGCGGCGGCGGCGATCCCGATCGATTGCCAGGGATGCTCGCGCACGTAGGTGTCGGTGGCCTGGGCCGCGACCTTGGTCCTGTCCGTTACGCCCTGCTGTGCCTCGGCGATGCGCATCCTGGCCGAGCGCACGTTGTCCTCGAGCTTCGTGCGCAATCCGGCGACTTTTTCGCCGGACTGGCTCGCCGTCGCTTTGAGCAGTTCCTCCGCGTCGGCGAGCACCACTTTGAAATCGGCGACGAGCTTGTCGCGGGAATCGATCACTCTGGCGTCCATAACTACCTCCACATTGAACCGGCATTTCCATCTTAAGCAGCCCCGCTAGGGCCCATTTGACCTAGGTCAAATCGATCCCGCTTCATCGGTCCGGTGACCGTGACGATGGTGCGCGTCGGGAAAGTGCTCATGCTCGTGCGTCATCGCCTCGTGCCGGTGCGAATGGACGTGCGTCGTGCCCGCCGGAACGGCGGGCTCGTGGACATGGCGATGGTGCTCGTCGTGCTCGTGCTCATGCTCATGCTCGTGCTCGATCGCCTCGTGCGTGTGCCGGTGGCGGTGCCGCTCGGTGACGTGCAGCCAGATTCCCAGCGCCATCAGCGCTCCGGCGGCAAGCAGGCGGGAATCGGGCGCTTCCCCGAGGAGCGGGACCGCCAGCGCCGCGCCGAAGAACGGCGCGACCGAAAAATAGGCGCCCGTCCGGGCCGTGCCAAGGTCGCGCAATCCCACGACGTACAGCGTGAGACTCGCGCCGTAGGCGAAAAAGCCGAGAATCAACGCCCCCACCGCCGGCACCGCTGCCGGCCATTGTGCGCCCAAGGCCGCCGCCAGCACGAGGTTGACTGTCCCCGCGGCAAGGCCTTTCACGCATGCGATCCACGTCGCGTCCGCGAGCGACACCTTGCGCGTGAAGTTGTTGTCGATTCCCCAGCACAGGCACGCCCCGAGCACGGCGAGCGACGGCCAAAGATCTCCGAAGCGGACATCTTGCGGCCACGCGAGCACCGTCGCTCCGGCGACGATGGCGAGCATGCCGAGCGCGACGCGCCGGTCGAAATTCTCCCGGAAGACGAACCACGCGAGCAGCGCCGTGAACGCGGCCTCGGCGTTCAGCAGCAACGAAGCGCCCGAGGCCGGCATCCGCGTCAAGCCGTACATGAGCAAGACCGGCGCGGCGGCCCCTCCCGCGACCACCGCGCCCGCGAGCCACGGCAGATCCGCTTTCGGCACCGAAGCTCTCGGTGCGCCGCGCACGGCGCGGAAAATCCACAAGCCGGCTCCGGAGCCGAGGTACACCAGCCCCGCGAGCATCCAGGGATCGACGCCCGCCAGCAGCAGCTTCGCGAGCGGCGTTCCCGCGCCGAAGAGCCCGGCGGCGAGGAGCGCCGCGGCGATTCCGGGCCGAAGAGGGACGCCACTCATCGGCAGATTCTGCCACGGCGGGGTCGCCGGCCTATAATCGCAGACATGGCCGACTGTTGCGAAGACAAGTCCTGCGCGATCGACGCGCTGCGCACGCGCCAGAGCGGAACGCTGAAGACCGTCCTCGGAATCAACGCGGTCATGTTCGCAGTCGAATTGGCCGCGGGGCTGGCTGCCGGCTCCACCGCGCTTCTCTCGGACGCACTCGACAATCTCGGCGACGCGCTCACCTACGGCGCGAGCCTCTACGCCGTGCGCCGCGGACCGCGCTCGAAGGCGCGCGTCGCCGTTTTCAAGGGCTGCCTGATCCTGACCGCCGGCGCCTACGTGCTCGGCATGGTGATCTACAAGACCTTCACGCCGGGAGTCCCGATGTTCGAGACGATGGGAGCGGTGAGCGTCCTCGCCTTGGCGGCGAACGGCACGTGCCTTGCGCTGCTGTGGAAGCACCGCGCCGAGGACGTGAACATGAGCTCGGTCTGGGAATGCTCGCGCAACGACATCGCCTCGAATGTCTCGGTGTTCGTCGCCGCCGGCGCGGTGTGGGCGACGGGCACGCGCTGGCCCGACCTCGTCGTCGGCGCGCTGCTCGCGGTGCTGTTCCTGCGCTCGGCGACGCGAGTGCTTCGCAGCGCCGTCGCGGAATTGAATCGCCCCGAGCTCCAACCCGTGCGCATCGCGGTCGCGAGGCGTTCCTAGCGGTCAGAACACGATCACCCTGTCGGCCCACTGGGTCCAGTTGGCCAGCTCCTCCAGCGTGCTGCGGCGCGCGCTCACCGGCACTGCTTGATGAAGCTGCCGATCTCCTCAGGCGAAGCGAAAACGACCGAAGCCCGGTCGCCCTGCATGCCGGCGCCGATGATCACGGGCTTGCCCGGCGCCGGTCCGTACCGGCTCGAGTCGGTCTTCAGTCGCAGGTTGTATTCCCACACCTTGTCCGTGGTTCCCGCTGCCGTCCTGAGCGTGTACGTGTCGTGACAGTACTCGATCGAAGTCACCTGCCCTTCCGGTGGCGCCTGCCTGAGGTTCGGCCGCTTTCTCCCCGTCATCATTGCACCGCCGGAACTGCCTGACAGGTTTGGAGCCTTGCCCTCGGACGCCGCCCTGAGGAACGCAGCGACGTCTTCCCGGTCTCTCCGCGCCGGGAGCCCCGGGAAGCTCATGCCCGTTCCCGGAATGAACTTGCCCGGACCCGCGAGCCACTTGTCCAGATTCGCCTCCGTCCAGACGACGCCCGATCGCTTGAGAGCGTCGCTGTAGCGCTCGAATCCGGCGACGGAGCCGGCGCTGCGGTTCCAGATACGCGCGAGGCTCGGGCCGGTCATCTGCTCTCCGGGCTCGATCGAGTGACAGGAAGCGCAGGCGCCGAAAACTCGCGCGCCGCGGATCGGGTCGCCCGCCGCGTGCGCTCCGGCCGACGCAAGAGCTGCGAGCACGGCGGCTGTCCACGGTCGCAAGCAATATGTCATGGATTCTCCACGGCCCTCTCGGGGCCGAGGTCGGCGCGTCGTTCCAGCGGGTCTTGCTACCCGATCGCGGCGATCTTGGAGAGAAGCTCTCCGGCGTCGATCGGCTTGGTGACGTAGTCCTTCGCGCCCTGCCGCAGGCCCCAGATGCGGTCGGTCTCCTGGTCCTTTCCGGTGACGATGATGACGGGAATGTGCTTGGTCGCCTCGTCGTGCGTGATGGTCCGCGTCGCCTGATAGCCGTTGGTCCCCGGCATGACGACGTCCATCAGAACGAGGTCCGGCTTCTCGGATTTCGATTTGGCTATTCCTTCGTCGCCTCCTGCCGCAGTGACGCACTGGTAGCCTTGCTTCGCGAGCGTCTCCACCATGAACTGGCGATCGGCAGGCGAGTCATCGACGATCAGGATTTTCTTGATGGCCATGGCAATCTCCTCAGACGCCAATCGGAACCGGCGTCGCCTATCGGCGACAGCCCAAAGCACGATCAGAACAACGTCATAGTACTCGGGCCGCGCTTCGCTGTCGCCCTCCAGCGACAACTTCCATTCAACGCCCGATCCGCCAAAGCCGGTAATTATCTGATTAACCGGCAATCAAGCCAATTGGCACGGGGATTGCGCGATTCTCCTTGCCGCGCCGCGCCAATCGCGCGCGCATGGCATTTCACCAGTCCCAAGGAGCGACCGTGATGGACCGCAGGCTGACCAATGAGGATCTCGACTGGCTGCGCAAATTGCGCGATGCCAAGGTCACGAACCGACCCTCGCCCGATATCCCGACCAACGTCGTGCGGAGACTGACGATGCTCGCCTTCGCAGAGACCCGGGGCGAAGGCCGGTGCTCGATCACGGCGAGAGGACGCGACGAGCTGGTCGATCGGGAGTTGGAAAAGCTGATTCATTGATCGCGCGAGAGTGCGGCGAACAGCCGGTGACTCTCGCCGAACTCCCGCCCTTCGATCGGCGGCTGACAAACCGAGACTTTCGCGCCGATCGATAAGAGCGCGCGCCGGCGTTTGTGATCGGAAGCGCACCGGCTTAGACTGGCGCCGTGCAGCTTGCCATCATCCTCGGCATCGTCATGGCGATCGCGGCGGTCGCGTTCGCGCTGCAGAACAACGTTCCGGTCACGGTGACGTTCCTGGTGTGGCGGTTCGACAGCTCGCTCGCGATGGTGCTGCTCATCGCGCTCGCGGTCGGCGCGCTCGCCGTCGCGCTCGTCTCCACGCCGTCGGCGATTCGCTCTCAGTGGATCCTTTCACGCCAGCGCAGGGAAATCGCCGCGAAGGACGCCGCCATCGCCGAGCTCCAGTCGAGGTTCGGCGACCCGCGGCACTCCGAGCCGCCGGCGCGGACCGGCGGTTGGAGGCCGCTGCCTTAGGACCCGCCCGCGTGGCCCCGCTCGCCGACGCCCCGATCGCCCCGCTTTCCGAGCGGCTGAACCGCGAGTGCTCGTGCGTCACCCTCGACCGCGACGCGCTGTGCGCGGCGATGGGACGCGAGGCGGACGACCCGCAGTTCTGCGCGACGCTGATCGACACGCGGCCGCATCTCTTCTCCACGGTGCCGATGTTCCTGTCCGAGGCGAACGTCGCGGCGATGCTTCGCGTGGTGCACGCGATCGAGTCGGTCGCAAGGCTGGCGCCCTATCAGGAAGCGGTTTTCTCGCGCTCGCCCGCGATCGCGCGGATCGATTTCGGCCCGCGCGGCGCCTTCATGGGCTACGACTTCCATCTCGGCCACGACGGACCGCGGCTCATCGAGATCAACACCAATGCGGGCGGGGCATTTCTCAACGCCCTCCTCGCCCGCGCGCAGCACGCCTGCTGCGAGGAGATGCTCGCGGGCATGCGTCGGCCGGAGGCGCGCGACTTCGACGCCGCCGTCGCGCGCATGTTCGAGCGCGAGTGGCGGCTGCAGCGGAAGTCGGGAATGCCGCGCCGCATCGCGATCGTCGATGACAAGCCCGAAGAGCAGCACTTCTATCCGGAGTTCATACTCGCGAAGCGTCTGCTCGAGAAGCGCGGCGTTGAAACGGTGATCGCCGACCCTGCCGATCTTCGCTTCGATGGCCAGCTCTTCTTCAAGGACCTTCCGATCGATCTCGTCTATAACCGGCTCGTCGATTTCTTTCTCGAGGGGCACGAAGCGCTCCGCGCAGCTTACGAGGTTGGAGCGGTCGTCGTCACACCGAACCCGCACGCCTATGCGCTCTTCGCCGACAAACGCAACCTCGCGCTACTGTGCGATCCCGCGCTGCTGCGCTCGTGGGGCGCTTCTGATGACGCCGTCGCCGCTCTCGCCGCGATTCCTCGGACCGTCCTCGTCTCGCCCGCGAACGCCGAGCAGCTCTGGCGTGAGCGCAAGAAACTCTTCTTCAAGCCCGCGACCGGCTACGGCAGCAAGGCGGTGTACCGGGGAGACCGCATGACCCACAAAGTATGGGACGCGATCCAGCGCGGAGAGTACGTCGCGCAGGAATACGCGGCGCCGAGCGAGCGCTTGGTCGACGTCGACGGCGTCGCGGTCGTGCGCAAGGCGGACGTGAGGCTGTACGTCTACGACGCAGAGATCCTGCTCACCGCCGCGAGGTTTTACGAGGGACAGGCGACCAACTTCAGGACGCCCGGAAGTGGGTTTGCGCCGGTGTTTGTCGTCTGAAACCTGAGCTAGAACTGCTCCTCCGCCAGCGCCATCACTCCCGCGGCGCCGTTGACGATCGTGTTCTTCAACGCCGGCGCCTGGGTCATGACGTGGTCGGCGTAGAAGCGCGCGGTCTTGATCTTCGCTTCGTAGAACGCCTTCTCGCCCTTGCCTTCCGCAAGCCGCTTCTGGGCGACGAGCGCGGCGCGCGCCATCTGCCAGCCGCCGCTGACGATGCCGAGCAGTTTGAGGAACGGGACCGCTCCCGCGTGCACTGCCTTCACGTCGGCGCCGTAGTTCGCCACGATCCAGTCGATGCACTCGGCGGTCGCGGTGATTCCGGCGGAGAATGAAGTCCTCATCGCGATGAAGTCATCGCCGCCCGCCTTTCCGAGCGCGGCTTCCACCGCGCGCATCGCCTTCAGGACTTCCTTCGCGGTCTGCCCGCTTTCGCGCGCGATCTTCCGGCCGACGAGGTCGTTCGCCTGGATGCCAGTCGTGCCTTCGTAGATCGTCGTGATCCGCGCGTCGCGCAGGTGCTGCGCCGCCCCGGTCTCTTCGATGAAGCCCATGCCGCCGTGCACCTGGATTCCCGTCGACGCGACTTCGATCCCGGTCTCGGTGCTCCAGCCTTTCACGACCGGGATCATGAGGTCGACGAACGCCTGGGTCTTCGCGCGCTCTTCCTTGTCGGGATGCCGATGAGCGGCGTCCATCGCGCCGGCGACGACGTACGCGAGCGCGCGCATCGCTTCGACCTGCGCCTTCATGCTCATAAGCATGCGCCGCACGTCCGGATGCCGGATGATCGGCACCGCCTTCCCGCCGCCCGACAGGTCGCGGCTCTGTACGCGTTCCTTCGCGTAGCCGAGCGCCTGCTGGTAGGCGCGCTCCGAGAGCGCGAGGCCCTCCATGCCCACCGCGAAGCGCGCCGCGTTCATCATGATGAACATGTACTCCAGGCCGCGGTTCTCCTCGCCGACGAGATAGCCGACCGCGCCCTCCTTCTCGCCGTAGATCATCACCGCCGTCGGGCTCGCGTGGATGCCGAGCTTGTGCTCGATCGACGCGCACTTCAGGTCATTGCGCGCCCCGAGCGAGCCGTCGCGGTTGACGAGGAACTTCGGAACGATGAAGAGCGAGATCCCGCGCACTCCCTCGGGCGCCTCCGGCGTTCGTGCCAGTACCATGTGGACGATGTTCTCGGTGAAGTCGTGCTCGCCGTAGGTGATGAAGATCTTCTGGCCGTGGAGGCGGTAGGTGCCGTCCGCCTGCCGCACCGCGCGCGTTTTCACGAGCGCGAGGTCGGAGCCTGCCTGCGGCTCGGTGAGGTTCATCGTGCCGGTCCACGTGCCTGCGACCATCTTCGGAAGAAAAGTCTTCTTCTGCCCGTCCGAGCCGCGCAGCAGCAGCGCCTCGACCGCGCCCGTCGTGAGCAGCGGGCAAAGCGAGAACGACAGGTTCGCGGACTTCCACATCTCCATCACCGGCGTGGCGACGAGCTTGGGCAGCCCCTGGCCGCCCCAGTCGCCCGGGAACTGCAGCGCGTTCCAGCCGCCCTCGATGAATTGTTTATACGCGTCCTTGAAGCCCCTCGGCGTAGTGACCTTGCCGTTGTCCCAGTGCGAGCCTTCTTCGTCGGCGGGTCGGTTGAGCGGCGAAAGCACGCCGCTCGCGAACTTGCCGGCCTCCTCGAGCACCTGCTCGACGAGCTCGGGCGTCGCTTCCTCGCAGCCGGGCAGCTTCGCGACGTCGGCGAGGTCGGCCAGCTCGTTCAGGACGAACTGCATGTCGCGGAGGGGGGCTTGGTATTCGCTCATGGACGAGAGTCCTGTCTGAAGACCGGAAAGATTCTACAGGGGAACCGGACGCGGCTAGGAGATGCGCTATAGTGATCCGCGATGAACCGCATCCTCACCACGCACGTCGGCAGCCTTCCGCGGCCGCACGACCTGCTCGACCTGATGAAAGCGAAGCTCTGGGGCAAGCCCTATGACCGCGCTCAGTACGACGCGCGCGTGAAGAGCGCGGTGGCCGAGTGCGTGCGCCGGCAGGCGGAAGCCGGCATCGACGTCGTCGCCGACGGCGAGCAGTCGAAACCGGGATTTTTCACCTACGTGACCGAGCGCCTGTCGGGCTTCGAGCCGAGGCCGGGCGCGAAGCGCCCCTTCTTCGAGGCCGAGCGCGCGGCGTTTCCCGAGTATTACCGGGAATACTTCGGCCGCGCCATGCTGGGCGGCGCGATCGCCCCGCCCGTGCCGATGGTCTGCATCGGCCCCGTGAGCTGGCGCGGCAAGGAGGCGCTCGAGCGCGACCTCGACAACCTCGAGGCGGCGCTCGCCGGCGCGAAGTGCGAAGGCGCGTTCGTTCCGTCGATCGCTCCGAGCGGAGTCGGCGCGAACGAATACTACCGAAGCGAAGAGGAGTTCTTCTTCGCCGTCGCCGAAGCGATGAGCGAAGAGTACCGGGCGATCGTGAAAGCGGGCTTCACGGTTCAGATCGACGACCCTTTCCTCTCCGAGATGTTCTCCGAGCCGGCGGTCGACCAGAAAGAACGGGCGCGGCGCGCGAGGATGTACGTCGAAGCGGTGAACCACGGCCTGCGGGGAATCCCGCCGGAGAACGTTCGCTACCACACCTGCTACGGGATCAACGAGGGACCGCGCGTGCACGACGCCTCGTTCGGGGACGTGGCCGAGTACGTTCTCGCGGTGAACGCCGGCGCCTACTCCTTCGAAGCCGCGAACCCGCGCCACGAACACGAGTATCACCTGTGGGAGACCTTGAAGCTGCCGGAAGGCAAGGCGCTCATCCCGGGCGTGATCACGCACGCGAGCAACATCGTCGAGCATCCGGAGCTCGTCGCCGAGCGTATCGTGCACTTCGCGAAGCTCGTCGGCCGCGAGCGCGTGCTGGCGGGCGTGGACTGCGGATTTTCCTCGCAGGCGACCTACCGCCCCGAGGTGCACCCGAGCGTGATCTGGGCGAAGTTCGAAGCGCTCGCCGAGGGTGCGCGCATCGCGACGAAGAAGCTCTGGGGCTAGCCCAGCTCTTTCACCAGCTCCGGCACGATCTGAAAAAGGTCGCCGACGATCCCGTAGTCCGCGACCTGGAAGATCGGCGCCTCCTCGTCCTTGTTGATGGCGACGATCACGCGGCTGTCCTTCATCCCCGCGAGGTGTTGGATCGCACCCGAGATACCGACCGCGATATAGAGATCCGGGGCGACGATCTTCCCGGTCTGCCCCACCTGCCAGTCGTTGGGCACGAAGCCCGCATCGACCGCTGCGCGCGAAGCGCCCATCGCGGCGCCGAGCTTGTCCGCGAGCGGCTCGAGCAATTTGAAATTCTC
>Ga0187773_10000632_pt1 | contig 13897 bp, 14 predicted proteins | sample 0216_BV02_MP05_1_FD_133133 | JGI IMG/M metagenome (GOLD analysis project Ga0187773, IMG submission 133133) | Tropical peat soil microbial communities from peatlands in Department of Meta, Colombia - 0216_BV02_MP05_10_MG | ecosystem: Environmental > Terrestrial > Soil > Wetlands > Peat | place...
CGACTCGATACTGCCTGAAAATCAGGTTATATTGACAGTCGGCATCGGGATGGTGCTTTCGAATCTTGCAACGCTTTTTTTTAAGTCGGATTACCGCTCCACCCCTGTTGATTACGCTACAAAGGCGTGGTATCTTTCTGATCTCTGGGAGAACTCGCCGATAGAACTTTCACTGTCCCTCCCGTGGTTTGTATCTTTTGTGATCGCCGTCGTGATCACGGTGCTCCTCTGGTTTTTCCTTGCGAAAACAGATATGGGCAAATCGATCAGGGCGACCGCTCAGGATGAAGACGCCGCGGTCCTTATGGGGGTGAATGTCGGCATGATGCGAGTTGTCACCTTTGGCCTCGGCTCTGCACTTGTCGGTGCTGCGGGGTGTTTGTTCATACCGATTTATTATCTGTATCCATCCCTCGGGGGGCAGTTTACCCTGATAGCCTTTGTCATCACGATCCTGGGCGGTCTGGGATCAACAGTGGGAGCGATTATCGGCGGAATAATTCTCGGAATTTTCGAATCGATGACAGCCACATATGTCGGCATGGGCTGGGCCCCGGTAGGCAGGTTTATTGTATTCGTCGCCGCCCTTATCTTTCTGCCGGGTGGTGTTGCATCACTTCTGAAACGAAGGAGATTCGGAAGATGAAAAAATTGATTCCCCCTTTGATACTCGGACTTCTCATTATTGTTCCTTTTCTTGGATTCAGCTCATATCTTATGCATATCTTGATACTGGTCATCATGTGGGCGATCATCGGAATGGCATGGAACCTCCTCGGTGGATACTGCGGACAGGTATCGTTCGGACACGCCGCCTTCTTCGGCACAGGGGCATATACCGCCGGTATCCTTTATCAGAAGTTCGGATTATCAGCATGGTGGGGTCTGCCTTCGAGTGTTATCGTGGTTACACTTGTCTCCCTGGTCATAGGTTTCATCTGCTTGAGACTGAGAGGTCCCTATTTTGCACTCGCGACCCTTGCTATGGGCGTAATAATGAGAGTTACTGCAGAAAATCTCGTCGACTTTTCTCAAGGCGACCTCGGGATAATGATCAGGGAGAGGACCTGGGTCGGTAAGACATGGTACTACTATACCGTGCTGTTCATAGCAGCAGGGACTTTTTACATAATCAGAAAAGTGATAGAGTCGAAGCTCGGATACTATTTTGTTGCTATTCGTGAAGACCAGGACGCTGCCGAATCACTTGGGATAGATACAACTCGTTACAAGACCGTCGCCCTTTGTCTGAGCGGCGCCTTTACCGGTCTTGCGGGCGCTTTTTATATGAATTATATGGGCTACATCGATCCAAAGGTCGTTTTTGCCCTCCACGATATTTCGATCGTGGCTATCATGGTCGTCATGATCGGAGGCGTGGCCACTTTTTGGGGACCTACGATAGGAGCGATCATTATGGTCCTATTTGCAGAGGGTGTGCGATCCATTCCACAACTCGGTGCAGCGCATATGACGCTTTTCGGAGTGCTTCTCATTGTCATTATCATTTTTCTACCGAACGGAATAGCAGGCGGCATTCCAAAGATCGGAAAACGTTTGCGCCTTAGGGGAGTTTCCTGATGTTTTTCCTTGTCGTAAGAAACATCTCCATATTTTTCGGTGGCCTCGCGGCTCTGAGCAATATTTCTTTTTCTGTCAACAAGGGAGAAATACTCGGGCTTATAGGCCCGAACGGTGCTGGCAAAACGACTCTCTTTAATGTAATAAATGGCTTTTACAGGCCTTCGGAAGGCGATGTCCTTTTTAAGGGCAATACGATATCGCACCTCAAACCTCACCAGATATGCACCCTCGGCATCGCAAGGACTTTTCAGGTAGTTAAGCCTTTACGAAGGATGAGCGTGTATGACAACGTGTTGGCCTCCGCATTTCTCAGGGCGAAGAACAGAAGCCAGGCGGAGAAGATCGCGCTCGACATCCTTGAATTCGCAGGTCTCTATGATGCCAGGGACCTGATTTCAAAGGGCCTTCCGCTCGGCAAGAGAAAAAGGCTCGAAATCGCCAGAGCGCTTGCGACCGACCCGGAGATGCTCCTTCTTGACGAGTCCTTTGCGGGTCTGAACCCCACTGAACTGAACGAGTCGATAGAGATTATTAAAAAAATAAGGGCCCGGGGAATCACGATGATGATCATCGAGCACCACATGAAAGTCATCATGTCCATTTCCGACAGGATAGTCGTGCTCAATTACGGAGAAAAGATCGCGGAGGGAACGCCTTTGGAGATCGCGGCAAACCCCCTTGTGGTCGCGGCCTATCTGGGAGATATGGCAAGTGCTTGAGATTCGGGGTATAGACGTTTATTATGGGGATGTTCAGGTGATCTGGAACGTATCCTTTGAAGTAGGCGAACGACAGATCGTTGCGCTGATAGGCGGAAACGGGGCCGGCAAGTCGACTAATTTAAAAACAATATCCGGTTTGCTGAGGCCGGAAAAAGGAGAGATTTTTTTTGATGGCATGCCGATCCATACAATGGAGCCCTTCAGACTTATTGAGCAAGGGATCGCTCATGTGCCCGAGGGGAGAAGACTTTTTGTGGAGATGACCGTCGAAGAAAACCTTGATATGGGTGCGTTAAAGGGAGAGGCGAAATCTCGCAGGACGAATACGAAAGAGATGGTATTTGGGCTTTTCCCAAGGCTTAGAGAACGGAGCAGACAGCTGTGCGGAACCCTGAGCGGCGGAGAACAGCAGATGGTAGCGATAGGGAGGGGACTCATGTCGAGACCGAAGCTTCTCATGTTTGACGAGCCCTCTTTAGGGCTTGCGCCGATACTGGTAAAAGAGATATTTCAAGTTATAAGAAGGGTACAGGAAGAGGGCACCACGGTACTCATCGTGGAACAGAATGTTAAGCAGACTCTTTCGATCGCAGACAAGGCTTATGTGCTCGAAAACGGCAGGATAGTCCTTCGGGGATCCGGAGAATCGATCCTCGTCAATGAGCATGTAAAGACCGCCTATTTGGGCGTCTGAAAAAGGGTCCAAGGGTTCAAGGATTCAAGGGTAATAATACTGAATGGATTGCACTTATGAAAAAGATTGAGGATAAAATATGCAATTACTATCTGTCGAAGTTTAAACACTCGCCCCCTGGGCCCCTTGAATCCTTTTATAATGAGGAGGTATTGATATGTTTGTGTCCGATTGGATGACGAGAAAAGTTTTTACGGTAACTCCCGATAGCAGTATCTCTGATGCGGTCAGGATCATAAAGGAAAAAGGGATAAAGCATATCCCGGTGGTAAAGGAAGCGAGATTGAAAGGCATCCTGTCTGATAGAGATATCAAGGATTTTTCTCCTTCGAAGGCTACATCCCTTGATGTCTATGAACTTCATTATCTCCTTGCCAAGGCAAAGGTCAAAGAAATCATGAAGACCAAAGTCTTTACTACAACATCCGATACCCCGATCGAAGAGGCTGCTATGGCCATGTACGACCAAAAAATAGGATGTCTGCCTGTAGTGGAAAACGGCGACCTCATAGGTATAATATCGGATAGGGACATATTCCACGCCCTGGTCGATATTACCGGTGTAAGACACGGAGGGCACAGGATCTGTGTGTTGATTGAGGACAGGCCGGGCTCGATAAAGGAGGTTGCCGATATCATACGCAGGTACGGCTTTAGCCTCCAGAGTATCCTTACGTCTTACGCAAAGGTTACAGAGGGATACAGAAACATCGTGATAAGGGCTAAAGGGAAAGGCCAGTTCGGCGGCCTCAAGGCCGAGCTTTTAGGGACATACAAAGATCTGAGGATTAAGAAGGGATAATGAGATACAAACTCCAGACAGGCTCCCTTGCGTGGCTGATACACAGGATTACGGGCATCATACTCACACTCTATATCTTTCTCCACCTGTATGTCCTGAGCCATCTGAAAGACCCGGCACAATATGTTTCTCTTATGTCAACGATGGAGAGTCCGGTTGTAAAACTCAGCGAGGCTGGGCTTCTCGGTTTGGTTATCGGCCACGCCTTTAACGGGTTCAGACTGACGCTTATCGACGTAGGGGTGTCGACAAAGCTCCAGAAGCCGCTCTTTTGGTCTGCCCTCGTTATCGGCGCAGTACTTTTTATTTACGGCGCTGTATTTATTATTGGGGTTGCGCGATGAAAGGGATCGCGGGGTGGCTTATCCAGAGGATAACAGGGCTGATCCTTATCGCGGGGCTGATAGTTCATTTTTCGGTCATGCATTTCAGCGGTCCTTCGCAGATAACGTTCGATGTCGTCATCAGGAGGCTTTCGAATCCTTACTGGAAGGTGTTCGATCTCTGCTTTCTCGTCACCATCTTATTTCACGGGTTCAATGGGCTGTGGGGCATTGCGCTTGAATATATCCGTTCAGTGAGATTATTGAAGTTTTCACAAACCGTTATCGTGGCGATGGTTTCTCTGTTACTCGTTACTGGTATTTATATCATTGCTCTGTAAAAATAGTTTTTCATCATGTGAACAGGAGGTCACGGGTTTGGCTATCAAGAGTCATGAAAGGATACACGCTGACGACAGAAATCTTTGCAAACTGTGCTTGAGTGAGCTGGGGGAAATCTATTCAGACCTCGGACTGACGGCTGATGAACTCGATCTTCTCGACATGCCCAGACGCTCCTTCACCGTTCATTACCCTGTAAGGATGGATTCAGGGAAGACAAGAATGTTCCTTGGGCACAGGATACAGTATAACGATGCGAGAGGACCTGCAAAAGGGGGGATACGATTCCATCCCGAACTGACGATAGACCATGTCAGGGACCTTGCTTTTTTGATGGTGCTTAAGTGCGCGGTTGTGAATATCCCCTTCGGAGGATCAAAAGGGGGTGTTGTTGTGAATCCCAAGGAACTGTCCAGGAACGAGCTCGAGCAGGTGACGCGTGGGTATATCCGTGCGATCGCAGATTACATTGGGCCTTTTAAGGACATCCCGGCGCCGGATGTCTATACGGATGAACAGATCATGATCTGGATACTTGATGAATATGAACGGATAAAAGGGGAACATGTTCCTGCTGTGGTGACGGGGAAGCCCGTCGAACTGGCCGGCATCAAAGTAAGGAGCTATTCAACTTCGCTCGGGGGGATTTACGTGCTCGAAGAGGCTATGGGGAAGATGAAGCTGGCGAGGGAAGAAGCACGCGTGGCCGTTCAGGGATTCGGCAACGTCGGAAGAAACGCCGCCCGCATCCTCCACGAAAAAAGATATAAAGTTGTCGCGGTAAGTGACTCCAGAGGAGGCACGATAAACAAGAAGGGGCTTGATATCCCGAAGGTGATCGTTCACAAAGACAAGACGAAGAGCGTGGTCGATTTCAAAGGCGGCAGCACTATTACGAACGAGGAGCTACTCACCTGTGACTGCGATATACTGATCCCTTCCGCTCTTTCAGACCAGCTCAATAAGGACAACGCCCATGATGTAAGGGCAAAGATAGTGCTGGAACTTGCGAATGCCCCTACCACGACCGAAGCCGATGATATATTTTTCGAGAAGAAGGTAATGCTCATACCGGACGTCCTCGCGAATGCCGGCGGCGTGGTGGTGAGTTATTTCGAATGGAGCCAGAACCTCAATAACGACTACTGGGAAGAAGAAAAGGTTTTACAGAAATTGAAGAACATCATGATAACTTCTTTCAACGATGTCTTTGCATTGTGCCACGAAGCAAGCTGCAGGATGAGAAGAGCGGCATATCAGCTTGCGGTTAAGAGGATACTGTATGCAGAGAGATTGCGCGGAAACTTATAATCTTTATTGTCCCCATTTCATCTGACAGAGGAGGACGTGAGCAATGCCCGTAATTGAATATTCAGGGGTAAAAATCAGTTTGGATGATGATGGATATCTTTTACGTTATGAAGATTGGAATGAAACAGTAGCCGGTGCATTGGCCGAGAGAGAGGGCATAGAGCAACTAACCAAGGATAAGATGGATATCCTCAAATTCATGCGTGAGTACTATAACGAACACAAATTTTTTCCCATCTTGCGCTATGTCTGTAAGAACGTCGACCAGCCAAGGGAATGCGTAACCGATAAGTTTATAGAGCCGGTTATTGCTTGGAAGATCGCGGGGCTCCCGAATCCCGGGGATGAGGTGAACCTGCTGAAAAAATGGGAACCGCTTGGATTCTAAATTCGTCGCTGCGGTGAAAAGAATAACAACCGGGTAAGAAGGAAGCGCTTAGGCACAGCATGTCGTTTCCCCAAAGGAGAAGACTGAAATGGCAGATGCCCGCTATAAATACAGACGCGAGGATTTTGGAGAATTACCGGTAGTCCTTCATCATCTTACGATCTACCTGAATTTTTCCGGAGAATATGTTGAGGCAATGAACTGTCTCGAAATGACGGCAAAGGAAGCGCTTGACCATATCGAACTCGATGCCAACAGCCTTGAGATCATACGAGTTGAATCCTGTGCCGGTCCCGAAGAAAAAGGTATGCCCTTAGAGTACGACTACGTACAGGAGAAAAATAAGCTGACGGTTAGACTTCCCGGAAAAGTGACAACTGGAGAACGATTCTTTTTAAGAACGGTGACCCGTTGCTTTCCATCGGACCACATCCTGGAGGGCATTTACAAAGACGCCACCCCTCCCGGCGCTCCCCAGCAATATATATCGCAATGTCAGCAGTGGGGGTTTCAGCGAATCATGCCGATCTTCGATGACTGCCGTGCAAAGTGCACCATGACCACGACTATAGAAGCCGACAGCAGGTACACTCATCTCATCAGCAACGGAAACATCAGCCGAAGCTCAAACCCCGATGGAAGACCTATCTTGAAGCGTGGTGATCCAGCCCGACAGGTCATAACCTTCGAAAACATGATACCTATGGCTCCTTACCTCTTTATCGTCTGCGCAGGTACTTGGGATACACTAACGAATGAGGTTAACTATGAATCAGGCCGCGCAGTGAGACTCGAGTACCTGGTGCCTCCTGGGAGCAAGAAATATGTCAGAGTCCCGATGGAGATCCTCAAGGAAGCTGTCCTCTGGATGCGGGAGACTCAGGATTATGAGTATACCGGCGACACATACCGTACGATATGTATGAGTAAGTCGAATTTCGGGGGGATGGAGAATGTCGGAAACACTACGATCGTAACTGATGCCGCGCTTATCACAGAACACACTCTGGATTTTACCCTTCTCTATGCCCATGCGGTGATCGTCCACGAATTCGAACATAACCAGTGCGGTAGCGAGACCACTATGGAGACACCTTTTGACGTCTGGCTGAATGAGGCATACACCGTTGATGTCGAAAGACAGTTCATGGCATATGTCTTCGATCCGTCCTTCGTGAGGTTGACACAGGTGGACAGCATACGTAATCCTCTCCTGGGGCCTCTCGCGATTGAAGATGCAGGCCATGCAGGCAGGATCGTACGGGAAGGCTTTAACGATCCTGATGAATTGATCGACGGGGTGACATATGTGAAGGCGGCCGAGGTCATAAGGATGCTCCGTTTGATCCTCGGTGCGGAAATCTTTCATGCGGGGAAAACCCTTTATTTCAAGCGTTATCGGGATAGCAACGCCAACACCGATCAGTTTTTTGAATGCTTTGAGGAGGTCTCCGGAATTTCCCTCGAACTTTTCAAAAAGGGGTGGCTTTTCAGGATCGGCTACCCGAAGGTGATAGCCACGACCGATTACGACCGAGCGACCGGCACATATCGGATCCAGTTCCGGCAAGAACTTGAGAACGGCAAGAAGCCTTTTCACCTGCCGATCGAACTCGCCCTTGTAAACAGAAACGGGCAGGACATAGTAGGTACCCGGGCAGTTTGCGAACTCAAGGAGGCAGAAGCAGAAGTTGTTTTTCAGGATATTTCCGAATCTCCGGCTTTTGCTTCGATGAACCGGGACCATTCATTTTACGGTACATTCAGATACATACAGGCTGATACCAAAAGCATCGGCCTGCAGGCCCGCCTGGATCCGAATACTTACAACCGTGTGGATGCGATGAGGCAGCTGACTGATCATGAGCGAATCAGAATACTTCTCAATCCGGATGCAGAGGTGAGCCCTGAATGGTTGGGACTTTACGGAGAAATTCTCGCTGACAGATTGATGCCGCCTTCACTGAAGGCATATTTCCTCCGTATCGAAGAACAGCCTCTGGACCGCAATTACTCCACATGGTATCAGGAACTGGTCGAGGCGCGAGAAAACCTGATGCTTGCGGTTAACCGCAGGTACTGCGATCAACTTCTGGAAAAGTTTAAGAGGTTGGATACATATTCATCCGGGGAATCCCCAAAAGATGGCATCGAAGAGCGGATGCTGAAACAGGTGCTTCTCGACCTGATTGCGATCGACGATAGCCGGGAGAGCCACCAATTAATCCTCGAACATTTTTATTCGGCCACCACCGCAACGGATCGCGTGTCGGCCCTGCTCGCGCTTAACCGCAGTTCTGCCCCAGCCCGCCGAAGAGTGCTTGAAGAAGTTTATGAATCCTGGCATACACACCTCAGCGGTTATGCCAATTATCTACGGATTGTCTCAAGCGGGACTCGTGAAGATGTCTTCGAGATGATAGAGGCAGAGAAGAGTCGTCCTGGTTTCGATATAACCCACCCGACCTGGTCGAGGGCTCTTTTTTTACCCATGGCAGTGAACAATAAGATGGTCTGGAACGACCGGGGCATTACGTGGATTACGGAAACGATTATAAATCTCGCACCGATAAATATGACGACTACGTCCCGCCTGCTCAACACGTTTCAGCATGTCCGGAAATTAAGACCTCAACTCAAAGAGAAAGTTAAATCAGCTCTGGAAAGTATCGCACAGAATGTTTCCGAAGAGGTGTGTCCGGCAGTTTACGGACAAGCAGCAGCCTATCTAAGGGGAATGGAAGAATTCCCTTAAACGATTGTTCCTCGGGCAAGCAGTTTCAACAATGCTCTTGACGTGCACCCTCGGTGGTGATATGTATTAAGTATGAAAACACAATTCAGAGAAGAAGGAGGACGTGCCATGGATGTGAACGACTATTGCAACAATGTGACTGTTGAACTCGCAGGGTGGAAAGCTAAAGTATACGATGTCGTCAGGAAATTAGACAAGATGTCCACGGGCGACAAGGAAAAAGTTGTTCCGGAGGTAAACGAACTGCATATTATCCTGGAAGAACTTGGTGACAGGATCGAAAAACTCAAAAAGGAGTGCCCGACCTCATGGGCACCCGAAAGAACCGAAATAGAGAAAAAAGTCGGGTATCTGAGGACAAAGTTGGACAAGGTGTGGAATACTATTTCTCCGAGTGATATCGGAGGTTAGCCGGGCTGGGACGCCCCGTGAGCACTATAGGATGGGAATAAGCCAAGGTCAGGCCGGCTCAAGAAGGTTTGGCCTTTTTTTCTCTGTTCGTTCTGGGATGATTACGTTTCACAATGCCGCCACATAAAGAAAAGGATATCCGTTTACTATCGCTATCCTGACATCGAGACCTGTATTTTGCAGAAAGTATGTTGAAGGCGATGGAAGGGCGGTCCAGCTTACGCGCTCCAGTATTGAATTTAGCTCATCAGAATTTGTCATTACCTCGATGGTTTTTAAAGCACCATCCTTGGCATAGTGCAATTTCACCCGAGCATAGGCGCCATTGAGGTTGTCACGTTTTTTATCGATTATCCCTGACTGGACGAAGGATTGTATCGAAAGGCCCGTCTTCTTCGCAAAAGCCATGGTGTGGGCTCTCAAAAATTCTTCGCTGACTCCCGCGATAAAACCTTCCTGTGTCTGACTGACTTCAGTTGCCTTCGGCGATTCTGACATCCCTTCGTCCACTTGTGAATGTTCCGCAGCAGAAGGTAGAACCGACGAATCACTATCAGCCGTGGCATCTCGGTAATCTCGGGTTTCATCCCGGGCGCTATCCCCTTCAGAAGAGATGTCACTTTCTCCATTATCTTGAGATTGGGGGCCCTCGCCCCTCAGATCCTCCTTTATTCTTGAATCCATATCTTGTTTTACGGGTGTGATGTTTTCTTCAAACGGGGTAGATTTTTCCCGCGAAAGAGTGACAACCAAATTATTGACTGATATTTTCGAATGGTACTGGGAAACCGCGAGCGCGACAAGCACGGCCACAACGTGCACGAAGAAGGAAGATATGCATGATTCTTTCAGGCTCATTTATCTATGATACACTATTATACGAAGCGAATGTCACACATGATCGTCAGGTATCCTTACTTTTTTCGACCAATTTCTTGAGCCTCCTTAAGTATCTCTTCGCTGATGTTTTGCCGAAACGGCTACGGAATGCCATGAATAAGGCCCATACAATATTTGTCCCTGGATTGTATATTTCGATGTTTTTCGTCAAAAGAGTGCCCTCATCATTTCTCGACAACTCATAGATTTTCTGGGCATAACCCCCACGGGAAGGTTGCGGCCTGTCAGGTGAATGACAAGATTCTCAGGTTCCCGGTATTCCATTATTTCCACAAGGAAGTTGCTTTCCTTTCCGTTCATTGCATATCGTATGCGGTATCTTGAGCCTTCGGTCCACCGCCCCTGTGAAACCGGAACTATCGCCTTGATCTTGGCGTTCCATGATTTTACGAAGTCCGGATCAGCAGTGAAGTGCCAGACAACTTCCGGCGGACTGTTAATCTGAATTCTGTCACGCAGAATCATTCGCCGTCATTCCCGATTCTCATAATCTCGTCATCTTTGCTTTGCATAGCCTTCATAAGGACTTTGCACAATACAAACATTGGATGCAGACAGAGGAGAGACAGCGAGTCATATCACTCATTATGGTTTCGATTCACGATTGATTCTTAAACCCATCCAACAATTTGTTGAAGTCTCCTTCACCCATTTCTTTTGTCAACTCAGTGATGAACCCATGGACAATATTCACATTTGGCGAGCCGAGCTTCTCAAATATATCAAGCGAGATGAGATAGTCTATGAACGCATCGACATAATTTTTTTTCATCTGCATGACTTTTCCGACCATGCCTATACTCGTTGCGATGCCGGCTATATCGCCTACTTTTTTCGAGATCTCAAGAGCCTTCTGGTAGAACTCAAGAGCCTTGTTAAAGTCCCCTCTGTTCTGATGGACCAATCCGATCTGATGATAGCTCCTTGAGACGCCCGCGATGTCGCCGATCTTTTCAGCTATCTCGAGGGCCTTGCGGTGGAATTCGAGGGCGCTGTCGTTGTCTCCCCTGTTCTGGTGGACCATCCCTATCTGATGATAACTCTTTGAGACGCCCGCGACGTCGCCGATCTTTTCAGCTATCTCGAGGGCCTTGCGGTGGAATTCGAGGGCGTTTTCGTTGTCTCCCCTGTTCTGGTGCACTATCCCTAAGTGGTGATGACTCGTCGACACCTCGGTAATGTCGCCAATCTTTTCAGCTATCTCGAGGGCCTTGCGGTGGAATTCGAGGGCGTTTTCGTTGTCTCCCCTGTTCTGGTGGATCACTCCTATCTGGTTATAGCTCCTTGAGACGCCCGCTATATCACCGATCTTTTCAGCTATCTCGAGGGCCTTGTGAGAGAACTCCAGTGCCCTGTCGTTGTCTCCTTTGAGCTGATAGACGAGCCCCATCTGTCCATAAATCCTTAGGATCCCGTAAAAGTCTTCCGTATTTTCCTTGATCTCAAGCGCTTTCTGTGAAAACTCGAGCGCTTTATCATAGTCCCCTTTTTTTTGGTGGACTATGCCGACATTCTGATAGCCCACAGATATCATGGCTGTATCACCTATTTTTTCGGCCATTTCGAGAGATTGCTGGTAAAAATCGAGAGCCCAGTCGTAGTCTCCCCTGTTTTGATGAACGATCCCCATCTGATTATAGCTTTTGGAGATCCCGGCTATGTCCCTTATCTTTTCGCTAATACACAAGGCTTTTTGGTGAAAGTCAAAAGCCGTGTCAAAATCACCTCTTTTTTGATGGACTATTCCTATTTGGTGATAGCTTCTCGAGACCTCTGCTATGTCACCAGTCTTTTCGGCTATTTCGAGTGCTTTCCGGGAGAACTCAAGAGCCCTGTCATAGTCTCCTCTTTTTTGGTGGACGATCCCTATCTGGTTGTAATTTTTTGAGACCTCTGCGATGTCGCCAGTCTCTTCAGCTACAGAGAGAGCCTGCCGGTAACACTCCAGAGCCTTGTCGTAGTCACCCTTGTTTTGATAAATAACTCCCATGAGGTGATGATTTTTTGAGACCTCTGCGATGTCGCCAGCCTCTTCAGCGACCCTCAGGTCCTCCTGAAGGGATTCGAGAGTCTTGTTGTTTTTCATGAGGCGATATCGGAAGCATGCGAATGATATTTCATATTCAAGGGATATTGCATAATTTCCGCCATAATCACCATGATCGGTCAAGTCTCATATTTCTCGTCATGTATAGTGCAGCCTGGTAATAAATTCCGTGTGTTTTGAGTACCCGGGAAATTGTGGTACTCATTAAAAAGCCTTTATACGAAACCGGTAATCCTGATAGCTAAAAACAATCCCCGTCGGGGTAATTTCCTCAAGTTTCAGCCCTGCCACCAGATCCTGGCCCTCCCGCATCGTTTTGTCGTTAATTCTTACCATCCGTGAGGACGGCTCTGCAGTATAGTAATGAAGAGAAATGTTTATTTCCGGCAGACCTTGTTGAACAGATGAGGGGAGTTCGGCGAGATTGAAAACCTTATGTTCCGAAGAGCCCCCGCGGACAGGGAGGGGCTCAAAAGAGAGATGTGTTGCCGGACCCTGTTTGTGTAAGGCCGGAGAAATCATGGGCGGTCTCTTCCCTTCATTCGTCGGTGCCTGTTTAGCTTCGGCCTTCTCTCGTCTGTCAGTTTTCGTCTGTATCGGACTGCTCACACGAGACATGGCTGTTATTTCAGGGTGAAGGCCTTGTCCGGGAATGTGGGGAGAAACAATCTTTGGGGTTCCGGCGGACCAGGGATGCATCCACCAGATCAATAAGCCGGCGTTCATCATGAACGCTGCGAAAACCAGATAAGACCAGAGCGGGCGTCTTTTTGCGTCTGGCACAGTATCGGCGCTGCTCAACAGATCGGGTATTGTGCCACGCTGCTCTCTTTGCTTCTGCTCAAGCTTTTTCAGGGCTTCAAGAATGTAGGACATCTCGTCTCTCCCTTTATTTTTCTTTTTCCCGGACGGTTAACACCGGCTCTCCGCTTCCGGCCGCCGTATTAAGGAGGATCACCGTCTCGGGACCGACTATCCCGTCGGGTGTCAGGCCCTCAGAATGCTGAAACTCCTTTACCGCGTTGACAAGTCTCTCGTCAAACAACGTATTCTCCCGTATAGGGGCTGGCCTGCCCTGGACGGCCGACAGTTGTTTTTCCAGCCACCGCACAGAAGGCTCCCTGCTGCCGAGTTTCATGGTACCGCCGTAATGCCGAGGTGTTCTCCAAAGCAAAGTATAACCGCCAAACCAGTGCAGAGCAATCTCCTTGACGTCGACCGTCTTTGTTTCGGAGCCGAATACAAAAGTAGCGGTCTTTCCCCTAAGCGAGGTTAGTGCGGCATAATACTCTCCGCTTCTGGCATCGAAGAGTGTGAGGACTGCTGGTCTGTTCAAGTGCTGGAGGTTTTTCAAACTGCCCTGTTTATGGAGGCATCGCAGGCCGTTGACTTGCGCTTGCTCACAGGCGGAGCCGTGTCCCTCCGGGTAATACGGAAGATGCCATTGCTCAAAAAGAGCCTGATAGGCTATTTCCTTGCTGCGACTGAGTGGCATATCGGCCCGCCATCGCAAAGTATCCGTGGGTAAAACCTCGGCAGCCTTCTCCCGAATAACTGTCTGCGTGACCGGTTGATCCTTCGTTGGCGGGGCAGACCGATTATGCTGATAAAAAGCGGC
>Ga0187773_10000633_pt1 | contig 13893 bp, 11 predicted proteins | sample 0216_BV02_MP05_1_FD_133133 | JGI IMG/M metagenome (GOLD analysis project Ga0187773, IMG submission 133133) | Tropical peat soil microbial communities from peatlands in Department of Meta, Colombia - 0216_BV02_MP05_10_MG | ecosystem: Environmental > Terrestrial > Soil > Wetlands > Peat | place...
TCGAGCTTCCGTCCGACGACATGAAGGGCCGGATCATCGGCCGCGAGGGCCGCAACATCCGCGCGCTCGAGCACCTGACCGGCGTGAACGTGATCATCGACGACACCCCGCAGGCGGTCGTGCTCTCGTCCTTCGACGGCATCCGGCGCGAGGTGGCCAAGCTGACACTGACGAAGCTAATCGAGGACGGCCGCATCCATCCGGCGCGGATCGAGGAGATGTACTACCAGTCGAAGGCCGAGATCGACGACGCCGTCCACCAGGCGGGCGAGCAGGCGGTCTTCGAGGCCAACTGCGGCGAGTTTCACGAAGAGCTGGTCAAGCTGCTGGGCCGGTTGCGCTTCCGGACGAGCTACGGGCAGAACGTCCTCAAGCACACACTCGAGGTCGTGCACCTGGCCGGGATCATGGCCGCCGAGCTGGACGCGAGCGTCAAGACGGCAAAGCGCGCCGCGCTGCTCCACGACATCGGCAAGGCGCTGACACACGAGCAGGAGGGCTCGCACGCGGGCCTTTCCGCGCAGTACGCGCGCCGCTACGGCGAGTCGCCCGCGGTCGTGCATGCGATCGAGGCCCACCACTACGAGGTCGAGCCGCAGACCGTCGAGGCCGTGCTCTTGATCGCCGCCGACGCGATCTCGGCGTCGCGGCCCGGCGCGCGGGGGGAAAGTCTCGAGCAGTACATCAAGCGGCTCGAGACGCTCGAGGAGGTCGCCGGACGCCACGAGGGTGTCGAGAAGGTCTACGCGCTCCAGGCCGGCCGCGAGATCAGGGTGATCGTGAAGCCGAAGGAGATCGACGACGACGCTGCCGTTCTCCTCTCGCACGAGATCGCCCGGGAGATCGAGGACGAGCTCGAGTACCCGGGCCAGATCAAGGTCACGGTCATCCGGGAGTCGCGGGCCGTCGACTACGCGAAGTAGCGTCGCCTGCCGGCGGCGCCAGCAGCAGCTGCTCGCTCAGCGCAACCGTGCGTCGAACACAGAGCTGGGCCAGATGGCGGGCAACCTCGAAGCCGATTCCTGCGCAAGCTAGGCTCTCGGCGTGCGCCGCTACCACGTCACGACGTTCGGCTGCCAGATGAACGCGCACGATTCGGAACGGATCAAGGGCCTGCTCGAGGAGCTCGGCCTCGGCGAGGCGCCGACACAGGACGAGGCCGACGTGCTGGTCTTCAACACCTGCACGATCCGCGAGAAGCCCGACACGCGGCTTGCGGCCCACCTCGGCAACGCGCGGATGCTCAAGGAGCAGGATCCCGGGCGCGTGATCGCGGTCGGCGGCTGCTACGCGGAGGCCCAGCGGGAGCGAATCTTCGATACCTACCCGTTCATCGACGTCGCCTTCGGACCGGGCTCGATTCCGCATCTGGCCGAGTGGCTCGGAGCCGGAGGCGAAGGCGTTCGGCGGGGTGCGTTCGGGACGGCGGAAGAGCGTGCCTTCGCCGGCCGCCTGCCCGTCCACCGCGGGCGGAGCTTCCAGGCCTGGGTGCAGATCTCGATGGGCTGCAACTCCGTCTGCGCCTACTGCATCGTCCCCGCCGTTCGCGGCCGCGAGGTCTCGCGCCGTCCTGGCGAGATCGTGTCCGAGGTCGAGCGGCTCGCGGCGGACGGCGTGCGCGAGATCACGCTGCTCGGCCAGAACGTCAACTCGTTCGGACGCGACGTGGGCAGCGACTTCGCCGAGCTCCTTCGTGCCTGCGACTCGATTGACAGGATCGAACGGATTCGGTTCACGAGCCCACACCCGAAGGACTTCCGCGCGCCGGTGATCGCCGCGATGGCCGAGTGCGTTGCGGTCTGCGAGCACGCGCATCTGCCGCTCCAGTCGGGCTCGACGCGGATCCTGAAGGCGATGCGGCGCACCTACTCGCGCGAGCGCTACCTGCGCCTGGTCGACGAGCTGCGAGCCGCGATCCCGGACCTGGCGCTGACCACGGACCTGATCGTCGGCTTCCCGGGCGAGACCGAGGCCGAGTTCGAGGAGACGGCCACCGCGGTCGAGACGGTCGGCTACGACGGAGCCTTCACGTTCGTCTACTCGCCACGGCAGGGAACCGAGGCGGCCGCCATGCCCGACCAGGTGCCCGAGGACGTCAAGCGCGAACGGATCGAGCGGCTGGTCGAGACCGTCCAGCGCACGGCGGAGCGGCGCAACCGCGAACGAGTCGGCCGCGTCGAGGAGGTGCTCGTCGAAGGCCCGAGCCGGACGGACGAGTCGCTCCTGCGCGGGCGAACGCGGCGCAACACGACGGTCGTCTTCGCCGGGGCGGCACAAGCGGGCGAGCTGGTGCAGGTGCGGATCGAGGACGCGACGTCGACCACCCTCCGCGGCGTCGAGCAAGCAGCAGTTGCCGCGTAGCCGAGATCTCGTCTGGGACGGCTGCCTCAACGTCCGCGACCTCGGCGGCCACCGGACCGTGGACGGCGGCGAAACGCGCTTCGGAGCCGTCGTACGCGCCGACAGTGTCGACCAGCTCAGCGAGGCCGGCTGGGAGGCGCTCGTCGCCTACGGCATCGGCACGGTGCTCGACCTCCGGGGCGAGCACGAGCGCGAGGACGAACCGCCCGCCGAGCTGCCGGTCGACGTATTGCACATCCCGTTCATGGAGGCGAGCGAGGCCGACTGGGAGCAGATCGCCGTCGAGATCGAGTCGGCTGCGGCCGCCGCGCCCGACGTCGAAACCTCGACCCGCGACGTCTATCTGATCTTCCTCGAACGCTTCGGCCCCAACGTGGCGGCCGCGCTGAAGGCCGTCGCGCACGCGCCCGAGGGCGGGGTCGTCGTGCACTGCGTCGGCGGCAAGGACCGCACGGGGCTGCTGGTCGCCTTCCTGCTCCACCTCGCCGGTGTCCCGGACGAGGACGTCGCCGCCGACTACGCGCTCAGCGAGGAACGTCTCCGCGAACGGCACGAGGCCTGGTACGCGGCCGCTGAGAGTGACGAGGAGCTCGAGCGACTGCGGCGGATCGCCAGGACTCCGGCCGAGTCGATGCTGGGCGTCTTCGCCGAGCTCGAGCGCCGCCACGGCAGCGTCGAGGGGTACCTCCGCTCGACGGGCCTGACCGACAAGGAGCTCGACGGGCTGCGTCATCGGCTCCGGCGATGATGGAGAACCCCCGCTGATCGACCAGTCATTTCAGACGGACGCCCGAGCAGAGCCCGGGCGTCCTGATAACGGCACCGCAAGCGGTGCCTCGGCGTGGCTGAGCTCGTGATCGCGATCTTCGGGCCAACCGCCTCGGGCAAGAGCGCGGTGGCCGAGGAGCTGGCGTGGAGGATCCCGGCGGAGCTCGTCTCGGCCGACTCGATGCAGGTCTACCGAGGGCTGCCGATCCTCACGAACCAGTCGCCCGCGCGGCTGGTGGGGATCTGGGACCTCGGCCACGACGCGTCGGTCGGCGAGTACCAGGAGCTGGCCCACCGCGCGATCGACGGGATCCTCGCCGCGGGACGGACGCCGGTCGTCGTCGGCGGCACCGGCCTCTATTTCCGCGCGGCGCTCGCCGAGCTCGACTTGCCGCCCGCTCCGGAGCCCGGCGCGCGCGAGCGGCTGGAGCGGCTCTACGACCGCGTCGGTGCCGAGAAGGCCCATGAGCTGCTGTCCGAGCGGGACCCGGCCGCGGCGGCGAGCCTCCATCCAAACGACCGCCGCCGCGTCGTGCGCGCACTCGAGCTGGCCGAGGCGGGCTCATCGCTGAGGCCGGAATCCGACCGCCTCTGGGCGGGCGAGACCAGGCACCCGACGCTGATCGTCGGCCTCGAGCTCACGCGTGAGGTGTTGCGGAGGCGAATCGAGGAGCGAGCCCGCGAGATGTTCGAGCGCGGGGTGGAGGACGAGGTCCGCCGCGTTCTGGCCCGCCCGGTATCGCGCACCGCGAGCCACGTCCACGGCCTACGGGATATTGCCGATCTTCCGCCCGAAGAGGCGTACGAGGCGCTGGTCACCCGCACGCGCCGCTATGCCGTCTATCAGCTTCGCTGGATGCGCCGGATTCCGGGCGTTGTTAGCCTGAACGCGGAGCGCGATCCGGGCGACCTGGCGGATGAGATTCTCGAAATGGCACGGTCTCGGCAACGACTACCTGCTCGTGGAGCGGGTGGAGCTGAGCGTCCCGCTGACGCCTGAGCGCGTCAAGAGGATCTGCGACTACCACTTCGGCGTCGGGTCGGACGGCATCCTCGAGATCGTCGCCGCGAACGGGGCCGAGGCGGAGGTCGTGATCTGGAATCCGGACGGCTCGACGGCGGAGCTCTCCGGCAACGGGACGCGGATCGCCGCGCGCTGGCTGGCGCGCCGAAGCGGGAGGGACGGGGTCCTGATCCGGGTTGGCCCGCGTGAGGTCGCGGCGCGCCTGCGGGGCCAGGAGGTCGAGCTCGACGTCGGGAGCGTCGAGGTCGGGTCGCCCGAGACGATCGACGTCGACGGCGAGCAGGTGGGGCTGACGCCGGTCTCGGTCGGCAACCCGCACGCGGTGATCCGGCGCGAGCCGAGCCGTGACGACCTGCTGCGCCTCGGGCCGCTGGTCGAGAATCACCAGCGCTTTCCGGACCGGACCAACGTCCAGCTGGTCCGGGTCGACGGTCCGCATGAGCTGACCGTGGGCGTCTGGGAGCGCGGCGCGGGCGAGACGCTCTCCTCGGGAACGAGCTCGGTGGCAGCCGCGGCCGTAGCCGTCGAGCGAGGCTGGTGCGAGAGCCCGGTCACGGTCCACCTGGCCGGCGGGGACCTGAAGGTCGAGCTGGCGGGCGGGGAGGCGACCCTGACGGGACCGGTGGAGGAGATCTGCACCGTCGAGCTCGCGGAGGAGTTCGAGCTGTGAGGTTCTCGAGGCGGCTCGACGAGGTCCCGCCGTACCTGTTTGCCGAGCTCGAGCGCAAGATCGCCCGTGAGCGGCGCGAGGGCGTGGATGTGATCAGCCTCGGGATCGGCGACCCCGACCTGCCGACACCCGAGCCGGTGATCGCCGCGCTCGCCGAGGCCGCGCGCGACCCGGCGACCCACCAGTACCCGACGAACCACGGCTCAGATGAGTTCCGCGCCGCCGTGGCCGGCTTCTACCGCGACCGGTTCGGCGTCGAGCTCGACGTGGCATCGGAGATCGTCCCGGCGCTCGGTGGCAAGGAGGCGGTCGGCCACGTCGCGCTCGTGCTGCTCGACCCGGGTGACGTCGCTCTCTCGCCGGACCCGGGCTACCCGCCCTACACGTCAGGCCCGCTCTTCGCAGGGGCCGAGGTCCACTACCTGCCCCTCGAGCAGGCGAACGCCTTCCAGCCCGACCTCGACGGGATTCCCGAAGACGTGCTTGCCCGCGCGAACGTTCTCTACCTCGACTACCCGAACAACCCGACCGGCGCCGTCGTCGAGCCGGGCCTGTTCGAGCGTGCGGTCGAGCTCGCGCGCGCGCACGACCTGGTCGTCGTCCACGACAACGCCTATTCCGAGATCTGCTTCGACGGCTACCGCGCGCCGAGCTTCCTCGAGACCCCGGGCGCGAAGGAGGTCGGCATCGAGATCTTCTCGCCGTCGAAGGGCTGGAACATGACCGGCTGGCGTGCCGGGCTCGTGGCCGGGAACGCCGAGGTGGTCGAGGCCTACCGGCAGCTGAAGACGAACCTCGACTCGGGCATGTTCGTCGCAGTGCAGCGCGCGACCGCCGCGGCGCTGACCGAGGCGCGCGACTTCCCGCGCGAGATGTCAGAGGTCTACCGCCGCCGCCGCGACCTGGTCGCCGAGGCGCTGGGGGCCATCGGCCTCGAGGTCGAGCCGCCCCGAGCGACGCCCTACTTCTGGGTTGCGGTCCCGGAGGGCTACACCTCCGAGTCGTTCGCGGAGCTCGTTTTGGAGCAGGCCGGCGTCGTCGTCGCGCCGGGCCCCGCCTACGGGCCGAGCGGCGAGGGATTCTTCCGCATTTCGCTCACCGTGCCCGACGAGCGGCTGGAAGAGGCCGTGCGGCGTATCGAATCCTCCCTGCGAGCAGGCATAATCGAGGCGTGACGGCACATCAGCCCGACCCGGCGCCCGGGGCCGAGCCCGAGCGCGGGTTCGTCGTCGCGGTGCTGGCACCGGGCGCCGCCGCCGAGGACGAGCTGGCCGAGCTCGAAGAGCTGGCGCGCACCGCCGGGGTCGAGCCGCTCGGATCGATGGTGCAGCACCGCGCCCGTCCCGATCCGCGAACGTACGTCGGCAAGGGCAAGCTCGCCGAGCTCAAGGCGGCCTATCCGGCCTCGGAGGGGGAGGTCCTGCTCGTCGACGGCGAGCTCAGCCCCGTCCAGCAGCGCGCCCTCGAGAACGAGCTCTCCGCGCGGGTGGTCGACCGCACGCAGCTGATTCTGGACATCTTCGCCCAGCACGCCGTCAGCGCCGAGGGCAAGCTTCAGGTCGAGCTCGCGCAGCTCGACTACAACCTGCCGCGGATGCGGGGCATGTGGCAGCACCTCGAGCGCCTCGGCGGCGGCGTCGGCACGCGCGGGCCCGGCGAGACGCAGCTCGAGACCGATCGCCGCCTGGCGCGCCGGCGGGTCGCCCTGTTGCGCCGCCGGCTGCGCACGCTCGGGCAGCAGCGCGCGACGCGCAGAAAGTCGCGGCGCCGCTCGGAGACGCCGACGATCGCGCTCGCCGGGTACACGAACGTCGGCAAGTCGACCCTCCTGAACGCGCTCACGGGCGCGGGCGTCTCGGTGAACGACCGCCTGTTCGAGACCCTCGACCCGACCACGCGCGGCTTCGAGGTCGACGGCCGCCGCTACCTCGTGACCGACACGGTCGGCTTCATCCGGCGCCTGCCGCACCAACTCGTGGAGGGCTTCGCAGCAACCCTGGAGGAGACGCTCGTCGCCGACGTCGTCCTCCACGTCGCCGACGCCTCGGTGCCGGAGTCCCGGCTGGACGAGATGCTCGATGCGGTCGAGCAGGTGCTCGGCGAGATCGGCGCGGGCGAGCTGCCGATCGAGCTCGTCCTGAACAAGGTCGACGCCATCGACCCGCTGACGCGTCGCCGGCTGGCGAACCGCTTCCCGGACGCGCTGCTCGTCTCGGCCCGGACCGGGGAGGGCCTGGACGAGCTGCGGCGCCGTGTCGCCGACCGGTTCGCCGACCGCTTCGAGCCGGTGCGGCTCTTGATCCCGTACGCGGACGGCGCGCGGCTCGCCGAGCTGTACGCGCTCGGCGCTCCGGTCGACGAGCGCGCCGACCGGCCCGAGGGGGTCTTCGTCCGCGCGCGGCTGCCCCGGAGCGAGGTGCGCCGCTTCGCGTCCTACCTGCTGGCAGAGCCGCGCGAGGCCTCCGCCCGCTCACGCCGGTGATCGAGCTTCCTGTGCGGCGTCTGCGCGAGGACGCGGTCCTGCCGGAGCGCGCCTACGCCGCCGACGCCGGCCTCGACCTCGCCGCCTGCGAGCGGCACGAGCTCGCTCCCGGCGAGCGCGCCGTGGTCGGCACGGGCCTCGCTGTCGCGATCCCCGAGGGCTACGCGGGCTTCGTGCAGCCGCGCTCCGGCCTCGCCGCACGGCACGGGCTCTCGGTCGTCAATGCGCCCGGCCTGATCGATGCGGGCTACCGCGGCGAGATCCGAGTCGTCCTGCTCAATACCGACCTTCGCGAGCCGCTGGTCGTCGAGCCGGGGATGCGGATCGCCCAGCTCGTAGTGCTGCCGGTGCCGGAGCTCGAGCTCGCGGAGGTCGAGGAGCTACCCGAGAGCGAGCGCGGCGTCCGCGGATTCGGATCGTCCCTGTCGTAATGGGCGAGCCGCGGATCCGTGTCTCCGCGATCCTGCGCTGGCGCGGCAGCGTGCTCCTCTGCCGCCACGAGAAGGACGGCCGCGAGCACTGGCTGCTACCCGGCGGCGGCGTGAATTCGGGCGAGAGCCTTGTGGACGCGCTCCGGCGCGAGCTCGCCGAGGAGGTAGGGGTCGGGGACGACATGTCGGTCGAGGGCCCGGTGGCAATCGTCGACTCGATCTCGCCGGTGCGCTCGTTCGCAGCCAAGCACGTCGTGCACATCATCTTCGCGGGCGACCTGACCGGCCGCTCGCTCGAGGCGGTCACGTCGCGTGACACCGCCGTCCGCGGCCATCGCCTGTTCGCGCCGGACGAGCTCGCCGACGTCGTCCTGCATCCGCCGATCCACCGCTTCCTGGAACGCTGGAGCCCCGGCGATCCTGCGGTGTACCTCGGCGCCCTCTGGGCTCCTTGAACCTCGGGACTAAAGGGCTCTCCCAACCGTCGACTCCATGATGGCGAGACCGACTGGGTTGCTGTTCATGGTCTTCGCGACGACAGCTGGCCGAGCAGGTGCTGCAGCAAGACCAACACCCTCCGGTCGGGTGAGGACAGCCGCTATGAGCCGTCTACCGAATCTCCAAGTAACACTGTGTTACAAGCTCAGTAGCGCCCGCCCCGAGACCGGGCCCGTGCGGACGAGACCTCGTGGGCCTCGGCCTCCAGGCGATCGTCGAGCGGCTCGAAGATCGGCGCCTCCCCGGTGCGGTGGGCGAGCGCCTGCGCCAGGAGCCAGTCCGCGAGCCACGGGTTGCGCGGGAGCAGCGGCCCGTGCAGGTAGGTGCCGATGGCTCGGCCGGCGCGGCAGCCCTCGTAGCCGCTCTCGCCGTCGTTGCCGAAGCCCGCGACCACACGCCCGAGCGGCTCCGCCCCCTCGTCGAGGAAGGTGCGGCCCGCGTGGTTCTCGAAGCCCGCCAGCGTGCGCCGGGCGCCGGGCTCGAGCTCGCACTCGAGCAGGACGTCTCCGATCATGCGCCGCTCCCCCGCCACGGTTTGCAGGGGAAAGAGCCCGACGCCGGGAAGCTCCTCCCCGCTCTGGTCCCGGTAGGCCCTCCCGAGCAGCTGGTAGCCGCCGCAGACCGCCAGCAGCGCCGCGCCGCCGGAGACCGCGTCCCGCAGGGCCTCGCCGTGCGCGGCGAGCGCGGGTGCGATCAGCTCCTGCTCGCGGTCCTGACCGCCGCCGATGTAGTAGAGGTCGTGCCTGCCCGGCCGAGGCGCGTCCCCGGCGCCGATCGCTTCCACTTCGAGCTCGTGCCCGCGCCACGCCGCCCGGCGCGTGAGGACGGCGATGTTCCCACGGTCCGCGTAGATGTTCAGGTAGTCCGGAAACAGGTGCCCGACAACGATCAAGCGGCCTCCTCCCAGTAGGGCCGGACGAAGCCGCGATCGGAGACGAGGTCCCGCAGGGACAGCATCGCCGTGTAGGTCGGGAGTGCCACGAGCTCGCCCCCGGCGGGCGTCAGCGCGAGGCCGCGGTCGAGTGCCATGCCCAGGTCGGGCACGACCTCGATCGCCTCCTTCGGCAGGCCTGCGTACTTGAAGCGCAGGGCAAGCTCGGCGGCCCGCTCGCCGGTCGCCACCAGGCGCTCCAGGCCACCGAGCAGCGGCTCGAAGTCCACGTCCCAGATCCAGGAGACGTCGCGGCCGTCAGCGATCTCGTCGTTCAGGCCGATCAGCAAGACGTGTGGAGCCCCGCCGGCGACCAGGGTGCGGACGACCTCGTTCGCCCCGGCGGGATTCTTGATCAGCAGCACGAGGAGGCTCCGGTCGCCGAGCGAGATGCGCTCGAAACGCCCGAACGCTGCGGAAAAGCCCTGCAAACCGGCCACGATCTCCTCGAGCCCGACCCCGAGCGAACGGGCAAGGGCCGCCGCGGCCAGCGCGTTGTAGACGTTGTAGAGGCCGGGGACCGAAAGCTCGACGCGGCTCGAGCCCTCCGGCACGACGAGCTCGAAGGAGACCCGTTCGAGGCCGTCGAGCTCCACCGCGCGCCCCACGACGTCCAGATGCGGACGCGCGTGGCCGCACGACGGGCAGCGGTAGTCGCCGAGGTGCCCGATGTAGGCGGCGTCGTAGACGTACGGCGTGCCGCAGCGCACGCACCACTTGGAATCGGCGGCGTGCTGGAGCGTGGGGGAGGCGTGGCGCGGGTCGTCGAGGCCGAAAACCGTCGCGTGCGCGTGCCCGTGCGCAAGGTCGCCGACCTGAGGGTCGTCCCCGTTCACGACCAGCGCGGTCTCGCCGGGAAGGACGTCCACCGCGGCCCGCCAGCGGGCGGCGACGAGCTCGAGCTCGCCGTAGCGGTCGAGCTGGTCGCGAAAGAGGTTTCCGAGGCAGACGGCGCGGGGCCGGAGCCGCCGCGCAACCTCGGGGAGCGCGCCCTCGTCCACCTCGAACAGGCCGAGCTCGGCTCGGCGTGCGGCGAGCAGCGCGGAGGCGACCCCGGAGACGAGGTTCGCGCCGGAGCGGTTGTGCGCCAGCCGTGCCGCGGGCGCGAGGATCCGCGCCGCCATGGCGGAAGTCGTCGTCTTGCCGTTGGTCGCAGACACGAGAGCGGCGCCAAGCGGCAGGCGCGCCGCCAGGCGGTCGACGGCGCCCGGATCGAGCTTCCAGAGCAGCTTTCCGGGCACGGTCGTGCCACCGCCGGCGCCGGCCAGGCGGGAAAGCCCGGCGGCGGCCCGGGCGAGCGCGATCTCGGCTGCGAGCGGTGCACGGAAGGCCATCAGCGGGACGGTATCGCGCGGCGGCCGGGCTCCTCCCCCAAACGAGTGAACTTTGGCCCGGGCTCACCCGGCCGGGGGATGTAGGGGGGGCCACCGGCCGCGTACGTTCCGCCAGGTTTTCAAGCGCCAGCGAGGTTCGAGGCGCTTTCTGGAAGTGACATGCGGCCCGCGCGAGGGCGCGGAAAGGAGAACGGAAGGTGCGGAATACCAGCGGGAAGCGAGGAGAAACGCGGTCGAGCGCGCTGTGGGGCACCGGCAACCGCGGCGGCGAGACCCGTTCGAACGCGCTCTGGGGCAAGGGAGGCCGTGGGGCCGTCACCGCGCTTGTGGCGGCGCTCGCTGTCAGCGTCCCGCTGGCCTCCAGCGCGATCGGCAACAAGAACCACGTGCATGCCGGTGGGAACTTCAGGAACTGGCTGCACCAGACGTACGTGTCGCCCGTGCTCTCGAAGCACGCACGCAACCACCCGAACTCGAACCTCCAGGTCATCGTCCAGGCGGATTCCACCTTCGTGCTCAACCACCAGGTGAAGCACGTCTTCCGCAAGGCCGGGATCAAGCACTTCCGGAAGCTGAACCTGATCCACGCGGCCTCGGTGACGATCGACGCGAACCAGCTCTACGCGCTCTCCAAGATCAAGGGGCTGACGGTCACGCCTGACGCTCCGGTCAAGGTCAGCGGCTACAGCTCGAGCCAGCTCTGGCCGTACGAGGCCGGGCTTGCCCGCGACTGGTCGGGATACGGCGCGCCGACGACTGGACAGGCGCCGACGATCGCGGTCGTCGACTCCGGCGTCGAGTCGGGTCGGTCGGACTTCGCCAACGGCGGTGTGATCGGCAGCGTCAACCTCTCGACGCTCGACAACACCCTGCCGGGCGCGGCGGACGGGCGCGGTCACGGGACGTTCGTGGCCGGCATCGCCGCCGGCAGGGCCCCGGGCTACGCGGGTGCGCTGCCGCAGGCGTCGGTGTTCTCGGTCAAGGTGATGAACAGCGACGGCATCGCTCGGACGAGCGACGTGATCAACGCCTGCCAGTGGATCCTGGCGAACAAGGCGAAGTACAACATCAAGGTCGCGAACTTCTCGCTCCACTCGAGCAGCCCGGCGAGCTTCCTCAACGACCCGCTCGACAAGGCGGTCGAGAGCCTCTGGTTCAACGGCGTGGTCGTCGTGGCCGCCGCCGGGAACTACGCGGTCGACGGCAAGCCGAGCGGCGTGCTCTACGCGCCGGGGAACGACCCGTTCGTGATCACGGTGGGCGCGGTCGACCTGAACGGGACGTGGAAGCTCCAGGACGACTTCAACGCTCCGTTCTCGGCCTACGGCTACACGCCCGACGGATTCGCGAAGCCCGATCTCGCGGCGGCGGGCCGGTACATGATCGGCCCGGTCCCGGCGACTTCGACGCTCGCGCTCCAGCGCCCCGACAACGTCGTCGCCCCGGGCTACATCCAGCTCTCGGGCACGTCGTTCTCGGCGCCGGTCGTCGCGGGTGCAGCGGCGCAGATCCTGGCCAGGCATCCGACATTCACACCGGATCAGGTCAAGGGCGCGTTGATGGTCTCGGCGCGGAAGCTGCAGAACGCAGCCCCGATGTCGGTCGGCGTGGGCGAGCTCCGGATGGACCGTTCGGCGTTCGTCCAGAACCCGCCGAACCCGAACAAGGGCCTCGACCAGTTCGTCAAGACCGATCCGACGACCGGGACGACCGCCTTCGACGCCGTCAGCTGGTTCAACAACGCCAAGGCGGACGTCTCCTGGAACGACGTCTCCTGGAACGACGTCTCCTGGAACGACGCGGACTTCAGCGCCGTCTCCTGGGCGGACATCTCCTGGAGCGACGTCTCCTGGGCGACGGTCTCCTGGAACGACGTGTCCTGGAACGACGTCTCCTGGGCGGACGTCTCCTGGGCGGACGTGTCCCACGAGGATGCGGCCGAGGGCGACGCGGACAGCGGTGACGGCTACGCGCTGACTCCCGAGGAGGCCGCCTCGATCATGGCCGACCCGGACATCGCGCCGGATCCGGACACGCTCCCCTGCGACCCAACCACCCAGGACTGCAGCAGCGACGGCGGTGACACCGGCAACTCTGGTGGAGACAGCTCTCCCTGATCGACGGACGGGGCCGGCGGCCGGCTCGCCGGAGCCGAAACGACGAGGGGCCGGACATCCCGGCCCCTCACTCGTTTGGGGGATTTACCGGCCGTACCGAAAAAGGGGGATGTGACGTGTCTCCCAGACCCCTAGCTTGGGGGAGTGGTGATCCAGTTAGCGGCGGATTTGCCACGGTTTCTGACTGCGGCGCCGCGAACACGCGGAGACAAGGAGACGGTGCACAGGCGATGACGGGTCTCGATCGCAGCCTGAGCGGGAAGGCGGCGGAACTGTGAGCGCCTTTCCGACGTCGCTCGAGCACGAGGTGATCGGCCCGGCCATGCCGGGAGCGCCGAAGCTCGCGCCGAAGGCCGCCGTCTACTTCTTCCTCGTGCTCGCTGCCACCATCGCGGCCACGGCGCCGCCGCTCAGCCATCTGCAGGCGGGCACGCACGGCTGGACGACCTTCGCCATCCTCGCCCTGATCTCGGCGACGGCGCAGCTCTTCGTCGTGGGCACGCCGCGCCACCAGTCATACCACACGACGATCGTCTTCCTGATTCCCGCGGTGATGCTCCTGCCGCCGGGGCTCGTCGCGCTGCTCGGCATCATCCACGCGCTGCCCGAGTGGCTGAAGACCCGGGCGACCTGGTACGTCGCGATCTTCAACATCGCCGACTGGACGTTCTCGATGATGGCGGCCTGGGCGGCCTTCCACGCCGTGCTGAACGTTCTCGGAAGCACGAGCCGCGTCTCGTACGCGATGGCAGGCGTCGCAGCGGCAGCGACGATGGTCGTCCTCAACCACCTGCTCATGGCGCCCATGCTGCGCCTGGCACGCGGCCTGTCGTTCCGCGAGTCCGAGCTCTTCTCGTTCCAGAGCCTCTCGACCGACCTCGTGCTGGCGATGCTGGGCGTCGCGACGGCAGCGTTCTGGCTGTCGAACCCGTGGCTGATCGCCTTCGCGGTCGCGCCGCTGTTCCTGATCCACCGGTCGCTGTCGGTGCCCCAGCTCCAGGAGGAGGCGCGCGTCGACGCCAAGACCGGCCTCTTCAACGCCCGCCACTTCGCCGCCACCCTGAACGAGGAGCTCACGCGGGCGGCGCGCTTCGAACGGCCGCTCTCGCTCGTCATGGCCGACCTCGACCTCCTGCGCGACATCAACAACACCTACGGCCACCTCGCGGGCGACGCGGTGCTGCAGGGGATTGCCGAGGTCTTCCGTGCGCAGCTGCGCCACTACGACGTGCCGGCGCGCTTCGGCGGCGAGGAGTTCGCGATCCTGCTGCCGGAGA
>Ga0187773_10000634_pt1 | contig 13891 bp, 12 predicted proteins | sample 0216_BV02_MP05_1_FD_133133 | JGI IMG/M metagenome (GOLD analysis project Ga0187773, IMG submission 133133) | Tropical peat soil microbial communities from peatlands in Department of Meta, Colombia - 0216_BV02_MP05_10_MG | ecosystem: Environmental > Terrestrial > Soil > Wetlands > Peat | place...
CAGGTCATTGTGCGAATCGCTGTAAAAGGTGCTCACCGCAAAGTCGCGCAGTGCATGCCCCTGCGTGGCGAGCCACTCCTCGAGGCGGCGGATCTTCCCCTCGCGAAAGCAGGGTGTGCCCGCCAGACGGCCGGTGAAGTGCCCGTCGAGTGACTCGGGCTCTGTGGCAATGAGATGCGCGATTCCGAACTCGCGTGCGATGGGCGCGGTCACGAAGCTGTTGGTCGCCGTGACGATCGCGCACAGATCGCCGGCGTGCAGGTGTCGTCGCACCAGCGCGCGCGCCGGCGTGCCGATCATCGGCAGGATGCGCTCGCGCATGAATGCGGCGTGCCAGCGGCGCAGATCCTCAGGCGTATGCTCGGCCAGCGGCCGCAGGGCGAACCCCAGGTATTCGTGGATATCGAGCGTCCCCGCCACGTACTGGTCGTAATACTGCTGGTTCTGCGCTTCGTAGGTCGCGCGCTCGAGCACGCCCCGATCGACCAGGAACTGCCCCCATTCGTAGTCACTGTCGCCGGCCAGCAGGGTATTGTCCAGATCGAACAGCGTCAGGTTCATGGCTCGCGCGCCTTGAGCGCCTCGCGCACCAGCGGCACGGTGATGTGGCGCTGCCTGGCGAGCGAGTATCGGTCGAGCAGCGCGATCACCGCGGCGAGCGAGGTCAGGTCGCGCGGCAGGCGGGTGAGCAGATACGACAGGACGTCCTCGCCCAGGTGCAGACCGCGGGCATCGGCCTGCGCGCTCAGGTAATGCGTCCTGTCCTCGTCGGACAGGGGCTTCAGGTGATAGACCAGACCCCAGGCGAGGCGCGTACGCAGGTCGGCGCGCAGCTCAAGGGCGGCCGGCGGAGCATTTCCCGCAGCGAGGACGGCACCGTGGCCATCGCGAGCGGCGTTGATCGCGTTGAAGAGCGCGATCTGGGCCTCCTCGCCGAGCGCATCGACGTCGTCGGCCACCGTGAGTGCGTGCGATGGCTGGGCTGCGCACGCTGCGGCGCGCAGCAGGTGCGATTTACCGCAGCCCGGACCGCCCCACAGGTAAACGATGGCTTCGCGGAGGCGCCCCGCGGCGAGCTCTTGCACGCGCAGCAGAGCCTCTGCGTTGGCTCCCGCGACGAAGTTCTCGAAAGCGGGCTCCGGCGTCGGAGCGATCGCGAGAGGCAGTTGTTCCATCGGAGGTTTCAGGAAGCGGGTCCCGCACACCGGTGTTTCAGATGCAGGGTAGAATCCCGGCAAACGCGAAACTGTATCACGCTGCCGCGGCGCGCCGCCGCGCCTTCCAGGGATATGCCGGACAGTCTTACCTATCGCGACGCGGGCGTCGACATCGATGCGGGCGACGTGCTCGTCGAGGCGATCAAACCGCTTGCCAAGCGCACCATGCGCCCCGAGGTGCTGGCCGGCATCGGCGGCTTCGGCGCGCTGTGCGAGATCCCGAAGAAGTACCGCCAGCCCGTGCTCGTCTCGGGAACGGACGGTGTCGGCACGAAGCTCAAGCTCGCCTTTGCGTTCGGGCGTCATGACACCGTAGGGATCGACCTTGTTGCAATGAGCGTGAACGACGTGCTCGTCCAGGGGGCCGAACCGCTGTTCTTCCTCGATTACTTCGCCTGCGGGCGCCTCGATCCGGGCGTTGCCGCGGAAGTGATCGGCGGGATCGCGCGCGGCTGCGAGCTGGCTGGGTGCGCGCTCATCGGCGGCGAGACCGCGGAGATGCCCGGCATGTACGCGCAAGGCGAGTACGACCTTGCAGGCTTCTGCGTCGGTGTCGTCGAGCGCGAGCAGATCCTGGATGGTCGCTCGATCGCGCCGGGCGATGCGGTGATCGGCATCGCCTCGAGCGGCGCGCATTCGAACGGCTACTCGCTCATTCGCAAGATCCTGGAGCGTGCGAAGCCCGATTTGGACGCCGACCTGGGCGGAACGCCCCTGCGCCAGGCGCTGCTCGCGCCGACGCGGATTTACGTGAAGCCGGTGCTTTCGCTCGTGCAGCAGCTGCCGCTCAAGGGACTGGCGCACATCACCGGCGGAGGCATCACCGGGAACGTGCCGCGAATCCTGCCGTCGGGCCTGCGTGCCGCCATACGCGCCGCGTCCTGGCCGCGGCCTTTACTGTTCGCCTGGCTGAAGGAGCTGGGCGCCGTGAGCGAAGAGGAAATGTATCGCGTGTTCAACTGCGGCATCGGCATGGTCGCGGTCGTGGGGCGGGAGCACGCGGCGCGTGCGGTGCGGCTGCTTCAGGAAGCGGGTGAGAGCGCGTACGAAATCGGCGCAATCGAGGCCTGCGCCCAAGGCGAAGCACCGTCGGTCGTGTATTAGAGCGAGCCGCGGCGCGCCAGGTAGATCCCGGCGAGTACCACGGCGCCGCCCAGGATCTGCGGCGGCGCAAGGCGCTCGCCGAGCAATGCCCAGGCGAAGCCAGCGGCCATGACCGGCTGCAGCAACAGGCTCACTGAAGAAACGGCTGCAGGTAGGGAGGCAAGCGCGTAGGCAATCAGCCCCTGACCGGCGGCATGCGATACGAGCGCGAGTCCCACGAGTTTCAGCCAACCGCCAGCCGAGTGGGGAAAGAACGGCTCGCCGGAAGCGAGCGCCACGGGAAGTAGGACCAGCGCCGTGACGCTGCTGGTGACCGCCATCAGGCGCAGGGTCGTCGCGCCGCGGTCGCGCAGGCCCTTCACCGCCAGCAGGTACCACGCGTAAAAGATAGCCGTGACGACGCCGAGCGCGTCGCCCGTGAAGCCGGTGGAGGACGTCGCGACGCTGGCGCGCACCAACAGCGCTACCCCTGCGAGTGCCGCGGCCAGTCCGGCGAGGAACAACCCGCTTGGTCTTTGGCGCCAGATCAGCCATGCGGCCAGGGTGACGAAAATCGACGCAAGGTTCGCAAGCAGGGTGGAATTCGCAACCGTGGTCAGCTTGATCGAGGTGTGCCAGAAAGCCAGATCGCCGGCGAAGGCAAATCCCGCGGCGACGAGCAGCGGCCACAGATTCACCGGCGACTGGGCACGGGTCGAGCCGTGCGCGAATAGCCGTGCCAGCCAGAGCGCCGGAACGGCGATCGCGACGCGCCAGAATGCGGTGGGCGTTGGACCGACTTCCGACACGCGCACGAAGATCGGAGACAGCGCAATGCACGTCGCGCCGAGCATGAGCGCGACAAACGCAATGCCCGGCGCAGAATGTCCGGCGGCAGCAGCTGGCGTCTGCATGGGGTTGTGGATGATAACCGTAGCGCACGAGGTCATGCGCGCTGCAGCGCAGTGCTAGAATTTTTCTTGCTCATGGCCGCGCCGCGCTTCGTTCACCTCCGCCTGCACAGCGAGTATTCGGTGACGGATGGCATCGTCCGCATCGACGAGGCCGTAGCGCGTGCCGCGGCAGACGAAATGCCGGCGCTCGCGATGACCGACGCGGCGAACTTCTTCGGCATGGTGAAGTTCTACAAGGCTGCGCGCGCCGCCGGCGTCAAGCCGATCATCGGCTCGGACTGCTGGATCCAGAACGAAGCGGACCGCGACAAGCCTTTCCGTATTGTGCTCCTGTGCACCTCGCACGCGGGCTACCTGAAACTGTCGGAGTTGCTGTCGCGCGCCTGGCTGAGGAACCAGCACCGGGCGCGCGCCGAGCTCGGGCGCTCCTGGCTAGAGGAGCTCGGCACCGACGGCCTGATCGCTCTTTCCGGAGGACCGGTCGGGGACCTCGGCCAGGCGCTTCTCGCGGGTAACGCAGAGGTGGCCGAAAGGGTGGCGCGCCATTGGGCGACGCTATTCCCGGGGCGCTTCTACGTGGAGCTGCAGCGCGCCGGCTTGCCCCAGGCAGAAACGCTGGTGACGCGCTCGGTCGAGCTTGCGGCCCGCCTCGACCTTCCGGTCGTGGCAACGCATCCGGTGCAGTTTCTCGCCCCGGAGGACTACAAGGCGCACGAGGCGCGCGTGTGCATTGCGCAAGGCTACGTGCTCGGCGACAGGCGCCGGCCGCGCCTTTTCACGGCCGAACAGTACTTCAAGTCGCAGGCCGAGATGTCGCAGCTGTTCGCCGACATCCCGCAGGCGCTCGAGAATTCGGTCGAGATCGCGCGCCGCTGCAATCTCGAGATCGAGCTGGGCAAGAACCGCCTGCCAGCCTTTCCGACGCCGCCGGGGATCACGCTGGAACAGTATCTGCGCCGCCAGGCCGAGACGGGACTCGACCGGCGCCTGGCAAAGCTCTATCCCGACGAGGCCGAGCGCCTGGAACGGGCCGCGCAGTATCGCGAACGCCTGGATTTCGAGCTGAAGACGATCGTGCACATGGGATTTGCAGGCTACTTTCTGATCGTCGCCGACTTCATCAATTGGGCGAAATCGAATGAGGTGCCGGTCGGCCCGGGGCGCGGATCGGGCGCGGGCTCTCTCGTCGCCTACTCCCTCGGAATCACCGACCTTGACCCGCTCAAGTACGACCTGCTGTTCGAGCGCTTTCTCAACCCGGAGCGCGTGTCGATGCCGGATTTCGACATCGATTTCTGCCAGGACGGCCGCGACAAGGTCATCAACTACGTGCGGGCGCGCTACGGCGAGCAGAGCGTGTCGCAGATCGCAACGTTCGGCACCATGGCCGCGCGCGCCGTGGTGCGCGACTGCGGCAGGGTGCTCGACTTGGGATACAACTTCTGCGATCAGATCGCCAAGCTCATTCCATTTCAGCCCGGCAAGACGATCACGCTGCAGGATGCGCGCCAGATGGAACCGCTGCTCGCAGAGCGTGAGCGCAACGAGGACGAGGTGCGGGAGCTTCTCGAGCTCGGCGGCAAGCTCGAAGGCCTGACGCGTAACGTCGGCATGCATGCCGGCGGCGTGCTGATAGCCCCGGGCAAACTCACCGAGTTCTGCCCGCTCTACGCGGCGGAAGGCACGACGAACGTCATCTCGCAGCTCGACAAGGACGACGTCGAGGCAGTGGGCCTGGTGAAGTTCGACTTTCTTGGCCTGACGACGCTCACGGTCCTCGACTGGGCCGAGCGCTACGTACGCGCGCTCGGCGAAGAGGAATTCGCGCTCGATCGCATCCCGATCGACGACCGCGAGACCTATGCGCTGCTCGCGTCGGGCAACACGACGGCCGTGTTCCAGCTGGAATCGCGTGGCATGCGCGATCTCATCAAGCGCGCGCAGCCGGACCGCTTCGAGGACGTCATCGCGCTGGTGGCGCTCTACAGGCCGGGGCCGATGGACCTGATACCCGAATTCATCGCGCGCAAGCACGGTCAGCAGCGCGTCGAATACCTCGACCCGCGCCTCGAGCCGATCCTCGGTCCGACCTACGGCATCATGGTGTACCAGGAGCAGGTGATGCAGATCGCGCAGGTGATCGGCGGATATACGCTGGGCGGCGCGGACCTGCTGCGCCGCGCGATGGGCAAGAAGAAGCCCGAGGAGATGGCCGAGCATCGGGACATCTTTGTCGCGGGCGCCGAAAAGGGTGGCCTGTCGCGCGGCCGCGCGACCCAGCTCTTCGACCACATGGAGAAGTTCGCCGGCTACGGCTTCAACAAGTCCCACGCGGCGGCTTATGCGCTCATCGCATACCAGACGGCGTACATGAAGGCGCATCATGCGTCGGCTTTCATGGCGGCCAACCTGTCCGCGGTCATGGACGACACCGACAAGGTCCGCGTGCTTTACGAAGACAGCATCGCGAACGGCCTCGCGGTGATGCCGCCGGACGTCAATCTATCGGCTTATCGGTTCGTACCGGTCGACGCGAACTCGATTCGCTACGGGCTGGGCGCAATTCGCGGCACCGGCGAGTCGGCTGCGAAGGAGATCGTGCGCGTCCGCGAGACGGGGCAGTTCAGCGATTTGTTCGATTTCTGCCGGCGAGTCGATAAGCGCGTGGTCAACCGCCGAGCCATCGAAGCTCTGGTGCGTGCCGGCGCGTTCGATTCTCTCGAAACGAACCGCGCCAGCCTGCTGGCGAGCGTCGGGCGGGCCATCGAGGCCGCCGAGCAGGCTGAGCGACAGGCCGCGCAGGTGAGCCTGTTCGGCGAGGCCGACGCAGCGCGTGGCCCGGTGCTGCCGATGGCGGAGGCGAAGCCGTGGGATCTCAGGCACAAGCTGACAGAGGAGAAGTCGGCGCTCGGTTTCTGTCTCTCCGGTCACCTGTTTTCCGTTTACGAGCGTGATCTGGCCGGATTCCCGCGCGTTGCGCTGGCGCGGGTTCAGCCCTCGGAGGGACGCGTCTGGCTGGCGGGCGTCGTCGCCTCGGCTCGCAGCCAGATGACGCGGCGCGGCCGCATGATGATCGTTATCCTGGACGACGGGAGCGCGCAGCTTGAGATCACCGTTTTCAACGAGCTATTCGATAAGCACCGTGACAAACTGAAGGAGGACGCCTTGCTGGTGGTGCACGGCAAGGCGCAGCGCGACGACTTTTCAGGGGGGATGCGAGTCACGGCGGACGAGCTGCTCGACCTCGCTGGAGTACGCGAGCGCTTCGCAACGCGCCTGCGAATCGAAATGAATGGCCAGGCAGATGCGAGGCGACTTGCCCAGACGCTGGCTCCGTTCCGTGCCGGCGGCGACGGCAGTTGTGCCGTTCTGGTGCACTACAAGAACGGAGCCGCGTCGTGCGACGTTGCTCTCGGCGAAGCTTGGCGCGTGCGCCCGGAAAGCGAGCTGCTGGAACAGCTGGCAGCGTGGCTCAACCCCGAGAACGTACGCCTGGTGTACGTAAACGCGGTCTAACTGTCGCGCGACCAGCGCACCGGGCAAAGGTCCCTCGCGAGCAGTCCCTGGTAGTGCCGATACCACGGATTGTCCAAGCGCTCGTCCGGATCTCGGCGCCTTTTCTCCGCCAGCAAGGACTTCAACTCCGGATAGCAGGCCTCCGTCTGCTCCCGCGAAGCGTGGAACGTATTGGCGATCGGAAAGCGACCGCCGGCGTTGAGCGCGAGGTCGATGAGCTCGCGCCTCAGTTGGACCGCCCGCACGCTACCGCCGATTGCCGGTGGCAGCGCCAGCTGCAATGTCACCTCCGCGCACTCGAAGCGGGCCCAGCGAAGCACGGTTTCGTCTTCGGGGAGAATGCGGCGTACGCGCATGCCGCGGATCGGAATGCGCCAATCCGCACAGCGCTCGCGCACCTGGGCGAGCACGCCGTCCAGTCGTTGCGGGGGCACCAGCAGACCGAGCGCACATCGCTCGCCGTCGTTCTCAGGGGCCGGTATCTCGAGGATCGCCGGAGCAACTGAGTCGCGCGCACTGCGCAACAGCGAGTCGACCCTCAGCGTAACGCTGTATGGGACGCCGAACAGATCGTGGCCGCCGACAGCTAGGACGAAGAGCTCCTTGTTTGCGAACCGGCTGGCGCGCCGCAGCGAACCGTCGGGCGTGACCAGAGCAAGCGATTCGACATGGGTGACGAGCGGTCGTCCGTCGGGGCCGGCGGCATTGGCCGCGACGCACTCGCCGATGCCGGGCGGCATGTCGCTGCAATCGGCGAACGATCGCAGCTCGGGAGCTCGCTCGGCGAGGTAGGAGCAGAGCGTCTGCCAATGCGCGCCGAACTGCACCTCGACCAGGTTTCGCGCCGCGTCGAAGCGCAGCACGCGGTCGAGGGCGGTCCGGTCGACGCGGATGGCACCCGGCTCAGGCTGGCGCATGGCGCTACGCAATTCATCCGCGGAGCGGACCCTGAACGTGCGTAGCGGGGCAGGCGGAGCGAGTTCTGGCAGCGAAGGCAGCGAAAGCGTTGCGAGCATGGTGTCCTCCCCGGTGGCAAGTCGCGGTGAATTGTCGTTGTGCTTTCGTGCAGACAGCAATACGTCTAACAAAGGTACCGAAATATGATACTTTGCGGAGCATGTTCCAGAGCGCGCGCCTGGTTGAGACGCTCAAGAAGTGCCTGCGCACACGCGGCAAGACCTATGCCGACGTAGCGCGCGCCGTGGGCTTGTCGGAGCCGAGCATCAAGCGCATGTTCTCGCGCGGCACCTTCACGCTCAGGCGGATCGAGGAGATTCTCAACTTGCTGGAGATGGACCTGTTCGAGGTGGCGCGCATGAGCCGCGGTATGCGCGAGGGACCGGTCGAGCTTGCCCTAGAGCAGGAAACGGCGCTCGCGAAAGACGAGCGCCTGCTGTCCGTGTTCTGGCTGTTGTTGAACGAGTGGCATTTCGGCGAGATCCTTGAGGCGTACTCGATTGGCCGCAACGAGTTGACGCTCGCCTTTGCGCGCCTCGCCAGACTGAAGTTGATCGACTGGGGCCCCGGGGAGCGCACCCGGTTACGCGTACCCAAGGACTTTCGCTGGCGCGCCGGTGGGCCGGTGAAAAAGGCCTACGGCAGACGGGTGACGCAGGAGTTTCTCGACGCGCGCTTCGATGCCCCGTTGGAACTGCTGCGCTTCGAAACGCGCGAAATGTCCGCAGAATCCGCAGCCGTACTCAAGCGGCGGCTGGAACGGGTAGTGGCCGAGTTCAACGATCTGGCGGAGGTGGATGCCGGGGCGGGTGCCAACCGAGGGGTCGGCGTCGCCCTGCTGGTGGCCTGCCGGCCCTGGCAATTCTCCGTAGTCAATGCGCTTAAGCGGCGCGACGCGCGCTAGGCTGGCTAAGTCGTCGGCAGGCGTTCAAAATCCGTGTAGTTACGCTGCAGCGCAACAGGAGCTTGCTGAACGGTTACTTCCGCGACTCGAGCTGCGGGAGGACCGACGCGTGCCCAGCCAAGCAGTGTTTCGACTGCATCTCTCCGGCCTCGGATCACCGCTTCGACCGTCCCGTCGCGGCGATTGCGGACCCAACCCGTGATACCCAGGCGTTCCGCCTGCAGGCGCAACCCGTCACGATAGCCGACGCCCTGTACCAGGCCGCCGATGCTCACATGGAAGGTGACCGTATCGCTCATTCGTGGCCTTGTTCCTATGCGCGTCGATAGTCAGACGGCATGATAAAGTTTAGCTAGAACAACATCGTCGGCGCATCGCTCGGGGGGCAATAAATGAGAAACGTGCTTTTGGGAGTGGCGGTACTCGCCCTGATAGCATTTATCGTCGTCGCAGCAGTCCTGCCGAAAATGTCCGGCGACGAGTCGCGCGCGGCGGCGCAAGATCTGATCGCGGGCGCAGACAGCGCCAAGAAGCAAGTCGAGGCGGTAGCGCAAAAGACGGGGAAACTGGACGGCGCGGGCCAGGGCGTGAAGATTGCAGCCCAGGTCGATCCCAAGCACGGCGAAATGAAGTGGCTCGTCGAAGACAACGGGACGATTCGTGCCTGGAACGCGAAGAACGCGATCGAGATCGCGATCACTCCGAGTCTGCGCGACGGCAAGACGAGCTGGACCTGCAAGGGCTATCCGAACGACGCCATGCCCGCCTCCTGCGGAGGTAGCTGAAAGCTCGACTCGAAGGGGCGCTAGCCGCGCGTGCCCTGCACCGCGGTCAGGATAGCCTGCATGATCGCCACTGGCGCCGGAGGGCAACCCGGCACCGCGACGTCCACCGGAATGACGTTCGCCACACGCCCGCGACTCGCGTAGCCCTCGCCGAAGACACCACCAGTGCAGCCGCAATCACCGATCGCCACCACGAGCTTCGGTTCCGGCACGGCGTCGTAGGTACGCCGCAGCGCGGCCTCCATATTGCGCGAAACTGGCCCGGTTACGAGCAGCATGTCTGCATGTCGGGGGCTGGCCACCAAGCGAATGCCGAGCCCTTCGATGTTGTAGTAAGGATTGTTGATCGCGTGGATCTCCAGCTCGCAGCCATTGCACGAGCCCGCGTCGACGTGCCGGATCGCCAGCGCCCTGCCAAGCAGGCGCAGCACCTCATCGTTCAGCCGGCCGCGCATCGCGTGCAGCGCCTCGTCTGGCACAGGAGGCGCCTCGGTCCGGATTCCCACTCTTACGATTTGGCGCAGCAGCTTGTGCATGCTCAGAGATCCTGCCCCGCGTAGGACAGATTGAAGGACTTGTTGATGAGGGGGAAATCCGGAACGATGTTGCCCAGAACGGCGTGTTCCAGTGCGGGCCAGTTCTGCCAGGACGGGTCGTGCGGGTGGCAGCGGCGCACGGTACCGCCTGCTCCTGCCTGAAGCGCGACGAATACCTCGCCGCGCCAACCTTCGATCCACCCGAAACCAAGCGCGTCCTCCGCGATGGGCGCCAGAGGGACACGGCTCGTTCCGGGCGGCAGTCGGCGCAGGACGCGGCGCTCGAGGTCGAGCGACTCGAGCAGTTCCTCGAACCTGACATTTACTCGCGCTGCGACATCGCCGTGCCGGCGCGTGCACATGCGGGGGTCGAGCCGATCGTAGGGCGCCCAGGCCGGATAGATGCGCGCGTCGATTGCCAGGCCGCTGGCGCGTGCCGCGAGGCCGACGACACCGAGTAACGCGGCGGTCTCCGCACTCAGTTTGCCGCACGCGACGAATCGGTCCTGGAGACCCGCGTGATCGTCGTAGATTTCGCGCAAGCGCAGGATTTCGCGCTCCAGCCGCTCGGTCTCCTCGAGGAGCAATGTGACTCCGGCTGGCTCCACATCCACGGCGACGCCGCCGGGCACGACGCAATCCATCAGGTAGCGATGACCGAAGAGCCGGGCGTTCGAGCGCAGGACATCTTCCTTCAGCCGTGAGAACTGCGCTAGCCCGAAGGCTAGGCCGCCGTCGTTGCCAAGATAGCCAAGGTCGCCGAGATGGTTGGCAATGCGCTCGCGCTCGAGCAACAGCGCCCGCAACAGCAAGGACCGCTCCGCCGGCTGCGCCCCCGCCATCGATTCGAGGGCCATGGCGTAGGCCCACGCGTAGGCGACGGTGCTGTCTCCGGAGATCCGCCCCGCCAGGCGAATCGCGTCCTCGAGCTTCATTTGCTCGAAGCGCTTTTCCACGCCCTTATGCTTGTAGCCGAGCCGCTCTTCGAGCCGCAGCACGCGTTCGCCAACCACTGAGAAGCGAAAGTGGCCCGGCTCGATCGTTCCCGCGTGCACCGGGCCGACAGGAATCTCGTGCACGCCGTCTCCCTCTACGGCGACGAATGCATAGCGGTCTTCGCCGGCGGGCCAGGCCGCGCCCGCAGGCACGTCGCGCCGCAGCGGGAAGACGCCCTCGGGCCACGCGGCGTGCCGAAGCCAGCCGCGCTGCTCGGCGGGCTGCCCGGCGCTGTTCACGGCGCGTGTTCCCATGAGATCGTAGGCGGCGCGCTGCATGCGACTTGCGCAAGCGAAAATGTCGGACAGGTCCGGAAAGCTCGATTGCGTCGCTGGCACTGCGAGCTCGAGGCATACCAGTCCTTCGTAGCAAACCAGCAGCGCGTGCACGCGAAGCCCGGCGCCGCGGTCGCGTTCGTCGCTTGCCCACAGAGCGCCGAGCCGCGCGCCCGCCGCGGCCGCTGAGGCCGCCGCCGCCCGCCAGCCTTGGGCATCGAGCTCCGCGCGCCAGGCCGGCACGGCACCGGCGAGTGGCTTGAGCGGTATTCCGGGAAGCGAGGCAAGCATGTTCAGCCGATGAGCCGCGCCGCCTGGCGGTACCACTCGGCGAGATAGGGCGGCATGTAGAGACCGAACAGCAGCACGATCGCGAGGTGCGTGAACACCGGCAACAGCGCCGGCGGGTGGGGCAGGCGCTTGGCGGTCGTATCCCCGAACACCATCGGCTGGACTTTGCCCAAGATTGCGGCGAACGCCACGCCCAAGGAACCGAGCAGGATGGGCGCCGCCCAGGGATGCAGTGCGATCGCCTGCGTGAGGATGAGGAACTCGCTTGCAAACACGCCGAAGGGAGGCATGCCGAGGATCGCCGCGGTGCCCAGCATCAGGCCCCAGGCGACGGTCGGGCTGACGCGAATCAGGCCACGGATGTTCTCCATCAACTGCGTGCCGGTCTTCTGCGCCGCGTGCCCGACAGCGAAGAAGATCGCGCTTTTGGTCAGCGAATGCATGGTCATGTGCAGCAGACCGGCAAAGCTCGCCACCGGGCCGCCCACCCCGAAGGCAAACGTAATCAGTCCCATGTGCTCGATCGACGAGTACGCGAACATGCGCTTGATGTCGCGCTGCCTCGAGAGGAAAAACGCCCCAACCACGACCGACAGCAGCCCGAACCCGATCATCAGCGAGCTGGCAAAGGGCACTGCGCCGGCTTCGTGCAGCGAGCCGTCCGTGATCACCTTGCAGCGGATCAGCGCATACAAGGCGACGTTCAGCAGCAAGCCGGACAGCACCGCCGAAACCGGCGTCGGGCCCTCGGCGTGCGCATCGGGCAGCCAGTTATGCAGCGGCACCAGCCCGACCTTCGTGCCGTAGCCGACCAGCAGAAAGACGAAGGCGATCGACATCACGGTCGGATGAAGACTGCCCTTGACCGCGTCGAGATGAGTCCAAAGCAGGGAGTTGACGCCCGGCCCGAGCACCTTTTCGGCCGCGAAGTAGACGAGGATCGTGCCGAACAGCGCCTGCGCGATGCCTACGCCGCACAGGATGAAGTACTTCCATGCCGCCTCGAGGGAGGCATGCGTCCGGTATAGCGCGACCAGCAGGACGGTGGTCAGGGTCGCCGCCTCCATGGCCACCCACATGATTCCGAGATTGTTGGTGGTGAGCACCAGCAGCATGGTGAAGGTGAACAACTGGTACATGCTGTGGTACAGGCGCAGGCCAGCCGCGGAAACTCGGCCGTGATCGCGCTCGATGCGCATGTAGGGTCGCGAAAAGAGCGCCGTGGTCATTCCGACGAAGGCGGTGAGTGTCACTAGAAATACATTCAGCGAGTCGACGAACAGCTGCTCTCCGAGCACGCGCATGGGCCCGTGCTCGACGACGCGCACGGTGAGCGCGACCGCGCCGAGGAAGGTGAACCCGCTGGACAGGGCATTCAGCTCGGCGGCGCGGTCCCGGTGGCCGTACAGCGCGAGCAGCGCAGCCCCCGCGAGCGGCGATCCGAGGAGCAGGATCATCTCCATCAGTGCTCCTTGAGTTTCTCGAGATGGCGCGTGTCGAGCGAATCGAATCGCTCGCGTATCTCGAAAATGAAGATGCCGAGAATCAACGCGCCCACCAGCACGTCGAGCCCGACCCCGAGCTCCACCACCATGGGCATTCCGTATACGGCGCCGGTGGCGGCGAAGAACAGGCCGTTCTCCATCGATAGGAACCCGATCACCTGCGGAATGGCCTTGGAGCGGGTGATCATCATCAGGAACGACAGCAGCACGCTCGCGAGCGCGATGCCGAGCGTCGAGCGCGTGACCGTGCCCGCGAGCTGCGAAATGGGCAGCGACAGATTGAACGCCAGCACGACCAGCACGATGCCGACCAGCATGGTGGTGGGAATGTTGATCAGCGTTTCCACGTCCCATTTCACCTTCAGTCGCCGGATCAGCCGGTGGAGGATCCATGGCAGCAGCAGAACCTTCAGGCCGAGCGTCAGCAGGGCGGACCAATAGAGGTGGTGCTGGCCGGTCAACGTGGCGACCAGGCTCGTGGTGAGAAACAGCACGAATCCCTGCGCGGCGAACAGATTGATCAGCGACAGCATGCGGCGCTGCGCGAGCATGGCGAAGGCGAGCAGCAGCAGGATTGCGGCCAGGAGATTGATGAGCTGCGGGCCATAGTGCGCCAGCATGTCAGGCTTCCAGCAGCACGTGCACCAGCATCGCGAGGACCGCGAAAAGGAAAGCCGTGCCGAGAAATTCCGGCGCGCGGAAGATGCGCATCTTCGCGCTGAGCATCTCGATGAGCGCGAGCGCCGCGCCGCCGAGCGTCAGCTTGGCCAGCAATGCGGGCAGCGCGAGGACGATGCCGAGCCAGTCGCCCCCGTGCCCGATGCCCCACGGAAAGAACACCGCCAGTCCCATGCACGAGTAGACGAACAGCTTGAGGCTCGCGGCCCATTCGATCATCGCCAGGTGGCGTCC
>Ga0187773_10000635_pt1 | contig 13891 bp, 11 predicted proteins | sample 0216_BV02_MP05_1_FD_133133 | JGI IMG/M metagenome (GOLD analysis project Ga0187773, IMG submission 133133) | Tropical peat soil microbial communities from peatlands in Department of Meta, Colombia - 0216_BV02_MP05_10_MG | ecosystem: Environmental > Terrestrial > Soil > Wetlands > Peat | place...
ACCAAGTGCGTGGACTGGCAAGACGACCCATTGCCAGCCCTTCCCGACTACGACGTGGCAATCATCAACGTACGGTCGTTGACCCAGGAAACCCTCACCCAAGTCCCATACGTCCGGCTGAAAGAGATCTGCATTGCTCTCTTGCGGCTCCTGGAATCGAAGGGTGAAGTAATTGTCCTCAGCGATTTTCACCGGACGGTGCAACCGGACGGCAAGGAGTCGAATCTGAAATATGAAAAAGGGGGCGACGGCGCCAGCGAGATCGTGCGACCGCACCAGCAGGAGCTGAGGACGATCTCCAACTACTCCTGGTCACCCATCAATATCCAGCTCCTCGAGGAGGCGGGTGAAACCATCAAGGTGTGCCACAACCATTACAAGAGCTACTTTGCAAAATTCAAAGAGATGAGCCAATGGCAGTACTATTTCCTTGAGAATCAGCAAGGGTTTTCCCTGGAGGCCCTGGCTCACTACATGCAGAAGTATCCCAGCCTTCGCTACCGGGTGCACTTCACGCCGTTGATGGAAAACAGGTACGACGAAGCACTCTGCGTTCGCTATCATTACGAAGTCTTCCATTCCGAGGCGACCAAGGCAGACTACGCCCAGAAGACGGCAGGCGAAGAGAAACCGCGCCTTGCTTCCGGATTCTTTACGGTCTTGCCGCTCCTCACTGAATACGACGACAGGGAGGCGGTTGACATCATCCTTGAGGATGTGACCGGAAAGCCTCACGAGAGCCTTCCGCCGAACTGGGTGAAAAACATCGACATGCCGGGCATGAGCAAGCTGAACAAAGAGATCCAGGTAAACAAAAACAAGATCAAGTACATGGAAAAAGTCATTCGTAACCTGGAAAGCAGCAAGGCGGAGCTGGAGCAGTACAAGAAGATTCTCTACACCACCGGGTCCGAGCTGCACGACATCTTCGATCTCTGCGTCACCAAACTGGGCGTCACAGTCAAGAAGTCGAAGTATGCGAACGAGGAGCGAATCCTTGAGTATGGGGACGAGAAATTCCTCATTTACATAAAGGCGAGGGAAAATGCGATCTCGTTGAGTGATCTCCGTATCCTTAGCGACCACCTCTTGCTGTACGAGGAGGATACAAGATCGCGAATCAAGGGAGTTATCTTCGGGAATGCCTGGAGAAACATGCAGCTTTCCAAGAGGGACTCAAAGGATATGCCCTACTTTTCCGAGAGTGTCCAGGAGCGGGCGAAGCAATTTGACATAGCCCTTGTAGCTTCCTGCGACTTCTTTGACGTCTTCTGCAAGTTCATCGAAAAGGCCGACGGCGCGGATGGAATCTTGCATTCGATGATGACGCAGATAGGGCGGGTCCGGTTTGGAACTCGAGTCGAAGCTTCCAGGAGCGCCGCCAGACGGTAAGTCGCCGCCGGAAGACTCTATGACAGAGGCCCGTCGTCTCTCCCTTGTCGGTGGTTGAAAGGCCCACACAAGGCAGCCCTACTCGTAGCCGGAGGCTGGCAGATCCCCCGGTCTCTGATGTCAGCCCCTCTCCTGACGTTGAGCAAGCTCTCTCAATGCCCTGGCAAGCTCCTCTCCGAGGCCCCGCCGGTCAAGAGGTGCGAGAATCGCGCTAGAGACTTGTGCCGCGAGATAGGTGGTTGCTGGCGCTCCGGACAACTCCGAGCGCGCTCCTCCTCGGGCTATATCCACGAGCCCGCGCCTCTGGCGGGACCGATGCTTTCCGCGTCGAATTTGGCGGCTCTCCTTTACAGCGCCTAATCCCTGATTTAACATTATCCTGCGTCTTGGTCGCTCGTGTCCGGTGTCGTCATTCGGAGCCATCCTGGTATGAAGCGCTCTTACAGTGATCGAAGGAAGGGTGTTATCGCCCTCATGGGTTCCGGTGAACTTGCTGCGACCATGGTTGCAGTGCACAAGGATCTCCTCGCCGGCCTGCCGAGACCTGCGAGGGCGGCCTTCCTCGATACGCCGGCCGGCTTTCAGCTCAACGTTGATGAGGTCTCGCAGAGAGCGATCGAGTACTTCCGTCTCCATATTCAGCAACCCATGGTTCTTGCCTCCTTCAAGGGGAAACAGGTGGTAACTGCTTACGAGGCGGAGCGGGCCTATCGCACCTTGCGGGAGGCGGACCTCGTCCTGATCGGGCCTGGAAGCCCCACTTACGCCCTGCGCCAGTGGCGGCAAACCCCAATTCCAGAGATCATCTCCCGGCGCATCGAGGCCGGTGGCTGCTTGGTGGCGGCCAGTGCCGCGGCGCTGACGGTTGGACGCTTTACCCTGCCGGTGTACGAGATCTACAAGGTGGGTGACGAACTCCGCTGGGTGGAGGGGATGGACCTCCTCGGGCATTTCGGTTTCAACCTGGTCGTGATCCCCCATTGGAACAACGCGGAGGGGGGAACCCATGATACCCGCTTCTGCTACATGGGTGAACCGCGGTTTCGGGACCTTGAGAGTCTTCTTCCTGATGATGTGCGGGTTCTTGGGCTGGATGAGCACACTGCCTGCCTCCTCGATCTCGAAAAGGACGAAGGGATGGTGAGGGGGATCGGCAGGGTTACCTTGCGCCACCGCGGTGCCGAAGCGGTCTTCGCAAAGGGCGAGCGCTGGTCTCTCGACCTTCTCCGAGGCGGAGAAGTGGCTAGGGGCCGGGAACAGTCCCCTGCGACGCGACTGGCGTACCAACCTCTCCTTGAATCGAGGGAGGAGCCTTTCTGGGAGAGAGTTCACGCGGCGGAGGCCGCCTTCCACGGCGGGCTGGAGATGCACGGACCCACGGAGACTACGAGCGCCCTACTGGAGTTGGACCGCATCATCTGGCAGGGGAACCAAGACCTTGAAAACCCTGAGTTCATCACCCAGGCGAGGGAGATCCTTCGCGAACTCATTGTCGCCTTGGGCTGCAAACTTGCCTGTGCGCCGGGAGACAAGGCTGAATGCCTTGGGCCCCTCGTAGTAGAGCTGCTTCATCTGCGAGAGAAATTCAGGAGCAACAAGCAGTGGCGTGAGGCCGATGCCATTCGCGAAACCCTGGAACGCGCACAGATCGCGGTGGAGGACACAAGAGAGGGCTCACGGTGGCGTCTGCTTTCCTAGCGTCGAGCCGGGACCCTGGAGGTGGTAGGAATCTGGATAGGATAAGGAACGGATACGCGGTCACGGAAGAGACCTTCGCAAGCCTTTTTTCGCACTGGCGCCGACCCGAAAGGGCGATGCTGTGGGGATGCCTGTTTGTTCTGCCGGCGTGGCTGCAAACCTGGTGGAACGCATTCGGCGCGGGGACGAGCCCCTACCTTTGCTCCGTCAAACAGACGGATGAGCTCCTCGGGGTAGCGGCCCTTCTGCTCCAGGGGGACCGTGCTCGGCTCATGGGCGATAAGGAGGTTTGTGATTATCTCGACTTTGTGGTGGCGCCAGGGCGGGGAGAGGACTTTTTCAGGGTCCTCATCGCGCACCTGAGGGACAGGGGCATTTCCTTTCTCGATCTCGGCCCGGTGCGCGGGGACTCGACGGTCATGACCGATCTGGTCCGGGTGGCGCGGGAGCTCGACTGCGAAATTTCCGCCTCCCGCGAGGAAGTGACTCTAGAGCTGGAGCTCCCGGAGACGTGGGATGCATTCCTGCTCACCTTGAGCGGCAAGGAGCGCCACGAGATGCGCCGGAAACTCAGGCGGTTGGAAAAGGCCGGCACCGTGCGATTTCGGGCGGTCGAGACGAGACAGGATGTTGACCGGGAGATGGAGAACTTCCTGGCTCTCTTCGCCATGAACCGCGCCGACAAAGCGGCCTTCATGACCGAGCGGATGGCCTTGTTCTTTCGGTCTTTGGCTGAGACCATGGCGGAGGAAGAGATGCTGAGGCTCTTCTTCCTCGATCTCGACGGTATACCCGCTGCCACAGTGATGTGTTTTGATTATAATGCGAGGGTTTATCTGTACAATAATGCCTATAACCATCGATTTCGGGCGCTAAGCGTGGGGCTTCTGAGCAAAGTGCTCAGCATGAGGGACAGTATCGAACGGGGCAAAAGGACTTATGATTTCCTGAAAGGCGGCGAGCCGTACAAGTATCGTCTGGGAGGCCGGCCGGTTCGCGTCTATCAGTGCGTGGTCGCGCTTCGCTGACCGGGGATGAAGTTCCCGATTTCCAGTTCACATGATCTCGCGGGGTATTGCAGGTGCCAGGAAAACAGCTCAATATTGCCATGCTTACCGTCCACTCGAGTCCTATCGGGGAGTTGGGCACCCAGGATACGGGGGGTATGAGTGTCTACATCAGGGAGTTGGCCAGCGAATTGGGAAGGCGCGGCCATCGTGTGGACATTTACACCCGTCTTGAGGAATTTCGACGTGACCGCATTGTCGATCTCTCGGAAAACGTGCGGCTCATCCACCTGAAGGCGGGGACGAACGGTTATGTCCACAAGTGGGCGCTCCATCCCCATCTTGCCGACTTCTGGCGAGAGCTTGAAACGTATCGCGCCGAGCACGGGCTTGACTATGACCTAGTCCACAGTCACTACTGGCTGTCGGGCCTGGTGGGCAACTGGGCGAGGGAGCGATGGGATGTACCGCACATCATTCTGTTCCACACCCTTGGTGCCTTGAAGAACATCACCGTCGAGGCGGAGCGAGAACCGGATTTTCGCCTGGCTGCCGAACGAATGCTGGTCGAGACCTGCGACTGGATTCTGGCGCCCACCGAGATGGAGCGGGACCACCTGATCCGGTACTGCGGCGCGTCCCCCGGGAAGATCGGCGTCGTGCCCTGTGGCGTCAACTTGGAAGTGTTCCGCTCCATGGACAGGCGGAAGGCGCGGGAGCGCCTGGGTCTTCATGGTGATGACGCCGTCGTCCTCTTCGTGGGGAGGTTCGCATCCCTCAAGGGCATCGAACGGCTCCTGGCCGCCGTGCCCCACCTGCAAGAGCACCGGCGGCTCCGCCTGATTATCATCGGCGGGAATGGCACCGCGACGCCGGAGTGTCGAGAGTTGCAGCGTTTGAGTGAGGCCTATGGAATCGGGCAGGCGGTGACGTTCGCCGGGAGAGTCCCACAGGAGCACCTGCCGCCCTATTATAGCGCCGCAGATGTGCTCGTCGTGCCTTCCTACTACGAGAGCTTCGGGCTGGTGGCCCTCGAAGCGCTGGCCTGCGGCACGCCCGTGGTGGCGACTCGGGTGGGCGCCATGTCGAGTATCCTGCGCGAAGGCGTGAATGGCCGGGTGGTTCCGGACGGGTCTCCCCGGTCCCTCGCCCGAGGAATTGATGAAGTGCTAGCCTCGTCCCGGGGTCTCGCCGCCGGTGACGTTCGTGCGACCATCCTCAGATTCAGCTGGACGCATGTGGCCTCGGCCATGATCGAACAGTACAGGGCCGTGCTTAAGCGCGAACGTGAGGCTTCCGGCTCCATTCCAAGAGCGCCGGAGATAGCGACGCGAGGGTACCCCCGCCGGGCCTCTACGTGTGGTCGGACGGCCAGGGCGTAGGCGTCATTCTGGGGGCAGGGGATCTGGTAGGCCTTGATCGGGATGGGGCGAACGATGGCGATGAAGAAAATGTGGGAAGCAGGCTGTGAGAAGACGGAGAAATGGAGAAGCCGGTTGCCTTCCTCGACAACAAGTACCCTCATTGACGCTCCCTCTCCACTTGAAGGGGAGAGGGGTAGGGTGAGGGGTACTCCATCGCGGGGCACCCCCTCACCTTCTTCCTCTCCCCCTCCCAAAGGGAAGAGGAGAGTCTTTCGGCGGTTGGCGGAGGGCCTCTAAGAGAGGATTCGGTTCTGGAGGTAGCGGGTGAAAACGGACGCTGATGTCATGGTGGTGACCGCCCATCCGGACGACGCCGAGTTCGGCGTAGCAGGTACAGTCGCGCGCTGGACGCGGGAAGGGAAAGAAGTTGTCTACATTGTCTGCACCAACGGCGACAAAGGGACAACCGACCGGAGCCTCGGCGCCGAGGAACTGGCGAAGATTCGGGAGAGAGAGCAACGCGCTGCCGCCAAGGTTCTTGGCGTTCGAGAGGTGGTATTCCTATACCACCCGGATCAGAGCCTGGAGGAGACCCCGGCATTCCGGAAGGAGATCGTTCGCCTCATCAGGATCTATCGCCCTACGATCGTCGCCACTTCGGATCCCTACCGTCGATATCTCTGGCATCGGGACCACCGGATCACCGGCCAGGTTGTCCTCGACGCGGTCTTTCCCCTGGCGAGAGACCATCTCGCCTATCCTGACCTCTTGGCGGAAGGCCTCGAGCCGCACAAAGTGCAGGAGATCCTCTTCTGGGGCACGGAGGATGTCAACTACCGGTCCGATATCACCAGGACCTTCGACCTCAAGGTTGCCGCCCTCCGCTGTCACGAAAGCCAGATGCGGGAATTCGCCAACCCTCACGTGGAAAAGTGGCTGCGCGAGCGATGCGTGAAGATGGCCGAAGGGGAGAGCTTTGATCTGGCCGAGGCCTTCCACCGGCTCGAACTGCCTCATTAGCCGCTCATATGCAGGGCGTATCTCCGGGTGCGTGCCTTGGCTGCTCGTTGAACCTTCCGAAGAGGGGAGAAGCTTATCCCCGCCCGCGAGAGGCCACTCGGCTGACTCATCAGGCAGGTACCGCCTGTCAGGACGATTCCCACAGCACATCGCCGCAGAGATCCAGTCTGTGCCGCCGGGCGGAGAAGTCCCTGAATGCCGCCTTTTCCATAGCCAGAACGGTCGCCTCGCCGTGACCGGGGTAGACCTCGGTGTCATCCGGCAGGGGAAAGATCCTCCGGGTGAGCGACTCGATGATCGTCCGGAAATCGGCAGGGGACCGGGTGTGGCCCGGCCCGCCGGGAAATATGGTGTCCCCAGAGATCAGGTGCTTCCCCGCAAGAAAGCAGACGCTTCCGGGCGTGTGTCCCGGCGTGTGGATTACCTGGAACTGGATGGCTCCGAGAGAAATGGTATCACCGTCACGGAGCAGTATATCCGAGTCGATGGGCAACGCCTCCGCATCACCCGAGTGGGCGGCCACGGGAACGCTCAAGGCTTTCTTCAGATCGGCTAGCACGGGGATGTGATCCATGTGACCGTGGGTGATGAGGATGTAGTTGGGGTGGGTATCGCGAAGAGCCGCCAGAATATGCCCCACGTGGCCGGGAGCGTCCACTACCAGGCTCTCACGGGTCTCCCGGCAGGTCACGATGTAGGCGTTGGTGCTGAAAGAGCCGAGCACCAAGCGGTCGATCTGGATTCTCTCCGTTTTCACGACAGTCGCCACGTCCACCTCTTCATTCCATCTCTCGGGAACCAAGCAAGTCTTGCAGGCCGATAGCAAATTCCTCCACAGTGGTGAAGACCACCCCCCGCAATCCCAGCGCCCGGGCTGCCTCCACATGTTCCGGGGTGTCGTCAACAAATACCGCCTCCTCTGGTCGTATTCCCAGTCGCTCCAGGGTGAGAACGAAGGCCTGCGGGTCGGGCTTTGCAATCCCCTCGTCCCCGGAACAGAAGACCGCGTCGAAGAGATCGAGCATGCCCCAGTCGTCAAGCCACTGCGTGAGCCCCGGCGGCGAATTGGAGAGGACAGCCAGTTTGTAGTGGCCGTGAAGCCGGCGCATGAGCTTGAGCATGTCCTCGTTGACGGCCTCGTCGGCGTGGTACCGGCGGTGGAAGGCCTCGACATGAGCGGCCGTGTTCAGGCCCAGGGCAGGCCCGATTGCCTGCCAGAACTCCTCGACCGTCGTTCGGCCAAGAAGGGCGTCCTGCCATGCCCTGCTCTCGAACATGATGGTGTTGATAGTGCCCGGCTCGATCCTCAAATCCTCCTCATAGGTTCGAAACAAAGAGGGCGGCTTCTGAGCCGAGATGACACGCCCGAAGTCAAAGATGACGGCCTTGATCATGTGAACCCTCTGAAAAAGACCGGTGGCGCAGCCCCGATCCCTTCATGCTCTCCGTCGTCCCCCCATAGGAGCTGATACCACAATCTCCTCCCCCCTCCAAGTCCGAGGGCGCCCAGCGAGCATGAGCAACAGCGGGCAGGAGGCGTAGGGCGCCAGGCGCGAGGCGCAAGGGGGTGCAAGGCGCAAGGCGGAATTCGGAACGCAGCATGGGGAGACAGAGGGCGGCTCAGAGCTGGCACTCATTCCCTCATACCTGTCCGAGCGCGGTCCTCAGTACGGGATAGCATCCCATTCGTGCGAGGGCTCATGAAGGTCGGGGCGAGAATCGGCTGCGGCGGGGGCTTCCTCAACCTGCTCGGCGGCGGGCAGGCGCAACGTATAGCCTCGGGGGAGGGACTGCTTGCCCCTAAGAACCGATGCCTTCAAGGAGGGATTGAGGCTCTTGATGTCAGCGAGATCCACATTGAAATTCCGGGCCAATTCCTTGAGCGGAACCGTGTCTTCAACGACGACTTCCTGGGTCTTCGGCGGCTTGTCCAGTTCTAGCTCGCCGAAATATTGCCGGTAGTTCTTGGCCACCTCTCGGGCTACCAGGAACTCTGAGTAGAAGTTTCGAGATGCGAACCGAAAAGACCTGCTCTTGTATTCCTTGAAAACCGCCTCGTAGGTTCTCTTGGATCGTTTTGCCCTGAGCACACCGCTAAGGCCGTGATTATAAGCGGTAATCGCCATGGGCCAGTCTCCTAGCACTTCATAGTTCTCCCTGAGCAACCTGGCAGCGGCATGGGAAGAGGCTATAGGATCACGGCGCTCATCGAGCACGTGGCCAATCCTCAGGAATCTTTTTCCGGTGGGCCGGGTAAACTGCCAGATACCAGCGGCTCGCGCCTTGCTGTACGCCTGGTCATTGAAGGATGACTCCACGTGGGGCAGATAGGCTAGATCCGCAGGGAGGCCGTATGATGCGAAGACCTTCTTGATCTGGTCCAGACAGGCTCCAGAGCGGATGATCCCCTCTTCGAATCGGTCCCTTTGACCAAGCTGACACCGTATGTTGCGCTTCGCACATTCGAAGTCCTTGCGAGTTGCGTTGGGCCCGAACAGATCGGCGACCCGTTGCTCCTCGGGCGAGGACGGGGGTCTGCCCCTGGCCAGCCTAGTCAAGATGTTCCGATACTTTTGCTTAGCCCCCTTTATGCGTTTCCAGTTGATCTTGTGAGCGCCGGGTCTTTCTTCGTCTTCGAGCTGGGTAACCTCATAGATGATAGAGAGGTTCGAACTGTCATGGACGATGCCTTCGCTCAGACGGTATTCAGTGTACACTTTCATCCAGAAATCGACGTTCATCTGGAGGGAATCGTAGAGCGGAAAAGGATCAGCCGCGGCAGGGACCTCAGAGCTTGCAGAGGCATGCACCCCCGCCAGCAAGACTGCAATCCCGAAGAATATACCCTGAATGAGCTTCTTTCCCATGGCTGCAACCGGGAACCTGGTTCCCATGTCCAATGTGGCTACATCTGCGTCACGCACCTTTCCAACACGCCCGCTTCGAAGCAAACACTGTGCCATGGGAACTTGTACCAGGCGGTTGGGGGAGGGGGAGAGGAATGCCTCAACTCAGGATTACGTGAAACGAAACTTTTTTCTCTCGAAAAGTCGCGGACTTGCTGCTTGAGTCTGTCGCGGTGACGTCTGGTTTCGATCTCAAGTCGTCTTCGCCGCAGCGCACTGGCAACGTTGATCCTGACGTCGTTCGCCCCGAAAGGCTCGGTGATGTACCCGTAACCCCCGAGTTCCAGGGCGACCTCTGCGATCTTCGGATCATGAATCCCGCTCACCATCACCACCGCCGTGCCAGGATATTCGCCGACGATGAACTTTATGAGATCGAGTCCCGACCCGCCGGGCATCATCACATCGCAGAGAACGAGCTCGACATCGGGTCCCTCCAAGACGGCACGGGCTTCGGTCCCATTCGCGGCAAGCAAACACCGGCATCCGTTCGCGCGCAGCATACTGCTGAAAAGGCGTCGTCTCTCTTCGTGATCGTCGACAATCAAGATATTGGGAGCGCTATCCCGTTTTCTGAACGAGCGCTTCCCTTCACTTGCTTTTTTGGTGTGGCGATGCGTCACTCTTATTCTCTCGGACGGCTGCTCAGAGTGACCCGCACTGCGCGGAGGAGGTCATCGTATGAAAAGGGCTTTTCCAGTATACGGTCATCCGAGGTCTCCGACAGCTCATTATGAACCATAGCATTTCCTGTGTACCCCGACATGGAGAGCACCCGTAGGTCACGGCGCGAAGTTCGGCATCTTTCTGCCAACTCGCGACCGTTCATCCTCGGCATCACAACGTCAGTCAGCAGAAGGTGAATCGGTCCCTCGTGCTGGGCGCTTAGCCTTAACGCTTGTTCGCCATTCTCGGCCGCTAGCACTCTTTAGCCGGTACTCTGAAGAATTTCCCATATCAGCTTCCGCACGACCGCCTCATCCTCGACCACCAGAATCGTTTCAGACCCGCGAAGGAATTCGCCGTCTGGCACCTGTATTGGTACCACCCCTGCGCTGTCTTCCACACGGGGCAGGTAGATCTTGAAGGCGGCGCCCCGCCCGAGGTCGCTGTCCACGCGGACACGGCCACCACTTTGCGTGACTATTCCGTAGACGGGAGACAGTCCCAGGCCCCTGCCTTTTTCTCGTTCCCTGGTGGTGAAGAAGGGCTCAAAGATGTGGGGCATATCCTCGCTCTTGATGCCAATGCCGGTATCGGTCAGCGTCAGTTGCACATATCGCCCCGGTTTGATGGCGGGATCTTTCTTTGTGGACGTTTCATCCACATCGACGTTGGCTGTCTCGATGCGAAGCTTTCCCCCTTGGGGCATGGCGTCCCGCGCATTCACAGCGAGGTTTATGATCACTTGTTCGATCTGCACCGGATCGACTTTCACCATGACGGGTTCCGGCTGGAGGAGCATCTTTAGGTCTACGTCTTCACCGATCAATGGCCGAAGCATCTTCTCCATATCACGTATCACTTCGTTCAGATCCAACACTCTGGGCTGAAGCGACTGCCTACGGCTGAAGGCGAGGAGCTTTCCGGTGAATGCCGCCGCCCGGTTCCCGGCCCTCTTGATCTCCTGAAGTTCCTCGCGTCCAGGATCATCCGGACTCGACCTCGTCAAGAGGAGATCTGAGTACCCGATGACGGTAGTCATCGAATTCTAGAAGTCATGGGCTATGCCGCCAGCAAGCCTTCCGACTGCTTCAAGTTTCTGCGCTTGAAGGAACTTGGCTTCCAGTCGTCTGTTCTCTTGTTCCGCCTTCTTCGTCTCCGTGATGTCGGTGGCGACTTGAAGGCGAACGAAGCGGCCGGCAATCCATCTGACAGCGCGATCGTGGTTCAAGTACCATCTCCCCGTAATCCTATTCTGGCCTGTCCAGGCACAGCGCTCGGTTGGCCGTCCCTCTGCGTCCACGAGGCTCGCGATGAAGAGTGAGACCGTAGGTTTTCAGCCATTCCCATTGCTGGTCCATGCTTGCATGCCCGTCATCATCATCTCACCCGCTGCACCTACCTGGAGCGTCACTTCTGTGTCAATCTACGGCACTTTTGACCTTCGCCGTCAAAGAATCCATGGCTGTAACACGTCGAAAGGACGATATAAGTAGTCAGACGCCTGCTCTGGCATGTCCTTTGCGTTCCGGGTGTGAGGCTCAGTCAGTCGAGCCTTGAGGGGAGAGAGATAAGCGATGAAACTGCGGAAGCGGCTCCCGATCCTCGCTCTTATTGTAACTTTGCTCTACTTTGCCCCTGGTGCTGTCCGTGCCGAGGAAAAACCTGGTGTGAGGTCCCCGGAGTCTTTTCTCCAGGGCCTGGACACGCCAAGAGAATTCTGGACGCGCGATGGGCTCGGGTGCTGGCTCAACGGTTTCAAGTGGATCGGATTTTACGATTGGTCTTTTGAGTCAAAAACTGAAGAGCCCAGTCGGAGTTTCACTTACGCGCCGGTTGTGCTTCTGCTGCGCCCCCCAAGAGGGGAAATCCAGCCGTACATGGGCATCCTTTCATACCTCACCATGTCAGGCGGAGGTCTTGATCTGCATTTGAACGGCCCAGGCGTTATCTTCGGGCTGTCCTGGAGTTTTTGAGTCTAGCCGCGGCATATCACTTCCAGTCACACCATCAGCCTTGCCCCTCATGGCGTACTCAGATTTAACCCCATTGGCCGCCCCCTGAGGTCCGGTGATCCGGGAGGGGGTTTTTCCCTTTGGCGCGAACTTGCCGGTCTGCCGAAACTCCTCCACCGAAACGAGGGCAGGAGAGGTGGATCACAAGGACGGGCAGAGAGAGCAGCGCCCTACGGAAAAGAAGAACAGGGCCTTGCGGGCCCTGCTGGAATCGAATGCTGCCCTGAAGACTGCGATGAGAGCTGCTCAGCCTTCCTCGATGTACTTGACGACGAGATCGCCGACCTCGGTGGTGGAGTAGCCCATCTGGCCGGCGGCGAGGCTCTTGAGGTCGTTGGCAACGACCTTCCTGACCGCGTCCTCCACCCGCCAAGAGGCGTCTTCCTCACCCAGGTTGTCGAGGAGCATGGCGAGGGCGGCGACGGCGGCGAGAGGGTTGATGACGTTCTTCCCCGTGTACTTGGGGGCGGAGCCGCCGATGGGCTCGAACATGGAGACGCCCTGAGGGTTGATGTTCCCGCCGGCAGCGATCCCCATGCCGCCCTGAATCATAGCCCCGAGGTCTGTTATGATGTCCCCGAAGAGGTTGTCAGTGACGATCAGATCGAACCACTCGGGGTTCTTCACCATCCACATGCAGACGGCGTCTGTGTTGGCGTAGTCCTGCTTGATGTCAGGGTAGTCGCTCGCCACGTCCCGGAAGACCCGCTCCCAGATGTCGCCGGCGTAATTCAGCACGTTCGTCTTGTGGCAAAGGGTGACCTTCCGGCGGCCCTGGCGGCGGCAGTAGTCGAAGGCAAACCGGATGCAGCGCTCAACCCCCTTCCGCGTGTTCACCGACTCCTGAATGGCGATCTCATCGGGAGTCCCCTTCTTGAAGAAGCCGCCTGAGCCGGCGTAGGCCCCCTCGGTGTTCTCCCGGACCACGACGAAGTTGATGTCCTCAGGCCCTTTGTCCCGGAGGGGCGTCCAGACCCCCGGGTAGAGGATCACGGGCCGGAGATTCACGTACTGGTCCAGCTCGAAGCGAACCCTGAGGAGGATGCCCCGCTCGAGGATCCCGGGGGCAACCCGGGGGTGGCCGATGGCCCCGAGGAAGATGGCGTCCATGCGCCTCAGTTCGTCCATGACCGAGTCGGGGAGGGTCTCGCCGGTTTTGAGATAGCGCTCGCCTCCCACGTCGTAGTGGGCCAACTCGTAGTTGAAGCCGCACTTCCGGGCCGCCGCCGCGAGCGCCTTGACCCCCTCGGCCATGACCTCGGTTCCGGTGCCGTCGCCAGGGATCACGCCGATCCGATAGATCTTTGCCATTTCACGTTCCTCCGCCTGCCAGTCTTTTCATCACGTATGGCATCAGGCCGCCTGCGGCAAGGAGCTCCTGCATGAAGGGCGGGACCGGCTGGGCCTGATAGCTGCGGTTTCGGGTGCGGTTCCTGATGGTGCCGGTGGCGAGGTCAACCTCCAGCTCGTCCCCCGTCTGGACGCTTGCCGCGGCCTCGGGGGACTCGAGGATAGGGAGCCCCAGGTTGAAGGCGTTCCGGTAGAAGATGCGGGCAAAACTCGCGGCGACGACGCAGGCGACCCCAGACGCTTTAATGGCGATTGGGGCGTGCTCGCGGGAGGAGCCGCAGCCGAAATTGTTCCCCGCCACGATGATGTCGCCTGCCGAGACCTTCCGGGCGAACTCGGGGTCGGTGTCCTCCATGCAGTGCTTGGCCAACGCCTTCGGGTCGGAGGTTTTCAGGAAGCGGGCTGGGATGATGACGTCCGTATCCACATCGGTGCCGAACTTCCAGGCTTTTCCTTTGAGGATCATGTTGGCATCC
>Ga0187773_10000636_pt1 | contig 13887 bp, 11 predicted proteins | sample 0216_BV02_MP05_1_FD_133133 | JGI IMG/M metagenome (GOLD analysis project Ga0187773, IMG submission 133133) | Tropical peat soil microbial communities from peatlands in Department of Meta, Colombia - 0216_BV02_MP05_10_MG | ecosystem: Environmental > Terrestrial > Soil > Wetlands > Peat | place...
CGGCGTCAAGCCCAACATCGTCGTGTTCGGAAAGGCAATGACAAACGGGTTGAATCCGATCTCGGGGGTTTGGGCGGAGGAGCCCTTGATCTCGCCGGAAAAATTCCCCCCCGGATCGACCCATTCCACGTTTTCGTCCAACCCTCTCGGGACGACCGCGGCCCTGGCGACCCTGGAATGGATCCGGAATCAAAATTATGAAAAGACCGTCGCCGAAAAAGGGGTCTACTTTCTGGCGCGGCTCGAGGAATTGAAATCCCGGCATCGCACCATCGGCGATGTTTCCGGATTGGGACTCGCCCTCCGGATCGAGGTGACCCAGCCCGACCGGTACAGCCCCAACAAAGCCTTGGTGGACCGGATCTTCGAGGCCGGGCTCGAGGGGGGGATCCCGACCTCTCGAGGCCCGATCGGACTGGTCCTGGACGTGGGAGGGTACTATAAAAACGTCTTTACCCTGGCCCCTAGTCTTGAAATTTCAAGGGAAGAGATCGATCTGGCGATCGAGTCGCTCGATTATTTATTCAAGAAGTTCGGAACGGAGGCGTAATGAATCATCCATTGGAAACGGGAGAGGCGACCCTGGCCTCCATGCCGGGGGCCTGCCCGACCGATCTCTTCATGCCGGCTCAATCCTCCACATTGGTTTATCTTATTCATGGGGTGACCGGAACGCCGCTGGAGATGAAATACCTGGCGCGGAAATTGTCCCGGCAAGGGTGGGACGTCTATCTCCCGACGCTGCCCGGTCACTGTTTGAGGCTGAGGGACATGGTGCGGTCCAACGAAGAGGACTGGTTGCGACACGTTCAGACCCAACTGGAGTTCTGCCGAAGGATTTATCCGCGTCTCATCGTTGGAGGTTTGAGCGCGGGTGCGCTCTTTGCCCTGCAGGCCTCGACCACGATCTCACTGGACGGAATCGTCGTTCTTTCGCCCACCTTTTTTTACGATGGATGGAATTCCCCGTGGACGTTGAGGCTTCTTCCGTTCGGGATCAAGCGACTTCCGACATTCCTGCAGTATCTTTTCATTCATCTCGACGGGTATCCGTACGGTATCAAAGAACCGGCACTGCAGCGCCGGATCCGTGAGGCCTATCATCCTTTGTATCGGCTGCGGGCGTTCCTGCGCCGTTTTCGGTCCGAGACGCCTCAATTACCCCAACGGAGCAATTCGACCGAAGCCGTCGGATACCCAATTTACTCTCTGAAGACATTGGCGGATCTGGATCGGCTGTATGAGAAAGTAAAAGGGACTCTCCATCGGGTTACGGCTCCCACAGTGATCCTCCAGTCTCTGGAGGATGATTATACCAGTCCTCGAAACTCCGAACTGGTTTACGACACGATCCGGTCGTCCAAGAAAAGACTGGTCCTGCTGGACGATTGCTACCACGTCATCACGATCGATAAAAAGAGAGACGTCGTCGCGGAAGAGGTTTCGAAGTTCATCGAATCTTGCGTCGGATCGCTCGAAGACATCGAGTCCCCCGCACGGAGAGGTTAGAAAATGGCAAGGATAATTAAACGGGTGGTCCTGACCGGTCTGGGGGTGGTCTCCCCGATCGGGTTGGGAAAAGAGGCTTTTTGGTCCGGTCTTCTGGAAGGGAAGTCGGGTCTCCGAACCATCCAAGGCTTCGACGCCTCTTCGTATGCCAGTCAAATGGGCGGCGAGGTTCTCGATTTCCATCCGGAGGAATACATCCCTGTTCAGAAGATCGGGAAGACGGCCAAGGTTACCCAGTATGCCATGGCGGCGGCGAAAATGGCGATCGAGGATGCGCGTCTTGATCTTTCTCAAACGGATTTAAGCCGGGTTGGGGTCGTGATCGGGACGGGAATGGGGGGGTGGGGGACCTTTGAGGCTCAAGTGAGAACGTTGATTGAAACAAACAATCCGCGAAAGGTCAGCCCGTTGTCGGTTCCGATGGCGACGTCCAATGCAGCGGCGGCCGAGATGGCGATCGCGTTCGGTTTGAAAGGTCCCAATATCACGATCTCCACCGCGTGCTCCTCGGGGGGGAATGCCATCGGATACGGATTGGACCTGATCCGAGCCGGCCGCGCCGACGTCGTTATCGCCGGCGGAACCGAGGCTTGCCTTTTGCCGGGGGTGCTGGCGGCGTTTTGTTCCCTTCGAACCCTTTCGGTTCGAAACGACGCCCCGGATCGAGCCAGTCGGCCGTTTGACAAAAACCGGGACGGCTTTGTGATGGGAGAAGGGGCCGGGGTCGTGGTCCTGGAATCGATGGAGATGGCAAGTTCACGGAGGGCTGAAATCTATGCCGAACTGGTCGGCTACGCCGCCGCCTGCGAGGCCGCCCATATGGTCAGCCCGGATCTGTCCGGGACGGAACAGGCTCGCGCGATGCGTCTGGCTCTACAGGACGGGGATATTTCCCCTTCGGAAGTGGATTACATCAATACCCACGGCACCTCCACGCTCTTGAATGACGTCGTCGAGACGCGGGCGATCAAGACGGTATTTGGACCGCGTGCATATGACATCTCGATGAACTCGACAAAGTCGATGATCGGCCACACGATCGGCGCGGCCGGCGCGATCGAGGCGATCGTCTGCGCGCTCACGCTGCGGAACGGGGTGATCCATCCGACTCTGAATATCGAGACGCCCGATCCCGAATGCGATCTGGACTATACGCCCCATCGCGCCTGTGCGAGGAAAGTTCGGACGGCGTTATCCAACTCTTTCGGTTTTGGAAGCAACAACGCCTGTCTTGTGATGCGGGCGGTATCGTAACAGAGATTGTTAAACAAGAGAGGTATAAATGAAATCCACTTATCCGATCGAAGAACGAATCAAGAGCCGGCTGGCCGAGAAGTTTCAGAAGAACGTCTCCGACATCTCGTCCGAATCGAGACTCGTTCAGGATCTGGGGCTGGACTCGTTGGACACCTTCGAGCTGTTGTTCGAATTGGAAAACGAGTTCAATATCACGATACCCACCGCCGACGCACTGGCGTTTGTCCGGGTACAGGACGTGGTCGCCTATGTCCAGAACAAAACCGTACAGCCCTAGCGGTTCTTTCGTCGGGTTTGAAACCGATCGAAGCGTCGCCCAATCGCCCTCGGCTCCAGCTCCGGTGGCGGACGGAACCTATCTCAATCTTCTCGAGCCCTCTTCCCTCATCGAGTCGTTTCTAAAGGATCCGCCGGTCGGATTCGACGCGTTGAGGATCCGATCCTCCCAGGGTGTGACGCCGGCCTTCGTGACCTCATTTGATCTTCTGACAACGCTCGACCCACCCGTCAAGCGGGTCGTCAAACCGATCCTGGGCCTTTCGGGGCTTGACCGCTTTTTGAAACTGCAAACTCTTTTTGTCGGGACGACCGTGTCCGAATATCTCGTTTGTCCTTCTTGTGGGGATTCCGGGGACTGGATCAAGGATTGTCTGAGACAGGCCGAAGCGCAAGACGTTTCGTCCCTGATTTTGAAAGATATCCCTTTGAACTCTCCGCTGTTGACGCCGGACGAGAACACGAAAGCGGATGAGATCCGGGATCAATGCCGGCGGGCCGGGTTCCAAATCCTGACCGGCCAGGCGTTGGCCTATGTTCCGATCGATTTCGGTTCGGTCGACGAATACCTCCAGAGGTTGTCCGCTTCGAGACGGAAAGACATTCGCCGCAAGCTTCGAAAGCGCGCGGAGGTCGAGGTGGAAGAGATTCCCCTCGGGACCCCCGTGTTTTCAGACGAGGCCTTTGTGGGTCGGCTCTTCGAACTCTATTTAAACGTCTACCGGCAGAGCGAGATTCAATTCGACCGGCTGTCCCTGCCGTTTTTTGCCTCCGTACTTCGCCGGAGCGCGGGCGAGGGTATGATGTTCGTCTACCGTCATCGGGAGAAGATCGTCGGATTCAACCTCTGTTTCCTTCACCGCGACAATCTGATCGACAAAACCATCGGGCTGGTTTACCCGGACGCGCGCGATCTGAACCTTTATTTTCTCAGCTGGTTTTTCAATCTGGAGTATGCGATCCGTCATGGCTGGAAATATTACATCGCGGGATGGACCGATCCCGAAGTGAAGCGGTCTCTGGGAGCCGAATTCACCTTCACGCAGCATGCGGTTTACCTGAGAAGCCCGGTTCTTCGAGCGGGTCTCCGGCGGCTCGGGCATTTTTTCGAGATGGATCGGAACTGGGCCGACCCGCGGCGGAACCGATTCGGAAAAGGATCTCCGGAGGAGAGGCCATGACGCTGGCGGCGACCTTTCTCTGGATCGGGAATATCCTGTTCGACACGGCGGGACATCTATCCTTTAAGGCGGCCGCGACGGTGGGGCAGGAACTTAACGGCTTCAGGCGTTGGGCCGCCATGTTAAGCGATCGATGGATATGGGCGGGCCTGGCCGCGTTCGTTGTGGAGTTCATGCTCTGGCTGGCGTTTCTTTCCCTTGTCCCGTTGTCGCTTGCGGTCTTGATCGGGAGCGTCAATATTCTGGCCATCCTGCTGGGCGGCCGGATGCTTTTTGGAGAGAAATTGACCCGTCGGCGTATCGCCGGTTCGCTCCTGATAGCGGCGGGAGTGGTTTTGGTCGGATGGGGTTAGAAGATGCGCCGGTTTTTTCTTGCAGGAATTATCATTTTGATGGTCTTCGATACCGCCACGCAGGTTGGGTTTAAATTCGCGGCTATGGAGGCCGCTCCTTCGGGCTTCGACGCAGGATGGTTGGCCCGTCTTATAGTCGGGAAATGGATATATATCGCGGTCCTGGGTTATCTCGGCGCGTTTGCGACCTGGATGACGTTGCTCCGAAGGGCGCCGGTCGGGCCGGCCTTCGCCGCTTCGCATCTCGAGATCGTTTCGGTTTTGTTGATTTCGGTTCTGTTTCTGGGGGAGTCCCTTTCCCGGACGCAGGCCCTCGGGGGCCTTTTGATCCTGTTCGGGATCGGCCTCCTGGCGCCTGAAAAAGAGCGGGCCGAGAAAATGGAACGGGGGCGGTGGCGTGAACTGCCTCCCACGGCGGGCCTGCCGTTGCGATGGCGCGATTTTCTTCCGGTGCGGCGCGAGGGACTTGATTTTGAGACCGCCCTTGCCCGGTTTCTGAACCTTCCGTCCGTGCAACTGGAATGTTCGGGCACCGCCTGTTTGTTGATTGCGCTGGAGACCCTCAAACGATTCAGCACCCGACGGACGGTGGTCATTCCGGCTTACACCTGTCCGCTGGTTCCGATGGCCGTGGCCCGCGCCGGTCTCCGGGTCCAGTTGTGCGATATGCGCAACGATCGGTTCGATTTCGATACGGATGCCCTTTCGGCCTCCTGTGACGCTGATACGCTCTGTATTATTCCGACGCATCTGGGCGGCGCGGCGGCCGACCTGGCTCCGGTGCTGGAGATTGCGCGACGTGTCGGCGCCGCCGTTGTCGAAGATGCGGCCCAGTCGCTGGGCGCCACGTGGCAGGGCCGGCCTGTCGGGACGATCGGGGAGATCGGTTTTTACAGTCTGGCCCGTGGCAAGGGATTGACGTTGTATGAAGGCGGCGTTCTGGTCTCGCGCGACGAGAGATTACGGAAGGCGCTTGCGGAGACCAGTTGCGGACTCATTCCGAGCCGGCCGTTTTTTGAATGGTTCCGGTTGACTCAGCTGATCGGGTACCGCCTCGGATACCATCCGGCGGTATTGCGTCTGGCCTACGGACTTCCGCTTCGTTACTGGTTGGGAAGGGGCGATCCCGTCCGCGCGGTGGGCGATGCTTTCGGTGGGGATATCCCACTGCACCGCATGGGGGCCTGGCGCAAGCGGGTCGGTGCGTCCGCATTGCGACGCCTGCCCGTTGCCGTAATGGAAAATGCGGAGCGGGGCCGTCGGCGGGTCAAGGTTCTGGGAAATATTCCGGGTTTGAGGATCGTCAACGATTCATCTCATGGTAGCGGAACCTGGCCGTTCTTGTTGGTCTTGTTCGATTCGAAGGCCGATCGCGATCGTGCGCTCTCCCGTCTTTGGGTTTCGGGATTAGGTGTGTCCCGTCTGTTCATTCACGACCTGACCGGTTATCCCGGTTTGCGAGGGATCGTGTCCGCGGGACCGATGCCCAACGCGTCCTCCTTGGCGGACCGATGTCTGACGATCACGAACAGCGCCTGGCTTTCGGAAGAAGAATTTTCATTCATCTGCGAAATCGTTGCTGACGCGACGAGTATTTGAGGGGCTTGCGTCGCCCCCTCCATCCGCCGGTGGAATGGAGCCTCCCCCTCCCGCTCGCGTTGCTCGCTGGGCAGATACCCACGGGCTTGCCCGTGGGTATCTACTCCGGCCGCAGGATCGAAATCAATTTTTCATTGAGAGCCTGATGCCGGCGTTGGTGGTGATCGAGATCCGGAGGGGAGGAGGAAGACTGGCCATCCAGACGACTCAGGGCTTTCTTCCAAAGCTGGGGGTACGGATAGAACGAGATCTCGCCGGTAACGTCGGCAGCGAGGAGGTGCGGTTTTAGAAAGCGCACGGCCTCGAGGAGGTTCTCCTCCGTCAACACCCCCTGGTCCCAATTGGTCCGGACCACCCGGGGCGAGAGAACATCTTTATCAATGGATAAATAGATCGGATGGGGATCGACGTTGAGGACGTCGCTCTGGATCCGTTCCGGAAGCCGGTTCTGGTCGTCCCGGCAGTCCTTGATGCCGGAAAGACCGAGCCGCCGGGCCAGTGTCGGGACGGGAGATAAACAAAGGTAAGAAAGCTTTCCGCGATATATCGATCGGAGATGGTTTTCGAAAAAATGGTAACCCCGGAGATCATCGGACGTGATTCCGATGACGGTCACCCGGGAGACAAAGGGCAGTCGGCAGACATGATGGACCCAGGACCCGCAATGAATGCCCCACGGGAAGCGCATATTGTCGGGATGGTTGTCGAAGACGACAACCTGGAACGGTCCCATGAAACGCAGCCGCTTGATCAGCAGATAACTGACGTGATGAAAATCCCCGCTTCCCAAAAAGGACAATCGGGGCTCGGCGTCCGTTTGGGCATTCAGGGCGGTTTCGAAGCGTTCCAGATTGGCGAGAGAGCAACCGTAACGGATCACCTCTTGCCAGTCGTTGAACGCAACGGTCCGGACGCCGGAAAGCGGCAGAACGGATCGATCAAAATCGAGGATGAGAGGCTCTTTCATTTTCACTCGGACGGTATCGCGGCACGTCGGTTCGTAGCCTATCCGAATTGAGGTGGGGAGTCAAATCATTGAAAAGAGTCGCGGGGGTTCTTATTTTCATCCTCGGCAGCATCATCCTGTTTCCGAGACCATTGCACGGGGCTCCGAGTCCCTATTTTGGATATCCGGTAGAAACCGGTTCGACCCAAGCGGGCGGACCTGACGATTCCTTGAATTTACAGACCCTCCTGCTGGGGGGAGAATGGATCGCGAGTCGGAAGGGAGACGACCATCAACAGCTGTGGCTTCTTTCATGGGAAAAGGATTTTGTACTCAAAACGCCACGGCTGACCTTCGTGAATGCCTTGGTGGAGACGGACGGAGGCCGGTTGACCTTTGAGGTGCCCGCGGCGGTCAATCCCTATGTCGCCCTTATTGCGGAGTATCCTTACTTCTATCAACCGTCGGAACAGACCGGGCGGCTGACCGTGACCCGATTTCGGGGGTTGGGGATGGGAGCCGGGATCACGAAAAGATTACCAATCGGGAATATTCGGGCGGGCGCCGAATGGGTTTCGGGAGAATTGCACGGCGTCGTCAAGGAAACGGGGCAGAAAACGACGGAGTTGATTCAGTTCGAGCAAGACCGAACGCAGCGGACAAAATGGGATGAGCCCACGGACGGCACCCGGCTGTTTTTTTCTTTTTCGACTCTCCAGTTTCATGGATTTACATCGGAGCCGGAAAAGACGGTCGCCACGGTCCAGGGCATCGAAGAGTGGTATCGCCCGTTGTCTCCGTCGACCACCGTCGGGTTGGTGGCGCGCGAAGGGACGGAATCCCGGTCGGTCCGGTTCTGGACCACGACGCTCGGATCTTTTCAGGAAGACGATTTCAACATTCCCCTGCCGGGCTATCATTATCAACAGTTTGATGTCAGGAGCTTTGTCGGTGGGGAAGCCAGACTGGGTTTCCGGCCGACGGCCGATTGGGGTTTTCATTTGGGATATGATCTCGCGGGAGGTTGGAGCTCGCACGCCTACAGGTCGGTCTCGGCCGGGGTGACTTATCTCCTTTTTCATAAACTGCCCGTGAACCTTCAAGGGGCCTGGGGTCTTTCTCCATCGGGCGCATCGGAAATTTTGGCCGGGACGGCGATTCAATGGTGACCGATCATTTACCGGTCCGCCTGGATCGTTCCGTGGCCTCTCAGCCGACCACGAATGCGGATCGGGAGGCCGCGATCTCAAGGAGCGAACGGGTCTTGATCTCGGCGTCATTTACGCTGACCGTGCTCTTGCATCTCGTTTATGCCTTCCGGTATCGCTTTGACTCGGACGAACCGCAACACCTGCATGTGGTCTGGGGCTGGACGCGCGGCCTCCTTCAGTACCGCGATGTCTTCGATAATCACACGCCGCTTTTTCATCTTCTCTTTGCCCCGCTCCTGGCCGCTTTGGGCGAGCGGGCCGATGTCTTGATCCCGATGCGGTTGGCCATGATTCCGTTGTGCGTCCTCGCGCTCTTGGCCACCTACAAGATCGGTCGGGAACTCTTCAACCGCCGGGTCGGTCTTTGGGCCGCGGTATTCACGGGACTGTTCCCCGCCTTTTTAATCTACTCGATCGAGTTTCGAACCGATGTCTTGTGGACCACACTCTGGCTTCTGGCTCTGGCCGTTTTCTTCCAAAGCCGGTTGACGATCTCGCGGGCTTTTCTTGGGGGCGTCTTATTAGGGGCCGCGTTGAGCGTCTCGATGAAGACGATCTTGCTGCTGGCTTCTTTAGGAGCCGCACTCTTGGTAACGAGGGTCCTTGCTCCCAAAGTCCGTGGGGGGTACCGCGACCCCGGTGCGGCCCGATTGGCTGCGGCCGCGATCACAGGATTCGTGTTGGTGCCCCTGGCGGTTGTGGCATTCTTTATGGTCGAAGGGGCCGGAACGGCGCTTTTATACGGTGCGGTGGAGCACAACCTTGTTCTCGGGCTGGGGACCAAACATACCAATCCCGGGAGAGACCTTCTCTTTCCTTTGATGCTGCCCCTGCTGGGTTGGGCCGGTTGGGCCTTTCCGCGCCGGGCTTCCGATCCGGGCGTCGGAACCCGGCGCGCCGTCGTCTTCCTTACGGCCGGGCTGTATCTCTTTGCGGTGCACAACATCTGGCCGATCTTCGCGTCGCAGGATCGTCTCCCGCTTTATCCACTCCTCATTATTTTCCTGGCGCCGTTGGTCCTGGCCGTTCCCGGTGTCCGTTTCGCTCGCTGGAAGACGATGCGTTCGGATCGCCCGTGGATGGATGCTTTGATCCCGGCGGGAATTGTGGTTGCCGAGATGTTGTTGTTAACGACCGTGACGGTATGGCAGGACGGTACGCGAGACGAAATCGGCCTGCTCATGGATGTTCTAACGTTGACCCGGACCGATGACCCCATTCTGGACGAGAAAGGCGAAACCATTTTTCGCACTCGCCCCTTCTATTATGCGTTGGAAGGAATCACCCTGGAACGAATCCGCCGTGGCCTCATTATCGATGACATCCCCGAGCGTCTGATCGCCACACGCACCTGTGTGGCGGTCGCGGCCGTCGGTCGCTTCCCGGATCGCGCCCGTGCTTTTCTCGAAAAAAATTACCTGCCCGTCGGCCGACTTCGTGTGGCCGGACGGTATCTGGCCGTTCATAACGACGGAACCGGTCCCCTGGCGTTTGACATCGAAATTCCGGCCCGGTACGTCCTTCTCGCGGACAGGGGCGCCGTGACGGGTCGGCTGGACGGCCTTCCGTACGAGGGAGCGCGCTTTCTGGAACGGGGTCATCACGAATTTCGGCCTACGGCCCAACCCGGGCGTCTCGCCGTTGTGTGGGCCCAGGCGGTGGAGCGAGGCTATGTTCCCTTCCCGGGGCAAAGGGAGCCGCTATGAAAAGAGGTCTGGATTTCAGCGGCGGGGATCGTGTGATGGTCATTGCGCCTCATCCCGACGATGAAACCCTCGCCGCGGGCGGGCTGCTGCAACAGGCCGTCGCTGCAGGGGCGGCGGTTCGTGTGATCTTTGTGACCGATGGAGAAAACAACCCCTGGCCGCAACGGACCCGGGAGCGTCGCTGGCGCATCGGACCGGAGGAGCGGCTTCGTTGGGGCAGACAACGACGGGCCGAGGTCTTCTCGGCGCTTGCCGTTCTCGGCATTCCGGACGACGGCGCGGTTTTTCTTCATTGTCCCGATCAGGAATTGACCTCGTTTTTAGTGAACGGCCGCGAAGATCTCGTGAGCACGCTCGCGGAGACGGTCGAGACTTGGCATCCGACGTGGCTTGTGATTCCTTCGGAGTTCGACCGCCATCCGGATCACAGCGCGCTTGCCGTGCTGACGGCATTCGCGCTGGGCCGCTTGAAGGCGAAACCGCGTCGGTTGACGTTGATCCGCTACCTGGTTCACGCACCGCGTCATCGGCCGGCCGAAGGAGGCGGTTATCTTCTTCCGCTGCCTCCTTCCGTCCGGATGCAAAAACGCGAGGCAATTCTCCGATACGACAGTCAACTGTTGTTGAGCCGGCGAAGGTTTCTCTCTTACGCGACAGACTACGAGCGGTTTATCCCTTCGGCCGATCCGATCGACCGCGATGATCACCATCCGGTGCGGTTTGCTGCGGTCGAGAATGGGGTGCTGCGCTTGCAATGGACGACGCGGATGAGGTCGGCCTTCTGGGGCCGTGCGATCCTTCACATTGTCGGAGACGAGCCATCCCGCCACGCGCTCCGGCTCTCGATCGCACTGCCCCGTCGGCCGGCCGGCGTCGTGGATGTGCACGACGCTGTATCGGGGACCGTAGTCACACGGGCCCGTCTCCACGGCAACCGGAGGCGGGGAGATATTCGGCTGCCTCTCCTGAAATTCCCGCCGACCGGAAAAATGTTCGTCAAGCTGGAATACCGATTGGGCCTATTCGATGAAGCCGGATGGCGCGAGGTACCGGTTCGACCGCCGCAAAACCGAGCCGTTGCAGACTCGGCCCACATCCGCGGATCGGCCGAAAACAAGCCGGTTGTCTGTTGCGTGGTTCCCTGTTATAATGTTGTTGCGCTATGTGAAGCGGTGGTCCGCGAAGCGGCCGCTCACGCCGATTATGTGGTCGCGGTGGACGATGGTTCGACCGATGGGACGGACGAGGTCCTTCGCCGAATTCAGTCCGAGTGCGGCGGACGGGTCCGGGTGGTCACGTTTCCGGTCAATCAGGGCAAAGGCGTTGCCCTTCTCGAAGCGTTTCGGCTCGCGGTTAAGGAGTTGCCGTTCGATCTGCTGGTCACGATCGACGGCGACGGCCAACACCGTCCGACCGATATCCCCCGTCTTGTGCGGGTCTGGAGGGAGGGAAGCGCCGAGCTGGTAATCGGGGAACGGGTCCTGTTCGGGACGATGCCCCTCCGGAGCCGCCTCGGCAACGCACTCACAAGCGCGCTGCTGAGCCGACTCTACCACGAAAGTCCGCTGGACACTCAATCCGGTCTGCGCGCCCTCGACCGCAATTTCGTCTTGGAGGTTTTGCGTCTGGTGGAGGGACAACGCTATGAGACAGAGTTAAAGATCCTCTTGCTGGCGCTCGGGCATCGTCGCCGGATCGTGACCGTCCCGATCCGGACCGTTTATCTGAACGGCAACCGCTCCTCGCATTTCCGCCCGATTCTGGATTCGTTGCGGATCTATTGGGTGCTGTTCAACTGGCGCCTTCCCGTTTTGGAAAGCGGCCCCTGTTCGGAAAGGGCCCTGTAAAAAGGCATGATCGCGAATGGCTGAAGGAAAACAGATCTTTTTTCATGTCGGACTGGCGAAGACCGCATCCACATGGCTACAGAGCAAGGTATTTCCCAAATTTCGCGGGATTTTTTATGTCAAGAATACACGGTACCACCGCTACCCTTCGATCATCGATCAATCGCAGCACCCGAAGGTTCTTGTGTCACGCGAATTTGACCGGCAGCTGGAGAGGGAAGTGAGCCGTTTTTCAGCCCTGTATCCTCAAGCCCATCCGATTGTCGTGCTGCGCCGGCATGACTCGTGGATCGCTTCCCAGTACCGTCGGCGTGTGAAAAACGGCTTCGGCTTGCCCTTCGAATCGTTCTTCGACCTTGAGAAGGATCAGGGTTACTGGAAGCAAAGCGATCTCTTTCTTCTGCCCAAGCTGCAGGTGCTGGAAAAATATTTTTCTCAAAAGCCGCTGGTTCTGTTTTATGAAGACCTGAAAGCCGACCCGATAGTCTTTGTGGACAAGATCGCCCGATACTGCGGTGTGGATTATGATAAGAACCAAATCTCCTTGAACCCCTTCCACACGTCGTATGCCGACAAGCAACTCCGGATCCTTCGGAGCGTCAGCCGACACCTATTTTCTCCGGTGCAGCAGTTTTCCGGGCCGCGGGCTTGGCATTGGCTTCAGAAGCGTTCGCGCTCTCTCGTCGTCTACTCGATCCTCTACCCGTCTTTATTGTTACCCGAAGCTTGGTTGTCAAAAGAAGAGTTGATTCCAAAAGAGCAATTGGCTAAAATCCGGGACCGCTATGCCGATGACTGGAAACAATGCCTGGATTACGCTGAGCGAATTAACGCGCTCGCAGCGAAATAGGATCGGCCCGGTTCGGTTGGATGATAAAAAGGAGACGGATGAGACGTCGGAATTTTTTTCTCTTTTTAGTGGCTGTTTTATTGACGATCGTATTGCGGATTGCGACCTATTCCTTTCCGGTGGCCGAATCCAAGGACGGCGCCCCTGCAACCCCTTTCTACGACTATAAGGGTCTGATCCATCTTCACACCACGTATTCCGACGGCGCGGGGACCGTGGAAGAGATCGCCGCGGCCGGCAATCGCCGCGGAATGGATTTTCTGATCTCCACGGACCATAACACCCTTCAGCCGTTGATCGATCACAAAGAGGGCTGGTATGATCATCTCCTTTATTTGAGCGGTGAGGAGATCGGCATGGATGGGGAATACACCTTGGCCATGGGTATCTCCAAGACGGTCATGCGAAATGACAGAGAGCCCCAAGCCGTCATCGACGAGGTCCGACAACAGGGAGGGATGGCTTTTATCTCTCATCCTTTGCATCCCCGATCTGGATGGAAGGCTTGGGGGACAACCGGGCTGACCGGGATGGAGATTATCGATTCGGCGTTCTTGTGGCAGAAGGCCGAAAGTCTCACGCTCCTCTGGAGTCTGATGACCTATCCCCTGAATCCCTCCTACGCCCTTCTTAATCTTTATCAAAGACCTAAGGAGGTATTGGAAAAGTGGGATGAACAAACGCAGAAGGAGAGGATGGTGGGGATATACTCCGCGGATATTCACGGCCAGTTCCGCATTCGAAAACGTTACGTCGTCAAGTTTCCCCCTCCGGAAAGGGTCATGCGTCTTGCCAGCAACCATGTTCTCTTGCCGGAGCCGTTCAAGGGGGATCTGGACCATGACAAAAATATGCTTTATGATGCGTTGAGAGGGGGCCATCTCTATTTTGCCATGGATCTCCTGGGTGATCCGACGGGGTTTCTTTTTCAAGGAACGACGGGGAGCGGGAAGCAAGTTCTTATGGGAGACGAGCTGACCGAATCCGGTCCGGTAACGATGACGGCCTCACTTGGCACGCGTTTCCATCCAGGATCCTACCAGATCAAGTTATTTAAGGACGGCAATTTGGTGGCCGAGTCCTCAACAACCCCGCTGGTCTACGAGGCAAAGGAGAAAGGGGTTTACCGGATAGAAGTCGAACTCCACCGGA
>Ga0187773_10000637_pt1 | contig 13881 bp, 27 predicted proteins | sample 0216_BV02_MP05_1_FD_133133 | JGI IMG/M metagenome (GOLD analysis project Ga0187773, IMG submission 133133) | Tropical peat soil microbial communities from peatlands in Department of Meta, Colombia - 0216_BV02_MP05_10_MG | ecosystem: Environmental > Terrestrial > Soil > Wetlands > Peat | place...
CTGCGGCATATCCTGCACTGGGGGCCCGTATATCTCGCCAATTTACACCCTCCTCCTTGTCGGCGGTCTGCAGCCGTTATGGTGAACAGGAGCCACATCCTTGATCAGATTTATATCAAGTCCTGCCGCCTGAAGAGCCCTGATGGCCGATTCCCTGCCGGCACCCGGACCTTTAACGAATACGTCAACCTGTTTCATCCCGAAGTCAATAGCCTTTTTTGCAGCCGCCTCTGCTGCGATCTGCGCAGCGTACGGCGTGCCCTTCCTTGACCCTTTGAACCCGAGGTTCCCGGCGCTCGACCATGTAATGACACCGCCGCCGGGGTCTGTTATCGTCACAATCGTATTGTTAAAGGTGGCCTGAATATAAGCCGCACCGCTTGTAATGCTTTTCTTATCCCGCTTGACTCCTTTTTTTCTCTGCGCCATTGCCTATGCCTCCTTCTTCTTCCCGACGACAGCTTTCCTCGGCCCTTTTCTCGTGCGAGCGTTCGTCTTTGTCCTCTGCCCCCGAACCGGCAATCCTAATCTGTGTCTGAGCCCCCTGTAACAGCCGATATCTATAAGCCTTTTAATGTTCATGGATATGTCACGTCTCAGATCACCCTCGATCCGAAATTCCCTCTCTATGACCGTCCTTATTTTTACTGCGTCTTCGTCCTTGAGGTCCCTGACTCTTATGTCAGGGTTAACATTCACTTCGGTCAATATCTTCCTGGAAAGTGACCTCCCGATACCGAAGATCCGGGTAAGCCCTATCTCGACACGCTCGTTTTTAGGCAAATCAACTCCAGCGATTCTCGCCAACTTAAACCTCCTCTTTTATCCCTGCCGCTGTTTATGCTTGGGGTTGTCACAGATGATCCGTACAACGCCCTTTCTCTTTATAACCCTGCATTTGGCACATATTGGCTTTACCGACGACCGAACCTTCATAATCTCTCCTTACAGTATTTCTCGCATAGAACTATTTAAAACGGTAAGTAATTCTTCCCTTCGTAAGGTCATACGGTGAAAGTTCGACCGTCACCTTATCTCCCGGCAATATCTTTATAAAGTGCATGCGCATCTTTCCAGAGACGTAGGCCAGGATCACCTGACCGTTTTCCAGCTCGACCTTGAACATCGCATTAGGCAAAGTCTCCAGGATCGTGCCCTGGACCTCGATATTGTCTTCTTTTGCCATAAATGGTAATTATAAACTCATCAATCGTATTTAGTCAATATTCTCGGCTCACCAGCCGTAACAAGTACCGTATGCTCAAAATGTGCGGATTTTGCCCCGTCTGCGGTTACCGCGGTCCAACCATCGTCGAGTATCCTTACCTCATGGCTTCCTGCATTCACCATAGGTTCTATCGCCAGGGTCATACCTTCCTTGAGTCTCGGTCCATGCCCGGGAATTCCGTAATTAGGGACCTGGGGTTCCTCGTGCAGTTCCCTTCCGATACCGTGGCCGACGAAGAGCCTCACGACAGAAAAACCGCTTCCCTCAACATGCCGCTGGATGGCATTGGAAATATCATATAAGCGTTTGCCCTCGACAGCATTCTCGATGCCTAAATATAACGACTCTTCAGTCACCTTGAGCAATTCGGCAGTTTTCCTGTCGACATGGCCCACGGCCACCGTCAATGCCCCGTCCCCGTAAAAACCATCCCTGTAGACGCCGAGGTCTATGCTTATAGTATCTCCATCAGCCAGCTTCCGAAAAGACGGGATACCGTGCACAACCTCGTCGTTGATAGAGGTGCACAGGCTGGCGGGGTAACCCCTGTAGCCCTTAAAGGCCGGCACACCGCCGAGGACCCTCACCCGGGCATCCGCAAAATTCTCAAGATCTTTCGTCGTGATACCTGCTTCTATCATATTTTTTAAGGATTCCAGGACCTCCGCAACGATCCGGCAGGCCTTCGCCATCTTTTCAATCTCCTCTGGAGACTTTAGAACTATCACCTCTATGCTCGAAATATATGCAAAGAATCCTGCAAAGTGCTTATTGACACCGATTCCTTATCGATCGCTTTCATCCGGCACGAGATCCGGTCCCCCCGCTCTCCTAAATATCCCCTTCTTCTCAGCCGCGTCTGCCTTTCAGCCTACCCTTCTTTAGAAACCCTTCATAGGATCGCGTGACAAGATGAGATTCGATCTGCGAAACCGTATCAAGGGCAACACCCACGGCGATCAGGAGAGAGGTCCCCCCGAAATAAAAAGGTACCCCGAATCTTCTGATCAAAATCTCAGGGATAACACACACTACCGCAAGGTATATCGCACCCACAAAAGTGAGCCTCGAAAGAACGCGGTATAGATATTCCGACGTCTTCTGCCCTGGCCTGATACCGGGAACAAATCCACCGTATTTCTTGAGATTATCGGCGATGTCAACGGGGTTGAATACTATTGCGGTATAGAAATATGCGAAAAAGAAGATCATGCCCACATAGAGCATAGTATAGACAACGGTCCCAGGAGAAAGCTGTTTTGCTATGGACTGAACCCATGGGACAGCTATAAAACCTGCTATCGTCGCCGGGAACATGATAATTGAAGAGGCAAAAATCGGGGGAATAACCCCGGCGGTATTTATCTTAAGGGGCAGGTGCGTGGACTGGCCGCCGTATACCTTCCTTCCCACAACCCTCTTTGCGTACTGGACGGGTATCTTCCTCTGCCCGCGCTCCATCAGGATGATGGCCCCTACTACGGCCACCATCATGACTACCAGGAACAGGACGAAGAATATCGACAGCTCGCCTGCCTGGATCAGCCTGAACGTGCTCACGATCGCGTTTGGGAACCGTGCGACAATTCCCGCAAAAATGATAAGGGATATACCGTTTCCGATCCCCCTCTCCGTAATCTGTTCTCCAAGCCACATGATAAAAGCTGTGCCGGATGTCAGGGTGATCATGGTTATGAGCCTGAACGACCAGCCGGGATTCACTACAAAAGCACCTTGTGACATGCTTTCGAGTCCGGCTGCGATCCCGAAAGACTGAACTGCGCTGATAACAACGGTGCCGTATCGCGTATATTTCGTAATTACTTTCCTCCCTGCTTCACCCTCTTTCGCGAGTTTCCCGATAGCAGGAATGACAACTGTCAGCAGCTGCATGATAATAGAAGCGCTGATATAAGGCATGATCCCTAAGGCGAAGATCGTGACCCTCGATAATGCCCCACCCGAGAACATATCAAAAAATCCCATAAAAGCTCCGCCCTTTTGGGTCAGGAATTTGCTTAACTCCTCACCGTTTATCCCCGGAGTGGGCACATGGCAGCCGATCCTGTAGACCGTCAGAAGAGCAAGAGTAAAAAAAATCCTGTTCTTCAGTTCTTCTATCTTGAATATATTCTGGAAGCTCGAAAGGAGGCTCAATTACAGCACCTCGGCCTTGCCGCCGGCGGCTGCTATTTTCTCTGCTGCGGATGCGCTGAAAGACGTGGCCCTTACGGTGACAGGTCTCCCGATACTTCCATCACCGAGGATCTTCAGGCCGTCTTTCAGGTCCTTTATGATCCCCTTTTCGAGAAGAAGTTCGGGAGTTATCACATCCATTCCCTGTAAGCCGTTGATTTTATCGAGATTGACAATAGCATATTCTATCCCGAACCTGTTCTTAAAGCCCCTCTTCGGCAACCTCCTCTGCAGCGGCATCTGCCCTCCCTCAAATCCCAGGCCGACCGTGCCGCCTGACCTCGCCTTCTGACCTTTATGCCCCTTGCAGGAAGTCTTTCCATGCCCGGAGCCGATGCCTCTTCCAACTCTTTTGTTTCCCTTCCTGCTTCCTTCAGCAGGTTTTATATCATGAATCCTCATATCGTATTTCAGCCTCCAGACTATCTTTCGACTTTTTCGACAGAGACGAGGTGTGAAACCTTATGTATCATCCCCATCGTAGCTTTGTTCTCCGTTTTCGTGACAGAACTTCCGATTTTTTTTAACCCCAGGGCCACCAGTACCTTCCTCTGTTTATCCGGAATACCTATATGGCCTCTCTTCAAAACGATCCTTACCATATTACGCCTCCTGAACTTCTTCCTCGGACCTGCCGCGGAGCTTTATTACCGAATCGGGATCCTTCAGGTTTGTAAGGCCGTTGAGTGTGGCCTGCACGGAATTAAACGGGTTATGGCTGCCCAGAGATTTTGCGACAATGTCCTGTATGCCCGATACTTCAAGAATAGCCCTCACAGCTCCCCCCGCAATAAGGCCGGTACCCTTATGGGCAGGGTTCATTACGACGGTACCGGATCCGAACCTTCCGATAATCCTGTGAGGTATCGTTCCGTCTTTCAGAGGAAATTTCAGAAGGGATTTTTTTGCCTGTTCCACCGCCTTCCTGATAGCTTCAGGGACTTCTGAAGCCTTCCCCTTCCCGATGCCAACCGTACCTTCGCCGTCTCCTACGACAACGAGTGCGCTGAACGAAAATCTTCTGCCGCCCTTAACGACTTTGGCTACTCTATTTATAAACACAACCTTGTCCTTCAAGTTTAAACCTTCCGGGTCAATCCTTCCCACCTTACCTCCTTAAATGATTTGGGGTCATTCTAAAACTCCAGCCCTGCCTCACGTGCCGCTTCTGCCAGCGCCTTAACTCTGCCGTGAAAAAGATATCCACCCCTGTCAAAGACAACGCTCTTGATCCCTTTTTCCTGAGCCCGTTTGGCAACAAGAGTGCCAACGTCTTTCGCGGTTTTGCTGTTGCCTTTGTGTTGTTTCGCCTCTCTTACAGGACTGTCAAGACTCGAAGCCGAAACAATGGTGCGGCCGTCTTTATCATCAATGATCTGCGCATAAATATGGTTTAAGCTTCTGTAAACAGAAAGCCGCGGTCTTTCCTTGGCGCCGTTCACTTTTTTCCGGATCCGTTCATGCCGCTTTTGTCTGCTTTCTACCTTACTCTTCGCCAACATAGCCTCCTGCAATTGTATAGATAGGGCGATTCATGCATCACCCCTCCGTTATTTCTTGCCTGTCTTTCCTACTTTGAGTTTCAGCCGTTCTCCGGAATATCGTACGCCTTTCCCCTTGTATGCGTCAGGGCTTCTCAGGGATCTCAGGTTCGCCGCGATTTGCCCAATCTTCTGCTTGTCAACACCCGTAAGGGTAATCTGGGTCTGCTTCGGGTCTATCGCCGCGCTTATCCCCTGAGGAAGATTAAATTCTACCGGATGGGAATATCCGAGCGAAAATGTTATCTTGTTGCCCTGAACCTGAGCCCTGTATCCGACACCCGTGATATCAAGGACCCTTTGATATCCCTGGGTAACTCCCTGCACCATGTTCGCTATGAGACTACGGGTCAGGCCGTGCAGGGCTCTGGTTTTTTTGAGATCGTCCGCCCTCTCGACAAGAACTTTATTATCTCTGACAGAAACACTCGTGCCCTGCGGGAAGCTCCAACTGAGTTCCCCCCTGGGCCCTTTCACCTGTATCGTGCTCTCCAGCAGTTTGACATCCACTCCGGACGGTATGTCTACCGGTTTCTTACCGATTCTCGACATCGCAATTCTCCTTTACCAGATATAGCACAGGACCTCTCCCCCCACTTTTTCACGCCGGCATGCCTTATCTCCGAGAACGCCTTTCGACGTCGAAAGTATCGAGATGCCGACCCCTCCCATCACGGTCGGGATAGTATCTTTATCTACGTAGACTCTTCTGCCAGGCTTGCTTATCCTCTTGATGCCCGATATGATCGCACCGTTATCATGGGTATATTTGAGCGTGATCCTCAAAATGCCCTGCTTCTTGTCCTTCAGAATCTTGTATGCCCTGATGAATCCCTCTTCTTTCAAAATCTTTGCGATCTCAAGCTTCATTCTCGATGCGGGGATATCCACCTTCTCGGCCCTTATCAGCACCGAGTTCCTCACTCTCGTGAGCATATCAGCTATTGGGTCAGTTAACATCTATTTCCTCCCTGTCGGTCGTGAGCTACCAACTTGATTTTGTCACGCCGGGTATCTGTCCCCGGAGGGCCAACGTTCTAAAACAGATGCGGCACATTCCGAACTTCCTCAGATACCCTCTCGGCCTGCCGCACAGTTTACATCTGCTGTGGGCCCTGACTCCAAACTTTGGGGGCCTCTTCGACTTTTCTATCAAGCATGTCTTTGCCATTCACATACCTCGCTAATTTCTAAAAGGGATGCCGAGATGACGAAGGAGCGCCTTGCTCTCTTTATCATTCCCGGCCGATGTACATATTATAATATCCAGGCCGTGAACCATCTCGACCTTATCGTAATCTATTTCAGGGAAAATGAACTGTTCTTTAATACCGAGAGCATAATTGCCCCTCCCGTCGAAGGACTTGCCCGATACACCCCTGAAATCTCTTATCCTCGGCAAGGCGGTGCTGATCAGCCTGTCGAGAAATTCATACATGACATTTCCCCTGAGGGTGACCTTGCAGCCGATGGGCATCCCTTGTCTGAGTTTGAAAGTCGCTATTGACTTCTTCGCCTTCGTAATCACAGCTTTCTGTCCCGTCATCGCTGCGAGTTCCTTCTGTGCAGCATCGAGGAGCTTGATGTTCTGGATAGCCTCTCCGAGACCGACATTCAAAACCACTTTCTCGACCCTGGGGACCTGCATAACATTCTTATAGGAAAATTCCTTCATCATCGCAGGGACGATCTCTTCTCTATATCTCTCCTTAAGCCGTGGAGTCATTAATCAATGACCTCCTTGCATTTTTTGCATGTCCTGTGCTTCTTGCCCCCTTCGAGAACCATGGCGCCCATTTTTGCAGGCTTGCCGCACTTCGGACATACAAGCATAACATTCGATAGATGTATCGGGGCCTCTTTTTCTATGATCCCGCCCTGGGTATAGGTCTTGTTCGGTTTCATGTGTTTCTTGATAATATTGATCTTCTCGATCAACACGTTTTCCTTGTTTCTGTCGACCGCGAGGACCCTTCCTTCTCGGCCTTTATACTTTCCTGTCATGACGTGAACCGTATCCTCTTTCCTGATACCTAAACTCATCTGTCCTCCTACAGTACCTCGGGCGCAAGAGAGATTATTTTCATATATTCTTTCCACCTCAGTTCTCTCGCAACAGGCCCGAAAATTCTTGTCCCCACCGGTTCACCCTGAGCATTGATAAGGACCACGGCGTTCTGATCAAAACGGATATATGAGCCGTCCGTCCTTCTCGCCTCTTTCCTGGTGCGTACCACAACCGCCTTCGTCACAGACCCTTTCTTGATGTTGCTGTCGGGCAGGGCCTCCTTAACGCTTACGACAACAACGTCTCCCAACCCCGCATACTTTCTGTGCGATCCGCCGAGGACCTTCACACACTGGACCCTCTTGGCACCGGAATTGTCTGCTACTTCAAGCATGCTTCTGAGCTGAATCATTTTTCGTCGCTCCTTGCCGCCTTGTTCACGACTTCGAGAACGAGCCATCTCTTATCTTTACTGATGGGCCTCGTCTCTATGATCTTTACATCGTCGCCGATCCTGCACTGATTCCCGCTGTCATGGGCCTTGAACTTCGAGACCTTCTTGACCGTCTTTTTGTAAACAGGATGCTGGAAATGTCTTGTGACCGCAACCACAACGGTCTTATCCATCTTATTACTCACAACTCTGCCGGTATAAATTTTATCAATCATTTTTACCTTCCAAACGATATTTGCGATTTACTTTGTTCATCTATTTCTTATTCTTCTCCGTCATGACGGTCAATATCCGTGCTATGTCCTTCTTAAGGGCATGGATTCGCATAGGATTTTCTATCTCACCGGTCGCCTGCTGAAACCTGAGATTAAACAGCTCTTTTCTCATATCCTGTTCCTTTTTTTGCAGTTCGTCGACCGTTATTTCTCGGAGTTCTGAGGTTTTCATATAACACTCTCCTCTCTTCTGACGAACTTCGTCGCTATGGGAAGTTTATTGGAAGCAAGTCTTAACGCCTCCTTCGCGAGGGCCTCGGTAACGCCTGACATCTCATAAATTATTCTGCCGGGTTTTACGACAGACACCCAGTATTCAGGGGCGCCTTTTCCTTTACCCATTCTCGTCTCAGCAGGCTTTTTCGTGATCGGCTTATCCGGGAAAACCCTGATCCAGACCTTGCAGCCCCTCTTCACGTGCCGTGTAATTGCGATTCTTGCTGCCTCTATCTGTCTCGACGATATCCAGCCGGGCTCCATCGCCTTCAATCCGAACTCGCCGAACGAGACCTCTGAACCCGTGTAGGCCTTCCCGTTCATATTGCCTTTCTGCATCTTCCTGAACTTGACTTTTTTAGGCATCAACATAGATAAACCCCTTATATCGCAACCGCTTCGGTTCCTGGTCTGCCAGCCTCAGGCAGCACATCGCCCGTGTAAACCCAGACCTTCACACCAATTATTCCGTAAGTGGTCTTCGCCTGAGCGAAGCCGTAATTGATGTCAGCCCTGAACGTATGAAGAGGCACTCTTCCCTCTCTGTACCACTCGGTCCTTGCTATCTCGGCACCGGCAAGTCTTCCCGCGCAGGTGATCTTAATCCCCTGTGCGCCGAACCGGAGTGCGGAGGCAACTGCTTTTTTCATCGCCCTTCTGAACGCGACTCTTTTCTCGAGCTGAAGAGCGATATTTTCAGCAACAAGTTGCGCATCGATCTCAGGTTTCCTTATTTCTTTTATATCAACTGAGGCCTGTTTCCCGCTTATCAACTCCAGGTCCTTGCGGAGCTTCTCAACCTCCGAACCCTTTTTCCCGATAATAATCCCAGGCCTTGCGGTATGGATGATCACCCTTATCTTCTGGCCAGCACGTTCTATCTCGATCTTCGAAACCCCTGCATGAAACAATTTTTCCTTTATCTCTTTTCGTATCGCGATGTCTTCAAGAAGCTGGTTAGCGTATCCTTTCTGCATATACCATCTCGAGTCCCAGGTCCTCGTTATTCCTAAGCGTGCTCCTATGGGGTGCGTCTTCTGGCCCAAGATTTCCTCCTCATTTTTCCTCTGTTAATATCAGTGTTATGTGGCAGGATTTTTTTCGGATGACGTTCGCCCTGCCCATCGCTCTTTGTTCAATCCTTTTCATAGCCGGTCCCTGGTCAACAAACGCCCTGCTTATCACCATCGATTCAGAATCCAGGCTGGCATTCTTCTGTTCGGCGTTAGACATCGCCGATTTGAGTATTTTTTCTATGTATCGCGCCCCTCCATAAGGCATAAATCTGAGGGACAGCAATGCAGCTCCGGCCCTCTTGCCCCGTATGAGGTCAACGACCCTCCGCGCCTTTCTCGGAGTGATTCTCGCATATCTTAAAATAGCCTTTGACTCCATGTAATCAACCCTTTACCGTAGTAGTCTTTGACGAGCCTGAATGGCCCTTGAAAGTCCTTGTCGGCGAAAATTCACCGAGTTTATGTCCGACCATGTTTTCCGTTACATACACCGGGATGAACTTTTTCCCGTTATGAACAGCAAAGGTATATCCGATGAATTCAGGAAGAATCACTGACCGTCTCGACCATGTCTTTATCAGTTTCTTCTCGCCTGATGCGATAGCCTCGTTAACCTTTTTCATCAGTTTTTCATCAACAAACGGGCCTTTTTTTAATGACCGTGGCACTTTACTTCCTCCTCTTCACGATAAAGATATCCGTTCTCTTGTTGTGCCGTGTCTTGATGCCCTCCGGCTTGCCCCACGGTGAGCAAGGCGGCCTTCCCCCCGAGCTCCTTCCCTCACCTCCACCTAACGGATGATCGATAGGATTCATCGCAACGCCTCTGACATGTGGTCTCTTTCCGACCCATCTGTTCCTCCCCGCTTTACCGAGAGAAATATTTTCATGATCGGGATTACTCACCTGGCCGATTGTCGCCATGCACTGCGAAGGCACACGTCTGACCTCGCCCGAGGCCACTTTTATCTGGGCATACTCTTCATCTTTGGCGATAAGCTGCGCTGAAGAACCAGCGCTTCTGACCATCTTCGCCCCCTGCCCGGGTCTCAGCTCTATGTTATGTATGAATGTACCGAGTGGTATGTCGCTCAGCGGAAGGGCGTTGCCTGTCTTTATTTCTGACCCTCTTCCCGAGACAACTTCTTCGCCGACGTTCATACCGGCCGGCATGATGATATATCTTCTTTCGCCGTCCTTATACTTCAGCAGGGCAATGCGCGCGGACCGGTTGGGGTCGTATTCTACCGTCTCGATCACTGCAGGAATGCCCGCCTTGTTTCTCTTGAAATCGATAACCCGGTATTTCCTTTTGTTGCCGCCGCCCCTCTGCCACACGGTCACACAGCCGCTGTTGTTTCTACCCCCCGTCTTTTTTAAAGGCCGGACCAGTGATTTCAAAGGCTCAGAAGCCGTAACTTCAGCATAATCCAGAACGGTGCGGAACCTCTTGCCGGGGGATGTCGGATTATATTTCTTAATTCCCATCATGCACCTTCAATAAAATCAAGTTTTTCTCCCTTCTTAAGGGTTATCAACGCTTTCTTCCTGTCCGCTCTCTTCCCGATAAACTTGCCGTATCTCTTCCATTTTCCGTGCAACTTGATCGTCGCCACTTTTTCGACCTTCACCTTGAATATCTCTTCTATAGCATCCTTTATCTCAAGCTTGTTTGCGTCCTTGTTCACTTCAACGAGGATCTTGTTTCCCGATTCTTTCAGGCTGCTCCCCTTTTCCGTAAAAAGAGGTTTCTTTACAACAGTAAATACGCTTTTCATTTTTTTTCAGCCTCCGCGAGCATCTCGGCGGCACGTTTCGTCATCAAAAGCCTACTGTGTGCGGCCACATCGTAAGAGTTCAGATCCGATACCCTGCGCACGGTCACTCCAGGGATATTCCTCGCAGAAAGGATAACAGCCTCATTATACTCGGGAACAACGATCAGAGTGCTCGCTCTTCCGAGACCGAAATTCTTCAGGATCGAGGCCATTTCCCTTGTCTCCGGCTTGTCAAAAGAAAGATCATCTATTACTATTATCTCACCGTCCGAAAGTTTACCGGAAAGAGCAGCCTTCAAGGCAAGTCTCTTAGCCTTCTTCGGCAGATCATACGAATAATCCCTCGGCTGGGGACCGAATATGATGCCTCCGCCCCTCCACAAAGGGGAACGGCTGCTGCCGGCCCTCGCCCTGCCTGTATGCTTCTGCTTCCAGGGTTTCTTCCCTCCGCCGCTGACCAGTCCCTTTGTTTTCGTTGCATGCGTGCCTTGTCTCTGATTTGCGAGAAAATTAACGACCGCGCTATGAATAACCCCTTCTTTGGCGCTGACGCCAAAGACGCTCTCAGGAAGATTAATCTTTCCTACAGAACTGTTAGCCTTATCTTTTATCTCAAGTTCCGGCATACTAATTTTCCTTTCGTATTTCGAGGAAAGTCCCTTTCGCCCCGGGAACGGCTCCATAAATGAGAAGAAGATTCTGGTCAGCCTTGACATCAACGATCTTCAGGTTCTTTACGGTTACCCTTTCGGAACCCATGTGTCCCGGCAGCCCCTTGTTTTTCCACACCCTCGAGGGGAATGAACTCGCGCCGATAGAGCCCGGAGCCCTATTGAACATCGATCCGTGAGAGCCGGGGCCCCCTGCATAATTGTGTCTCTTCATGACACCCTGGAACCCCTTGCCCTTCGAAGTCCCGGTTACGGAGATAAGATCACCCTTTTTGAATTGCTCCACCGTCACCATTTCGCCGACTTTAATACCGCCCATCGGGAATTCCTTTAATATTTTATGGGGCTTAATCCCTGCCTTTTTGAAAATACCCTGGAGAGGTTTAGAGACTTTCTTTTCTTTCTGGATCTCTACAAAGCCGATCTTAGCCGCCTCATATCCATCTTTTTCCTTCGTCTTAATCTGGACAACTCGGCAGGGACCTGCTTCAACCGCAGTGACAGGCCACATCCTTCCGGTTTCATCGAAAACCTGCGTCATGCCGAGCTTCTTACCCAAAATTCCGGTCATAGCTTTATCTCCACATCAACACCCGCCGCAAGCTCTAACTTCATAAGCGCATCTACGGTCTGAGGAGTCGCATCGTGTATGTCGATAAGCCTCTTATGCGTTCTTATCTCAAACTGCTCCCGTGACTTTTTATCCACATGGGGAGACCTCAGCACCGTAATCTTGTTTATATGTGTCGGCAGAGGAACCGGACCGGCGACTCTCGCCCCTGTTCTCTGCGCGGTGTCCACAATCTCCTTTAAAGATTGGTCAAGGACTCTATGATCATATGCTCTTAATTTTATTCTTATCTTCTGATTCACGTTTACTCCAGTACCTCGGTAACGACGCCGGCGCCGACAGTGCGGCCGCCCTCTCTGATCGCAAACCTCAACTCCTTCTCCATAGCGATCGGCGTGATCAGCTCCACCGAGAGCGCAACATTATCTCCCGGCATTACCATCTCCACACCCTCAGGCAACTGCGCCACTCCTGTAACGTCCGTCGTCCTGAAATAGAACTGCGGCCTGTATCCCTTGAAAAACGGCGTGTGTCTGCCGCCCTCTTCCTTCGTCAATATATAGACCTCGCACTTGAACTTCGTATGGGGAGTAATACTTCCCGGCTTCGCCAGAACCTGCCCCCTCTCTACTTCTTCCTTCCCTATCCCCCTCAAAAGTACCCCTATGTTGTCTCCTGCCCTGCCTTCATCCAGTAGCTTCCGGAACATCTCTACCCCCGTCGCTACCGTCTTCCTCGTCTCTCCCAACCCCACTATCTCTACTTCTTCTCCTACCTTTACTATCCCCCTCTCTACTCTCCCCGTCACGACCGTGCCGCGCCCCGATATCGAAAATACGTCTTCTATCGGCATCAAAAATGGCTTGTCTATCGGTCGATCAGGCGTCGGTATATAGCTGTCCACCGCCTCCATCAACTCAAAGATGCTCTTGTATTCCGGCGCCCCCGTATCCGTGCTCGTGCTCTCAAGCGCCTTTAACGCACTGCCCTTTATGATCGGTATCTTCTCACCCGGAAACTGGTACTTGCTCAGAAGCTCCCTCACTTCAAGCTCCACAAGGTCCAATAGCTCAGGGTCATCTACCATGTCCGTCTTATTCATGTATACAACAATGTACGGCACTCCCACCTGCCTGGCTAACAAAATGTGCTCTCTCGTCTGCGGCATCGGCCCGTCTGCTGCGCTCACTACCAGAATCGCTCCGTCCATCTGCGCAGCTCCCGTTATCATGTTCTTCACATAGTCGGCATGCCCGGGACAGTCCACATGCGCATAGTGCCTCTTATCTGTCTCGTACTCTACGTGCGCCGTCGCTATCGTTATTCCCCTGGCCTTCTCCTCAGGTGCGTTGTCTATCGAATCATATGCCCGGTACTGCGCCTTCCCCTGAAATGCCAATACCTTCGTTATCGCCGCCGTCAACGTCGTCTTGCCGTGGTCTACGTGCCCTATCGTCCCAACATTGCAGTGGGGTTTCGTCCTCTCAAATTTTGCCTTCGCCATATATCCTCCTTACCAATGCAGGGGGAGATGATCCAACCCCTACGTATTATCGATCGTTCATGGAGCCCATGACCGGAATCGAACCGGTGACCTCATCCTTACCAAGGATGTGCTCTGCCGACTGAGCTACATGGGCACCTTCTCAACCGTTTAACCGCTTAAACCTGTCAAATCATTTAACCGGTCAAGAAACGGTCACTGGAGCGGGAAACGGGATTCGAACCCGCGACCCTCAGCTTGGAAGGCTGACGCTCTACCACTGAGCTACTCCCGCACACCCAACAAACGTTCGTGCTCACAAAAGTTAAAAAATTATCGATTTCTCCACGAAACCGATGGTGGAGAGGGGAGGATTTGAACCTCCGTAGGCTACGCCAACGGGTTTACAGCCCGTCCCCTTTGGCCACTCGGGTACCTCTCCAA
>Ga0187773_10000638_pt1 | contig 13870 bp, 11 predicted proteins | sample 0216_BV02_MP05_1_FD_133133 | JGI IMG/M metagenome (GOLD analysis project Ga0187773, IMG submission 133133) | Tropical peat soil microbial communities from peatlands in Department of Meta, Colombia - 0216_BV02_MP05_10_MG | ecosystem: Environmental > Terrestrial > Soil > Wetlands > Peat | place...
AGGGGATATGTAATTTGTAAAGCGGTTCCTGGCCTGAACTTCCCACAAATTACGAATTAGAAATTACCAATTCACAGATTTTCTCCCTTTACCGGCCGGGTCATCAGCTGGTGAATGGCCTCGCGCGGGGGCTTCCCATCGTGCAGGATGGCATGCATCTGCTGGGTGATGGGCATCTCAACTTTCAACTTGCGGGCCAGGTCCACGGCGGCGTTAGTGGTGAGCACGCCTTCGGCCACCATGCCGTGCATGCCGGCGATGATTTCCGCCAGCCTGCGGCCGCGGCCTAGTTCCACTCCCACAGTGCGGTTGCGGGAGAGGCCTCCGGTGCAGGTCAGCACCAGGTCGCCCATGCCGGAAAGACCCGCCATAGTGTCGCGGCGCGCGCCGCGCGCCACCGCGAGGCGCGTGATCTCGGCCAGCCCGCGGGTGATGAGGGCGGCTACGCTGTTGTAGCCAAGTCCCAGCCCGTCGCACACTCCGGCGGCGATGGCGATGACGTTCTTCAGCGCGCCGCCCATCTCCACGCCGATGACGTCGTCGTTAGTGTAGACGCGGAAGCAGGGATCGCTGAAGTCGGCCTGTACGCGGCGTGCGAGCTCGGCATCGCTGGAGGCGATGGTGATTGCCGTGGGATCGCCGCGCGCGACCTCCTGGGCGAAAGAGGGCCCGCTCAGCACGCCGATGCGGGGATCGAAACCGTCATGGGCGCGTATCCCCAGCACTTCCTTGATCACCTCGGTCACGCGCAGCAAAGTCTCGTTTTCCAAACCCTTGGTGGCGCTGACGAACAGCATCTGCGGGTGCAGGTGCGGTTGCATCTCGCGAAAGAGCCGGCGCACGTGATGTGACGGCATCGCGCTGACCACGATTTCCGCGCCAGCCAGCGCCTCTCGGAGGCTGTTCGTGGCCCGCACCGCCTCAGGGATGCACTGGCCGCGCAGAAAAAGCTCGTTCTCATGCCGCTGATTAATAGACTCGCAGACTTCCTTTTCGTACACCCACATGCGCACGGAGTGCGTGCCCTTACGTCCGAGAACGATGGCGAGCCCCGTGCCCCAAGCACCACCGCCGATGATTGCGATCTCGCTCACTGCGTCCTCTTCAGCGCGAGACGGCTCTCGGTGCCCGCCAGCAGCCGGCGAATGTTCTCGTGGTGCTTGATGACGATGAGCACAGCGATGGCGCACATGACGGTCAGCAAGGCGGGAGAGGAATGGTAGTCGTGGAGGGCATAGGCGATCAGCGGGAAAGCGGCCGCGGCGATGATCGATCCCAGAGATACGTGGCGGAACACAGCCACGAGAGCCGCGAAGAGGGCAAGAGCCAGCAGGAGCGTCTTGGGTGCTAGCGCCAGAAAGACTCCTACGCTTGTGGCCACGCCCTTACCGCCGCGAAACTTGAGCCAGATCGGAAACATGTGCCCTGCCACGGCAAAAATCGCGGCTACCGCAACAACAGTGTAAGGCGACGGACGCGAGGCAGCGTGCACCGCGCTGGCTGCGATCAGCGATCCTGCGGCCACGGCTAAGAAGCCCTTGGTCGCGTCCAGAAGCAGGGTGAGCGCACCCAGCGCCGGCGAAGAGCGGGCTACGTTGGTGGCTCCGATATTCCCGCTGCCGGTATCGCGTACGTCCTGGCCGCGAAAGACGCGCACCAGGATGTAGCCGAAGGGGATCGACCCCAGCAGATAGGCGGTCACGGCGGTGGCGATGTAGAAGGACACTCTTGTAGAGACGTAACTCGCTACGTCTCAAGCGGAAAACTCACCAGCTTGGTATACACCGCGCCCCTGGGCGACAGCTTGCTTTCGTACAGGGAGAACTCGCGCGGGGTCATTGTACCGAAGGCGGGTGCCGGCATCGCCGACAGCTTTTCCTGTAGGCGCCGGAAGCTGGAGTTGACGCGGTCGGACGACATCCGCTGCAGACGTCCAGAACCGGTCCGCGCCAGAGTGAGATGGGGCGCGAATGCCCGCTTTTCACTTTCGATCCCGAGCGCCGATGTCGCGGAATCAACGGCCCCGGCAAGCGAAGCTAACTCCGGGCCAGCCTGGATCCCAATCCAGAACACCCGTGCGGCTTTTGGCGTCGGGAAAAAGCCGGTGCCGGAAAACGTGATCTCCGCTGGCTGGCCGCGTACTCCGGCCAGAGCCCGCTTCAGGTCCTCCAGCTTTTCCGGCGGCCGCTCGCCGATGAACTTCAGCGTGACGTGCAGCGACTCGGCCGCGACCCAGCGTGTGTCGGGTGCGAACTCGCGCACGCCGTCCATGAACTGCGCAATCCGGTTGCGGATCTCGGGTTCGATGTCGAGGGCTACAAAAAGTCTCATCCTGGATTGGTAATTTGTAATTGGTAAAGTGCGGCTTGTCCCCCGGTCTCGGCATTTTACAGATTGCAAATTACAAATTTGAAATTACAAATCTTACATCAGTTTTCTCCTCACCAGGTCCAATGCCTGCCGCATCGCCCAGCGGCGCACGCGTTCGCGGTCGCCGATGAACTTGCGTTCCACGACCTCGGTCTGCACGCCGTCGGCGATGGCGTGGAACACCAGCCCGACTGGCTTGTCTTCGGTGCCGCCGGTGGGGCCGGCGACGCCGGTGACGCCCACGCCGAGGGTGGCGTTGGCGCGGCGGCGAATGCCCTCCGCCATCGCTGCGGCTACCTGCTTGCTTACCGCACCGTGCTGCGCAATCAGCAGCGGCGGTACGTCAGCCAGCGCCGTCTTCAATTCGTTCGAATACACCACGGCGCCGCCCACGAAATAGCGCGAGCTGCCGCTGATCGAGGTCAAGTGCTCAGCGATCAGTCCGCCTGTGCAGGATTCAGCCACGGCGATGGTGGCGCCGCGCATCTCCAGGTAATAAGCCACGATCTGCTCCAGCGATTCGCCGGCGGTGGAAAAGACGGTGTCGCCCAGCTCGTCTTCGATCTCATCGGCAAGCGCGTTCACACGTTGCTGCGCAGCCGCGAGCGAATCCGCGCGCGCCCGCAGATGGAGCTGGATCTCGCCCGCATCCGCCAGAATCGTGGTCTGCACGTCGGCGTACTTCTTGTAGATGGGGGCGACGCTCGCGTCGCAGGTGGATTCCGGCACCATCGCGACTTTGATCACCCGCGTGGCGATAAAAGCCGGCGGCAGCGCCGCCCGCAGGCGTTCGAGCACCTGCTTCTCGAACATCAACTTCAGTTCCCAGGGCGGGCCAGGCAGCAGCAGGATGATCTTCCTCTTGCCCTCGTAATTCCCTTCGATCCACTGGCCGGGGGCGGTGCCCTTCTCATTGGGGAGGACGGCGGCCCCGGCGATCACGTCGCACTGGCGCTCGTTGTTCTCCGGCATCTTGCGGCGGAGGGCGGCGAAGCGCGCGTAGAGCGCCGCCACAAGTTCAGGGTCGCGCCGCAGCTCCAGGCCAAGCGCGGCGGCCACCGCCTCGCGCGTGAGGTCGTCCTGGGTCGGCCCGAGCCCGCCCATGAAGATGATTAGCTGGGCGCGGCCGAGCGCGGTCTTCGCTACCTGCACCAGGTGAGCGCGCGTATCGCCGACGACCGTCTTATAGGCGACCTCGACGCCGAGCTGGTTCAAGTGCTCGGTGAGGTAAAGGGAATTAGTGTCCTGGCGAAAGGGAGTCAGCAGCTCCGAGCCAATGGCGATGATCTCGGCGTCCACGGGGAAAGTCTAGCACTCGGCACTCAGCAGTCAGCCAAAACCCTCGCCAATACGCTTCAATGAAATGTCATTCTTCCGTCGAGCGAAGCGAGACCGGAGAATCCGACATCCAAGACGGCGCAACCGATAGAAGCGGTGCCGACTTTTTCGCCAGATCCTCCGCTCGCCTTCGGCTCGCGAAGGATGACACTTCAAGGATGCAAGAGAAACCTTGCCTGCAGCGGTCTCCGTCGCTAAGAGCTAAGAAATCAAGAGCTACGAGCCCAAGGCTCACTGCTGAATGCTGACTGCCGACTGCTAATCGAGCAGCGCCTTCCCCTGAATTCCCCACGAGAGGTGATGGACGGCGCTCTGCGTGGCAAGGATGGCGGAGCGTCCGGGGGCAAAGGCGAGTCCCACAAGGTTCTGTCCGGAAACAACCAGCGACGCTTTGGCGTCGGGCGTGATGCGCACGATGCCGCGCTTGCCGCCCAGCGATGCCGCCACGTAGAGATTGCCGTCCACGTCGAAGGCCAGTCCCTGCGGGCGTCCCAGGCCGCGGTAAAACACCGAGACCGTGCCGTGCGAATCAACGGAGTATACGGCGTCGTAGCTGGAGGTGGTGGGGCCGGTAACGTGGAGCAGTCCAGTCGGGCTGAAGGCCAGGTGATACGCCGACACGCTGGGCTCCAGGGTCGCGTACACGAAAATCTGGCGGTCGCGGCCGATCTTGAAGATGGTCCCCGTGCGGTCGCCGACGTAGAGGTTCTCTTCACGGTCGAAGGCGATGCCGGTGGCGATGCCCATCCCCTCAGCGTAGGAGGACATGGTGCCGTTGGGAGCGACTTTGTACACGGTACCGTCGTGGCGCGAGGAAACGTAGAGCTGGCCGGTGCGGTCGAAGGCGATGGCGGTGGCGTTCATCATCTCGGAGAGAAAAGGCTTCACCTGGTAGTTGGTGTCGATCTTGTAGATGGAGACCGGGACCTTCTGTCCGCGCGTGCCGGAGAAGGTGGCATAGATGTTGCCCTCCGCATCGAGCGCTGGATTGGCCACCGGATGCAGGTTCTCGGCAATGGGGACGGCCACCCGAACCTCGTGTCCGTTCGACACCGAACTGTTGGTTGAAACCACGACCGGGCCGGTGACCGCGCCATCGGGCACGCGGGCGATCACGAAGTCGTCGGAGGCAATGACAACGGCGCCCTCCACGTCGCCGAATTGCACCCGCGGGCGACGCAGCTCGGGCGGCTTCAGCCCGCTGCCGATGATCCGCACCTCGCCGCCGGGCAGCGCCGCAGCCGGCACTACCGTCTCGATGTGCGGCTTGCCGTTGACGTTCTTCTTTCCCAGCAGTCGTTCGGAGATGCCCATATCTGACTTCTTAGATATTGCAGCCGCCCGCCACCAGGCAGGCGAGGACGCGCCAGTGAACCAGCGCCTGGACGATGGCCAGCGCATACAGGCCGGCGCCCACGTCGTCGAGCATGATCCCGGCGCCACCCTCGATTTGTTCCAGGCGACGCAGCGGAGGCGGCTTCAGAATGTCGAAAACTCGAAAGAGTATAAAGCTGAGAATTACCGATTGCCAGCGGAGAGGAACGCCGAGGAGCGCGATCAACTGCCCGGCCACCTCGTCGATCACGACGTGCGAGGGGTCCTCCTCGTCGCACTCGCGCGCCACGATCCCCGCCGCCGGGATCCCGATCATGAGAGTCAGCCCCGCCAGTACGGTAACGACCATCCACTGCGAGTGCACGGCGATGAGGTAGTGGCCGCCGACCCACCACACCCCCGCGGTGATGGCCGAGGCCCAGGTTCCGGAGCCTGGACGGCAGAACCCGACTCCCAGCAGCGTTCCCGCCGCCCACGCCCACATCGTGCGCTCCGGGCGGTCCTGCTCCGTTGGGCTGGGATTGTCAGTGCCGCCGATGATCGGTTCTTGGGGAATCGGCGCCTCCTTCTGGATTCTTTTCGTGACCTTGCTCGGGTTCATCGGGATCGAAGATCGGCGTCGAGACCACGTAGCCGTCGCTCGCCCACTTGCCCAGGTCGATCAGCCGGCAGCGCTCTGAGCAGAAGGGAAACTCGGCGTCCGAGCGCAGCACGAGCTTCTTGCAGGTGGGGCAGCGCAAGCTGAGCACGCGTTTCCGGCGAACCATACAAAACCCTTGGCTACGGATTATCACGGATAAACGCGGATCAGGTTTCACTTTCTCTATCTTTAGTTCTGATCCATGGGAGATCCGCGGAAATCCGTGGCTAAACCAGCTTCACTACGAGGTCATAATCGTGCGCCTCGGTCAACTCGCAGCGGTAGAACTCGCCGGGACGCGCGTCGGCGTGATCGCCAAAATCGTTGACGAACACTTTGCCGTCAATCTCCGGGGCATGCATCTCGCTTCGGCCTTCCCACAGCAACTCGGTTTCCGCCGACGGTCCCTCAAGCAGCAGGTCGAACCTGCGGCCGACCAGTGCTTTCTTCCTGCGCCGGCTGATCTGCTTCTGGATCTGCATCACCTTGCGGCGTCGCTGTTCGATCTCTGCCGGCGGGAGCTTCCCGCCGAGCGCATGGCTAGCGGCGCCATCCTCGTCGGAATAGCCAAAGACACCCAGCCAGTCGAACTCGGCGGCGCGCACGAAGTCGCAGAGTTCGTCGAAATCGCGCTCCGTCTCTCCCGGGAAGCCGACGATGAAGGACGTCCGCAGCGTCAAGCCGGGAATTGTGCGGTGCATCTTTTCGATCGAGCGCAGGAAGACGTGAGATCCGCCGCCGCGCTTCATGCGCTTCAGAACCCCGGCCGACGCATGCTGCAAGGGGACGTCGATGTAGGAGCAGATCTTTTCCTGGCCGGCGACCGTCTCCAGCAGCCGCCCGGTGATCTTGTTGGGATAGGCGTAGAGAAAGCGGATCCAGCGTAGCTCTTCGATGAGCGCCAGTCTTTCCAGCAGCAGGGCGAGACCTTCCTTCAAGCCCAGGTCTTCGCCGTAACACGTGGTGTCCTGGCCGATAAGCGTGATCTCCCGCACGCCGCTTCGCGCTAACTGCTCCGCCTCTGCCACCACGGACTCGAAACGGCGCGAGCGGAACTTCCCGCGTAGTTGCGGGATGATGCAGAACGAGCAGGGATGGTCGCACCCTTCGGCGATCTTGATGTATGCCGACCAGCGCGGAGTGGCCAGCACCCGCGGCGTGTTCTCGTCGTAGAGATAGTTGGGAAGATCGGCGATGGCGCCGTCCCACTCGCTGCGGGCGAAGCGCCCCCGGCTTGCGCGTACTGCGGCCTCCGGCCGGCTGGGCAGGACCACGAACGGCGAACTGCCATTTGCAGGTGGCGCCGGCGCGATACCTGCTGCGGCAAGGATGTTCTCCAGTTCGCCCGTACCCACCACCGCGTCCACTTCCGGGATGTCTCTCTGGATCTCGTTGCGAAAGCGCTCCACCAGGCAGCCGGCGACCACAAGCTTCTTCGCCCGCCCTGCGGCCTTGTGAGCAGCCATCTCCAGGATCGTGTCGACCGACTCCTGCTGCGCCCTATCGATGAAGGAGCAGGTGTTCACCACGATCACGTCGGCATCCTCCGCACGCGGCGTGAGTTCAGCGCCGGCGCGCGCCACCAGGCCCATCATGACCTCGCTGTCCACCAGGTTCTTGGGACAGCCCAGGCTGACGAAGCCGACTTTGACAGGCTCTGTGGTGGCTGTTGGCTTGGACATCTGAATTATTGGATTCTAAATGAAAACAACAACTGATAGCCGCCGAGACGCCGAGAGCGCCGAGAGTTCTTTCGTTCTAATCCTCACCGGCGTACTCGACGTCTCGGCGTCAAGACTTTTTTATTTCCTCGTAGATCTCCGGCAGCGCCTGCGCGTCCGTGGCCGAGTTGCCGAAGCGGGCGCGCTCGTAGTGATCGGTGAAGGCCGCGACCGGCCCACGGAGCTTCCGATCGCCGAGGATTCCGACGAACTCCTGGGGTGTGTGCTCGGGCAGTTTGCGCCAGCCGCGGCGGCGGAGTGATTGCAGCATGCGTCGGTACCAGATGCTGGCGGCAGCCTGGGGCGCACTCGCGGGATTGCGAACCAGGCGCCGTAGCCGAACCATCCGCCTCAGCCGGCTTAGGTTGAACAGCAGGACCAGGACCGCGATTGCGCCCAGCGCCATGCCGGCAAACCGCTTGGGCGACGTTTCAGCCTGTGCTTCCACACGACGCGCCCGTTCCAACAGCTCGGCATAGCCAAGGTGCACCCGCAGTCTGGCGACGTCCAGCCAGCGCCGGCCGTGGGCCGCTAGGTCGTTCGAGAGCGACACCTGGTGGGTGAAGTCGTAGTTGATCACCCACTCCCTCCAGAACTCACGCAGCGCATCCAGGTAAAGCCCGGCGCGGCTCCAGGCACCAGGCGCCGCCGCCGCGGCTCCCGCCGGCGTGGGATCGAACGTGATCCAGCCGTAGCTCGGGAAGTAAGCTTCCACCCAGGAATGCGCATCGCGCGCCCGGACGATGTAGCTGCCGGTGATGGAATTGAATTCCCCGCCACGGAATCCGTTCACCACGCGCGCAGGGATCCCCAGCGTTCTCAGCATGAGCGCCATGGAGGAAGCGAAGTATTCGCAGTGTCCGGCCTTGCGCTCGAACAGGAAGTAGGCCACGGGGTCGCGCGGCGGGGCACTGGGGAGTCGCAGCGAGTAGGCGTATTGCGTCTGCAGATGGCGCTCGATGGCCAGCGCCTGGTCATACGCCGTCGCCGCCCGTGCGGTGATGTCGCGGGCCAGTTGCGGCAGGCGCGGGTCGACGGGAGGCAATTGCAGATACTGAAAGGCGATGTGGGGCGGGACCTCGGCCGTGCCCCGGCGCACTTGATCCGGCGAGGGCTCGCCGACGTCCGAGACCGCGCGGTAGGAGTCGATGCCATGCTGGTAATCGCGGTTGTACACCGCGCCGCCTTCATCCACCGCGATCATGCGATAGTTGCCGGCGAGCGACCGCGGACGGGACGCCAAAAAGAAGACGTTCGCTCCGATGGGCTCCATCAGCGCGCGATAGCGCACAAGATGCTGCGGGACCGCAGCCCCCGTGGCCGCACGGGTCTTGCTCAGGTCGAAGTAGCCATCAACGTTGCTGAGGACCGTCGCCTGCTGCTGCGGATTCGACCAGCGGACACCATCGAACGCCAGCAGTGCTACGCCGCGCCACTTAAGATTGTGCTCGCCGCGGGTGTCACCGTCGATCTGTACGTGCATCACCACAGTGTCCGACTGCTGGATCTGGCCGATCTCACCCAGCCGCACGTCGTCGCTGAAGCCGCTAACCAGGGCGTTGCGCGGAGCGTAGGCGCTCAGATATCCCGTGGAAAGCCGCGGCATGATGAAGAAGATCACCGACGCTGCCAGGGCTGTCCCGAGCGCGAGTGCCACGGCCGTGGTGGAGAGCGATCCAGTGAGCCCCTGCGTGCCGGAAAGCGGGGTGCGGCAAGCCGCAGCCGCGCGCGCGGATGAGCGCCTCATCTCCATGCTGATGAAGGTCGAAGCCGCCAGCAGTAGGAAGACGCAGAATGAGGCGAAGAAGACGGCATCCACGGTGAGCACCGCCGCCGCCAGTACCGACAGGAACGAGATGATGGCCAGGTAAACGTGGTCGCGGTCGCGCTGCACCGAGAACATCTTCACCACCATGATGAACAGCACCAGGTGGACGGTAGCAGAAACGAAGCTGTCGGAGAGGAAGAACAGGTCGCAAATGTAGAAGACCACGTAACCCAGAGTGGCGTACGAGGCCCAGCGCTCTGGCAATTGCAACGTGCGTCCGCGCACGAGCAGGTATCCGCGGTAGAGCAGGGCGAGTGAGACCAGGAGCAACGCAGGAGTGTCCAGTTTGCCGGTGCTGGCCAGGGTCACGAACCCGGTAACGATCAGCAGGTAGAGAGAAATGTTGAAGTAACGGTCTATCGCTGATCGGCTGACCGTGTAATCGGGTGATCGGAACATTGCTGCCCATCATTGGCCGTCGTGGGCGTCCTGTCAATGACCCGATCAGCCGATGCTAAAATGGCTTGGCGCTGGGTCCCGCGCAACCCAATCCCGCCAACCCCGCCAGGTCCGGAAGGAAGCAACGGTAACGGGTCGTTGAGTGTGCAGCGGGGTGCTCGGCGCCTTTCTAGCATTTAGCTCTTCGCCGTTAGCTCTTAGCGTTCAGCTCTGCCTTCCGCACGCGGCGGCTCTAACCTGTCATCTCCTGCCGGCAAGAGCTGAGAGCTAAGGGCGGTTTCCACATAGACTTTCCCCGCCGCCATAGTTCAGAATACGAGTTTTGATTGAGGAGAGCAATTTGCCGAACAAGCCGGGAGCGAAGATCACGGCGCTGGGGACTTACGTCCCGCCGCGGCTGCTGACCAACGACGACCTCGAGAAGATGGTGGACACCTCGAACGAGTGGATAATCGAGCGCACCGGCATCCGCCAGCGGCACATCGTGGACAAGGGCGTAGCCAGTTCAGACCTGGGGGTCGAAGCAGCGCGGGCGGCGCTCGCTGAACGCGGCATCGCGCCCTCGGAGGTCGAGCTGATCATCGTGGCCACAGTCACCCCGGACATGTTCTTTCCCGCCACCGCCTGCTTGGTACAACACAAGCTGGGCTGCCCGGGGGCGTGGGGATACGACGTTTCTGCCGCCTGCTCCGCCTTCCTATATGCGCTGCAGAACGGCGTCCAGTACATCACCAGCGGGGCGCACAAGAAGGTGCTGGTGATCGGCGCCGACGTGATGTCCTCGATCATTGATTACACCGACCGCGCCACCTGCGTGATCTTTGGCGATGGCGCCGGGGCAGTTCTGCTCGAGCCTACTGACGGCGATCCCCTCGGCATCATTGACTACCTGCACGAGATTGACGGCTCCGGGGCCTGCTCCCTCTACATGCCCGGCGGCGGCAGCCTGCATCCTTCCACCCACGAGACCGTCGACAAGAGGATGCACTACGTCCACCAGGATGGCCAGGCAGTGTTCAAGTATGCGGTGCGCAAAATGGCTGAGATCTGCGAGAAGCTGCTGGCGCGCAACGGCCTCACGGGCAAAGACGTGGACGCCTTCATCCCTCACCAGGCCAACAAGCGGATCATCACCGCCACCGGCGACCGCCTGAAGCTGCGCCCGGACAGCGTCATCATCAACATTGACGAGTACGGCAACACCACCGCCGGCACCATCCCCCTGGCCATGGAGACCGCGCGGCAAAAGGGCATCCTGAGAAAAGGCTCGACGGTGCTCCTCGCCGCCGTGGGCGCGGGCTTCACCGTGGGAGCGACGCTGCTGAAGTGGGCGTACTAACCCTGCCATCGGTCGTTAGTCGTCGGTCGTTGGCAGCAACGCTTCTTGCCAACGACCAATGACTAACGACTAACAACCCTAGCCTTATATGAACCCAGCCAAAGCAGCCAAAGTCCGGCACATCTTCGATAACGCGCCGTTCATCCGCGAGATGGGCGTGGAGCTGACCTCCATCGAAGACGGCTGGTGCGAGACCCAGCTCGTCCCCGAACGCCGGCATCGGCAGCAGCACGGCCTTATCCACGCTGGCGTGATGGCCACGATGTGCGACCACACCGCCGGCTGCGCCGCCCGCGGCAAGGTCGGGATGGATCAGGACGTTCTCACTGTGGAATTCAAAGTCAATTTCCTGCGGCCGGCCGTGGCCGATCGCCTTAGCTGCCGCTCGCACGTCTTGCGAGCTGGCAAGACCCTCGTCATCTGCGAGTCCGAAGTTTACGCAGAAAAAAAGTCGGAAGAGAAGCTGGTGGCGAAGGCGACGGTCACGCTGGCGGTGACCGGCGAAGTCGTAAGCAGGGAATGAGCCTGCGTCTGGATGTGTCGTCCCTGAAGGGGCTCCGAAACAACTTTGATCGCCTACCCAGGGCTTTCCGCCGTGGGCTAATTTATTTCCGCCCCCTTCGACTTCGCTCAGGGCAGGCTCTACGGGCCTGGACCTTGCCAGGGACACCGTGTCGGCTCACGTCGCAAGCAAGAGACTCACGACTCTCCGGTTTTGGGACTTACGAGAGACGCACCCAAACTACGGGCGCGTTCTCGGTACTCGCAACTCGGTACTACGGGTGCGTCATCTTCTCCGGCCTGACCAACTGGTCGAACTCCTCGCCGGTTAAGAAACCAAGCTTGAGCGCGGCCTCGCGCAGGCTGCTGTGCTCGACGTGCGCGGTGTGCGCGACCTTCGCCGCCTTGTCGTAGCCGATCTTGGGCGCGAGTGCCGTCACCAGCATGAGCGAGTTCTTCACGTATGAGTCGATCTTCTCGCGGTCGAGCTCGATGCCCTTGATCATGTACTCGACGTAGCCGTGGCAAGCGTCGGTAATCAGCGTGACCGAGTGCAGGAAGTTGTAGATCATTACTGGCTTGAAGACGTTGAGCTGGAAGTTTCCCTGTGAGCCGGCGAAACCGACCGCAGCGGTGGCGCCGTGCACCTGCACGCATACCATGGTCATGGCCTCGCACTGCGTTGGGTTCACCTTGCCCGGCATGATGGACGAGCCCGGCTCGTTCTCCGGGATCATCAGCTCACCCAGGCCGCATCGCGGTCCGGCTGCCAGCCAGCGGATGTCGTTCGAGATCTTCATCAGCGACGCGCCCAGCGTCTCCATTGCGCCCTGCGCAAAGACGATCTCATCGTGCGCCGAGAGCGCCGCGAACTTGTTGGGATGCGAGCGGAAGGGAAGTCCCGTGAGTTCGGCGATCTTCTTTGCGGCTCGCTCCGCGAACTCCGGATGCGTGTTAAGCCCGGTGCCCACGGCTGTTCCGCCGATGGCCAGGTCATAGAGCCCATCAAGTGCCTGCTTCAAGCGCGTGATGTCGCGGTCGAGCAACGCTGCCCAGCCGCCGAATTCCTGTCCGACAGTGAGCGGCACGGCGTCCTGCAGGTGGGTGCGGCCGATCTTCACTACGTCATTGAACTGCTTCGCCTTGGCTGCAATGGCGTCGCGCACGCTCTCGAGGGCGGGAATGAGAGCCCGCGCCACGCGCTCCGCTGCCGCAATGTGCATGGCGGCCGGGAAAGTGTCATTCGACGACTGCGACATGTTGACGTGATCGTTGGGATGGATGGGCTTCTTCGACCCCATCTCGCCGCCTGCCAGCTCGATGGCGCGGTTGGAGATCACCTCGTTCACGTTCATGTTGGTCTGGGTGCCGCTGCCGGTCTGCCAGATGCGCAGCGGAAACTGGTCGTTCAGCTTGCCGGAGATGACCTCGTCGGCGGCCTGCACGATCAGTTTGGCCTTGTCGGCGGGCAGCTTGCCCAGGTCCTGGTTGACCAGCGCGCACGCCTTCTTCAGGATGCCGAAGGCGCGAATCAGCTCCGGCGGCATGGTGTCGCGGCCGATGTTGAAATGCAGCAGCGAACGCTGCGTCTGCGCGCCCCAGTAAACGTTTTCCGCCACCTCGATGGTGCCCATGCTGTCGGATTCCGTGCGCGTGAGGACCTTGCCGGTATCGATTGCAGTAGCCATGGCGTGCTCCTACGAAAGGCAGTACTCAGTACTCGGTACTCAGTAACTGACGGTGTATGAAAATTGTACCCCTCAGGGCAGGACGCAAGGCAGCTAATTTCTGCACTCGGTACTCGTCACTTGGTACTCGATCCTCTGCGTGCTGTATCGTATCTGGCATGGTCTTGAACGATATCTTCCATGTTCTCGTAATCGGCGCCGGGCCTACGGGGCTCGCCTGCGCCATCGAAACGCACCGCCGCAGTCTCAAGACCGTGGTCATCGACAAGGGCTGCCTGGTCAACTCGCTCTTCCACTATCCCGCCGGCATGGTGTTCTTCACCACCCCAGAGCTGCTGGAGATCGGCGACATGCCTTTCTCGAGCGCGCACCAGAAGCCCACGCGCGAGGAAGCCTTGGAGTATTACCGGAAGGTTGCGCAGCACTACCGGCTCGATGTGCGCCAGTACCAGCGCGTGACGCGCGTCGAGGGCCAGGACGGCGACTTCCGAGTCACGGCCCTCGATCAGCACCAGCGCCCGCTCGCCTACCGCACCCGCAAGCTCATCGTCGCCACCGGCTACTACGACTTGCCCAATTTGATGGGCATTTCCGGCGAGGAGCTTCCCAAGGTGACGCACTATTATCGCGAACCGCACCCCTACTCCGGTTGCGAAGTGGTAGTGATCGGCGGCGCGAATTCTGCCGCTATCTCCGCCCTCGATCTTTATC
>Ga0187773_10000639_pt1 | contig 13853 bp, 9 predicted proteins | sample 0216_BV02_MP05_1_FD_133133 | JGI IMG/M metagenome (GOLD analysis project Ga0187773, IMG submission 133133) | Tropical peat soil microbial communities from peatlands in Department of Meta, Colombia - 0216_BV02_MP05_10_MG | ecosystem: Environmental > Terrestrial > Soil > Wetlands > Peat | place...
ATCCATGGAACGGAGATGGTTCAGAAGCACCGGCGTCGCGTACAAATGATCGACCGGGATATTAAAGAACCCTTGGATCTGTCCCGCGTGAAGATCCACGGTCAAGACCTTATGGGCGCCCGCCGTTGTGATCAGATCCGCCACCAACTTCGCCGTAACCGGCACCCGGGGCTGGTCCTTCCGATCCTGTCTTGCATAGCCGAAATAAGGAATGACGGCCGTGATCCGACGGGCCGAGGAACGTTTGAGCGCGTCGATCATGATGAGAAGTTCCATGACATGCTTGTTGACCGGATCCGAACAGGATTGAACCACAAACACATCCATTCCGCGAACGTTCTCCTCGATCCGGACCAGGATCTCCCCGTCGCTGAACGCCGAGACGGTCGCCGCGCCCAAAGCGATGCCGAGGTGATCGCAGATCTCCTTGGCCAGCGGAATATTCGAATTTCCCGAAATCAGTTTAAGCTCGTTTAACAAATTATTCCTGCCATGAAATGAGGCGCAACGAGAATGGCCCGTGTCCTTGAGGCCACCCCCGCTCTTTGTTATTGGTTCGGAGGTAGGGACTCGAACCCCAATTCGCAGCTCCAAAGGCTGCTGTCCTACCGTTGGACGACCTCCGAATATCCTCGTCAATCATCGAGCGGTTCGATTCGGCCCGGGACAGTGTCTCTCCGTATTCCCACGCCCGAGGCGGCTCTCGGTTTACCACGGGGACCGGTTCAACAGCCGTGTCACCCAGATCGTCCAGCCTCCGTGTCGTCGACCCCATCCCGCCGCCGCATCGTGTCGAAGGATCACCGCCGCCGCATGTGCGGACAGACGATCCGGAAAAAGTCCAAACACGGTCGGTCCGCTACCGGACATCATGGCTTCCTTCGCTCCCAATGAACACAGGCGCTCCTTCATGGTCTCAATGACCGGAAATCGTCTGATCGTGATCACTTCCAAGTCATTGTGGAGGGGGAATGATCGTATCGTCAGCGGGAAGGCCTTGCTCGCACGGGAGGAGATTTTAAGCCGATTCCGGTCCGAAGTCAATCCTATTTTTTTAAGAAATGATCCTGGCCGGGTTAATCCTTCGGCCCGGACCCGATCCAGTTCGGAATAGACCCAAGCGGTCGGGACCTCAAACCCGGGGTTGGCCAACACGGCCCAGAGGTTTTCTCCCAATGAAGTCGGATTAATCCGGTCTCCGATCCCGGAAACCCAAGCGGTCGGTCCTCCGAAAAAAAACGGAACATCGCTACCCAGAGCCCGCCCCAGGGCTGCGAGTTCACTCCCCGGAGGGGTCAATCGGTGCAGACCGCAAAGACCATGAAGCGTCGCCGCCGCATCACTGCTTCCGCCGCCGAGGCCGGCGCCGATCGGGATCTTTTTATCCAGTTCGATTCGCAAGCCGGTCTCTACCCCGTAATGCTTCATGAATGCCCGCGCCGCCCGGGTGATCAGATTGTCCTCACCCAAGGGCAGGGTTTGAGCCCTCGTCACAATCCGGATCCCGTACCGGATCGGCCGCAGCCTCAAGCTCAATCGATCCTGAAGATTAACCATCTGCATCAAAGAAACGATTTTATGGTATCGGGTGGATTGACGCTCCAGGACATACAACAGGAGATTAATCTTGGCCGGTGCGTGTACGGTTACGGTCGATCGTGCGCGCATGCGAGAGGGGTCATCCAATGAAATTCGGTGGAAGGTGATCAGAGTCGTTTAAGAAGCCGAGGCATCCGGTTCCTTCTCATCCTCCTCCGGTGCATCCGGAAGAGATCCGGGTTCTCGATGTTTTCGGATGCTGTGTTTTTCAAGGCGATACCGGAAAGACCGCATGTTCAGCTGCAGCAGATTGGCCGCGTCCCGTTTGACCCAATTGGTTCGCTCCAGGGCCTTCAAGAGAAGCGTTTTTTCTAGGTCGCCGATCACTTTGTCCAGATCCAGTCCTTCCGGTGGGAGCGTCGTTAATAACGATTCCTTAAAATTCGCCGGCCTCTGGAGACATTCTATGACATCATTGAGTTCGATGGCCTCTCCGGTCGTCAACGCCACAACGCGCTCGATGACATTTTCCAGCTCTCGCACATTTCCACGCCAAGAATGGGCCTGCAAAGCTTTCATGGCTTCGGGTGTGACCGTCCGGATCTTCTTATTCAATCCTTGATTCATAATCGTGAGGAAATGGCGGACCATGAGCGGGATATCCTCCACCCGCTCCCGCAGCGGCGGAAGATGAATGGGGATGACATCCAGTCGATAATAAAGGTCCTCGCGAAACGTCCCCTCCGCAACTGCCTTTTCGAGGTCTTTGTTTGTGGCCGCAATGATTCGAACATCGACACGGATATTTTGCGTCCCCCCGATTCTGCGGAACTCTTTTTCCTCCAAGACGCGTAAAAGCTTCGCCTGAATTCCCGACGGAGTATCTCCAATCTCGTCCAGGAAAATCGTCCCCTCATGAGCGATCTCAAACAAGCCCGGTTTATTGGTATGCGCTCCTGTAAAAGATCCCTTCATATGTCCGAACAGTTCGCTCTCAAGAAGAGGCTCGGGAAGCGCGCTGCAATTGACGGTGACAAAGGGTTTGTCCTTCCGCAGGCTGTCGGAATGAATCGCCTGCGCAACGAGTTCCTTTCCGGTTCCGCTTTCACCCAGGATCAGCACATTGCTCTGGGTATTCGCGACTTTCTTGATCACTTGAATCACATTCTGCATGGCGCCACTTCGGCCGATAATGTCCTCCAGAGTGGCGGCCCCTTTCACTTTCTTTTTTAAAAGTTGGTTCTCGGCTCGGAGCCGTTTTTTCTCCAATGCATTCTGGATAATCAACCTCACTTCCTCGATTTGAAACGGCTTGGTGAGGTAGTCATAGGCCCCTTCCTTCATCGCCTCAATCGCCGTTTCGGTGGAAGCAAAGGCTGTGATCATGACGACAATGGTGTCGGGCGATGCCTCCTTCACCGTCTTGAGGACTTGCAGGCCGTTCATCTTGGGCATCTTTACATCCGTCAAAACCAGATCAAATATTTCTTGTTGGACCAACCGGCTTGCCGTCTCTCCGTCTTCGGCGGTCGTTACCGCGTAGCCTTCCTTCTTGAGCACAATGCTCAGGAAATCCCGCATGCTTTTCTCATCATCGACGACTAAGATCTTCTCCACGTTCAACGGCTCCTTGATTTTTCATGTCGGGCGGCGGTCATCGCTTCTCCGACCGGCAGTAAAAGGATAAACCGGGTTCCTTCGCCCGGCTGGCTCTCGACATGCACTCGGCCTTGATGGGCCTCGATCACGCGGTGCACGATCGAAAGGCCAAGACCAGACCCTCGATCCTTGGTTGTAAAAAAGGGGTAGAAGATCTTGTCCATATGTTCTTTCTGGATCCCATGACCGTTGTCTGAGAATGTCACTTCGACCCATGCTGTTTCAGGGGACTTTCGATCGGGGCGCATGGTCAAATGACGGGTTGTCACGAGCAGCCGCCCCCCCCGGGGCATGGCCTGACACGAATTGATCAACAGATTCCAAAAAACTTGACGGATCTGGTCCGCATCCACAACGGCCTCGAGATCCCCCGGAGCCAGATTCCACTGAATATCAATGTTGTCCTGATACTCCTTGTCTTTTCGAAGGAGGCTTAATGTGTCCTTAACGAGTTGGTTCATGTCCCATCGTTTTTTATTCAATGGCGAGGGCCGGGCGTACAACAAAAAGGCCGTGATGATGCTATTCAGCCGTTCCGTCTCTTGCAGGGCGATCTCCATCAGCCGGTGCGATTCCTCATCATCGAGACGCGGGTCCCGACTCAGCACCTGCATGGACCCGCTTAACGATGCAAGGGGATTTCGGATTTCATGGGCCATCCCAGCGGCCATCTCACCGATCGTCGCCAGTCTCTTTTTGTGCTCGATCTCCATTTCCATCTTTCGAATACGGGTCAAGTCCTGAAAGATCCAGACACCGCCGATCTGCTGTCCTTCTTCGTTCTTGAGTGGGGATACCGTCATTCCCAACACCAGGCCCCCCCCGTCTTTACGGCGACACTCCCGGTCAAATCGAAACGGTTCCATTAACGGTTTTTCGGCGCTGATCAAGTCTTTCAGATCGGGCGAACCGAAAATCTCCCACCAAGGCCTTTCTTTCACCTCTCCATAGCGGTACCCTATAATTTCTTCGGCCGCTCGATTAAAGGAGGTGATCCCTCCGGACAGGCCGGTCGTCATCAGGCCGGTACTCATGCTTTGCACTACATGTTCGTGAAAAGCCTTTAATTCGGCCAGCCCGGCCGCTTTTTCCTTCAGCCGTTCCCGAGTAAGGCTCAATTTTTCGGCCAGTCCTCCGCTTAAATAAGCCACGGTTAGAAACCCGACGACATTTAAAAAAAGAAAATAAAGCGTTTCCCGACTGGAATAGGTGCTGGCTCCCGTTTCGGGTAAAAATCCAAAAAATTGAAGATCCACGAGCAGACCGAACAGGACGCTGGCCATGGAGGCGGTCAGACCTCCGCCTTTCCGGCCCAGGATCACGCTCGCAGCAATCGAAGTGATCATATAAAAGGGTGAAAACGGGCTTTCAATCCCACCCGTCAAATAGACCAGAAGGGTTTCATAGATCAGATCAAATAAGATTTGAACATAGGCAAACAGCGTGAGGCTTTTCAGCCGATTAAGCAGGAGGCTGTAAACAATCGTGAGACAATAAGTTGAAACGATCAGGTAGGAAAATGAGGTGGTCGTCTTCCCGATATGTCCGTAACCCACCTGAAGAACGATTGAGGTACCCAACAATACCGTAACGATCACCACACGCAGGACCATGAGCCATTTGAGCTTGGCACGTATTTCTTCCTGCTGGATCCATTGAAGCTCCATCACACCCATCACAATCCGGTTTTTGAAATCAGAACGGGAGGAAAAGCGGCTATAACTCGTTCCGGATGCGAGACCGGAACCTTCGGGAATGAGGTGTACGTCGCCGTTGCGTCAAACAGAAATAATACACCAGAAAAATTGGATGAATTTCTTAACCCTATATCGTCCCGGCCATCTTGAAGATCGGCAGATACATGGCCACCACAATGAACCCGATGATGGCGCCTAAGAAAACCATCAGCATCGGCTCCAAGAGAGACGTCAAAGCCGCGACCGCCGCGTCCACTTCCTCCTCATAAAAATCGGCAATTTTTCCCAGCATCGCATCCAAAGCCCCCGTGGTTTCACCCACCGCAATCATCTGAACCACCATCGGGGGAAATACATTCGTCTTACCGAGAGGATCGGAAACCGTTTTTCCTTCGCTGATGCTCTGTCGGGCCGTAACGATCGCTTGTTCAATGACCTTGTTGCCCGCCGTTTTGGCCGTGATATTCAGTCCCTCCAGGATCGGGACCCCGCTGCTGATCAAGGTCCCCAGGGTTCGAGTAAATTTGGCGACGGCCGCTTTCCGGATAAGATCACCGATCACCGGCATCTTTAAGAATGTACGATCCATGAGTTTGCGACCCGTCTGTGTTCTGTAGAACCGTTTAAATCCAATCCAACCCAGCACAGCTCCAACGGCCATATAGGGTGCGTAGTGCTTGGTGAAATTGCTGGCGTTGATGACGATCTGGGTCGGTGCGGGAAGCGCTCCGCCGAAATCGGAAAACATTTTGGCAAAGACCGGAATGACCCAGATCATCAAGATGGCCACAATGATGACGGCCACGCCCATAATCGTGACCGGGTAGACCATGGCCGATTTTATTTGTTTTTTCAACTTCGCGGCCTTCTCTATATGTTTGGCCAGACGGTTAAGGATCGTGTCGAGAATACCCCCGGCTTCGCCGGCCGCCACCATATTCACATACAAATCGTCAAACGCCTTTGGATGTTTCCTCAAAGCATCGGCGTAGGTGGAACCCGATTCAACCTCTTGCCGAACTTCACCCACCACCTTGGCAAGAAATTTGTTTTCGGTCTGGGTCGATAGAATTTCAAGGCATTGGACAAGCGGCAAACCGGCATCGATCATCGTGGCAAACTGCCTCGTGAATATCACGATATCCTTGTCCGTTACAGACCCGCCGCCGAGACCGAATTTGAGACTAAATGCGCCAGCCTTTTGCTGGATCGAGGTCACCAGGATATTCTGCTTACGAAGAAGCCCGATTACCTCCTCGCGGGTTTTGGCCACGATTTCGCCCTTCTGCTGGGCTCCTTGTCTCGTCTTCCCTGTCCAGGCAAACGTTGCCATAAATTCACCGTATCCTTCGGTTACCGAACCGCCCGCTGTTCCCTAGCAAGTTGTGGAGCCGTCCCGCTACGGCCTATCATATTGATCAGCTCTTCGACGTTGCTGCTCCGGGTAATGGCATCGTCATAGGTGATCAAGCGTCTCTGGTAGAGTTCGGACAACGACTGATTCATCGTCTGCATACCATGTTTCGATTGCCCGGTTTGCATGGTGGAGTAGATCTGATGGACTTTGTCCTCACGGATCAAGTTGCGGATCGCGGGAGTGGGGACCATGATCTCCAGCGCGAGGACCCGTCCCTGCCCGCTCGCCTTGGCCATGAGCTGCTGAGACATAACCCCCTCCAGAACGAACGACAACTGAGCCCGCACCTGGGGTTGCTGAAACGGCGGAAACACATCGATGATCCGGTTGATTGTCTGGGCACAAGAGTTGGTATGAAGCGTGGCCAAGGTGAGGTGACCGGTCTCTGCAATCGTCAAAGCGGCCTCGATCGTTTCAAGATCACGCATTTCCCCGACCAGAACCACATCGGGATCCTGCCGGAGAATATATTTGAGGGCGGATTTGAAGGATTTGGTGTCCGAATTGACCTCCCGTTGGTTGACCAGGCATTTCTTGTGCGGATGAAGGAACTCGATCGGATCCTCGATCGTCACAATATGCTCATGTCGCTCGCTGTTTATGGTGTCGATCATTGTGGCCAGGGTGGTCGATTTCCCGCTTCCCGTCGGACCGGTCACCAGAATCAGGCCGCGGGGACGCTTGACCAGTTCCCGCACAACGGGAGGCAGTCCCAGTTCATCAAAGGTCATGATCTTGAACGGAATGGTCCGAATCGCGGAAGCCACAGCCCCGCGCTGCATAAAGACGTTCGCGCGAAATCGGCTCAACCCTTTCAATCCAAATGAGAAATCAAGTTCGGTTTCTTCTTCAAATTTGTGCTTTTGGGCGTCGGTTAGAACGCTGTATACCAGTTGTTTGGTCTCGGCGGGCGTCAGAGGCGGGATGTTTAACGGAACCAGATCGCCATCCACCCGAATCTGCGGCGGACTTCCGGTGGTGATGTGGAGGTCGGAAGCACCTTTTTCGATCATGGTCTGGAGCAACTGATAGAGATTGGCCATTCGTCTCCTTCTATTTATATTATTATAACAAGCAGCCTTGCGGATTTAATAACGATCCAATCTTATCGCTGAAGCCCACATTGTCCCTCTTTCTGTACTTTCTAAATCAATCCGAAAAAGTCGATTCCACAACCTCTTCCAACGTGGTCAATCCTTCACGGACCTTGGCCAAGCCGCTCATGCGCAACGTTTTCATCCCCGCGCCAATCGCCCGCTTTTTGATCTCATCCGCTGATGCACCCTGGAGAACCAATTCACGAACCTCTTCCCCGATGGGCATCACCTCATACAAGGCGACCCGGCCCTTATAGCCCGTATCGGCGCAGGTTTGGCATCCCTTGCCTTTATAACAGACCGCGTTCTTAGCTTCCTCCTCCGACATACCCCCTTTGACCAGTGTTTGGACCGGAATCGTTTCAACTGCCTTACAGTCTTTACAGACCCTTCGGACCAACCGCTGGGCCAGGATCAAGACCACCGACGAAGCCACCAAGAACGGCTCGATGCCCATATTAAGAAGTCGGTTGATCGTGCTGGGTGCATCGTTGGTGTGCAACGTAGACAATACCAGATGGCCAGTCAGGGCCGCCTTGACCCCGATCTCAGCCGTCTCATAATCCCGGATTTCCCCCACCATGATAATGTCGGGATCTTGTCGCAGGAAAGAACGGAGTGCGGCCGCGAAATTAAGACCGATTTCGTCCTTCATTTGGACCTGATTGATCCCCATCAAATTGTACTCGACCGGATCCTCGGCCGTCATGATGTTCACATCGATAGTATTAATATAGTTCAAGGCGGAATACAGCGTGGTGGTCTTACCGCTTCCCGTTGGACCCGTAACCAACACCATTCCATACGGACTGCCGATCGCCTTCATAAAATTTTCAAGGGCATTGGGTTCAAAACCCAGTTTGGTCAGATCCAACGTCAGATTGCTTTTATCCAAGAGCCGCATCACAATCTTTTCGCCGAACAGACACGGAAGAGAAGAAACGCGGAGGTCGACTTCTTTATCCTCGAATTTCATTTTGATGCGCCCATCTTGAGGTAGTCGCCGTTCGGCGATGTCCAAACTGGCCATGATTTTCAAACGGGAGGTCAGCGCCGCTTGTAATTTCTTCGGAGGAGCCATCACTTCGTAAAGGGATCCGTCCAATCGGTACCGCACCCGGAAACTTTTTTCGTACGGCTCGATGTGTATATCGCTCACTTTTTTCTTGATCGCCTCAACCAAGATCAGATTCGCCAGCTTCACCACCGGCGCATCCTCTACCTCCGCCTTCAATTGGTTAATATCCACTTCCTCTTCATGAATGACGGAGAGATTCGCATCAGTTTCAAGGACTTCCATGTCTTTCAACACCGTCTGGAGTTGTTTTGTGGAGACATCATACGACTTAGCAATGGCCGCCATCACGGCCGTATCCGAGGCAATCAGGGGCTCAATCTCGTATCCGGTCATGAATTTGATATCATCCACCGCAAAGACATTGGTAGGGTCGGCCATCGCCAAGCTGAGCGTGGCGCCGGATCGTTTGACCGGAATGACGTGGTGTTTATGAACGACTTCAACCGGCACCAGTTTTGTGACAGCGGGATCGATCTGGACCTTGGAAAGATCGATGGCGGGAACACCGTAATGTTGGCTAAGAAACTTCAGAAGCTTATCCTCTTCAATAAAATTCATCTTGACGAGGATGCTTCCCAAGTGGCCGCCCTCCTTTTTTTGAACGAGGAGAGCTTTCTGGAGCTGTTCCTCCGAAATGGCCCGAGCCGCCGTGAGCACTTTACCTAATCGTTCAGGAACCAAGGTTGCTTCCTCTAATTCGGATGAACGAAACCTCTGCTTTTTCAGTTTACTGGTTCGTTTTCAAATTGTCAATGTCGCGTACGTGCTTCTATGGCATGAGGGCCTGACGGATGGCCTCTCGCATAATATCCAAAGGAGGTCGCCGACCTGTCCAAATTTCAAAGGAAAGTGCCCCCTGATGGACCAACATCCCAAGCCCTGAAACCGCCGTGGCTCCTGCCTTTTTGGCCTGTTTGAGCAGAGCCGTCACCGGTGGTTTATAAATCAGATCGCACACCACATGATGCGGTCTCAAAATAGTGGAGGAAAGAAGGGGCGGGTCGAACGGATTCATCCCAACCGATGTGGCATTAATAATGATATCAGACTCTTGGGCGCATTTTTTAAGGGCCCCTTCATCCCAAGGGAGGACGGAAATGGCGCACCGATTCGACAATCGCCGTATATTCCGGGCTAACCCCTGGGCCCTTTGCGATGAACGGTTTGCGATCAACAACGTCCTTACGCCCTCAAGGATCAATTGAAACGCGACCGCTCGGGCCGCCCCTCCTCCCCCTAAAAGCAGGACCCGTTGCCCGGTTACCGAACAACCCGTCTCCTCCCTCAAGGCCCCGGTGAATCCTCGGCCATCGGTATTGTGACCGATCAGCCGGTCCCGTTGGATTTCAACCGTGTTCACCGCTCCAATGAGCTTGGCCTCCGAAGTTAAACGGTCCATAAAAGCCATGATCCGTTGCTTGTGCGGAATCGTCACGTTGAAACCGCGGAACCCCAGCGATTGCAATGCATTTACTGCGGATCGCATCCGGCGGGGTTCTACCGCCAAGGCAATGTAGCAGTAGTTCATATCCAGCGCTTCAAAAGCCGCGTTGTGCATTAACGGGGAAAGGGAATGCCGGATGGGGTAACCAATAATGCCGAGCCACCGGGTTCGACCGTCCATTAAACTGGCCTTTTCTCCGATGGTTTTGTTCCGGGGTTGGTAGAGCACCCGCTAGGCCTGCTCTGAATTCAGATGACGAATTCCCCGATAGATGTAATGCAGCCCGGAAAGAATGGTTAGCCCAACCGTCCCCACCAGGACTGGGAAAAGAGTGACCGTGTTGCCCTGGACCACCGCCGTCACTAAAACCAATGTCACGTAAATCAATTGTAGCGCCGTCGTACTTTTCCCAAGGGAGGTGGGTAGGATTTCCATCTGGGTTTGCGTCAAGTGGAGTATCAAGGCGCCCAAAATCAAAATCAAATCACGGCTGACCACGATCACAGCACTCCAAACCGGGATGATTTGCAGAATGGCGAGGGCCAGAAAAGACGCCGTCAGGAGCAACTTATCCGCCATGGGATCGAGATAGGTCCCCAGTCGCGTTCTTTGATTCGCAATCCGCGCAATCAAACCATCCAGGCTGTCTGTCAAGGCGGCAGTGAGAAAAATAGCCAAGGCCCACCCATGGTAATGGTAAATCAATAAATTAATGAAAACCGGGATGAGCAGGATGCGAAGAATGGTGAGTATATTAGGAAGGTTCATCCTCAAAGGCCGTGGGTGTTAAAACGCATGATGGATTATAAGAAACGGCTAATGGTTTGTCAAACAAACGCGACAGACCTCTCCGGCATTGAGAACGGGGATTGAGAAACGATACGTCTATCAAAGCGCAAAAAGGTATTGATTGCTCGGATTGAACTCGCTATAATCGGCGCCATCATGGAGATTAACTGATGCAGCGCATCACCGAACGATACCAAATTGAAGGCCAAGACGAGCGACAGCGTGTCTTCAATCGCCTGGTGGATATTCAGCGAATCGAGAAAGGATACAAGGCCATCTTTCATTATGAAGGGCTGACGTTTGAAACGGAAGCCTTCCGAACCGTCGATGATGCACTTCGCGTTTTCGTTTCCCAGTTACAACGGTATGGATTCTCGAACCTTCGTACCCGCCTGAATTTCCGGGGACCGCGGTATCTGGCCGAGCGGGAGCCCTGGGTAAACTATCATGACGGTGCAGTGGTCAAAGCCGGTCGCACGTGACCATAGGCAGACGTTCGCTTTTCCGTCGACTCCAAGTTGCGCTCCCGGAAACGATCTCTGACCCTCTCAAGGAACCCGACCAAGAAAATAACGCCCCTGGATACCCATTTACGGCGCTATGGTTACCATCCACCTTCCGCGCTTCATTATTGGCAACGAAATCAAACTCCAAAAATGCAAATACAACCGCGTTCGGAGTTATCACCTAATCCGTCATCCATTCCGCAATACGCCTCTTCACGTGATACGACCCTACACTTCTCAGCATCTTCGCCCAGTACGCCACACGGGTGATCGATCCGGCCGGAGCGGCCCGTTTAAGAATAACCGTTTTTTGATCGAGCTCACTCATCTTCGGAAATCTCCGCATTGCACACCCTGATCCGACTTGTTATAATGCCATTATGACCGCCTCGGTCTCACCCCTCGTCTCAGATCTGGTTCGTCTTCTCGGTAAATCAAAGGTCCTGTCCGACTATCCCGCCCGAACCGCCTATGCGATTGACGCCAGCATTTATCGGATCGACCCTCAAGCCATTGTGTTGATCGAACAGGAAGCCGATCTGCTCAAGGTAATGGAATATGCTCGACGACACCGGATTCCCCTCACCGCTCGGAGCGGAGGGTCAAATCTGACCGGCAACGCGATTGGCGAAGGAATCATTCTTGAATTTTCGAAAATGAACCGCATCCTGGAATTGAACCGCGAAGAAAAATGGGTCCGGGTCCAGCCGGGAAAAATCTACGGCGAACTGAACCGGGATCTGGAACCCTACGGTCTTTTTTTCGCTCCCGATCCGTCCAGCGGGGAGGTGTGCAAGATCGGGGGAATGTTGGGCAACAACTCGGCCGGCCCTCACACCCTCAAGTATGGAGCCATGAAGGACAACATCCATGAACTCCGAGCGATTCTGTCGGATGGCCGAGCCCTCGCGGTTTGTCCCTGTCCATTGGATCGTCCGGACTTTGAGCGGCTGATGGGTCAAGACGAGCGTCTTCGCAAGCTCTACGCTCTATTACAATCCAACCGATCCCCCATTCGGCAACGCCGGATCGGTGTGAGCAAGAACAGCAGCGGTTATAATCTCTTCGACATGGTCGATCGTCTGGAACAAGGCATCTTTGATCTCACAAAGCTCTTTATCGGAAGTGAAGGAACGCTGGGGTTTATTACAGAAGCGCGACTAAGGCTGAGGGGTCGCCCGCCCCGGACTGCAACCGCGTTGGTTTATTTCAACGGCCTGGAAGAAGTCGGCCATGCGGTCAATTCCTTTCTTTCTTTTAGTCCCAGCGCGATGGAACTCATGGACGCCAGTTCGCTCAACTTGATTGGCAGGGGTCGTTTCGGCATTCCTCCAGAGGCCGCCGCCATGCTCCTGGTCGAATTTGATGAAGAGCCGATCGAGGACAAAATTCACAGGGTCCGTGAAACCACCAGGAGCTATCGGCTCAGTCGGCCTGTGGAGTTCGCCCGAACTGACCAACCCCGCGGACAGGAGGAACAAGAGGCACTCTGGCGTGTTCGCAAGTCGATCTACCCGACTCTTTATCGGTATGACGCAAAGAAAAAACCGATCAATTTTGTGGATGACGTCGTGGTCCCGGTCGCCCGACTTCCGGAACTCATCGCTTATCTGGATCGGTATTTCAAAGAATTGGGTATCCCCGTGGCCATCTACGGCCATATCGGCGATGGAAACGCCCATATCAATCCGCTGATGGACATGAAAAACTCGGATGATGTTCGACGAATGGCGACCATCTCGAACGAGATCCATTCCACCGTCATCCACCAATTCGGCGGATCCCTTTGCGGCGAGCATGGAGACGGTCGGGTGCGGGGCGAGTTCCTACGCGAACTTTACGGGGAAGAGGTCTACGCCCTTTTCACACAAGTCAAGCGAATTTTCGATCCCGACCAGATCCTTAATCCAGGCGTCAAACTGACCCAGGTACCGTTTACAACCCATCTGGACACCGAACGGCTGACGAAACCCTGTGCCACGTGCGGTAAATGCAACACCGTCTGTCCGGTCTACGACATCACGCAAGAGGAATCGAGCGGAGCCCGCGGCTGGTTTCATATTCTCACCGCATCCGACTATTCATATGAAAAAGCCTCGCGCGTCGTCGAAGCCTGCGTCAACTGCAAATCTTGCTATGCCGTCTGTCCCGCCGGCATCGATGTTTCAAAATACGTCCTTGAAAAACGCGCGGAGCGCCCGAATCGGTTGACCAGTTTCATCTTTGGGTTTCAGGCACAACCATGGCTGTTCGAAACGTTTCTGAAATTTGCTGGATGGACACAACCGCTCTGGGATACTTCGCTTGGGCGAGCGGTTTTGGAAAATTTCACCCGGCCGATCTTATTGGGACTTTCCCCAACCGCACAGCTATCTCGACATATCATCCTGCCACGGTTGGCCACACGGACGCTGCGTCAACGTTTCGCATCGTTGACTGAGGAATCGGGATGTACTGGAACATTAGCCTATTTCCACGGTTGCGCGGCCAACTATTTTCGGGACGGCGTGGGGGAGGCCGTGATCCATCTCCTTCAGCGACAGGGACCCCGCCTGGTGCTGCCCCGGCAGCGGTGTTCCGGAACGCCGATCGAAACCTATGGTCACCGGGAGCGGGTCCGTGAATAC
>Ga0187773_10000640_pt1 | contig 13846 bp, 9 predicted proteins | sample 0216_BV02_MP05_1_FD_133133 | JGI IMG/M metagenome (GOLD analysis project Ga0187773, IMG submission 133133) | Tropical peat soil microbial communities from peatlands in Department of Meta, Colombia - 0216_BV02_MP05_10_MG | ecosystem: Environmental > Terrestrial > Soil > Wetlands > Peat | place...
CCGGCGAATTTTCATCCTCGGCGCAGGGGTCCAAAAGATCGTGAGGAGAAAAGTGAATTTCCTGAAGAGTGGGGAGGGCCTGCCGGCGGATGGGGCAGTTGGGATCGGTCCGGCTCATCAATGTGGCGAAGTAAGGGGTGATGGCGGTGGCCATCCGGCCTTTGGAGGCGTCGATGGCGGCCACTTCTTCATCATTCAGATTCAAGAGGAGTTTGAGCTGTTCAGCCTTGGTGATCCGGTTCTTTAACTGCCAGCGCCAGTCTTCCCACTCTTCATCGGTGGCATCCTTCCATGGATTCGGCTGATATTCTTCCTCCACGGGGATTTTGGCCTCCACCAGCCGGATAGATCGGATGGGCTCCCGAGGGAGCACGGTACTGCCAGAAACGCTCATGGTCACCTCTCAGGTTTTGGACTCCGTGGGTCCGGGTTTTTGAGCTTGCGAGTCGAGCCTGAGCTTCGGACTCTGCAGTTCCTCCAAAGCTTTTTCGTAAGCAATCTTATGTTTGAAGCCGCTTTGAAGGTACTTCCAGATCAATTCGAGTTTTCTGAATTCTTCTTCGCTGTATTCTCTGGACTCCAGTTCCCCCATAGGGATCCGTTTCGGCTTGATATACCCCTTCTGCTCCAAGTAATACAATTTGTGCCTTGGAATATTTAGCTTTTTTAAAATGTCCGAGGTCCTCATGGCGAAACTCCAAGAGGAGCGTATAGTTTCAATCATCAATGAAAATAAATCCAAATCTATATATAGATTTAAATCTATTTTTATACAGTGTAAAAGAATGGAAAAAAGCTGTCAAGAAAAAAATGATATCTTGTAAAAAAAATTTTTCCCCTTGGCCGACGCATTAAGAAAGGAATTTCTGTATCCGCGGGACCATCCCTCATCAGGCGGTAATATTTTAATAATTGGGCTTAGGATTCTGGAATTCAGACGGATTGAGGATGGCTGGATTGAGCGCGAAGATCGGAACTCATTCCCTAATCTTGGGCTCCGGGGTAGATTCCGTAACGTTGCAGGGCATTCCACATGGCGATGATGTTTTCCGGCGGGGTCTCGGGCTGGATAGCCTGGGTAGCGGCGAAGACGAATCCTCCTCCCGGGGCAAGGTCCTCGATGCGCCGCTTTACCTCGTCTTCCACTTGCTGCGGGGTTGAAAAAGGAAGGGTGTGCTGAATATCCACTCCGCCGCCCCAGAAGGTGAGGGCGTCGCCGAAGTCCTTTTTTAATTTTCGCGTATCCCCCATATCTCTTGCCCCTAGTTGGATTGGATTTAAGATTTCCACTCCCATCTCAATGATATCGGGGATGAGCGGGTAAATGGCACCGTCCGAGTGGAGGAGAATTTTCTTCCCGTACCGCTTTTTGATGAAAGAGAAGAGCTCCACGTAGCGGGGTTTGATTAGCTTACGGAACATTTCGAACGAAATCCACAGGCTGTGCTGATGCCCGAAATCATCCATCTCGCATATGATATCGATCCATTTCCCCATTCGGTCCAAGACATTTTGGTAAAAGCTAAGCTTCAGGTGGAGGAGCTTGTCCAAGAGCCATTCCGTTCGTAGGGGATCGAGAACGAGATCGGTAAAGAAACGTTCGTGCCCCTCGAGCTGGGCTCCGAATTGGAGCAGGCCCGAGGAAAAAGAGCTCCCAAGGACAAAAGCCGGATCGACCTGCCTGCGGACAGCCAATACTTCCTTCTCCACCCCCGCAAGACGGTTGGGGTCCAGCGGGTCCGGCCAGGGAAAGCGGGGGAGATCGGAGGTTTCCACTTCTGACAAAGGTTGATGGAATATGAAGAAATGCATCCCCCGGTCCTTGGCTAGCTTCCGTCCGATCCCCCATTCATCATAGAAAAAGGAATATCCTCCCTCTTCCTGCATCTTCAATGACCAAGCCCCGTGAGGGCGGACCCGGAAAGAGCGGGTGTCCACTCGGAACCTCTGCAGAAAATCTTCGCTTAATTTCGCCCGCTGGCTGGCCATATCCCCGATCTCCGCCCTTTCTCCTGAATGGATGTACTTCAGCAGGTTACGGTAAGCCTGGATGGACATTCCGCTGGGGCCCAAGGACCCCAAATCATAGGGGACCCGGTCGGGTTCCCGATGGGAAAGGGCGGTCAGGATTCGTTCCCGGGAAGTCATAAATGTTCAGTCTGGGGTGGATTTTGGGGGGTCGTTGCCAGCAGCCGACTAGGGGCGATTCACCAATCGCCCCTGCGGCTTCTCGATGGGTGGGAAAAGGCTAAAGCCGGTCCTTAAACACCGCCCCCGTTCCCGCCGAAGTCACCAACTGGGCATACCGGGCGGCATAGCCGGAGGTGATCTTGGGCTTGCGCGGTTTCCAGGATTTCTTTCTCCTTTTCAGCTCTTCTTCATTGACCAGCAGGGTCAGTTTCTTTTTAGGAATGTCGATCCGGATTCGGTCGCCGTTCCTGACCAGGGCGATCGGCCCTCCCTCCGCAGCTTCCGGAGAGACGTGGCCGATAGCCGCTCCCCGGGAACCCCCGCTGAAGCGGCCATCGGTAATCAGGGCGACGTCTTTATCCAGTCCCATTCCCGTAATAGCGGAAGTGGGAGACAGCATCTCCTGCATCCCCGGCCCACCTTTCGGTCCTTCGTACCGCACGATCACGATATGGCCCGGCTTGACCTTTCCCCGCAGAATGGCGCCCATGGCTTCCGGTTCCGATTCAAAAACGATCGCCCTTCCCTCGTTGACCAACATCTCCGCGGCCACCGCGGACTGCTTGACCACCGCCCCGCCGGGAGCCAGGTTTCCCCGCAGGATGGCCAGCCCTCCTTCTTTATGGTAGGGATTGGTGAGGGGGCGAATCACCTTGTAGTCCTTGACTTTGACCCCTTTGAGGTTCTCTCCCAGGGTCTTGCCGGTGGCGGTCATGACCTTCCGATCGATGACTCCCAACTTGGACAATTCCGCCATGACGGCTTGAACCCCCCCCGCGGCATCCAGATCGTGCAGATGATGGGGGCCGGCGGGGCTTAAGAAGCAGAGGTGAGGAGTCCGGTCGCTGACTTTGTTGAAGAGGTCGAGATTCAGATCGATCTTGGCTTCATGGGCGATCGCTGGAAGGTGCAAGACGGTGTTGGTGGAACATCCCAGAGCCATATCCGCGGCCATGGCATTTTTGAACGCCGCCGCGGTGGCGATGTCCCGGGGCTTGATGTTCCGCGTCCAAAGTTCCATGACCTTCATCCCCGCGATTTTGGCCAGGCGGATCCGGGCCGCGTTAACCGCCGGGACGGTTCCGTTTCCCGGCAGGGCTAGGCCCACCGCTTCCGACATGCAGTTCATGGAATTGGCGGTGAACATCCCCGCGCAGGAGCCGCACCCGGGACAGGCGCAATCTTCCAGCTCCTTCAGCCGGGCCCGGTTCCATTCCCCGCGGGCGACCCGTCCGACCCCTTCGAAAACGCTGATCAGGTCCACCTCCTTATCAGCGACCTTTCCGGTCATCATAGGGCCTCCGCTGATGACGATGGAGGGAATATTGACCCGCAATGCGGCCATAAGCATCCCGGGAACAATCTTGTCGCAGTTGGGAACCATGACCATGGCGTCGAAGGGATGGGCCATGGCCATGATCTCCACGGAGTCAGCGATGAGCTCCCGGCTTGCGAGGGAGTATTTCATCCCCTCGTGATTCATGGCGATTCCGTCACACACCCCGATGGTGGAAAACTCCAGAGGGGTGCCACCGGCCATTCGAATTCCGGCCTTCACCGCCTCTACGATCCGGTCGAGGTGAATGTGCCCAGGGATCAACTCATTGGCCGAGTTGGCGATCCCCACCATGGGCCGCCGGATCTCCTCTTCCGTAAGCCCCATAGCCTTAAAGAGCGACCGGTGAGGCGCCTTCTCCAATCCTTTCTTCATCAAATCACTGCGCATGCCTCAAACCTCCACTTTATTGAATTCTGTCATTTATTCGCAGTATTTTGAACCCTTTGCATTTGCCCAGTGCTCAGATCTTCCTTTGGATCATACCTTCGCTCAGATTACCTTATCAAGTGAAAAATAGGAAAAGGAAAACAGGTTCGCACAGAAAACAGGTTCGTACTTGACAGCGAGATTCCTTGCCCCTAGAATCATTTTTAATAAATGAGGGATATGATGGGGCCTTCGATTCTAGCCCGATGGGTTAGGGCCTAAGAGGAAATAATCTGGAAGTTTCTTTAGCGGAACCTGGGCTCATAGAAATACTTGAGAAATTTTGGTAATCTGAATTGAAAAAGTAACGGCATGAAGAGGGAATACGTCAAAATCCCGAAAAGGATTTCTTCCGGAAGAGATTTATGGTTTCTGGCAAAACCCAATTGGCAACCTTAACCCATCGCGGAAAATATCGAGGCGCCCGACCGCACCCTGAATTCACCCTCCGTGAAAAGCAAATCCCATTGTTTGCCTCTTCGGCCAACGGAAATGGACAGGCCGCTTTCCGTGATCCGGCTTTCACGGAGAATAAAAACCTACCGGTGCATCGGTGGGTCCCCTGGATTGCAGGTTATTCGGCCTCCTTTGTGGATGATGCGATTTCCTCCTATCTCCCGCGTGGAAGAACGGGAATGGTATTAGACCCGTTTTGCGGGGTCGGAACGACATTGGTGCAGTCGGTTATTCGAGGCCATGACGCAATCGGGTTTGAGATCAATCCTTATGCCGCACTCGCGACGCTTGCCAAGCTCAGAGCGCTTACGATCGATGAATCAGATTTTACCAAAGCGATCACTTCTTTACGAAAAAATTCAATCGGGTGGAAAACAAATTCCCCCCCGGAGGATATCAAGACCCCTCCGTTCAAGTCGCGCCTTCCTTTTTTCAGCCCGAAGGTGGAGAGGCAGATACTTCATGCTCTTGCTTTTATAAAGGCCATTGAATCTCAACCTATCGGTGATTTATTTCGCGTTGCCTTCGGGGCGGTTATGGTGAGTGTTTCCAACTATTCTTATGAGCCGAGTCTTGGCTCCCGTCCGGCAGCCGGCAAACCCTTGGTAGATGATGCCGAGGTAGGCCAGATTTTGTTGAGTAAGCTTAGTCAAATGAGGACGGATATCATCTGGGTACACCAAGAAATTAAGGGAAAAAGCTTGGGAACCGGAAGAGTCATCAACGCTGATTATTTTAAGGTGAACGGTCAGCTGGGAAATGGAAGCATAGATCTCATGATAACCTCCCCCCCTTATATGAACAACTACCATTATGTTCGGAATACACGCCCACAATTGTATTGGCTCAATTTTATTTCCTCCCCAACCGAACAGAAGCACTTGGAAACAAATAATTTCGGGCAATACTGGCAGACCGTAAGGGATGCGAGCCCGGTTTCTCTTACTTTTGAGCATAAGGAGCTGGAAAAAATCCTGAAAAAGCTTCGTGAAACGAGAATAGATAAAGGTGCTTACGGAGGGCCAGGTTGGGCTAATTATGTGGCTTCGTATTTTAATGATTCCTACCGCTTTATGTCGAGCCTTAAATATCTACTGGCCCGGGGGGGCGTAGGGGTGATTGTCATTGGAAATTCCATCATTCAGGGCATAGACATCAAGACCGAGAAAATCCTGTCAGAAATAGGAGAAATCGTAGGGTTGATTCCCGAAGGGGTGCATTGTATCCGTGAGAAACGCGTTGGAGCAAGCATTACTCAGTCATCCGTCCGCTACGGGGAGCTGAACAGAGCGGTTTTGTCAGAATCCGCAGTTATTATTCGTAAGCGATAAGATTATGGGGAACGAACCCTATAACCCTTTGGATAAACTCCGTTTGGGGGAGAGTGTAACCAAGGCTTTGCTGGCTCGCCCGGTCGTACCTTTGCCCATCCCCGAGCCATTTGCCGGAGCGGGTATCTATGCTATCTATTACGCTGGGAAGTTTTCTCCCTACCATAAGATCGCGGAAAAGAACATAAATAACCAATGGGCTGCGCCAATTTATGTTGGTAAAGCAGTCCCGCCGGGCGCAAGAAAAGGAGGATACGGATTGGACCAATCGCCGGGCGATGTTTTGTATCGGCGATTGCGTGAGCACGCCGAATCCATTCAGCAGGCTGAAAATCTTCTGATTTCCGATTTTAGATGTCGTCATTTGATCGTTGATGATATTTGGATCCCCTTGGGCGAGTCGTTGTTGATTTCGATGTTTTTCCCGCTTTGGAACCAGGTCCTTGATGGATTCGGCAACCATGACCCTGGTGCGGGTCGCTATAACCAGCAACGATCTCCATGGGATGTAATCCACCCGGGGCGGCCTTGGGCGGCAAAGCTCAGACCGAATTCCCGATCGGAAGAAGAGATCTTAAGAAGCATCTCTGAGTTTCGACCATAGATTTCTTCATTTATATGGTCATGGGTTTGATTTTTGGCAGGAAAGAATCGCGACCTTGCTTTGTCCTCGCTGAACGAAGGAATCTGCTGATTCATTTTTTTCTCCAATCTTAAGACCTTTTCCCGATTTTTAATAAAACCAAAGCGGATTAGAAGATCAGGTATGATGATCATCTTGCATGCCGGTATATTTGAAGGGAAGTTTTTATTGTGGGGAGAATCGTCCTCCATGGAAGCTCCTCTGGAAAAAAGGAGAGGCCGACGAAAGAATTCAAAGTCTTTCTTAGGACCGGGGAAACCATATCCATATGACGCCGGGGGACCGAAATTATCCGCCGGGCTGAAAGAAGTGGGATTTCATTTTTCGGCCAGCAAGAAATCATTCGGAACCTTCACCGCCTGGTTGCCCGCCTCGGACGCCCGGCCGGTCCCCTCCAGCTCTTTGGTTGCCGACCCGCCGGGTCCGCAGGATGAAACGAGCCTCCAGCCCTGGACGATAACCGCCCTCCGCCTCTCCCCAGCGCAAACCGTGGAGCTCCTCTGTGCCTCCATGGGAAAGCAGATTCTTTCCCCCGGAATCGTCGTTGGGAAAGATGTCTTCTTCTGGGCGCAAGCCCTGCGCTTCGCCGCATCCCTGGTAGCCCGACAGCAGTTCCTGCCCGGGGTTGCTGAGGAGGATGGAGGGGTCTCGGCGAAATGGAAACCGGTCATCCACGGCCCGGACGGCGAACGCTTTGCCGTCTTGGCTGGGGCCATGCCGGCCGTTTCCCGGGCGGTCATGGGGACGGGAAAATCACTGCAAACGACTTCGGATGCCCCTGCCGCCCCGTCTCCTGTTTCCCTGCTCTCCTTTTTTATCGAGAAGGTTGTCGATCACCTGGTCCGGTCCGCGGGTCTGTGGCTGAACACGGGCGGGCTCAGGGGGGATTCGAAGGACTTTGAAAGCTCCCACGACCAGTGGCTGCACTCCCTACGAGCGGGCGACGGAACCATGGCCGGCAGCCCTACGGAATGGGCGGAGCTCACCGGGCAGATACAAGAGTGGCAGCGCCCTCTGGCAATCTCGGCGGCCAGTCCTTTCCGGCTTTGTTTCCGTCTTGAAGAACCCAACGGCAACGAAGACCAAAAGGAAAAGGCCGGATTGAGGATGGCCTCCTGGTATGTTCGCTATCTGCTTCAGGCCGCACAGGACCCCAGCCTGCTGATTCCCGCGGAGGAAGCCTGGAAGGCGAAAGATAGAGAGGGGAAAAAAGGAAGGTCCTCTTCTCCGCTGCTTCAGGATGGTTTCGAGCCGCGGGAGTATCTTCTCCTGTCCCTCGGCCAGGCCTCGGGGATATGGCCGCGAATCGAGGCCAGCCTGGCAAAGCCGGCACCGGCAGGTTATGAACTGGATGCCGCAGGAGCCCACGACTTTCTCACTCAAAAAGCCCTGGCTTTACGACAGGCCGGCTACGGGGTCATGCTGCCCGCCTGGTGGACGGGCCTGGGAACGAAGGACCGCCTCACTGCCCGGGCCAGCGTCCAGGCGCCCCGGATGCAGGGAACAGGGGGGCTCTCTCTCGACGAAATCGTGAAATTCGATTGGGAAGTAGCCCTGGGGGGCGAAGGGATTTCTTTCGAAGAGCTTCAAGCCCTGGCCCGGCTCAAAGTCCCCCTGGTCAAGCTCCGCGGCCAGTGGGTGCAGGTGAACGCCGAGGAGATCGAGGCGGCCCTCGCCCTCTGGAAGAAGAAGGGCCAGGCGACGGCCCGGGAGATTGTCCAAATGGCCCTGGGGGGAAGCAGGATCTCCGGCCAGATCCCGATTGACGGCTTGCGGGCGACGGGCTGGATCTCCGACCTGCTGGCGGAGCTGGAGGGAAAGACTCCTTTTGAGGAATTACCCGCTCCGGCTGAATTCCAGGGGACCCTGCGGCCCTACCAGGTCCGGGGTTATTCGTGGCTCGCCTTCCTGCGGAAATGGGGGCTGGGCGCCTGCCTGGCCGATGATATGGGCCTGGGCAAGACCATTCAGGCCCTGGCCCTCATTCAGAGGGATTGGCATGCATTCGTCAAGCGACCGGTGCTTCTGGTCTGCCCCACCACGGTGGTCAACAACTGGCGGAAAGAGACGGCCCGCTTCACCCCCGATCTTCCGGTCATGGTCCATCACGGCATCCTCCGGATGAGGGGAGAGGACTTCAGGCAGGAAGCCTTGAAGAACGCCGTCGTCATTTCAAGTTATGCCCTGCTGCACCGCGATTTTGAAACCCTGAAGGAAATTCCCTGGTCCGGGATCATCCTGGATGAAGCCCAGAACATCAAAAACCCGGAAACAAAGCAGGCCCGGGCCGCCCGGGGTTTCCAGGCGGATTACCGCCTCGCCCTGACCGGCACGCCGGTGGAAAACAACGTGGGCGACCTCTGGTCGATCATGGAATTCCTGAACCCCGGTTTTTTGGGCACCCAGGCCGCCTTCAAGAGAGGGTTCTTCATTCCCATCCAGGCGGCCCGCGACCCGCAGGCCATGGAGCGATTGAAGCGGCTGACCGGTCCTTTCATCTTGCGCCGGCTGAAGACGGACAAAACGGTCATCGCCGACCTGCCCGAAAAAATGGAGATGAAGGTCTTCTGCTCCCTGACCAAAGAACAGGCCTCCCTTTACGAAGCGGTGGTGAAGGAGACGATGAAGACGCTCGATGCGACCGAGGGAATCCAACGGAAGGGAGCGGTTCTGGCCACCCTTTCCAAACTCAAACAGGTCTGCAACCACCCGGCCCAATTCCTCGGAGACAACTCGCCCCTCCCTGGCCGGTCGGGAAAACTGGCCCGCCTGGCCGAGATGGTAGAAGAAATGATGGCCGTGGGGGACCGGGCCCTGATCTTTTCCCAGTTCGCGGAGATGGGGGAGATCCTGAGGAGGTATTTGCAGGAAACCTTCGGCCAGGAAGTGCTCTTTCTCCACGGCGCCGTTCCTAAGGGACAGCGGGACCGGATGGTGGAACGATTTCAAGGGGAAGAAGGCGGGCCCTCGATCTTTATCCTTTCCTTGAAGGCCGGGGGGACCGGATTGAATCTGACCCGGGCCAACCATGTGTTTCACTTCGACCGGTGGTGGAACCCGGCGGTGGAGAATCAGGCCACCGACCGGGCCTTTCGCATCGGCCAGACGAAAAACGTCCAGGTGCACAAGTTTCTCTGCGCGGGAACGCTGGAGGAGAAGATCGACGAGATGATCGAGCGGAAAAAGGGGATCGCCGAGAAGGTCATCGGAACGGGCGAAGGCTGGCTCACCGAGCTTTCCACGGCGGAGCTGAGGGACCTTTTTTCTTTGAGGAAAGAGGCCATGGGAACGGGGGAATAAAATGCGCCGATGGGATCATTACAGGTTTTTTGAACCCTCCGTTCCCCGCCGGGCAAAGGGGGGAATCCGGGCCCAGTCCAAGCGGGGCACCTTCGGGGAAAGCTGGTGGGCGAAGCGCTGGATTTCCGTCCTGGAGAGCTTCGACATCGGAGCGAGGATGGGCCGGGGCCGGAACTACGCACGAAGCGGGCAGGTCCTCTCCATTGATATCGAAAAAGGAGCCGTGAAGGCCAAGGTCCAGGGGTCCAGGCCCACCCCCTACCGAGTTGCCGTCGAGATCAAATCGATATCCTACGCGAACTGGGAGAAACTGGTCAAAGCCTTGTCTCATCAGGCCATTTTCGTGGCCAAGCTCCTGGCTGGAGAGATGCCGCAGGATATTGAGAAGGTCTTCCAGGCGGCGGGCTTGTCGTTATTTCCCGACAAATCCAAAGACCTAAAGACGGAATGCTCCTGCCCAGACTGGTCGAACCCGTGCAAGCACATCGCCGCGGTCTATTATCTGCTGGGCGAAGAGTTCGACCGGGACCCCTTCCTGATCTTCAAACTCCGCGGATTGCAGCGGGAAGAACTGATTCAAAGGCTGGGGAACAGGGAGAAAAGATCGGATAGGAAAAAAAGAAAATCCAAACCGCCTCCCGCGCACGATGAAGAAAAAAAGATTCCTATCTCGGAATCGCTGCCTGCGGATGGGTCCCTCTTCTGGACCGGCGGCGCCCTGCCCGAAGATTTCTTTGGAGAGGTTCAGGTCCCCCCGGTTTCGGCGGCTCTTCTGAAGAGGTTGGGGAAATTTCCCTTCTGGCGGGGAAAGGAGCGTTTCTTCGATGCCCTGGAACCGGTCTATACTCGGGCTTCGACTCGCGGCCTGGCCGTTTTCCTGGGAGAGAAAAACGGCCCTGAGGTTCCCTCGAAGTAGGTTTTCTCCTATCTCGTCAAGCTGTAAATGCCTCTTTCCCCTTTCTCTCCCCGCGGCTCTCCCGCTTCTCCTGGTCGGGATTGTTCCTCTATTATGAGAAGATACGGGGCATAAACTCCCGGGGGGTGGGTCTCCAGGAATGCTTGACGGTTGAGAGCGGGGGGAGTAAAGAAGCCTAAGGGCGAGGAAGGAGATCCCGGGCCAGGAGAGCGGCGCCGAGGGCACCGATGATTTGGGGTTCAGGAGGGACAAACATTCTTACTCCCAGCCGATCCTCCAGCGCCCGGACGACCCCTTCATTCTTGGCCACGCCACCGGTAAGAGTCACCTCTTCCTCGATTCCTAACCGGTTCACCATCCCCAGGATTCGGTCCGCAATCGAGTCATGGAGACCCCGGATGATCACCTCTTTGGGTTGATTGTCGGCAATCAGGCTGACCACCTCGGACTCGGCAAAGACCGTACACATGCTGGAAATCTTAATCGTCCGCGGGGCGATGAGGGAGAGCCTCCCCAAGTCCTCTACTTTCACCTCCAGGGCATGGGCCATGACCTCCAGGAACCGCCCGGTCCCGGCGGCGCACTTGTCATTCATCTGAAAATCAACGTTTCTTCCCTGGGCGTCCAGCCGGATGACTTTGCTGTCCTGTCCACCGATATCAATCACCGTCCGCGTTTGGGGATGAACGAAGAAAGCCCCCCGGGCGTGGCAGGTGATCTCCGTGATCCTCTTTGTCGCCCCGGGGAATGAAGCCCTTCCATAGCCCGTGGTGACGATGACAGTTAGGTCTCCCTGATTAAGCGAGGTCTTTTCCAGAGCGGCTGACAGGCAGCGCTCCGCCGCATTCCGGCTGTTGGCTCCGGTGGGCATAATGACGGAGGTGAGGATATTCCGGTCTCGGAGAATCACGGTTTCGGTGGTGATGGACCCGATATCCATTCCGGCAACGATCATAGACGTCCGTCCCTTGTGAGAAATTTCCAAGTGGAGTATATTTAGCGGCAGCGGAAAAAACAAGAATAAAAAACACAGAGCTCACAAGGGATACCTCATAGCCCCAGAGCCGATCACAGGCCCCGAAAACTCTGAGTCAAGGCCCATAATTCATGAGCCTAACGGGAGATTCCATGGACTTTCTTCTTTCCGAAGAGCAGAAGATGGTGCAAAAGTTGGCCAGGGACTTTGCGGAGAAGGAACTGAAGCCCCGGGCTGTAGAGACCGAAGCCGCCCGCCAGTTGCCTCTTTCGATCCTGAAGGCCATGGCCGATCTGGGGATGATGGGAATGAATGTTCCCGCGGAATACGGGGGGGCGCAGACCGGCGTGGTAAGCTACAGCCTAGCCATGACCGAGATTGGAAAAGGCTGCGCCTCCACGGCCGTGACCATGGCCGTGACCAATATGGTGGCGGAAGTGATCCACGCCTTCGGGAGAGAAGAGCATCGGCGAAATCATATTCCTAAAATTTGCGGCGGCGAGTATCCTTCCGGGGCCTTTGCCCTGACCGAATCCACGGCGGGCTCGGACGCATCCTCCATGAAGTCCACCGCCGAACGATCGGGGGATTATTACCTCCTCAATGGTTCCAAGACTTTTATCACCAGCGGTGACTTTGCGGGGATTTTCGTGGTTTGGGCCAAGACCGCTAAAACCACCGGGGCCAAAGGAATCAGCGCTTTCCTGGTGGAGCAGGGAACGCCCGGGTTCAAGGTCGGGCGCAACGAGGAGAAGATGGGTCAGAGGGGTTCGCCCACCAACGAGATCTCCATCGAAGACTGCCGTTTACCCCGGGATTCTATCCTGGGCCGGGAAGGAGACGGATTCAGAATTGCCATGATGGCTTTGGACGGGGGGAGGATCGGGATCGGTTCCTTGGCCGTGGGGATTGGCCTTGCGGCGATGGAATATGCCACCGAATACGCCAAGAACCGCATCCAGTTTGGGAAACCCATCTCTTCCTTCCAAGCTCTCCAATGGATGATTGCCGACAGCTTTACCGAGCTGGAGGCAGCACGGCTCCTGGTGCTGCGGGCGGCGCACAGGAAAGAGAGAGGTCTGCACTTCACCCGGGAGGCTTCCATGGGCAAACTCTTGGCCACGGAGACGGCCAACCGAGTCTGTTACAAAGCGTTGCAGATGCTGGGGGGATACGGATATATGAAGGAATATCCCCTGGAAAGGTATACCCGCGACTGCCGGGTAACTACGATCTACGAAGGAACCTCGGAAATCCAACGGCTGGTAATCGCCAGGGAGATTCTGGGGGGCGACTACGTATGAGAAAGTTTCGAGTTGCCGGTTTCGAGTGAAAACATACTAAAAAGAGGTTTTTTCTTTAAACCCGAAACTCTTTTTAGATGGCTTCATTCACCGGTTGCAATTCCTTGTAGTCTCCTTTGGCCTTGGCCTTCTCCAGGAGATTCTCTATCCAGCTTCCCAGGATCGTCTCCTGCTTCTGCATCAGAAGACCTCGCCGGTAATTCTCTTTTTGGGAATCGAATTGGGCCTGATCGATCTCCTTAACTTCTTTTAGATAGAGAATCGAGTATTTCCCATCTTGGAAGATCGGGCCTTCGGGGTAAGGGTTCCTCACCGAGAGAGCGGTCAGGGCTTTGAGCATATCTTCCGAGGGGGAGACTTTGGGGGGGGCTGAAGCTCGAGGGAAAAATCCCGTCTCCTCAATCTTCAACCCCTCCTGGGAGGCTAGGGCCTTGAAGGCGCTTCCCTTTTTCAACTTTTCCAGCAGCTCTTTGGCTTTGGCCAAGGCCATGTCCTTTTGCTTTTCCTTCCGCAGGGCCTCGGTGACTTTTCCTTCGACCTCTTTCAGGTCCGGAGTGCGGGATTCCTGCTTCTCCACGGCCTGCATCACCGCAAAAGTCTCCCCCACCCGCAGCGGAGGGCTGACATCTCCTTTCCCCATGGACAAGGCCGAAGTTTTCAGCTTGGGATCAAGGTCAATTTTATCCTCCGCAGAGAATAGGAGAGTTTCCTTTACGGTGAGTTTCTTCTCCTCTGCAAACTTGTCCAGGGTTTTATCCTTGGATGCCCGGGCAAAGGCCTGATCGGCCATGTCGTAAGCCAATTCCCGGGCCTGGCGATTCTTGAGGAGGACCTCGATCTGGTCCTTGACTTTTTCCATGGGCTGGGTGCTGGCCTCCTGAATTTCGTCCGCCTTCAGGATGTGAAAGCCATAGGGGGTCTGAATGACGCTGCTGATCTCCCCCGCTTTCATGGAGAAAGCGGCC
>Ga0187773_10000641_pt1 | contig 13833 bp, 12 predicted proteins | sample 0216_BV02_MP05_1_FD_133133 | JGI IMG/M metagenome (GOLD analysis project Ga0187773, IMG submission 133133) | Tropical peat soil microbial communities from peatlands in Department of Meta, Colombia - 0216_BV02_MP05_10_MG | ecosystem: Environmental > Terrestrial > Soil > Wetlands > Peat | place...
GGCGGTGCTCGCCGAAGATTTCTGGTCGGCGAAGAAGGGCCGCGACGCGCTCGCGGTGGAATGGGACGAGACGGAGGCCTTCAAGCTCGGTAGCGCCGAGATCATGGCCGAGTACAAGAAGCTCGCCGCGACGCCGGGAATGCCGGCGAGGAAGGACGGCGATCCGGAGGCTGCGCTCGCCTCGGCCGCGAAGACGATCGAGGCTGCGTACGAGTTTCCCTACCTCGCGCACGCCTGCATGGAGCCGATGAACTGCGTCGTGAAGCTCTCGCCGGACGGATGCGAGATCTGGAACGGCGAGCAGTTCCAGTCGATCGACCAGGGCGCGGTCGCGGCGGCGCTCGGCCTCAAGCCCGAGCAGGTGAAAATCAACATGCTCTACGCGGGCGGCAGCTTCGGGCGGCGCGCCAATCCGCACGCGGACTACGTCGTCGAGGCCGCGCAGATCGCAAAGGCGATCGCCGGCGCCAGTCGTGAAATGCGTCCGGTGAAGCTCGTCTGGACCCGCGAGGACGACATGCGCGCGGGCTACTACCGCCCGATGTACTACCACGCGCTGCGCGCCGGGCTCGATGCGCAGGGCAACATCGTCGCCTGGCACCAGCGCGTCGTCGGGCAGTCGATCCTCGCCGGAACCGCGTTCGAGGGCGGGATGGTGAAGAACGGCATCGACGCGACCTCGGTCGAGGGCGCGAGCACCCTGCCCTACGCGATCCCGAACCTCGGCGTCGAGCTGCATTCGCCGAAGATGGGCGTGCCGGTGCAGTGGTGGCGCTCGGTCGGCTCGACGCACACGGCGTTCTCGACCGAGACTTTCCTCGACGAGCTGGCCGCCGCGTCCGGCAAGGATCCGTATGAGCTTCGCCGCGCGCTCCTCGCGAAGAGCCCGCGCCACAAGGCGGTGCTCGAGCTCGCCGCGACCGAGGCCGGCTGGAAATCGCCGCTCGCGCCGGGACGTCGCGGCGAGAAGCGCGGGCGCGGAATCGCCGTGCACGAGTCGTTCAACACCTTCGTCGCGCAGGTCGCCGAGGTGACGGTGAAGCGCGACGGGTCGCTGCGTGTCGACCGCGTCATGTGCGCGGTGGACTGCGGGATCGCGGTGAACCCGGACGTGATCCGCGCACAGATGGAGAGCGGCATCGCCTTCGGGCTATCCGCCGCGCTCTACGGCGCGATCACGCTGAAGGACGGCTCGGTCGAGCAGTCGAACTTCCACGACTACGTGCCGCTGCGCATCAACGAGATGCCGAGGATCGGCGTCTACATCGCGCGCTCGAGCGAAAAGCCCACCGGCGTCGGCGAGCCGGCGACGCCGGTCATCGCGCCGGCAGTCGCCAACGCGATATTCAACGCGACCGGAAAGCGCGTTCGCTCGCTGCCGATGCAGCTAGGCGCGTAGCTCCTAGCCTGCGCCTGCGCGAAAGCGCGCGTAGCCTTCGCTTCGAAGTTTGCACGCGGGGCATTCGCCGCAGCCCCGCCCCCACTCGCGGCGGGTGCGCTCGCCGAGATAGCAGGTGTGCGCGTGCTCGATCACCAGGTCGAGGAGCGCCGCGCCGCCGAGCTGCTCCGCCATCCGGTAGGTTCCCGCCTTGTCGATCCACATGAGCGGCGTCTCGAGGACGAAGCGTGTGTCCATCCCCAGGCCGAGCGCGACCTGGAGCGTTTTGATCGTGTCGTCGCGGCAGTCCGGGTACCCCGAGTAATCGGTCTCGCACATCCCGCCGACGAGCGTCCGGATCCCGCGGCGGTAGGCGAGCGCCGCGGCGGCGACGAAGAACATCAAATTGCGTCCCGGAACGAAGGTGTTCGGCAGCCCGGAGGACGTCATTCGAATCTCGATGTCGTGCGTCATCGCGGTCGCGCCGAGCGAGGCGATCACGCCGAGGTCGATCACGTGGTCGCCGCCGAGTTCTTTCCCCCATTCGGGAAAACGCCTTCGCAGCTCGTCGAGAATCACCGGCCGGCAGTCGAGCTCTACCGCGTGGCGCTGGCCGTACCGGAAGCCGATCGTCTCGACGCGCGGGAAATTCGCGAGCGCCCAGGCAAGGCAGGTGGTCGAGTCCTGCCCGCCCGAGAAGAGCACGAGCGCGGGACCGGTCCGACCGCCCGCGTTCATCCGCCGAGCGGGCGCTGCGCGGCGGCCGCCGCGTAGTATTCCCAGGCGCGCGCGACGATGCGCGGGCTGAGCTGATCGTTCACGGCTTGCGCCTCCTCGCGCGTGTACTCGCGCAGCCGCTTCGCCTCGCCGCCGGCCGCGGCGAGCATGCGCAGCTGCAGTTCGGCGCTTTCCTCGAGGAAGCACGCGGCCACCGTCGCAGTGCGCAGGTCGGCGAGCGCAGTGGTGATTCCGTGCCCGCGCATCATGACCGCGATGCCGGCGCCGAGCTTGCTCGCGAGCAGATCACCCAGCTCGCGCGTGCGGATCAGCCCGATGCGGCTGTACTCGGGCACGCCGCCCGCGAATCCGCCGCCCTGGTTGTGCACGATGCGGTGCGGCTGCCCGATCTGCGTCAGGCAGACGCACGCGGGCGGATGCGCGTGGACCACGCCGCCGACGTCGGGACGCGCCGCGTAGATGCGCGCGTGGATCCACAGCTCGCTGTTCGGCGTGCCTTCGCCCGAGAGAACGTTGCCGTCCGTGTCGAGCACGAGCAGCAGGTTCTCGTCGGCGAGCCCGGGCGAGCGCCGCGTCGGGAACACGAACGTGTTCGTGCCCGGGACGCGCGCGCTCGCATGACCGAAGGCGTTCGAGAGCCCGAAGCGCTCGATGATGCGGTTGGCGAGCGCGACGTCGCGCCGCAGCGATGGGTCGATGTTCAAGCTCAGGATCCTCCTGTGGTCTGTGAATCGGCGACTTCCGGATAGGCGCGCAGGGCGAACAGCGTCTCCGCGGCCGCCGCGGCGTCCTTGCTTCCCGCGACATCGTACAGGACCAAGCCCGGCGCGAGCCGGCCCTCGAGCCAGCGAGTCGCGGCGACCTTGTCGAAAAGCGACCCGTTCGGATAGGCGAACACCGTCGCGAGAACCATCCACGGCAGCGCGTAATGTGGAGTGTCGTCCTGGTAGGAGTGCCTGCCGATGCGCACCGGCTTGCCTGAAGCCTCGCCGTCGTCCGCGGGAAGGTCGGCGGGGAGATTGCGGATCCAGTCGCGGTCGAGCGCCGCGAGGTCCGGTGCGCCCGCGCGATGCAGCGCGAAGAGCGCGAAACCCGAGACGCCGGCGAGGCGCTTTTGCTCGCTCGCGTCCGGCCACGCCGGATAGTCCGTCCAGCTTGCGCCGCTGGGACCGGCGCCCGAGCGCAGCCACGCCGCGCCGCGCTCCATCGCCTGCCGCATGCGCTCGGACCGGGCGCGGTCGGGCTGGAGCCCGGACTGCGCCGCGAGCCCGACGATCGCGGCGGCGGTCGCGTAGGTCGAGGCGAACCGGTCCTGCTTTGCCGCCGAGAATTGCGGCCATGCGCCGCTCCGCATCTGGCTCGACAGCAGAAACTCGATTTCGCCCTTGTGCGCCGGTATGCCGTAGTCCGACAACGCCCACAGCACCCACGCGGTGACGCCGACATCGTCCGGATAGCGGGAATCGGGAAGCTTGCGCCAGCACAGGCATTCGGGCCCCGCGACCGAGCGGAAGAATTTCTCGGCCGTCCGCGCGAGCGACGCGCTCGCGCAGTGCGCGTCGCCCTCGGCGAGCGCGATCAGTATCCGCGCCGACACTCCCGCAACGCCGGCGAGCCGGCGCTTCTTGTCGAGCCGCGCGTCGAGCGCCGCGGCCAGCCGCTCGGCCTGCTCGTGCGCGGCGCGGCGGACCTCGGCGGGAAGCGGGGCGATACGGCCCTGCGCAAGCAGCACGCGGCCGAAACGCGCGCCCCCGAGCGCGGCGAACGCCGTCGCCGCGACGACGGCCGCGACGAGCGCGGCGGACCCCGGCCTGTGTCGCGCCCGTTGCGCGACCGCCTTCCAGGCCGGCGCGATCCGCCGCGCAATCGGCTCGAGCGATCTCCGGGCGGCGGCCCTGCGGCCGCGAGTTCGTTTCGCGAGCGCGTTCAGCGGGGGGCGGAGCTTCCTCCGGGCGCGCTCGAAGGATTTCCGCGCCGCGGCGATCCGCGCGCGGAACTCCTTCCTCAGCGCCGCCAGCCCGGGGTTCGACTTCAGAATTCTCCGGACCCGCCGGAAAAACTCGCGCGTCTTCATGCCTCGGCGGCGCGTCACACCGCGACGAGGATCTTGCCGACGACCTGCCCCGATTCCTGCGCGTCGTGCGCCGCGGCGGTTTCGTCGAGGCGGAAGGTCCGGCCCACATGCGGCCGGTAGCGTCCCGCCTCCAACGCCGCGTTGACATCGCGGGCGGCGGCCCAGTGCGCTTCCCGCGGCATCACGTACACAAGCACGAAGTGCACGGTCAGCCCCTGGCGCATCACGGGCGTGAACGGGATGCGCGGCGCGCTGCCCGCGGGGCCGCTCGAGTACGTTGCGATCACGCCGTTCGCTTTCAGCACCGCGCGGTTGAGCTCGAGGTTCTCCTCGAAGGCGACCTCGACCACGCGATCCACGCCTTCGCCGCGCGTGAAATGCTTGATGCGTCCGGCGACATCGGTGTGCTTGCGGTTGATCACGAGATCCGCTCCCGCTTCCCGCGCGCGCGCTTCCTGCTCCGGCCGGCTCACGGTCGTGACGACGCGCGCGCCGCCCCACTTCGCGAGCTGGATCGCGGCGTGGCCGACCGCGCCGCCGCCGCCCGCGACGAGCACCGTCCGCCCCTGGATGCCGCCGTCCATGAACAGGCACCGGTGCGCGGTCATCCCGGGAATCGCAAGGCACGCTCCGGTCTCGAAGCTCGCGCCTTCGGGGAGCGCGACGGCGTTCTCCGCCGGCACGATGACGTGCTCGGCCGCCGTTCCGAAGGGACGGCCGCGCTGCGCCTCGTAGATCCAGACGCGCTCGCCTGCGCGCGCGCTCGGCACGCCGGCCCCGACCCGGTCGATCACTCCCGAGCCGTCCTGGTGCGGCGTGATGCGCGGGAACGGCATCTCCATTGCGCCGTCCCAGCCGCTGCGCATCTTGGTGTCGCTCGGGTTGACCGCGGAGAAATGCACTTTGACGCGGACTTCGCCGGGCCCCGGCTCGAGGTCCGGAACTTCGCCGATCTTGAGCACCTGCGCCGCAGGACCCTTCCTTTCGTAGTAGACGGCTTTCATCTTCACTCTCCTTCGTGTTGGCGACGCGAGCCCGGAAGGCGCCCGCTCACCCGAGCCGTCCCGTCTCGCTCTCGAGCAGCTTCCATGCGGCGTCGCCGAATTCGGCCTTCCACCGCCGGTAGAAACCGCCGCCGAGCTTGCGGCGGAAGCTCGAGACGTCGGCGGTGTTGAAGATCATCCCGCGTTGCGCAAGCGTGGTCTCGAGCTCGCGGTTGAGCCGGTCGGTGTATTCGCGCTGCAGCGCGACGAATTTTTTCACGTTCCGCTCGACGACGTTCTGCACGTCGCCGGGCAATCCGCGCCAGAACTCCAGGTTGGCGAGCAGGTTGAAGCCCGACCACATGTGGCGGGTCATCGAGACGTACCTCGTCACTTCGTAGAGCCTGTTCACTTCGGTGACGACGAGCGGGTTCTCCTGGCCGTCGACGCGCCGCGTCCTGAGCGCATCGTACAGGTCCTTGATGTTGACCGTCACCGGCTGCGCCTCGAGCGCCGTGAACAGATCGCGGAACATCCGTCCGTCGGGAACGCGCATCCTCACCCCTCGCAGATCGTCCGCGCTGCGGATCGGACGATCGACCATCGAGATGTCCCGGAAGCCGTTCTCGAGCAGGCCGAAGCGGAACCGGTAAATGCCCTTCGCTTCGCACTCGCGCCCGATGTGCTCGCCGAGCGCGCCGTCGTTCGCGCGGTGCACCTGCGCGTGGCTCGTGAAAGCGAACGGCAGCCCCTGGATCTCCGCGACGGGCACCACGCGGCCGAGAATTCCTCCCATGAGAGTGAAGAATTCGAGGTCTCCCTGCCGGAGCATCTCGAGCGCCTGCGGGTCGGAGCCGGGGATGTCGTCGTTCTGCGGATGCAGGGACACATCGAGTCGGCCGCCGGTTTCCATTCTCACCTGCTCCCACAAGTCCGCGAGAAACCGGTGCTGGTGACTCTGCGCCGGCTGATTGTGAAACTGTCTCGCCCGCCATCGCGCCGGACGGGCGGCCGAGGTCGGCATCGGGCTCGCCGCCACTGTCAGCGGATGATGCCCTGCTCGCGCAAGTAGCGCGCGACGCCGGGATGGATGAGATCCGCGCGCGGCGCGGCCGCGGCGGTGTTCGCCGCGGTGGTTTCGCGCGCCTGCGCGAGGCGAGCCCCGAGCGCCGCGGCGCCGCGGTCGAGCGCCCGCGCGATCCGGTAGGCAACGTCGTCGGCGAGCGTCGGACGCGCGAGGATGAAGCTCCACGAGCCGACCGAGGCGATCGGCGCGTTCTGCCCCGTGTAGCTGCCCTGCGGGAGCGTGAGCGGCTTCAGGAACGAATGCTTCGCGAGAATCTTCCTGATCTCGCCGGCGTCGGGTGCGATGAAGCGCGCGCCGGCCGCGCCCTTCGCCACGGTCTCGAATCCCGGCCAGCCGACGCCGCCGCCCCACAGCGCCGCGGCGCGACCGTCGAGCACCATTGCGGGGCCATCGGCCGCGCGATCGAGGTAGATCGCCTGGAAGTCCTTTTCCTGATCGAGGCCGATGCCGTCGAGCACGTAGCGCGCGAGGATCACGAGGCCGGAGCCCTTCGCGCCGAACGCGACCGGCTTGCCGACGAGATCGCGGATCGTCCTGTGTGCGCTGTCGGCGCGCGCGACGAACATCCCGGCGGTCGAGTACATCGCGGCGACGATCTTCAGGTCGGCCGGCGCGCGGCCGATTCCGGCGAGCGCCTCGAGCGCGGCCTCGCCCTGCACGAGCGCGATGTCGAGCGTTCCCGCCTCCAGCATCGGGATGTTCTCGGTGCTGCCCCTGGTGTTGCGCGGCTCAACGAGGAGCGAGCCGTCCGTTTCGTTGACGGTGTCGGTCACTGCCGCGCCGTAAACGGGGAACCCCCCGCCCGGCGTCGCCGTGCCGAGCACGACCCGGGTTCTCTCCATCAGTCTGCCTTGATGCCGGCCGCCTTGATCACCGCCGCCATGCGCGCGTACTCATCGCGCGTGATTTTCACCAGCTGATCGGGCGTCGCACCCCAGACTTCGAGCCCCTGCTTCAGGAACTGCTCGTGCAGGTCGGGCGCGGCGAGCGCCTTGAGCGCCTCGGCGGTGAGCCGCGAGATGATCGGCTTCGGCGTGCCCGCGGGCGCGTAGAGCGCGGTCCACGACTGGTAGTTGTAGCCCTTCACGCCCTGCTCCTGCATCGTCGGCAGGTCGGGCGCCATTGCGGTGCGCTTGTCGCCGGCGAAGGCGAGCAGGCGCACCTTCCCCGCCTTGGCGTGCGGCAGCGTGAGCGTGAGCGAGATGAACGCGGCCTGGACCTGTCCCGCGACGAGATCGAGCGCGGCCTGCGTCGCCCCCTTGTACGGCACGTGGGTGAGATTGACGCCCGCCATGTACTTGTACATCTCCATCGCGAGGTGTTGCGGGCTGCCGTTGCCGCCCGAGGAGTAGTTGAGCTTGCCCGGATTCGCCTTGGCGAGCGCGGTGAGTTCGGCCACGTTCTTCGCCGGCACGCTCGAGTGCACGACGAGCGCCGTCGGGATCGACGCGATCAGCACGATCGGCTCGAAGCTCCTGAACGGATCGTACGGGATCTTGGCGTGGATGTTCGGCAGCATCGTCATGATGCTGTTGTTGAGGCCCGCGAGCGTGTAGCCGTCGGGTGCGGCCTTGGCCGCGCGCTCGGTGCCGATCAGCCCGGCCGCGCCGGGCTGATTCTCGACCACGAACGTCGCCCCCATGTTTTGGCCCATCTTCTCGACCGTCACCCGCACCGCGATGTCGGACGGGCTCGCCGACTGCAGCGGGCAGATCACGAGGATGGGCTTGGACGGATACGCGCCTTGCGCGAGCGCCGCGCCCGACGCGCACGCCGCGGCGACCGCCGCGGCGAACACGCCGGCAAGATATTTCGTTTTCATTTTTCGTCTCCTCCTTGGAACCGCGCCGTCTACGGCTCGAAGATCTCGTTGACCGCGACGACCGACAGCGTGCCCGCGCCGCCCGCGTTGTTCACGCCGGAGACCGCGTAGATCCTGTTTCCGATCGTCGCCGTGGCGAAGCCGTGGCGCGGCGTGAGCATGCGCGGATATTTCGCCCAGCTGTTGGTCTTTGGATCGTAGACCTCGTGCGCGCGGAACACGCCGCCGAACTCCTCGACCCAGCCCTCGCCGCCGAGCACGTGGATCTTGCCGTCGAGCGCCGCGGCTCCGATGCCGCTGCGGGCGGTGGGCATGGGCTGGCGCGTGCTCCAGGTGTCGGTGGCGATGTCGTAGGCTTCGGTCATCGACACGTTCGACGACCAGCCGTTGGAAAAGCACGAACCGACGCGGCCGCCGACGGCATAGATTTTCCCGTCCGCGTACGCGACCGCATGGTGATTGCGTGGCAGCGACATCGGCTTGAGTTCGGTCCACTTGTTGGTCTCGGTGTCGAACACCTCGAGCGTGCCGAGGAGCTCGACCGGGCCGCCCGGGGTGAGGCCGTCCGGGAGGCTCATTCCCGCCGGGATCCTCGCTCCGCCGCTCACGTAGATCTTCTTGCCGACCGCGACCGCGGCGAGCGCGCCGCGCGGCGTCGGCATCGGCGGAAGCGCGCTCCAGGTCTTCCTGTCGAGATCGAATACCCACGCCTTGTTCTCGGGGTACCAGCCGACCTTGCCCGTGTCGGGCAGCCGGAAGCCCCCGAAGACGTAGAACTTGTTGCCGATGCTCGCCGACGCGCCGTGATGCACGGGAACCGGGTTGCTCGGCAGCGAAGTCCACTGGCCGGTGCGCGGATCGAATTTCCAGAAGATTCCCATCGCCTTGTTGGCGGGATCCTGGCCGCCGTACACCAGCACGTCGCCACCGACGTCGGCGCCGATGACTTCGTTCGCGCCCTGCGGGATCGGCGGGCCCTGCTTCCAGGCGCCTTGCGCAAGCGCATCGGCGCTCGCGACAGCAGATAGCAATATCAGCGCGGCAAGCGTGTGCCGTTTCCAGTGGAACAACATGGGAATCTCCTCCTTGGTTGTAGTCGGCGTGCCGCGGCGCGCCGGTCACTCGTTCAGCAGCAGTCGGATATCGTACGCCAAGTCCGGCACTGGCTGTCCATAGCGGAAAAAAATCCGCGTGCGGCCCCGTTTGTCGATCGCATAGTAACCGGTGCTGTGGTCCATGGTGTATCCGCCGTTTGGAGTCGGCACCTTCTGGTAGAAGACATGAAACGCGCGCGCCGCGCGCCGCGTGGCCGCGGTGTCGCCCGACAGCCCGAGAAACGCCGCGTCGAATGACGTCACGTAGCTCGCGAGCAGCGCCGGCGTGTCGCGCTCGGGATCGACGGTGATGAACAACACCTGCACGCGCTCGCGGTCCGGCCCGAGCGCCTTCATCGTCGCTGCGAGCGCAGCGAGACTCGTCGGACAGACGTCGGGACAGCGAGTGAAGCCGAAGGTCAGCAGCACGACCTTGCCGGCGAAATCGCCCTGCGTCCGCGGCCTGCCGTCGCTCCCTGTCAGGTGGAAGTCTCCGCCATAACCCTGTCCGGTGACGTCGACGCCCTTGAACCGCGCGGCTGCGCCGGGCGGCGAAACCGCGAAAAGAGCGAGCGACAAGGCGAAAGCCGTTCCGATTTTCAAGATGCGTTCCCTTTCCCCGCTGTCACGGCTCGCCTGCATCGCCGGTGCAGCCTCGAGGAGCTTCCTGTCCGCGGAGCCGCGGCTCTAGTTTATGGGCTCCACGCCCGGCAGTCGAACTCGACGCCGCGCGCGGACGAGGTCGCGTCGCGCCGATGGCATGTTGAACTCCGTCCGCGCCGCGAGTAGCATGGACGAACAACTTCCAAGCCGTCCCGGGGAGGGCCGCAGTTCGGTTTTGATCGAAAGGAGTCCTCCAATGTGCTACGAATTCGACGAGTTCTACAGAAGGGCGCGCGAAGCCGAGGAAGCGCGCAAGAGGAAGCTGGCCGAAGAAACGAGGAAGCAGAGCGAGTCCCCCGTCCCGGCCAAACCCGCCGCTCCGGGAAAGGGCGTCGAACGCAAGGAACCCGTTCCGGCCTGAGCTTCGCTTCCGCGGGAGACCCCGCCTCAGGGCGGGGTCTTTCTTTTTCGGAGTCCGCTAGCGAAGGAAGGCGCGCTCGCCGCCCTCGCGCACGAAACGGATCAGGTCGTCTTCGGTGAGCGGCGGCCTGCAAAGGTAGCCCTGGAACTCGTCGCAGCCTTCCTTGCGCAGCACGTCGAACTGCGCCTTTTCCTCGACGCCCTCGGCGATCACGTTCATCCGCAGGCTGTGCGCCATCGCGATGACCGCCCGAGTGATGGCGATGTCGTCGCTCGAATGCGGCAGGTCGCGCACGAAGCTGCGGTCCACCTTCAGATTGTTGATGGGGAAGCGCTTGAGGTAGCCGAGCGACGAATACCCCGTGCCGAAATCGTCGATGGTGAGACGCACGCCCATCCCGCGCAGCGATTCCATCAGCTGCGCCGCGCGCTCAGGGTCCTGCATCACCATGCTTTCGGTGATCTCCAGCTCCAGCGAGCCGGGGTCGAATCCCGTGGAGGCGAGAATCTCCGCGAGCTGCGGGACGAGGCGCTCCTGGCGGAACTGGCTCGCCGAGAGATTCACCGCGACGGGCAGACGCGGCAATCCCATCCCCTTCCAGGCGTTCGCGCGGGTGCACACCTCGCGCAGCGTCCACAGGCCGATCGGGACGATCAAGCCCGTCTCCTCGGCGAGATGGATGAATTTGTCCGGCATCAGCAGTCCGCGCTCGGGGTGCTGCCAGCGCAGCAGCGCCTCCACTCCGGTGACCGAGCCGGTCGCCATGTCGATCTTCGGCTGGTAGTGGACGCGGAATTCGCCGCGCTCCAGGCCGACGCGCAGCCCGGCCTCGAGCGCCAGCCGCTCGGGCACCTGCGCGTCGATCTCGCGCGAGTAAAAGCAGAAATTGCCGCGCCCTTCCTGCTTGGCCCGGTACATGGCGATGTCGGCGTTCGAGAGCAGCGTCTTCGCGTCGCCGCCGTCGATGGGATAGGTGCAGATGCCGATGCTCGTCGAGAGATGGACCTCGTGCCCGTCGATGACGGAGATCCCGGCCACCGCGGCCAGCAGCTTGCGTCCGATATTGGCGAGATTGGAGCTGTCGCCGAATTCCTCGAGGAGCAGCACGAATTCGTCGCCGCCGAGACGCGCGACGATGTCGCTGTCGCGCACGCAGCCGGCGAGGCGTTTCGCCGCCTCCTGCAACACGCGGTCGCCGAACGTGTGGCCGAGCGTGTCGTTGATGTTCTTGAAGCGGTCCAGGTCCATGAAGAACATCGCAACCTGTCGGCCGCGACGCTCGGCGCGGGCGAGCGCGAGCTGCAGCTCCTCGTTGAACAGGACGCGGTTGGGCAGGCCGGTAAGGTGGTCGTGGGTGGCCATCTGGCGGATCGCGGCGAGCGCCGAGCCGAGCTCCTCGTTGCTCGAGCGCAGGCGACGGCGCAGCTCGCTGATCCTGCCGCCCACCACCCCGAACAGCGGCAGCACCGCGGCGAGGCCCGCCCATTGAAACCATTCCAGGTAGACGTTGACCGTGGCCGGCTTCAGATACATCAGCAGATTGATCACCAGCGCGTAGCCCGCGAGGACCTGCAGCGTGATCACGATGAACTCGCGGGTGGTGAATCGGAACACCCCGAACATGAGGATGATCATGCACATCATCATGACGACGGCGCGCCCGGTGTCGAAGCTGTAGGCGGCGTACAGGACGACGAGGTTGGCGACGAACAGCTGCGGCCACGTCAGGCTCGGATCGCGAAACCGCACGTTGAATCCCGTGCGGAACACGAGGTAGAACGTCACGTTGATCGCGAGCATGACCGCGATCGTCACGAGCGCGGGCGCGAGCGCGACCAGCTTGAAGGCGACCGCGACGAGCAGGAGCGGCGCGCAAATGGCGTAGGTCGCGGCGGCAAGCAGGAACCGGCGCATGCGCAGCGCCTGCTTCGGGTCGCTTTCCGGCAGGAAGAACGTCTTGATCATTTTTCGGAGGGTAGCGCGAGGCCACCGGTCCCTCTTGAGAAGCAAGTCGCGTTCCAGGCGCCCGGCCTCGCCGTCGCCCGCAGGCGCTCCTCCCCGCGCCCGGCAGCAGGGGCTTATTTCTTGGCGTCAGGCCTCTTGTGACGGAATCCGCGCTCGAAGTGCCCTTTTCCCGAAAGGTCGCCCTGCTCGAAGATCCAGGTATAGCCGCCGGCCGGGTTGGAGAGAATTTCCCACGCGTTGTCGTCGCCGTCCCAGAAATGGAAGCTGTAGGTGCCGTGCACCGGCACCGGCTTGGTGATGTCGTGCAGGCCCCATCTCCCCGCCTGCTCGTGGCAGGCGCGCCAGGCTTCGTCCACGTCGGCGTCGGTCTCGACGTCGATGCCGTTGTGGTAGTAGCGGGCCATGGGCTCCTTCTTTCTCCTGTTCTGCACCACCGCGTAGACGTGATTTCCGCCCAGGCGGATCATCAGCGACACCGGGCTCGTGCGCGCCACCTCGAGTCCGAGGAATTCCTCGTAGAACCTGCGCGAAGCTTCCAGATTCCTGGAGCTGAGCGTGCCGTGGGAGAGAAATTTCGATTTGATCACGGACCGGGTCTTCGTCGCAGTCTCCGGCATGGTGCATACCTCCGCGGTGTTTGCCGGCGCGATTCTAGCGCAGGCGCACGCGCGTCTCCACGGCAACGTTTGACGCCCGGCGGGTGATGCGGCACAGTCGCGACATGAGGCTCGGAATGTTCATGATGCCGCTGCACCCGGCGCAACGCGATCCGGCGCAGACGCTACAGGAGGACCGCGAGGCGGTCATCCTGGCCGACCGGCTGGGTTTCCACGACGCGTTTGTCGGGGAACACCTGACAGACCGGTGCGAGAACGTCACGAACAGCTTCATCTTCCTCGCGACGCTGATCGGCGACACGAAGACGATCCGGCTCGCGACCGGCACGTCCAACCTGTCACAATCGCATCCGGCGGTGATCGCCGCGCAGGCGGCGATGTTCGATCATCTCGCGAAGGGCCGCTTCATCTTCGGGATCAGCCCCGGCGCGCTCTCCTCCGACGCCGAGGCTCTCGGCATCCTCGACGAGGACCGCAACCGCATGTTCGCCGAGGCGATCGACGTGATCCTCGCCATCTGGGAGCGCGACCCCCCTTACGACATCGATTTCCCGGGCAACCGCTACAAAGTCGCGACCCGCAGGACGCACGTCGCCGAGATCGGCCGCGGCGTGATGTACAAGCCGTACCAGAAGCCGAGGCCGGAGATCGTCGGCACCGTCGTCGCGCCGCATTCGAAGGGCGTGATCGCCATGGGCGAGCGCGACTTTCATCCGCTCTCGGCGAACTTTCTCCTCCCGCATTGGCTGCCGAGCCACTGGGAGAACTACTCCGAGGGAAAGCGCCGGGCGGGAAGGACCGCCGACCCCGCGGACTGGCGCATCGCGCGCACGGTCTTCGTCGCCGACGACGCGAGGACGGCCGAGCGCTACGGCCGCGCCGATCCGGCGAGCCCCTACCGCTTCTACTGGTCGCAGTTGCGCGCCAAGATGATGCTCGCGAAGCGCCACGTCATCTTCAAGATGCGCGAAGAGGAGGACGACTCGGCGGTGACGGTCGACCGCCTGCTCGAGCGCCTCGTGCTGTGCGGCACCGTCGACCGGGTCGTGGA
>Ga0187773_10000644_pt1 | contig 13823 bp, 12 predicted proteins | sample 0216_BV02_MP05_1_FD_133133 | JGI IMG/M metagenome (GOLD analysis project Ga0187773, IMG submission 133133) | Tropical peat soil microbial communities from peatlands in Department of Meta, Colombia - 0216_BV02_MP05_10_MG | ecosystem: Environmental > Terrestrial > Soil > Wetlands > Peat | place...
CACCAAACACGGGCATTGACAATAGTGTGCACCAAACTTAGTGTTACGCCCGTCGATGGCTGAAAGGGTTGGCTTCCTAATCAGTCGCCAGTCCGAAGTAGGCTGGGTGATCAGCCCGACGGGGCAACCCGCCGGCAACCAGACCCGAAAAAACCGAACGCTCTGCGAGGAGCGGTTGGGGTTTGGAACTGCGAAAGCAGTGGTCGCATCAGGGGCTGTGACGGTGCATGTTCCACGCCGTTGACTCCCTCGCAGGAGCCAGCGGCTAGAGCATAACCAATGTCGCAGCCCTTTTAATTTTCCCGCCGCTCTCCCCACCCGAGATCGTTTATCCTTGCCGCGCGGCAGCGGCGCAAGACGGCCCGCCACGGCCCTTGCCGCCTGCCTCAACCGGGCAGCATGAGCTTTCAGCGAGTCGCCTCTTGAACGCACAGTACAGAGAAAGGAGGCAGGGGCATGGCTATCGAGCCGGTCTGCAACATGCAGGTAGAGGGCTGGCCCGGAGCCTCACTAGCCTGCCTGCATGGCGTGGGTGCCTGCTGACTATCGCGATGTGGTCGGAGAAGACGAATCGCGGTGCCTGAGCCCCCAAGTGAGCGTGCTGATGGCTCATTTTCGCCAAGCAACCCGACGCTTCTGCTAAGCAGGAATCGGCTCACCACATGGGCACAGCACAACAGGTACCCTCGGCCCAGGCGATTTGGGCCGCCTTGATGGAAGGCAATAAGCGGTTCGTTGCTGGCAGGCCCAAAGCTCGCGACTTGGTCGGGCTTCGTAGCAGCCTGGCAAAGAGCCAGCATCCTAATGTAGTCGTTCTCACCTGTTCAGACAGTCGCGTGGCTCCTGAGGTCTTGTTCGATCAGAGTCTGGGCGACCTGTTCGTAGTCCGTTCGGCTGGAAATATCGCAGACGCAGTCGGAGTCGGCAGCATCGAGTACGCCGTGGAGCACCTGGGGAGTAGTGTGCTCGTCATACTTGGTCACACGAAGTGTGGCGCGGTAACCGCTGCTTGCTCGGAGGAGAAGATGCCAACACCGAACCTGCAGGCTATTGTGGACAAAATTGGCCCGGCGGTTTCCCGTGTGGGCGAGTCGGTCAAAGGTGATGCGCTCGTTGAAGCGGCAATCAAAGAAAATGTCCACCAGAGCGCAGAGGATGTGCTCGCGAGCAGCGAAGTCCTACGTCATTTCGTGGAACAGGGCAAACTGACGCTGTTTGAGGCCGAATATCAGCTGGACACCGGGGAAGTGATCCGACTGGATGCGGGCCGGGAGTAGATCTCCGCTCTACCCTGCGTTGCCATTTTCACCCGGCGTGCTCAGGGGGCTTCGCAAGTGCCGCCGGTCTTTAACCTCGTTTTCCGTCACATCATTCGCCAGCACCTCGATGTGCCGAGGCGACGCTTTATCCTCGGTCTTTATCCGCACCTGAGGCGCAGCTGAGAACGCGATCACATAATCCCCGCTGCCGTTCAAGCCCGCAGCGCCCGTGCGCCCCAGCCCCAGCATCGCCCTCGCCGCCATACGCTTCAGGTTCCGTGCGTCCACAGGGGCATCGGTCGCGAGCACAACCATGGCGGAGCAGCTTCCGCGATCCGTGGGGCTGCCGCCTTGATCAAAGCCTACAAGGTCGTGCGCCACTTCTCGGGGCAGGAACTTGAGGGCGACGAACCGGCCCAGGAGAGTATCCTCGGCCTTGTACACCACACCCATTCCGCCGCCGCCCAGCTTCTCAACGATGCGGTAATGCGAGATGGTTTGGCCAACGCATTCGGAGCCTCGACGATCACGGGCTACAGTGACAGAAGTCACCGCGTCCCCATTAGACACAGGTGCATATTTACGCGGCTGTACCGTTCCCAGTGGTGACGGATGACCCGGACACCCCTCTCAAAATCCGGGGGCGCGACCCGTAGGTTCTGGAATCGATGCACGCCACTGGGTCACTGAACTCGCAAACGCTCTAATTTGGCTGATTGGAATAGCCTTCGCACTGCTCGTCTGGCAAGCGGCTGACCGCTGATCTGCGGTGGTAACCGGGAGGCTCTCATGGCGTCACGCAAACCGCGAACCAGCGACCGCATCACCGATCAAAATGTGGCGGAAGAGCTATTGGAGCAGGAGCAGCGCGATAGGAGGAGGAATCAATGCACAAGGTGGCAATCGTTTTGTTTTTATTCGTGATCATCTTCGCAGAAGCTTTGCATGCAGATCAGGTAACGTTAAGAAACGGCGATCGGTTGAGCGGTGTGATCCTGAAATCGGACTCTAAAGCGCTGATCATGAAGTCTGACTTTGCGGGGGAAGTGAGTATTCAATGGGATGCGATCAGTTCGATCCAATCGCTGAAACCGCTCTATCTTGCGTTGAAGGACGGACAAACAATTGCTGGGACGGTGACAACAAGCGATGGGCGCTTTGTCGTCGAAACAAAAACCGCGGGGACGGTTGCGATGCTGAAAGACAACGTCGTAGGAGTGCGAAACGAGGCTGAAGAAACTGCATACAACAGCCAAGTCGAGCGTCTTCGCCATCCCCACCTGACGGACTTTTGGAGCGGTTTTCTCGATACCGGACTGAGTGTCAGCCGTGGCAATTCGGAGACGCTGAATTTTGTTCTTTCCGGCCAAGCGGTGCGAAAGACTTCGCGGGACACGATCACCGCGTATGCCACATCGATATTTGCCAACAACGGGACCGGTGGTCCGACCAAGACAACAGCCGATTCCATCGGCGGTGGGTTGCGCGTCGACTTGGACGTGACAGATCGGGTCTTTGTCTTTGGACTAACCGACTTCTATTACGACAAATTCCAACAGCTCGATCTTCGCAACATCCTTGCGGGGGGCCTCGGCTATCACGTAATTAAGACAAAGCCGACTACGTTTGATGTGTACGGAGGTGGCGCGTTCAACCAGTCCTACTACTCAACACCTTTGACCCTGAAAACCGGTGAAATCATGGCTGGCGAGTACCTGTCGCATTCGTTTTCCAACCGCACGACGTTCAGCGAACGTTTCGAGTTTTTTCCTAATGTCTCGGAAACGGGCGAGTATCGGTTCACGTTTGATGCGCACGCTGTGACCAAGCTCAGTAAGTGGCTCAGCTGGCAAGTGTCCTTCAACGATCTCTACGTCAGTAATCCGCCTACGGGTATCAAGAAGAATGACCTCATTCTGAGCACAGGGCTCCGGTTGACTTTCGGAGGGACGGCGCAGCAGTAGGGTAGGAACCGAGACGAGAGGGGCGAGCGGTCGCAGGGAGCGCGAGGAGGCCGGTCGGAGCCGGACGCCCGACCTGCGGGAAGCACCCGGCGTCGCGATTGATTGTAGCCGATGGCCCGACCTTCGCTTCGACCATTGCCAATTCGCCCGGTCAAGTTGGGATGATTCAGGGCAGATGCGGCGCGCGCCTCTCGGCGAAACCGCTCCAGCACCTCCGGGTCGCGAGCAACGTCATCGGGCAGGAACTTGAGGGCGACGAACCGGCCCAGGCGAGTATCCTCGGCCTTGTACACCACACCCATTCCGCCGCCGCCCAGCTTCTCAACGATGCGGTAATGCGAGATGGTTTGGCCAACGTCGGAGGGAGTGCCATTGAGCGGGAATCTTAGAACGCAATGGCAGGCAGGTCAACGAGGACAGAAAGCCAATGCTGCCGCTCGGAAGGCGCAAGTCGCGCCTACTGATCGTTTGACACCGCGCAAGTCGGAGCGCAGAATGCTCGCGTCTTACAGGCTCCTAATCTCACCTGAAGGAGTCACTCCAATGAGAAAAGTGAACCTCATCGTCTTGGCATTGGTCGTGCTGCTAGCCGCACCACTAGCGTTAGGGCAAGGCGGGAACCCACCAGCCAGCACCAAGGAAAGCGGAGCAACTTCCGGTCACGGCATGACTGCCGTCGAGCAAACCTTCAAGGGCAGCAAAGCTGCGGTAGCTCAGGAGTTGATTGCGCTGGAGAACAAATGGACTGAGGAGGCAAAGAAAGGAAACGCGAACGGAGTGGCTCCGTTGCTGTGGGCTGACTACGTCACGACAGATGCCGACAGTTCCGTGCATAACAAAGCAGAATCGTTGGCACGCATCAAGACGGCAAAGTGGGAGATCAACGAGATCAGCGACCTGAAAGTTACTGCGTTTGGCAACGCCGCCATCGTGACCGGCACTTGGAGAGGAAAAGGTACGGAGGGCGGAAAGTCCGTGGACGCCCACGAGCGATGGACGGACACTTGGGTGAAGATGCCGAATGGGAAATGGCAGTGTGTTGCCAGCCACTCGTCGCCCATGAAGTAAACTCGCCTCGTCCTGCACGCCAGCAGGCCGTCACGGAGGGGGAGCCTTTGCTCTCGCATCACGCGAGAACATCGAGCGCATGATGGTCAATGCTTGCACCCGCTCCAGTCGTCGAGGAAGGCGAACATCTGCGGTGTGAATGTCGCGACGTGAGCATTGGAGCAAGTCACGGTCTTGCTGGTCGGAAGCACGTTTGCTCTGCTCCGGCGAAGGCGGTATACGACAACCCGTTCGCCGCAGATGCAGGTGTACCCGATCAAGAGTCGATGCCTCTGTTCATCAGTTTCGGCTGCTACGGTGAACCCCATCGAGTCACCGCCCTGATGCAGTCAAGCGCGCGACCATGATTGCGACAGAAGCTGCCGACATGAAGAACTGAATCACCATCTCTACGATCCTCGCCAGAAGAACGACCGGCATACGGCACCTTCCTCCCAAGCCGCGTCACGGAGTAACGAAGGGTACGGCTTTCGTGAAGATAAGCGACGATCTCCATCAGAGTCCAACGCATTTCTTCTATGGCAATGATCGGAGATACGCGCGAGCGAGGCCTGCCCTTCAGGTCGAGGAAGAAATGGTTCCGGTCGTAATCGCCGGTTGTGTGATCTGCGAAGAACGCAGCGCAGACTTTCTGCCCTCATCGGCCAGGAGCGACTCGGCCACGATGGGGCCTACACAGATTATTTAGCAGTGATCATGATCACATTCAATACCGGCCTTCATCACATCCAACAGGCGTATATAAGATCATCCTCGAACTGGTTGGCCGTGGAGTCGCAGTCGCCGAGGAGCACCGTCCCGAGGCAAGAAGTCCGATGAACACAGTCGTCCGCCGTCTCACTAGATTCGCACGCCGACCGGCTTTCGCAGCTCTGATCGCATGGTTAGTCGTATTTGCGATCCATGCCGCAGTCGGCCTCTCGTTTTCAAGAGTTCCCGGTCAGCGTGTCGCGATCCTGTTCGATGCAGGGGTAACAGCAACCGTTATCGCTGTTCTGGTATCGTTGATTTTGACAGTATCCTGCCGCGCGAACAAGGAACGGGAACTCAAAGCCGCAGAGATCAATCACCAAGTACGGAATGCTCTCGAACTCATCGTCAACGCAGAATACAGGGCCGAAGGGACGAACCGACGTGGTTTGATCATGGATTCCGTTGCTCGGATCGAGCGCACTCTCCGCACGCTTTTCCCGCTGTCTCGTCCTTAGCAGGTCGGAGACCAAATCGCAGATTGCGGGCCGCTCACGACGCCGAATCGTAGCTCCTCCACCACGCCAGTCGTAAGCCCCCTCCGGCGTGAAGCTCCGAGATGCCATACCGACCTTGAAACGATATGAAGCTCGCGAGTCCCTGTGCGATGGCCCTGGCAAGGAGCGAAGCACGGTAGTTTGCAGCAACAACAACGCTAACATCGCGAATTGGGAAGTGAGAGATCGCACGTTATTCGTTTCCCAGGAACACGTCTACGCGGCGGCGTGCTGAATCCTTTCGACCGACCGCACGACCTTCATCCGCTCCCAGTCGTACGGGAACTCCTTTCCACACTCCAGACAGACAATATAGGTGCTAGCTGGTCGATTGCCGTCAGCATGAGAGGAGGCAGACTTCGTTGCCGTTATTGGAAACGTGCACCGATTGTGAGTGCAGCCGAACAGCGAAGCCATGAATTTGCGCATTGCGTCCCCCAATTCTACGGTTGGATTTCGATCAGCTTAAACTCCGGTGTACAAGCAAAGTTGCGACTGGTGTTACCGGCGTAATCGATGTTGGGATGGCGCTGGAGAAAAAAGTTTCGGTATGCCCGCGAATTTATTCTCGCCCGACCACCCGCAACTTCACCTTGGTGCTGCTGTTTTCAGCGAGTGAAAGACGCCTAACACGACTGGGGGAGAAGATCATGGTCAAAATGAAACGGGCGATTCTAGTTCTTGCTTTCGGGCTCACAGCCTCGGCATTCACATCGCTCAAGACAACTGGCGCGACATTAACCGCGACCGGCAGCGACATCCGAAATGACCGAGTTGATCTCCGGAATGACTACGCCAAGCTGCACAGAGATGAAGTCAACCACAACTGGCGGGCGGTGCAACGCGACCGTGCCGACATCAATCGCGACCGTACCGACCTGCGGCACGACCATGCCGACATCCGCGAAGATCGCCGTGAGTCCTACCGCGATCACGACGGCTGGTGGGGTGACCGCTACGGGCGCTGGCACCGTTACTAGTGATGATCATCGCTAACTGCAGAGTAAGCACGTTTTGGCGAACAAGCCCAGCGCACTCGTGCAACTGGCCGGGAGGCTGGCGAAAAAGGGCATAAACATCGACTGCGCCTATGCCACGATGCCCAAGGGGGCGAAGAAGGCGGTCGTAGTGCTGGCCGCTTCCAAGCCGGGCGGGGCAGAGGGGCGCGCCAAGCGAGCTAGCAGCACGGTAGAAAGCCGGGCCCTCAGCACTCCTCCAGAAGCTCCATGAACTCATCCACCGTGAGCAAAAGCTTACGGATGTAGTTGTGCAGCGCTGTTGGCCGCAACGTATCGTGAGGGTGAGGTTCGCGGAACGAGACTGTGGCCGGTTTACGTGCGGGATTGAAAAACACCCTCACCGAACCGCGCCCCGCCTTCTGGGGGCGGTAGCCGAGCTTGTGGAGGACGCAGACGAAACGCCTCCACGGGAGTTGGTGAGGCAGCCCGGACATCACCCCACTTTAGAACACTGAACCGACACAAACAATCGCACTGGCACGATGGCGCGGTAGTCGGTGGCTGCCGCGCCAGCTGCCATGCAAGGCACTGCGGATCACCGCAAGCTGTGTGCCTCATCACTGCATCGAGCGCGGGTTCGGTGTTGACTGTAGGCAGTGCCGGAGCGTTGAGTCTTTTCGCTTGCCGAAACTGGCAATATTTCGACCAGACTCTGCGCTCCGGCACTTGGGTTCCCACTGGATCGAGGTAGCCGATGGTCGCCAAGTGCGCCAATCCCTCTTGCAATGTCCCTTTCCGCTACCTGAGCGAAGGACGACTGTTCCAATTCGAAACTGCCGTCGGCAAATACGAGTACTTCTGGCTCTGTGCCGAGTGCGCTCCCAAAATGTCGCTGAAGTTTGCAGGGGGGGCAGGAGTCGTCGCCGTGGCAGCGTCGGCTGGGTAGCGCTCACCTCCTCGATTTCGAGGCCTCTTTGGCCATTTGCTCGTGCTCAGCGGCAAGTTCTCTCAAACTTTTGGCCGCGTCCCGGAGCGACTTTGCGGCCGAGTCACAGTGTTCTGCTGTTCGGAAGATCGATCCGGTCCCGCTCTGCTTCCCTCCTACGGCCGTCGTATACGGTTTCCGCCGATAGACTTGGGCGAAATCTGCATGCTCTTTGGCTTCCTCCTCCATCCGGTCGGCTTCTTGATTGAAATAGGCAGCCACTTTCAGGTGATCTTCGGGAGTCTTTGCGCTGGCTACCAAAGCTTTCGCTTGTTTCTTCGTGGTCGTGCTCTTGACTAGTGTGTCGGCTTCGCTCTGCCGCAATTTGGTTTCGTTGCTTCCCTGATCCTGTGTGACGCTGAATAGTGCCGACATCGGTAACAAGAAAGCCAAGAGGACGAACTTGAGCAATTGTGGTTTCATATTTTCCTCCAGTAGATTTTCTACATGGTGGCCTCCAGCGAGTACCCTTCTGTTTGTTTTCCAATACCCGTGGATCTGACGTTCATCGTGTACTAATTAGCGAACACTGCGTTTGCGGTGGTCCGCGCAGAACTTTCCGTAACGAGATCCGGCGGTGACCCGCCGCCCTGATCTGGCCGATCATCTCTGATGTGGAAAGGCCACCATCAGTGCTGGCAACGTAATCTTGGCTGACATAACTGGCACTCCTTTCGTTCAGTTCAACTCCCTGGCGCAACAGATGCATAGATAACGTGCACGGCCTTACTCCCCACCGGGTTGGCACCCAACAAATCGCGTTCCTGAATCCGCTTTATTGCCGCCAGAACTGCTGGCACATAGCTGCGCGTTTCGGCTGGAATCTGGCCCGTCTTGCTGATCGCAGTGAAGTCGCTCGACCCGGTTCGCTTAACCGCGCCCTGTACCGCCAGCTCTCCGGCGTTATAGGCCGCCAGGGCCAGAGGCCAGTTGCCAAACCGAAGGTGGAGATCTCGCAGATACCTGGCAGCCGCACGCGTTGACTTCTCGATGTCGGTGCGGTCGTCACGAGTTCTGTCGACGAACAAACCGTAGCGGCGAGCGGTATCTGGCATGAACTGCCAGATACCGCGTGCGCCTTTGGGGGAGAGTGCTGCGGGTTGGCCGCCGCTCTCGACGAGAACAACAGCGCTCAATTCTGCGGGAATACCCTCCTGGCGGAGAATGGGCTCGAGAACAGGGCGCAGTTGCTGTGTACGCAGAATGGTCCCCTTACGCAGGTCTAGCGACTCCGCCGATTGAAAACCGGGTTTCTCGTTCCTAGCTGACTGGGCACTGTTGCTTACAGAGATCTCCAGAGGGCGCTGAGCAGCGGCAGACAGGAGGTTATCTGCCGCATTGCTCAGCGCCTTATCTAGCTGGCCAAACGGATTCTGGCTGGCAGTAGAGTTAACCGGCGTTTGTGCCCATAGCGGTATACCCAAAGCTAGGATCGCGACCACGATCACCGCATTTCTTGCCAAGGCGAAGTGTGAGGGGATGTTAGACATGCACGACGCCCTCCAGCTGCGATACACCAGCTGCTTTCACTCTCGGTTTCACTTCGAAGTTCCACTTCCATATGGCAAAGATCGGGGGATAAATCACGAGTTCCATGAGGAAGGAGGTCAGAATGCCGCCGATCATGGGGGCTGCGATGCGCTTCATCACATCGGCACCCGTGCCTACCGACCACATGATGGGCAGCAGGCCGAACAGCATACAGGCGACCGTCATGACCTTAGGACGCAGGCGCTTAACTGCTCCGTGAACGATGGCTTCGCGCAGATCGTTCCAACTGTTCATCTGACCCGTGTTGATAGCATCGTGGTAGGCAAGATCGAGATACAACAGCATGAACACGGCTGTTTCCGCGTCCACGCCCAGCAATGCGATCAGGCCGACCCAGACGGCAATGCTCATGTTGTAGTTCAGCAGGTACAGCAGCCAGATGGCGCCAATCGCCGAGAACGGAACGGCCAGCAAGATGATTCCCGTCTTTACTGCCGATCCCGTGTTGAAGTAGAGCAGCAGGAAGACGATGAAGAGCGTGACGGGCACCACGATCTTCAGCCGCTCCTTTACCCGCTGCATCGATTCGTATTGGCCACTCCAGACCAGTTGATAGCCCGCAGGCACACTGACCTTCTCACGGACAGCATTCTTCGCGTCGGTGACATAGCTCCCGATGTCACGGCCGCTGACGTCCACATACACATAGCCGCTCAAGCGGCCATTTTCGTCCCGAATCATGCCCGGTCCGGTCTTGAGCGAGATGTTAGCGATCTGTGCCAGCGGAACCTGTGCCCCTGACGGCGCGTTGACCAGTACGCGCTGGAGTGTGTCTAGATCGCTGCGGTAGTCGCGGAGGTAGCGCACGTTAACGGTGTAGCGCTCCCGCCCTTCGACTGTTGTCGTTACCGGTTCACCGCCGATTGCCGACATCAGAACCTCATTGGCATCATCGATGTTCAATCCGTATCGCGCGAGCTGATCGCGCTTGAGGTCGAAATCCAGAAAGTACCCACCCGTAGTACGCTCGGCAAATACGCTCGTCGTGCCAGGGATGTCCTTGAGCGAGGTTTCGATCTGCTCCCCGATTTTTTCGATTTCGGCGAGATCAGAGCCGAGAATCTTGATCCCCAGCGGCGTGCGTACGCCAGTGGTGAGCATGTCGATGCGTGCCTTGATGGGCATCGTCCAGGCATTGGCTACGCCAGGAATCGTGAGCGCCTCGTTCAGCCCGCCAGGGCCATAGATCAACTCCTGCGTAGTCTTATGGTCGGGCCAGAAGCGGCGAAAAATGTTCTGTACCCAGTTGGGCGCCCACTTCGAGTAAAACCGCTCCCGCTTCGGCCACTGCATGTGCGGTTTGAGCACCACAACGGTTTCCATCATCGAGTAGGGGGCCGGGTCGGTGGCGCTTTCGACGTGACCGGCCTTGCCGAAAACGCGCTCCACTTCCGGGAAACTGCTGATGATCTTGTCTTGTACCTGCAGCAGATTCGTGGCTTCGGTTACTGACATTCCGGGCAGAGTCGTGGGCATGTAAAGCAGCGTGCCCTCGTCGAGCGGCGGCATGAATTCCGAGCCCAGCTTGAAGAACACCGGAATGGTCGCCAGCAGCGCGATCACTGCCACCGCGATGGTCTTCCACTTGTGCTCCAGGGCGAACTCACAAACCGGATGGTAGATTTTCATCAGTGGCCGGCTGATGGGGTGGTTCTCTTCCTTGTGAATCTTCCCTATGGCCAATGCTGTGAACAGCCGTGCTAACCATCTAGGGCGGAAACTGAAGGGACGTGTTCGTCCAAAGAGGACGCCAACCGTGGCCGGCACAAGCGTGACCGCCAGCACCGCGGCAATCGCCATGGCGAAATTCTTGGTGAAGGCAAGTGGCTTGAACAGCCGTCCTTCTTGCGCCTCCAGCGTAAACACAGGCAGAAACGAAACGGCGATCACCAGCAGAGCGAAAAAGCTGGGGCCACCTACCTCCTTGATGGCCGACAGCAGCACAGCGGAGCGAGTCCCCGGCCTTCCTTCCGCCTCCCAGTGCTCCAGCTTTTTGTGAATTTGCTCGATTACTACCACCGCGGCATCCACCATCGCCCCGATCGCCACGGCAATGCCGCCGAGCGACATGATGTTGGCGGTCATGCCTGAAAGCTGGATGGGAATGAATGCCAGAATTACCGTGAGCGGGATCGCGGTGATCGGAATGATGGCGCTGGGGAAATGCCACAGGAAGATGAGGATCACCAAGCTGACGATGATCAACTCTTCGACCAGCGTATGCTTCAGGTTGTCGACCGACCGGTCGATGAGTTCGGAGCGGTCGTACGTGGGCACAATCTTTAACCCTTTGGGCAAAGTCGGTTCAATCTCGGAGATCTTTGCCCTGACACGCTCGATTACCTTTTGCGCATTCTCACCGAAGCGCATTATCACGACGCCGCCGACAACCTCGCCTTTGCCGTCGAGTTCCGAAACGCCCCGGCGAATGTCCGGACCAAAGGTTACGGTGGCTACGTCACGCACCAGTACCGGCGTGCCGGTTTGTTGATTTACCATCAGTGGAATGCGCGCAATGTCATCGAGCGATTTGATATAGCCGCGCCCGCGGACCATGTATTCACGGCCCGTCTGCTCCACGAGTCGCGCGCCTACATCGTTGTTTGACTTCTGTACGGCATCCACGACCATGTTGATGGGGATCCTGTAAGCGAGCAGCTTGTTAGGATCGACGTTCACCTGGTATTGGCGCACGAACCCACCGATCGGCGCGACTTCGGCGACTCCCGGCACGGCCTGCAGCGCGTAGCGCAAATACCAGTCCTGGTAACTGCGCATCTGGTCAAGCGAATACTGGCCAGTTTCGTCCACTAGCGCGTATTGATAGACCCAGCCGACAGCGGTGGCGTCCTTGGCCAGTTCGACGTTGACGCCTTTAGGCAAGCGTGGAATGACAGAGTCGAGATACTCCAGAGTGCGGGAACGCGCCCAATAGATATCCGTGCCTTCGTCAAAGATGATGTAAACGTACGAATACCCGAAGTCGCTGAAGGCACGAATGTCCTTCACCTTGGGCATGCCGAGTAGCGCTGAAGTGATCGGATAGCTGACTTGGTCTTCCATGATGTCGGGGCTGCGGTCCCATCTGGCGTATACGATCACTTGCGTGTCCGACAGATCGGGGATGGCATCGAGCTTGGTGTTCTTCATCGACTGCCAGCCGAAGAGAACCCCCACGGCGACGAACAGAAAGACGAGAAACTTGTGCTTGGCGCATGCTTCAATAATGCGGTCCATCATTGCTTGGCCTCCCCGGCGCTAACGCCGGCGAGCATGTCTTCCATATTGCGAACTACGCCGCCATTGTTAGCCGCAAACGTGTCGGCTTCTGCCCGAGAGGCGAAGGCGAACGTGCCCGGCGAGCAACGATCAAATGCGGCTTGTTCGACTTGTTTCATCTCGTTCATCCGGGTCATGTCGTGCGTACAGGCAACGATGCGGCTGCCGTCGACGTACGAGGCTTTACGCGGATCAAGCTTGCGCCCCGTGTTGTAATCCGTCACTTCGATCAGTCGTACCGGCTTGTGCTCCTGGCGGCCCTCGGTAACCGCGCAGTGGGCACAGCACACATGACGGCGACGCCCTCCAACCTCAGCGATCACTCCAGCTTTCGGGTTGATGTGCCGCGCGCAAAAACCGCAGACCTCCTCCGAGCTGCGTCGCAGGCTCCACTGTCCGGCAATCAGCAATCCGGCAACGACCACCAGCAGCACCAACGCGGCGATGGAAACCTTGCGTGTCATACCTCCTCCTAGTGCTGCATCGAGCCCGTGGCGCTCTTCAGCCGGCTCTCCGAATCAATCAAGAAGTTGCCGGAAGTGACGACCGTTTCGCCAGCCTTGAGCCCCGACAGCACCACAACTTTGCCCTCCAGCTTTGCTCCCGCCTTGATCTTGCGCGGCTCGAAGTACCCGCCTTCATGAGCGACGAAGACTGTTTGCTCCTTGCCGGAATCAAGCACCGCCTCTTGCGGAACCACAATCTGATTGCCGTAATTGATCTTCAGTTCGACGTCGGCAAACATCTGCGGCTTCAACTGGAAGTCGGGGTTGGGAAACTCCAGGCGTACTTTCACGGTACGCGTTATGGGATCGACCGTCGGATAAATGAACGAAATGCGGCCGTTCCACTTCTTGCCGGGGTAGTAGCTGAGCTGCATTTCGGCATGTTGCCCCAGCTTCACGAAGGGCACCTCGTACTCGAAAATGTCGGCGTTCACCCAGATCGTGGAGAGGTCCGAAACCGTGTACAGCTCGGTATCAGGCGTAACTGAAGTCTGCGGAAAGGCTTTGCGATCCATCACGACGCCTGTGATTGGCGAGTAGAAGGTCAGCGTCCGACTTACCTCGCCCGACTCATCCAGCTTCTTGATCTGCTCATCGCTGATGTCCCATAGTCTCAGCCGCTCACGGGTCGAGCGCACGAGCGACACTGATCCTTGGGCGACCTCCGTGAATGGAGAGCTGCCAAGTGTCTTCTCGCCGCGTTTGGCAATCAGATACTCCTCTTGCGTTGCGACTAGGTCAGGGCTGTACAGCGTAAACAACGGCTGGCCTTTTTGGACCAACTGGCCGATGTGGTCGACAAATACCTTCTCGATGAAACCATTGATCTTCACGTGAACGTGAGCGATCTTGGTTTCGTCAGCGATGATCTGTCCGGTCGTGTGCACGTCGCGAACGAGCGTTTCACGTTTTACCTCGGCAGTGCGGACCCCGATCAGTTGCTGTTTGCCGGCCGAGATCATTACTGACCCCGGAGCCATGCTCGACGGCTGATCGTTTGCATAC
>Ga0187773_10000645_pt1 | contig 13819 bp, 15 predicted proteins | sample 0216_BV02_MP05_1_FD_133133 | JGI IMG/M metagenome (GOLD analysis project Ga0187773, IMG submission 133133) | Tropical peat soil microbial communities from peatlands in Department of Meta, Colombia - 0216_BV02_MP05_10_MG | ecosystem: Environmental > Terrestrial > Soil > Wetlands > Peat | place...
AAGTCCTTGGCGGGGCCTGGAGTGAATTCAGAGTCAACGATACGAAATTTACCTTTTCCCATGGGCAATGCGGCAAACGGAGCGAGGTTATCCTCCTGAGTCCGCGTGCTTCCCCAGAGCAGTTGATCTACGGCTGCTCTTGCCTTCTCGGCATCTTGGCGAGTAAACAAAAACCAGAAGTCTCTGTCGCCCTTTGCAGCTATATATTGCGCGGCCATTCCGTAGGCCGGATAAATCATAGTTAAGTGAAGGCCTCGATATGGTGGTGTCACTAAATAGATATAGTCACGATCTGCGATTCGGCCTCCCGAAGTAGGGCCAATTTCGAAACTCCAGCCGCCTCCAGCACCGCCACTTGGATCAACAAAGAATGATGCTTCTGTTCCTATAACTTGTCGAAATGACTCCTTTCCCTGAACCTTACCGGAAAAACTAAAGCTTTGACAAGAATCTTTGGCTTGCACAGATTGAGCGAGCAATACAGCGCCAATTATCAAAAAGATAATCTGCTTCAAATTTTTCACTTAGCAACCAATTTCATCAATATTGCATCGCTTTGAATTCCAGTTCTAACATGCACCATTTTAGCAGATTCCAAGGGTCTCTGTTACAGGAAGGAATTCGAGGGGTCCATATGCTTGGACCGAAGCGATCATTCAGTGCCTCTGCGACTATCCGTCCTGCTGTGCAAGAGGCGCGGCGGCCATCTCTTTCAACACCTCGTTCCACGCCCTTTCGTCTTCGCAGTACAGATGGATCGCGTCTATTATGGAATTTATATATGAGCCTTCTTTTATCTGCTCTAAAAGCCTTTTGTGACTATTCGATTTCAGTCCGAAATTCCTTTCGGCAATAGAAGAGAAGCGGCGGAAGTTGTTCAGAGAATCTCTCATCTCAGGCAGGCTGTTCCACCAGTATTTCGGGTTAGAAAGGTAATTTCTTATCTCCAAGAGAATTTCATCTGTTTTAGCCTGCTTCTCGCTGTATAAGTTCCACAAATCTTTTTGTGTTCTGTAAACAACTTCGACAATTTTCCGGAAATCCGGATACCTGGAAGGATAACCCGAAGCAGTAAGGGTGTCGACGGAAAATAGCATCACGTCGCCCCAGAACTGTCTGAAAAACTCTGACGAAAGGTCTATCCCTTCGCTGTCCTCAAAGACGCCACTTCTGAATTCGTCCTTATGCGTATCGGAGATCGTGCGCTTGTGCAATAACGGCAGGTTTGCAGAAGCGAATCCGTTTCCTATTTTTGATTTCAGTATCCTCCCCAGGGTCGGGCCTGCCATCCTGAGCTTCAAATCCGCAAAGGGGATAAAATGCCGCAGCCCGTCCGCGGTGAATACATAATTACCGGTGTATACAGTGCGCGCCTTCTTGGTTTTTGAGAAATCATCCACATGCGTGTAAAGTTGCGACCTCGTAGGATGGAGTCCATGGAAAAAACCTATTGCCCTGCGGGAAAAATCTTCGAAACAGTCCTTCACCGTATGCTCTCCAGCCGACCCGCAGCTGTATTTCTTCGAAGATGACGGCCCCCCATATCCGAACAGTTGCCCCATATCATGGTAATCGGAGGGAAAAGACCCGGAGCGCTGCGGCTCGTGGAAAGGACATTCATCGGTCGAATCCCGGGCCGCTATGGTATCAAAGAAAAGTGCGAGGTCGTCGAGAAAAATATTTACCATGACAGAGGGAGTAACAGGCGGGTCTCCCACAACTTTACCTGTGAGGACTTCAATTCCGGATGATTCGAATATCCTGTCTGTCCAGTAGAAATAATTTATGAACGGGATATCAGCTGTGGAACAGGCACGTCTCACCCTGACACTGAATTCCTCATCGCTGTCGAGAAAATATATGAGGACTTTTTCCCTGAACCTTTTCAGAAGCTCATGGATATAGAGAAAAGAGATGTTCCTCGTGATGGAGGCGCCTTTGTGCGGAGAAACAGGGATATGAGTATCCCCGATGAGTCCCGATAACCGCTCCCTCAGTTCTGTCGGAAGCTGATTCAGTAAAGCGGTCTGTTCCTCAAGACCTACATACAGCGTCCGTATCCCGGCTGACCGCATCTCTGAGGTCATCCCCCTGATCTTCAGAATGTTTGTTTCGTCCTTGCTGTCATCGATGATGCAGAGGGTGATTTTGTTGTAAAAGGGCATGCCTTCTTTATCGACCCCGATACCGCCATACCTGAAGAACCTGCATTGCTCGATCAGGCTGTCAAGGCAGTTTCTCAGCATAAAAGGTCTGTCGGCGACGGGGATGGCTAAGAAGAAATGGTGCCTATTGTCTTTATTTCTTTGGGAGAGAAGATGTTCGAGTTCGGTATAGAGGTTCCTCTGGAGGCTCAGCAGATCGTCTCCGAAACCAGAGAGTACGGCCTCCCCTTCAAGAGAAGTTACGGCACTTTCATAAATAGATTTCAGGTGGTCAATCTCGCCACCGATGTCTCTACCCCGATCAACGGACGACATAAAAAGTCGTTTAAGTTCGGCCGCAGCAGGATTTTTTTCAAAAATGGTAAAGAAAGCGTTCAGGTTATCGAAGAGCCCGACTTTTTTCACGGAAGACCTTTCACCTTCCCGATGAATAGTTCGGGAATTCGTCCTTGTTGAGAATTACTTCTATGAGATTGATGCCGTTCCGGAAATCGACTGCTCCAAAGACGCTGTCAGCATCGGCCTGTGAAGCCACACGAAAATAATTGATCGAGAAAGAATCGGCCAGTTTTCTATAATCAGGGTTCACGAATTCACTCGCAATAAATCTGCCGTTATAGTTGTAAAATTGGTTTTTCCTTACAAGCCCGAGAGAAGAATTGCTGAGAAGTACTATGGTGAAAGGAACTCCGTAATTGACTGCAGTCATGATTTCCATGCAGCACATCTGAAAACCACCATCGCCCAATATCGCTATGACAGGCCTGCCTGTCGCCAACCTCGCGCCGATCGCAGCTGGTACTGCATGGCCGAGAGAGGAAATCCCGGAATTAGGAAAATAACTTCTGCTCTTGGCAATACTGCAAAACCGCTGCATGTAAATGACATTGTCATCGAATATTGAGGCCTCGCCGTCAAAATAGTCGTTCAGATTTTTCAGGAAGCGGCTGACGAGAAAAAACTCCCTATTAGTTACGTCGCGATTAGCGTATCGCGTTTTATAGGACGCTATATCTTTCGGGTCCTGAGGCCCGAACGGATGGGCGTCAATTTTATTGACAAGAAGGGTAAAAACTCTTTTCACATCGCATTTCAGCGCAATATCGGCAGTGAACACTTTATTGAGCTGGAATTCATCGATGTCAATCTGTATTATTTTCTTACCGCGCAAAAGTTCTTCGTTCCAGTTATAGCTTGTTCTCTCTCCAAAACTCGCACCGGCGACAATTATGAGATCGGCCCTTTCCGATATATATTTGAACGCCAGCTCATTGGACGTTGTGCCCAAAACTCCGAGAGAAAGCCGGGACGATTCCGGCAGTATCCCCCGCGCCTTCAGGCTTGTGGCCAATGGAATATTCGTCTTCAGGCAGAAGCTTGAGATCGAATCCTCCGCCTTCGAAAGAATGCTCCCGTAACCGGCAATGACAACGGGCGACTTCGCTTTGGATATGACGGAAATGAGGTCATCAGCCGGGACGATGTCATCCGCCTGGAAATCTCTGCCGGTGAAGCTTATGCGATCAAGGAGCTTCTCATCTACAGTTTCTTTCAGCACATTATAGGGAAAGCTTAAGAGGACAGGTCCGGGATTCGTGCACAAAAGAATGCTCGTGACGTTTCTCAGAATGTTTACGAGGTAGTCCGCCCTCTGCACGATGTTGTGATACCTGGTTATCCCCCTAAAAATATCGGACTGATTGATACAGGCGCCTTCCCCTGAGCTTTCCTGCAAGGCGCCTTTCCCAAAGGAATATGTCGGCGTTTCCCCTGTCAGGGCAAGGACAGGAAGCCGATCCATGTATGCATTGGCCAGACCGGTTACGAGATTCGTGGCCCCTGGACCAGCGGTTGCGATACAAACCCCCACCTTCCCCGATTGTCTTGCATAACCGCCTGCCATGAAGGAGGCGCCTTGTTCGTGCTTTGTGAGTACGGGCCTAATTCTTGAATCATACAACGCATCATAAACAGGCAGAATGTGGGCGCCAGGTATCCCGAAAATATATTCGGTACCGAGCCTCTCGAGGTACTTGATGATCAAGTTATTGACGGGAATATCCATGTAATTACGGTCTTGTCTCTAAAGATCGGGCTGCGATAACCTCTAGGAACATCGATGAACTATTATAGCAATAATGGTCCGATTATATGACGATTTTTTCAGCTGTCAAAGGACGGCCGGTTAGGGATCGACTTTGCAGTTCACAGGGCAGCCGATGGCATCATAGGTAAAAAGAATCCTCTGTTCATAAATAATTTTCTTCTTGTTTGTGGGTTTAAAGGAAAAACCGCGGCAGATTTTAAGAAGGTCCTGCCGCGAGGGGAGCGAGCCGAACCCTTCACCGATCACTCTCCCTGAATCTGAATCGAGCAGTTCGAGGTCCTTTCCGTTCGTAACAACTGCGAACGGCACAAGGTAATTCTCAAGCAGTCTGGCTGCCGCTATAATCTGTCTCTCTCTCGATACAAGCGAACCGGAAGAGCATTTTCCTACGATCAAGGTCTTATTATCAAGCCTTATCGAGATATCCACCATCGATGAGGTCTCGGTACCTTCAATGTCGAATCTTATTTCCCTGTCGGTCGATATGTCATCCTTCAGATAACCTTTCTCCTCTATCAGGAACCTCAGGATCTTCTGTCTTATAGTGTCCCTGTTGGAGAAAGGGATTTCTCGGCCGGTGAGATAATCAGTCAGACTGTGGGGAAATTCCGGACTTTCCGCATCGACCGCATGTTCGATGGGGAAGTCTCTGTTGGGAAAATCAGGTTTGTGGCATCGCATCGTTCTGCTCTTTAAATGAACTGCTCATTCAGCTTGCGGACTGCGCGGATGAAGATCTTTCTGCCCTCACCGGAGTCGATGTCGATTCCCTGGATGATAAGTTCTTTCCTCAAGGACTCGAGGGCTTGCAGATAGATTCTGTCCACCTCAAAGGAGGTTCTTATCTGATGGTCCTTTTCTTCGTCGCTCAGATCCGACATAACAGCTCCTGCGAATATCCCTCAATCTTATTACGTATCATGCCGCCTAAGACTCATCCTCGGCCATGTCATGAGAAGCGCTGCATTTGTAACATATCCTCCGGCCTTCACTGTTTATCCCTATCGGGTCCAGTCTGCTCAGGACACTGCTGCATTCAGCGCAGACACCGATGATGGACTGAAGACAGTAACCGCAAAAGATATATTCCGTACCATCTTCGGGATGTTGCCAGACCGAAGTGTCTTCTGTTTCGTGACAGAAATAACATGCTTTCATCTTTCTCCTCGCTCTATGAATAAAGACTGATATAGTATAACATTTTGACCTTTCAGGAACGCACTGAATAATAGCAAGGAAGATGCTCGCCGAGTGATTCATATGATGCATTTGTCGTCATTCTATTCGGGGGCGCACCAGTCGTCATCGCACTCAAGCGAGTGTTCAAGCCAGTCGTAAGCTGCGAGGATACGCTTTTCGGCTTCTCTCTGTTTCGGTGAAAGCAGATGAAATTCTGTATTCCTGAGCAGTTCTGAAGCGGTGGACTTATCAGGGATAGAACCGAGACCCGCTGCTAAGACTTCACCGGAGGCGGTATTCATGATTTCGGCTTCTTCGCCGTTTGTAACAACGGTCAGTGGCACCTGATAGGACTCGAGAATCCTCGCTGCTGCAAGCGCCGGACGTTCGCGCGTTACGAGTGAACCGGGGCCGTATCGTATGACGATAAAACTCTTTCCACCGACTTTGACAACGAAATCCACCATGGACGCGATCGTATTGTCTTCTATCAACATCTCCAGCCTTCGTTTTGACTCGACATCCTCCCTTGAATATCCTTTTTCCTCGACGAGGAAATGTGCAAGCTTCTGCCGGTACCTTTCATCGTCGGTATCCGTGATTTCACGCCCCGTGATGAAGTCCGTCGTCTTACCTAAGATTCTCTTATGACCCACGCTGCCCTTTACAAGACTGCTTATCGCCTGATCTCTATTATTCCTGAACAAAGCGAGGAGGGGACTGTCTTTGAGCGGATTCTTTTGCCGGCATTCGAGGCTGAAAGCCTCCAGCAAAAGCCCTCGGAGGTCGATACGACCGAGAATGAGCGAAAAGATTGTCCCCTCCTCGCAACAGATTCCATCCTCTATTCAATCCTGACAACCAATCTTTGAGGTATCTTTTGTAAGAGCTCACCCAACGCTTTGTTCAGAGGAGCCTCTGCTTTTGATTCAAGAGTGATCATAATCTTATACTCGGGATTTTCTATAACAGGGTATGAGCCGAAGGTCACCTCTGCATTTTCAACAACGACCAAGTTAAGGATGGCAGCGATGTCTGACTCTTCAGCGTTCAGGAAAAACCTTTTCACATGGAAGGAAGAACAGCGGAACCTTTCTTTAATCGAGGAGAATTTTTTCCTGAGGTACTCAGGGATTCCCGGGAAAATGTAGATATTTTTGAATAAAACAACGGGGAAGCTCTTGTCTCCCAGGTCGATAATCTCGGCCCCCTCCGGCACGTCAGCCATCTTCATGACCGCTTCGTTCACGGAGTCTCCGTATCGAACACGGAACTTGCCCTCGAGGATGGGGTGGCTTACGAGTTTTACCCCGAAGCCCCTTGCGATGCCGGCCATCGTGATATCGTCATGGGTCGGTCCGACTCCCCCGGACGTGAATACATAGTCGTAACTTTGCGAACACCGGGCTGCCTCTTTGCCTATAGTCTCTATGTCGTCTGGTATGACTGATATACGCACGACACTCACTCCCAATGCCCTTAACTCAGAAGCAAGGTAAAAGGAGTTCGAATCACGAACCTTGCCGGAGAGTATTTCATTGCCTACGATTATGATGCCCGCTGTTTTTGTCGCCGGTTGATTCCCTATCATAGGAATAATTTAGCAGAAACCGATTTTATATGTCCTATAATTGTCATGGAGCACCTGCCGTAGGTGTGTTGTTTTATTCTTTCCCGTCCCTTCCTTGAGCGATCGTCTCTTGCCGATTTGTCATCCACAAATTCCTCTAAGAGCCTGCGGAGGTCTTCCGGTGTGTGATAAACAGGGACGCTGCAGTCAAAAAATTCTTCGATTCCAAGAACCCAATCAGAGATAACAAACCCCCCGCTTGCGAGCACATCGAGGATTCTGGGATTGATGAACCCTTCCCTTTGCATGTCTTCATGATGGTCGTTCAGGACGATCCTCGCCGACGAATAGAGCTCGTTGAGTCTCCCATATTCATAATATTCCCCGCCATACCATTCGTCGGGTATAAGCCCCTTCCAGCCCCAGCCCCAGATCTTTATGACATAGGGAGGTGTGCCCATAGCGCTGACAATTCTACGCGCGGTGCGCTGTCTGGTATTTCCCACGAAGACGATATCGAATTTTTTTTTTGTCTCCACTGGCTCCATGTTCGTCGGCATCATGAGAGTTTCTGCTTCGAACCCCATTTCTTTTATCTTCCTGGTGAAAGAGGGAGAAATGCAGTAGATCTTCCGATACTTTTCGAGAACTCGGGAGGTGATCCGGTCAGGATGGCTGTGAATCCATAAGATGTTGTATGTTTCTGAAGAGATCTTATCGATAGGCTCTCCGAAAAGATGGAGCAGAACCCGCGGTTTCGAATTATCAACGGGATATCCGTGCTTCACGAACTCTTTTATAAGGTTTTCTTTAAACCAGTAATCTCCCCAGACCCTTCTTTCAGGAATGTCGTAAAAGTCCGAGTAAGCGACTATGCCAAGCGGCGGAAACGAGTCATAATCGCCCCTTGTCATGATGCCGCCCCTTTCACAGAGAAAGAGGAGAATGGATCTCTTATGTTTCCTTGAGCGGAGGATTGAGGATAAAATTCATCCATATGATATTAAAGACATCGCCGTAATCTTTAAGGTACTTTTCCATTGTACCCTCAGTATCTACATTTTTCCTATAGCGCTTGTATTGTTTGTCCACGTAATCCAGGACCGTCTTTTTCTGACTCGGGGTATAGGGATAAACGCATCTGCTCATCACATGCTTCCGGTCAAGGCTCAAAAGCCTCGCCGCAAATATATCTCCTTTTTTAAGCCCCCTCGTAAGGGTCTTTTCCCTGAGGGAAAATTCTCCGCCCCTGAGAAGGTCCTTCAGGAGAACCCTCTTATCTTTCGAAACAGATGCGACTTCGTAAAGGCTCACTACCGAGTCCTTTATCTTTGCGATTACGTTCAGCTCTTCGTCCTTCATAGAATCATTGTTTTTCATGTAAAGGTCAATGAATGACTCCTTACCGTCATCGACTTTGTAATCGAAGACGAGCCAGTCTTCGAAATTGATGAACCCGATTTCAAGCGCGGTGCCGTCCAGAAATTCCTCCGGATAGTTTTCATCCCAGAAGTATTCATACGCCTTGTCAATGGTGTCCTTATGATTCTGCCGGACATACTCTATAATCGACTGAACAAGGCATGTCTTGAGATTCTCTTCTTTAGCCATCGTCTTTTCTCCTTATAAAAGCCCCGTATGATTACGGGCATCCCGCCTGAGGGGATGATATGTATCTCTACCAGTATCGCACACGTCCGACGTCGATATGTACGAATTCGGGATAGCTCCCAACCCCTCCCGAAGCGAAGGAACGTGCAACAGTGCCGATCGCGTGAGTCCCGATACCGTCTATCGCGAAGTCTACCGCAAGCCCCCGCAGATGCATGCTGTTTCTTGCTACGTGCCTCCCGAGACTTGTCAGATATTCGTTATACTCCGGAGACCGGTAGCCTGAAATTATGTTCAACTGTTTATCCGGAGCGATCCGGTCCTTGATGTCGCTCAGCAGATCCAATACCCTGACATCGATTGCCTTTACCTCATTGGTATAATGGCACCTCAAGAGACGGTTTATCTTCTCGATCGCCTCATAATCGTACCTGCTCGAGACAAGATATGTGGTGTTGAGGCTTTCACCGGTGTGAATATTATACAGATTGAGTGATCTTTCGGTGTTTTGGAATGCAAAGACTTTTCCGGCCCCCAAGGGATAGACGGCCGCAGTAATTGCTGCAAAACGTAAGAACTTCCTTCTCGAGATCATCCTGATACCCTCGCGCAAATTTCGCTGCAGACCTTTCCCGATCTACTAATTATGGTTACATGTAAGGCCACATATGTTTCGTTGCTGTCACTGCGGCTTGTGAGCAATCCTCCTTAAGAAAGATTCCCGACAAGCGGGAATGACAAATTACGGGTTCTCCTCATGAAGTCCTTGGTAACCATGGCGGACGTATTTTAACTCCCGGGAGATATTAATCTCAACTCTTCGGGGATGTTGACAGGAGAGACCGGGATTGTGAACATAGGTATATGGTGATTATAACAGGAACAGGCAGGTCAGGGACCGCCACGTTGGCAAGGATGCTCGGGGGATATCACGAATTCAGAGTCGGTTACATTCTCGATAAATATTTTATAAAGAACGACCCTCATTCAAACCCCTTCGATACAATAGAAAAGAGGATTGCGGTCATGCTCGACCTTCATCAGGGCATTGATAGACAAACGTTTATTGACTCGTCGAATCTTTACATCCATTTTATCGATGCGCTCTTTACCCTCAATCCTCATGCAAAGTTTATTCTGACCGTAAGAAACGGCAAAGATTTTGCGAGGTCCGCCCAGAGCCGCAAGTGGCATGAGGGGGCATCATTCGGTACCGTTCCGAATCGGGATGATCTTTATTTCGACAGGTGGCATGAAATGACCCCTTTGCAGAGGAGCGCATGGATATGGGTTTACCGAAATAAAAAAGCTCTTGAGGGTTTAAAGGGGGTACCGAAAGCGCAAAAAATGATCATAAGGATAGAGGGCATCGCAAGAAAAGAGACGCTTGATGAGCTCGAAAAATTTTCAGGGGTAATGATAGACAGAACTCTGGCCGAAAAAAGGATTAACGCAAACCCGGCATTTGATCTGCCTCCGAAGGAGGAGTGGACCGATCATATGAACCGCATGTTCGACGAGATAGCCGGCGTTATGATGCGGTTTTTCAGGTATGAATAAGGGGCTTTATCCTTTCTGATATTTTACCCATTTCGTCGAATACAAGGATATCGCCGGCGCTGCATCGCATTCCCTGAATAATGGCTTCCTCCGGGAGTCTGTAGGTGTCCAGAACGCCGTTTCGATGAAACGATGCCCATGTCCCGGCCCTGAGCAATACACCTTCTTTAGTCATGTCTTCTGCTGTGACGCATCTCTTGAGATGCCCGTTTTCGTAAAATCCTATCCATGTGCCTTCTTTGCACAGTATCCCCCGACCGCCGAAATCTCTTGACAACCTGCATGCGGAGAGCGTTCCGTTATCGTAAAAGAGCAAGAAAGTATCCGAGCGGACCGGTATTCCCTGAACAAGGTCGTCCCAGGGCAGATAACACCTCATCAGTCTGCCGTTTTCATGGAAAGAAACCCGCATGCCCGCTCTGCAAATGATGCCATCAGTGGAGATGCCGAAGACAGGCTTGAGACTTGAAATAACGCCGTTTCTGTGAAACCAGACCCATGACCCGGCCTTGCATTGCACGCCGCCGAACTCTTCATCGGACACGAGACGTTTGCCCCAGACTTGGCCGTTATCATGATAGAGGATAGTATCCACGTTACTTTGCTCCAGCCGCATCAATCATAATTGATCAGGGTTCCGTCCTCCCGAAAGACCGCCAGCTTTCCCTTTTTACAGCCGACACCTTGTATCATCGTATCTTCGGAGGGGGTACAGCCTGCAAGAATTCCGCTTCTGTAAAGCCATACCCTTGTACCGGCCATGCAGCGCATTCTATCAATCAACGTATCATCAGAAAGATCGAACGCAGACAATCTTCCATCACCAAAAAAGCAGACGTCTGTCCCCATTTTTACACAAAACCCTTGAACGGTTGTATCTTTGCTGATTTCGCATTTGAAAAGTCTGCCGTTTTCGTGGAACATCACCATTGTTTCCGCCATGACCGGCATTCTCTCTATTATTGTTTCCTCCGAAACAGTGCACATGCGGAGTCCTCCCGCGGGAGAGAACTCCACCTCACTCTTTGCCATGCAGAGGACATTGAGAATGAGGGTATCATCCGAGAGGTTGCACCGCCAGAGACTGCCCTCGTCATCGAATCCTATGACAGACCCGGATGAAAAGGGAATTCCCTGTATAATGGCGTCTTTTGAAAGCACGCCTGACCTCACGCCTGAACTGTCCGGGAGTTTGATGATTGTATTTTCGATGAAGGGGATATCAGAAGACACGAGTTTATGCGCTTCAGCGATGGAGGGTTTTATAGAATGCCTTGATTGACGCGTCTTTCACATCTTCGAGCATGCTCAACTTTGCCGATTCAAGACGATCTACTGACACCCTCAATGTCTGGGCCAATTCATCAAGAGGAATATTTTTCGTAAAGTGTTCTTCCGCGATGAGTACTTTCAGCATGTCATCGATAATACTCTTTCTCAACTCTTCATCTTCGAGCTCTATAGCGGCGCATGCGGTATCAAAAGCGAGTCCCTGGGCAAGCACATCCCTTATTTTTGCAAAGGCCTTCTCATAAGCCTTCGCTGTTTCTGTCTTGAGAGCGTCATCAGGCAATCCCTCATACCACGCATCGGCCATAGATACTCCTATAGAAAAGTTTTTGCAGATTCTGCAGATATCCTATCATAACGTTATATCTTAATTGAATACGAGTGACAAAACTTTTGTCTTTACCTTTCTTCTTTTTTATAGTTCAGGTAAAATTACCTATTTAGTGTTTATTTATAAGATGATTTATCACCCTCTCCTTTATCTCCTCCCTTTAAGGGAGGGGCTCGTTTAATAGCCCTCGCCCCTTGGGGGAGGGAGAGGGGGATTTTTGGTTTATAAACAGCCACTATTTAAATGAAATTTTTGAGAGAAAGAACGTGATTAAGGTAAAGAATCCCATTGTTGAGATGGACGGCGATGAGATGGCCAAGATTATCTGGCACCTCATAAAAGAGAAACTCATAGAACCGTTTCTTGATATGGATATCCGGTATTACGATCTGGGAATAAAGCACCGGGATGAGACAGATGATAACGCGACAGTGGAGGCCGCCAACGCGATAAAAGAGATAGGTATCGGGGTAAAGTGCGCGACGATTACCCCGAATGCCGCGCGGGTAAGGGAGTATAACCTGAAGCAGCAGTGGAAGAGCCCCAACGGCACGATACGTTCGATTCTCGACGGCACGGTATTCAGAAAACCGATCGTCATTAAGAATATTCCTCCCGCTGTGCGTACCTGGAAGAAACCGATAATAATAGGCCGCCACGCTTACGGTGACATCTATAAATGTGCAGAATTTGTTGTGGATACCCCGGGCAGAGTTGAACTTGTTTTTACGCCCGAGGGAGGCGGCGAAAGGGCGATATTGGAGATACATGATTTCAACGGCCGCGGTGTTGCGATGGGGATGTACAATACCGAAAAATCAATCAGGAGCTTTGCAAAGGCATGTATCAACTATGCTCTGAGTGAGAAGGTCGACCTCTGGTTTGGTGCAAAGGACACGATCTCAAAGCAGTACCACGGCTTTTTCAGGGACATCTTTGCTGAGGAGACGGAGAAGGCTAACGAGAGATTGAAGGACAGCTGCATACAGTACCGGTATCTCCTTATAGATGACGCTGTCGCACAGGTTATGAAGTCAGAAGGCGGGATGCTTTGGGCCTGCATGAACTATGACGGAGATGTTATGTCCGACATGGTGGCAACAGGATTCGGAAGCCTCGGTCTCATGACATCGGTCCTTGTGTCTCCCGATGGAAAGTATGAGTTCGAGGCCGCCCATGGTACGGTCGTAAGGCATTACTGTGAACATCTTAAGGGCAATCCAACATCAACGAATTCAATCGCATCGATCTTTGCCTGGACAGGCGCATTAGCAAAACGAGGGGATCTTGACGGAACCCCTGATGTTGGCACGTTCGCCCGGACGCTTGAAACCTGTGTGATAGAGACGGTGGAAGGTGGTGTTATGACAAAGGATCTCATGCTTATCGCAGAACCGAAGGTCGAGAAATATGCGCTTACTGAAGAGTTTATCGATGCGGTGGCGGAGAAGTTGAGAAAAATGATTGGGTAAGGGCGGGGTCACCCCATCCTTACTCTTTCCCCGTAATCCACCAATCGGATTTATCAGAGAACCACCAGAGTGAAGAATCGGTTTCGAGGATCGTCTTTGACAACTCCCTGGCAATATCCGTTTTTAGTCTTTTTATCGCGAAGTCGAGCCATTCACAGGCGTACTTATTCCCAAGATCCTTGCATTCTTTTAGTGCGAGGATAAGCTCAAGCTGATCCGCGTCATGAGCCAGTCGGGCCTCGACACTTTCGCCCTTCATGTACTCAAGGATGAGTTCTTTGATCTCATCTCCGAAGGGCAATGTATCGGCGAGATCGCTTACTGCCCTGGACTCATCAGCCTTCACATATTTCTTATTCACATAATTGAGGTCACCGGTCCTCGCCTCGGGCAGGTCATGGAAGAGGCACATCTTTATCAATTTGTTCATGTCTACGTTTTCCACAAGATGACCGAAGGCGTAGCCGATGTAAACCGTTCTGAATATGTGTTCAGCGACCGACTCTGCGCCTGATCCGAGAAATTGAAATCCCG
>Ga0187773_10000646_pt1 | contig 13807 bp, 11 predicted proteins | sample 0216_BV02_MP05_1_FD_133133 | JGI IMG/M metagenome (GOLD analysis project Ga0187773, IMG submission 133133) | Tropical peat soil microbial communities from peatlands in Department of Meta, Colombia - 0216_BV02_MP05_10_MG | ecosystem: Environmental > Terrestrial > Soil > Wetlands > Peat | place...
CAGGGGAGGGGCTGGCCGCGAGCTACGATCTCGTGGTGTTCACGCCGCGCGCGGCGCGCGAGGACCCCTGCAAGGGCTTCACCGGGTTTGCGGCGCGATAGAAGGACCGGGGCGCGCTTCGGGTCAACTCAGGTGCACGCACTCGTAGTCCACCGGGAGGTTGTTGATGCCCCGATCGGGCGGCGGCGCGATCCAGCTGGCCATCTTTCCGGGACCGGCGACGGCTAGTTTCTTCTTTCGAGCAGCTTCTGTATCACCGGCCGCGAGCCCTGCAAGGCCACGCGCTGCATGTAGAAGTACAGGCCGCGCGGCCCGCCTAATTCTTCGCCCCCGCCGGCCCGGCCGGGTCCTCCGTGCACGAGCTGCGGTAGCACCGTGCCCGGGCCCGGGGAAAGCTCGATCTTCGGATGCCCCAGAAAGATTCGGCCATGATGCGGCGCGATCTCCATCGCGACGGTTTCGATGAACTCCTGATCGTCGGAGTAGATGGAGCACACCAGCCCGCCATTTCCGCTGGTGACGATCTGCTCCGGGTTCTCCACGTAGGCGATCAGAGTCGCGACCGGGCCGAATACCTCACGCTCATGGACTGCGGACGCGCTCTCGGCTGCTTCCACCAGCGTCGGGCCGACATAGTAGCCTTTGGCAGGAAGTGTCGAATGCTCGAACGCCTTCGAGCCTTCCCTCAGCAATCCGGCGATACCCGATCGGACGTCCTCCCGCTGCGAGGCAGTAGCAACCGGCCCCATCCGTATCCCTTCTATGGAGGGGTCGCCCACCGTCACCGCGGCCAGCAGCTCCGCGAGCGAGCTCTTCACATCGCCGCCCATGCCGACCGGAACGAGCACACGCCGGATCGCCGTGCACTTCTGACCCGCCTTCTGCGTCATATCGCGCACGACGTCCCTGACGAATGTCTCGAACATCTCGCTGCCGGGCTTCACATCCGGTCCAAGGACGGCAGCGTTGAGGCTGTCGGCCTCTACGTTCACGCGTACGGAATGGCGGATCACATTTGGCATGGATCGAATCCGCTCCGCGGTGGTGCCGGAACCCGTGAAGGCGACCACGTCCTGCGGCCCGAGATGCGAAAGCAGCTCCCCCGGCGCCCCGGCGAGAAACGACAGAGCGCCGGAGGGAAGGATCTTTTTGTCGACAATGATCTCGACGACGCGGTGTGCAAGCAGCGCCGAGCTTGTGGCCGGCTTGCTCAGCACCGGCATTCCCGCGAGCAACGCCACTGCGGCCTTCTCAGCGAAGCCCCACGCGGGGAAATTGAATGCATTGATGTGCACCGCGACTCCATGACGAGGCACGGCCACATGCTGGCCATGGAAGCGCGGCGACCGTCCGAGCTGGATGCCTTCTCCGTCCACCAAAAAGCGAGCCGTTCCCAGACCTGCACCGATCTCCGCGTATGCCAAGAGCGTGGCGATCGCGCCATCGACGTCGAACTTCGCATCTGACCGGGTATTTCCACCATTGGAGATGCCGAGCTCCAGAAGCTCCGGGCGATGTTCTTGGAGCCCATCGGCGATCGCCTTGAGCAATGCGCCACGCTCGGCAAAGGTCAGCGCTCGCAACGCCTTGCCTCCCTCGCGCCGCGCGTAGTCCAGAGCTCCCGAGATGTCGTGCCCGGCGCTATGTAGGGTTGCTAGCGCTTCCTCGGTTGCGGGATTGAATAGAGTCTGCGCCGGGCCCGATCCCAATGTCCAGCCGCCGCACAGGTAGCTTCGAAGCTGCGGTAATTCGATCGTTTTCGACATGTGAGGATTGTCACGAGTTCATGGCAGGCTGGCTCAGTCTTTCGCGGACCTTGACAAGCCAATCCCGGCACCACTCGAGCGCGGTTTCTTCCGGCAGGACACCGCTGGAAGCATCGTTCATGTGGCGCTCGCCGATGCGCTGCGCGCCGAGTTCGCTGAACAGATCGTCGAAGCGCTTGCCACCGAAGTTGAAGGTTTCTGCGTAGGTGCGGTCGCCGAGCCCGAAGACGCCGTAGCGCATCTGTGAGAGATCCGGGCGCACGGCCTTGAGATCCTCGTAGAAGGCACGCGCGTTGTCCGGCACGTCGCCCTGCCCGTACGTGGAGGTGCAGATCAGAAAGACGCCTTCGCGCCGGAAGACGGAGCTGTCGAGGTTGTCCATCATCAGGGTTTCGACGTGTACGTCATCGCCGCCCAGCGCGAGCTCCATCTCTTGCGCGCAGAGCTGCGCCGTGCCGGTCATCGTGCCGACGAGTATACTGATGCGGACAGGCATTGACTGCGGAATATATTGCTTATTAGAATAAGCGTCAAGCACTATAGTGCATTATAGTTCATGAACGCTCCGCTAACACCGTTCCAGCAGGATACTGCTTATCTCGCCCGCCTGGGCGAACGGGTGCGGGCCTGGCGCGACGACCAAGGGATGACACGGAAGGCGCTGTCCGAAGCCTCGGGTATTTCCGAACGGTATGTCGCTCAGCTCGAGTCCGGCAGAGGAAACATTTCGATCCTGCTGCTGAGAAAGCTCGCCCGGGCGATGCGCATATCGGTCGAAAGCCTGGTCGCCAACGACCAGCGGGGTCCACGCTCCGAGCGCATCGCGCTCGTCGGGCTGCGCGGCGCCGGCAAATCCACGCTCGGCGAGCGGCTGGGGCGCTTGCTCCGCTTGCCGTTCGTCGAGCTCGGCAGGGAAGTGGAGAAGGAGGCCGGCGTAAAGCTCAGTGAAGTCTTCGCTTTGTACGGCCAGGATGCATTCCGGCGCTTCGAGCGCCGTGCCCTGGAGCGTGTGCTCGCCGAGCATCCCCGGGTCGTGATTGCCGTCGGCGGCGGGATCGTCACGGATTCGCAGACGTACGACATCTTGCTCGAGCGCTGCGTGTGCGTATGGTTAAAGGCTTCGCCAGAGGACCACATGGCGCGTGTCGTGGCGCAGGGTGATGTACGGCCGTTCAAGGGGTACTCGGCCGCTCTGCAAGAGATCCGAAAGACGCTGAAATACCGCGACCCTCTCTATGCCCGGGCCGACGCGGTTGTGGAGACCTCGGGCAAGTCCGTCAAGCAAAGCCTTCAGCAGATAAGAAGATTATTGGCATGATTTCCTACGAAACAGATCCTTCCCGCTATAACCACTGGAAGCTTGCGTTCGACGGCCCCGTCGCCACGCTGACGCTCGACGTGTCGGAAGACAAGGGGATCGTACCCGGCTACAAGCTGAAGCTTAACAGCTACGACCTCGGCGTCGACATGGAGCTGCATGACGCGCTGAACCGTATTCGCTTCGAGCATCCCGAAGTGAAGGCGGTCATAGTCACGAGCGGCAAGAGCCGCATGTTCTGCTCGGGAGCGAACATCTACATGCTCGGCAGCTCGAGCCACGCCTGGAAAGTCAACTTCTGCAAGTTCACGAACGAGACGCGCAACGGCATCGAGGATTCGAGCGCCCACTCCGGGCTCAAGTTCATTGCCGCCTTGAACGGAGCCACCGCCGGCGGCGGCTATGAGCTGGCGCTCGCCTGCGATGAGATCGTGATGATCGACGACCGTTCCTCCGCGGTGAGTTTGCCCGAAGTACCGCTCTTGGGCGTGCTTCCCGGGACGGGCGGCCTCACCCGCCTCGTCGACAAGCGCAAGGTTAGACGGGATATCGCCGACGTGTTCTGCACGACCGCCGAAGGCGTACGCGCCGACCGCGCCAAGGAATGGCGCTTGGTGGACCACGCGGCCAAGCCGCAGCAGTTCGCAGAGTTCGTGAGAATGCGCGCTCTCGAGCTCGCGAAGCAGTCCGACCGCCCGGGCGGCGAAGGCGTGAAGCTCACGCCGCTCGGCGAGAGCCGGATCGTTCTGACGGAGATCCTCCAGTCCACGCGAACAGCCGAGATTACCGTCGCCGGTCCGGACCGCGTGGCGCTCGAAAGAAATGCCGATTGGTATCCGCTGCGTCTCGCGCGCGAGCTGGACCGGACGATCCTCGATCTGCGGACCAACTATTTGGATGTCGGTCTCTGGGTGATCAAGACCCAAGGCGATGCGAGCAAGGTTCTTGATCTCGACGCGCTCCTGAAATCCAATTCAGGAGACTGGTTCGTGCGCGAGACGGTCGGCCTTCTCCGGAGGACCCTCTCGCGCCTTGACGTATCATCGCGTTCGATATTCGCGGTCATCGAGTCGGGCTCGTGCTTCGCCGGAACGCTTTTCGAGCTGGCGCTCGCCGCCGACCGCAGCTACATGCTGGATGCGGAAAATGGGCCTCGGATCGCGCTTTCCGACATGAACTTCGATGCCTATCCGATGGCGAGCGGCCTGTCTCGGCTGGCGACACATTTCTCGGGAGACGTGCCCGCTATCCGGCGGAACGAGCCTCTCAATGCGCAGCAGGCCAAGGATCTTGGACTGGTGACGGCGACACCGGACGACATCGACTGGGAAGAGGAAGTGCGCATCGCGATCGAAGAGCGCGTGAGCCTCTCGCCCGACGCCCTCACCGGCATGGAGGCGAGCCTGCGCTTCGCCGGCCCCGAGACCATGCTGACGCGCGTCTTTGGGCGCCTCACCGCCTGGCAGAACTGGATCTTCAACCGGCCCAACGCGGTCGGCGAGCGCGGTGCACTGAAGGTCTACGGCACGGGCGCCAAAGCCAAATTCAACTGGGAGCGCGTCTAAATGAGCAGTGTGAGCAGCGTCAACTACTCCGAAAAGATTCCCAACAACGTCAATCTCGCCAACGACCGTACGCTGCAGCGTGCGCTCGAGCACTGGCAGCCGCACTTCCTGCAGTGGTGGCGGGACCTGGGTCCGACCGACTTTCAGAGCGCCGACGTCTACCTGCGCACCGCGGTGTCGGTGGACGCGCAAGGCTGGGCGCAGTACGGCGCGGTGAAGATGCCAGACTACCGCTGGGGCATCTTCCTCGCTGACGCGGTGCCCGATCGAAAGATCGGCTTCGGCGACCGTATGGGCGAGCCGGTCTGGGAGCAGGTTCCAGGCGAATACCGCTCCACGCTGCGCCGCCTGATCGTCACGCAAGGCGACACCGAACCCGCCTCGGTCGAGCAGCAGCGCCTGCTCGGCCATACCTGCCCTTCGTTATACGACCTGAGGAACTTGTTCCAGGTGAACGTCGAAGAAGGACGGCACCTGTGGGCGATGGTGTACCTGCTGCACGCCTATTTCGGCCGCGACGGCCGCGAGGAGGCGGAAGAGCTGCTCGCGCGCCACTCGGGCGACGCGGACAAGCCGCGCATCCTCACCACCTTCAACGAGCCGATCTCAGACTGGCTCTCGTTCTTCTGCTTTACCTACTTCACCGACCGCGACGGCAAGTACCAGCTGAAGAGCCTCGCGGAGAGCGCCTTCGATCCGCTGTCGCGCACCTGCCGCTTCATGCTCACCGAGGAAGCGCACCACATGTTCGTCGGCGAGACGGGCATCGGCCGTGTGGTGAAGCGGACCCTGGAAGTGATGAAGGAACTCAATACCGACGACCCGGCGAAGATCCGCGCGGTGGGCGCTGTCGACCTGCCGACGCTGCAGAAATACCTCAACTTCTGGTGCTCGTCTTCGCTCGACCTCTTTGGCTCGGAGATCTCTTCGAATTCGGCGGCAAATTTTGCAAACGGCTTGAAGGGCCGCCCTGATGAAGATCAGTACCAGGACCATGTACTGCGCAGTGCAGTTTTCCACATGGAAAATCCGGGTGGCAAATTCGAAGACGTCCCCATGTTGAATGCGCTGAACGAAGTGATGCGCGAGTCCTATCTCAAGGACTGCGAGATCGGCTTGAAGCGCTGGAACCGGACTATCGAGCGCGCCGGGCACGCGTTCCGCTTCACCCTGCCTTCGCCGCACTTCCGCCGGTCGATCGGCGTCTGGGCCGGACTGCCGGTCACGCCTGAAGGCAAACTCATCTCGAAGGAGGAGTACGACGAGCGCAGGAACGAGTGGATCCCGTCGGAGGCAGACCGGGCGTTCGTGCGCTCGCTCATGCAGCGCGTAGTGGAGCCCGGCAAGATAGCGGCCTGGATCGCGCCGCCGGAGCGGGGCATCAACAACCTGCCCGTGGAGTATGAGTACGTCAAGCTCCACTAAGACCAGGACCGATTTCTTCAACCGGATGCTCGAGGCCGAGCGGGCGGGTGCGAAGGTATTGGTCCTGTTCATGGACTCGTTCGAGAGGAACTCGAGCGAATGGAAGACGCTGAGGGAAGTGCAGGCCGGGGAGGCGCACAACTGCGCGCTTATCGGGAAGCTGCTCGAGAAGGCAGGCGTGCCCTACAGCCACGACACGAGCGAGTTCTACGATCGCGCCCTGGACGTCGACGGCAGGTCCGACAGGCTCCGCTACCTCGTCCAGGGACTGAGATGGGCGGTCAGGAAGTTCGACGAGGCGCTGTCCGGGCTCGATCCGGAGTCACGGGCCGTTTTTGCGCAGATGCGCGAATCGCATCTGCGCAGCATCGCCGCCGTGGAGGAAGTCGCCCGCTTGTCGGGGAAATAGCCGCGTCGGGCGGCGCCGGGTCATTGGCGAAGCTTGTAGCGCTGGATCTTGCCCGTTGCGGTCTTCGGCAGACTGCCGTGGAACTCGATCCACCGCGGGTACTTGTAGGGGGCAATGATGGCCTTGACGTGCGCTTTGAGCTCGTCGGCCAGCGCGTCGGAAGGCCGTATGCCATCGCGCAGCACGACGAACGCTTTAGGCTTGATGAGCTTGTCGTCGTCTTCCTTGCCTACCACAGCCGCCTCGAGCACCGCAGCATGACTGGCCAGGGCCGCCTCGACCTCGGCAGGCGAAACCCAGTGCCCGCTTACGCGCAAGAGGTCATCGGTGCGCCCCATGTACCAGTAGTAGCCGTCCGCATCTCTCCGATACTTGTCGCCGGTGTTGTACCAGCCGTCGCACAGCACCCGCGTCGTAGCGTCGGGTCGGCTCCAGTACCCCGCGAAGATACTGCCCCCGCTCACGACAAGCTCGCCGACGTCGCCTTCCGGAACATCGGTGCCGTGCTCGCCGACCAGGCGTACTCGATAGCCGGGCACGACGCGGCCCGAGCTTCCCGGCCTCGCTTCGCCTGCGCGATTGCTGATGACCGTCTGCAGCGTCTCCGTGGCGCCCATGCCGTCGAGGATCTCGATCCCGAACCGCTCGCGCCAGCGCCGGTAGAGCTCCGCCGGAAGCGGCTCGGCGGCGGAAAAGCAGGTCCGCACTGTCGAGAGATCGGCGTTCTCCCCGCGGGCGTGGAGCATCTGGGCGTAGAGCGTCGGCACCCCTACGAACACCGTCGCCCGGTGGTCGCGGATCAGCTGGAACATCCGCTGCGGCGTGCTGCGCTCGGAATTGAGAACCACCGTCGCGCCCGCCTTGAGGGCGAAATAGGTGGTGAAGCCCAGCGGGTAGGCGTGAAAGCACGGGCTGCCGCAGACGACCACGTCGCCGGGAGACAACCCCACGAAGGGCGCCGCATAGAGGCGCTCGCTGTAGAGCGTGGCGCGCTGAAGATGCATCGCCCATTTCGGCGTCCCGGTGCTCCCCGAGGTGTGCAGCCAGAAGGCCACCTCGTCTGCGCCCGTGGGCGCCGCCCGCAGCTCGGCCGACGCCCGGTTCGCCAGCCGCGCGAAGTCGTGCTCGCCTGCGCGGGCTTCGCCTGGCCCGACGAGCAGGACGTGGTGAAGGGAACGAAACTCCGAAAGGCGCTCGCGCAGGGGCTTCCATAGTGCGTCGGTGGTGACGATGGCGCTCGCGCCACTGTCGGCAAGGAGGAGGACCTGCTCGTCGGGCGTGACGGCGAAGCTCATCGCGATCGGAACGGCGCCGATCTTCGCCGCGGCGAAGAAGGCGATCACGAACTCCGGCCGGTTCGGAAGAAGAACCGCTACGCGCTGCCCGCGCCCGACACCGAGCGCCGCCAGCGCGTTACCCGCCTGGTTCACGCGCCGCTGCAGCTCGGAAAAGCTGACGCGCTCTTCTCCGTGGAGGTAAGCGGTCCGCTCGCCGTGTCCGCCCGCGACTGCCCCGTCCACGTATTCCGCGGCGATGTTGAGCTGCCGGGGCACATCGACCGCCGGAACACCGTACGGTCCGGGCAAGACCGTTGCTTCTTTTCTTCCTGGACGGCCGAGGTCGCCGGTGGACGCCACCGTCTCGCCTTTCCTCATTCGTCCTCCAGACGCCGTGTTCATTGGGCCCGCATGATTTTCCGCAGCGCCTCCTCGCCGGGTCAGTCGCGGGATGTCAGCGCAGCCGCTCCAAAAAAAGCCCCGGGCGTACCCGGGGCTCGGTGACTCCTCGGCGGGACCTCAGATCACCGCCGTGACCGTCGTCATTCGCTGCGAACGGTAGCACAGCCGTTCCATAATGCAATAGAATTCCGCGAATAATCAATATTCGCTTTTCAAATCGAGAAAAGGAGCGGCGCAAATGAACGATCTGCTCGATCTCAACCTGCTGCCGATTGCCGTAGCCCTGTACGAGGAGCGCCACGTGAGCCGAACCGCGACGCGGCTCGGCATGAGCCAGCCTGCGGTGAGCGCCGCGCTGGCGCGACTGCGCAAGGCGTTCGACGATCCCCTTTTCATCCGCACCGCGCGCGGCATGGAGCCCACGCCGCGGGCGCAGGCGCTGATCGCGCCGGCACGCGACGTTCTGTCTCGCGTGGAACGCGACGTGCTCTCGGGGCTTGCCTTCGATCCTGCGACCGCCAACGTGACTTTCACCCTTGCGCTCTCGGACGTGGGCGAGATGGTGTTCCTGCCGAGGATCCTCGAGCGCCTGCGGAGCCTCGCGCCCCTCGCGTCGCTTCGCTCCGTCACCCCGCCGCCGAGCGGGCTGCGCGAGGGTCTCGAGACTGGAGAGATCGATGTCGCGGTCGGCTATTTTCCGGACCTCGAGAAGAGCAATTTCTTCCAGCAGCGCCTCTTCACGCATCATTTCTGCTGCCTGCTGCGCGTGGATCACCCGGTTGCGAGCAGGCGACTTTCCCTCAAGCAGTATCTCGGGCTGAAGCACGTGGTGGTGCACGCGGCCGGCCGCAGCCAGGAGATCTTCGAGCGTTTTCTCATCCGGAACAAGATCCATCGGAACGTCGTGCTCATAACGCCGCACTTCATGTCGCTGCCGGCGATCATCGGCAAGTCCGACTTCGTCGCCACCGTCCCGCACGCGATGGGCATGTACTTCTCGGGCGCGTGGACCAACATCAGGGCGGCGCTGCCGCCTTTCCCCGATGCGCCCCGTATCGTGCTCAAGCAGCACTGGCATCGCAAGGCGCACCACGATCCCCGCAACCAGTGGCTGCGCAAGCTCGTTTCCGAGCTGTTCAACCAGGAATCTGACGAGTGGAAAACGAACGGAAACGGCTGAAGCCCGTGCGCAGTCCTGAGCTTCAACAATGGGTTAAGCAGATTCCTGTCAGCCGCCACCGGAAGATCCGGCGCTTCAAGCTGGGCTCTTGATCGGCCGGGGGCGCTTGCTTTCCGGTGCGCGCTCGCCTAAAATTAGAACAGTGGTTCAAGTTTTGAACAGAAGTTCAAACGATGTGCATTCCGCGCGAGTGCAGCGCAAGAACGAAGCGCGGCGGCTCGACATTCTTCGGGCTGCCGCGCGCGTCTTTCGTCGCTTCGGGCTCTCGGCTACGGGCATGCGCGAGATCGCGGCGGAAGCCGATCTTTCTCCCGGCAACCTGTATTACTACTTCAAGGGCAAGGACGAGATCCTGCTCTTTTGCCAGGAGCGGACGGTCGACCGCCTGCTCGCCGAGGCCGCGCGGGCAAGCGCCGCGGCCGGCGCGTACGCGGAGCGGCTGCGCGCGCTGATGAGCGCGCACGTGCATTGCCTGCTCGACGATCTGGAAGGGACCACCGCGCACCTCGAGGTCGAGGGGCTGCCCGAGCATATGCGCCGCGACATCATCGCCAAGCGCGACGCTTATGAGCACGCCGTGCGCGGCCTCGTCACCGCCGGCATGAAGCGCGGCGAGTTTGAGAACGGTGATGCGTCGCTCGTCACGCGCGCCATGCTCGGCGCGGTCAACTGGACCGCGCGCTGGTATCGGCACGGCGGGGCGCAATCGGTCGCCGCGGTCGCCGACGGGCTCGCCGAGTACCTAGTGCGCGGACTGCTGCGCGCGGCCAAATGAAGACCCCCGCTCCCAGGAACGTCCACGTATGCCTGCGCGTGAACGGCGAGGAGCAGCAGGTATCGTTCGCGCCGTACAAGACGCTGCTCGAAGTGCTGCGCGAGGATCTGAATCTCACCGGCACCAAGCACGGCTGCGAGCTGGGTGAATGCGGCGCGTGCGCGGTGCTCATTGACGGTGAGCCGGTGCTCTCGTGCCTGGTGCTCGCGCTCGAGTGCGAAGGCCGATGCATCGAGACGGTCGAGGGGCTGGCGAGCGGCACGAAACTGCATCCGCTGCAGGCGGCGTTCGCCGACCGCGGCGGCTCGCAGTGTGGCTACTGCACTTCCGGTATGCTGATGACGGCCAAGGCACTTCTCGACCATGAACCCAACCCGAGCCGCGAGCGGATCAAGGAAGCGATCGCGGGAAATATATGTCGCTGCACGGGTTACAACCAGATCGTCGAGGCGATCGAGAGCGCCGCGGTGGAATTGAGGGAGGTTGGCAAATGAGCGTGGCGAACAAACGCCTCGAAGTCGTCGGTCAAGTGCGACGCCGCGTCGACGGCCGCGGCAAGACGACGGGGCAGGCGTATTTTGCCGACGACCTCGCGCTGCCGCGCATGGTCCAGTGCAAGCTGCTGCGCTCGCCCATGCCGCACGCGATCATCGAATCGATAGACGTCGCGCGTGCGGCGAAATATCCGGGCGTGCACCTTGTGCTCACCGGCAAGGACTTCCCGGTTCCCTTCGGCATTATGCCGGTCTCGCTGGACGAGTACGCGCTCGCGCCCGAGCGCGTGCGCCATGTCGGCGACCCGGTCGCCGCCGTCATCGCGCGCGACGAGCAGACCGCGCTCGAGGCGATCGAGCTGATCGAGGTGAAGTACCGGCCGTTGCCCACAATCGCTTCGCCCGAGGAGGCGCTCGCGCACCCCGAGACGCGTATCCACGATTACGGCGAGCAGGGCAACATCCACCGCAACCAGGCCTACGAGTTCGGAGACGTCGAGGAGGCGCTGGCGAAGAGCGACTACGTTTTCGAGGACACGTTCTTCTACCAGGGCAACACCCACCTGCCGATGGAGCAGCAGGCTTCGCTCGCCGCGGTCGAGGGCGACGGCAAGCTCACGCTCTCCACCAGCACCCAGAATCCGCACTACCTGCACCGGCAGCTCGCGCGGGTGCTGCAGATGCCGGCCTCCCAGATCCGCGTGATCGCGACGCCGAACGGCGGCGGCTTCGGCGGCAAGTGTGACCCGGCTAACCACGAGATGGTGGTCTCGAAGGCGGCGTTGCTCCTCGGCCGGCCGGTGAAGATCTGTCTCACGCGCGAGGAAGTCTTCTACCAGCACCGCGGCCGGCACCCGGTGCTGATGAAGTTCCGCACCGGCGTCACCAAGGACGGCAAATTGACCGGCATGCACCTCCAGACCCTCCTCGACGGTGGCGGCTACGGCTCGCACGGTCCCGCGAGCACCTTCTACACCGGGGTGCTGACGCCGGTCACCTACGATCTGCCGCGCTTCAAGTTCGACGCCTGCCGCGTCTTCACCAACAAGCCCCCCTGCGGCCCCAAGCGCGGCCACGGCACGCCGCAGCCGCGTTTCGGGCAGGAAGTGCAGCTGGACAAGATCGCCGAGAAGCTCGGGCTCGATCCGGCCGAATTGCGCCTCAACATGGTCACCAAACCGAATTCGCTCACCGCGAACTGGTTGAAGATAGGCTCGACCGGGCTCGCCGAGTGTATTCGGAAGGTGGTCGAGATCTCCGGCTGGAAGGAAAAGTACAAGAAGCTCCCGGAAGGGCGCGGCGTCGGTCTCGCCTGCTCGGCATATATGTGTGGCGCGGGCGTCTCCATCTACTGGAACAAGATGCCGCATTCGGGCGTGCAGCTGCTCCTCGACCGCAGCGGGCAGGTAACCGTTCTGTGCGGCGCGACCGAGATCGGCCAGGGCTCCGACGATGTTCTCGCCGCGATCGTCGCCGAGGTGCTGGGCATCAGCACTTTGGATGTGCGTGTGCTCACCGGGGACACCGGCCTGACGCCGATCGACCTCGGGTCCTACTCCAGCCGCGTCACCGTGATGATGGGCAACGCCGCCATGCAGGCGGCCGAGCGCGTGCGCGAGAGAATCGCCGCGGCGGCGGCCGAGCAGCTCGGGACCCTGCCCGAGCGCGTGATCCTGTCGCAGGGACGGGTATTCGCAGCGGAGGATACGAACAAGGCGATGAGCTTCGTCGAGGCCGTGGCCCTGGCGGAGGCGAAATTCGGCACGCTGGGCTCGGTCGGCTCGTACTCGCCGCCCAAGGCCCCGGGAAAGTACAAGGGCGCGGGCGTCGGGCCCTCGCCCGCGTACAGCTTCTCAGCCTGCGTGGTCGAAGCCGAAGTCGATCCGAAGACCGGCTGGATCACGGTACCCAAGATCTGGATTGCGCACGATATCGGGCGCGCCATCAATCCGGTGCACGTTCGCGGACAGGTCATCGGCGGCGTGTACATGGGCTTGGGCGAAGCCTTGATGGAAGAGCAGGCGTTCAGGCGCCTGCCGGAGAAGCTCTCGAACGCGCTCGTGCACAAGATGCCCTCGATGCTCGAATACAAGAGCCTCACCTCGCTCGACATGCCCGAGGTGGAAGTCGCGCTCATCGAGGAGCCGGACCCGAACTGCCCGTTCGGCGCGAAGGAAGCGGGGCAGGGGCCGCTCCTGCCGGTGATGCCGGCAGTGGCGAACGCAGTCTTTGACGCCGTCGGCGTGAGAATCGACGAAGTGCCGATCACGCCCGACAAGGTGCTCGTCGCACTGGAAAAGAAAGCAAAGGGCGAAGCGCCACGGGTCGGACCGGAAAGCTTCCCGCCGGTGCCGTATCCACAGCCGACGTTCGTCTTGCCCCCCTGGGAGGGTGGCGACGGCGACGAGTTGAAAAGCGCGGACGGCAAACCGCTGCGTCGCGCGAAGAAGGAGATCGCAATCTTATGATGCGCCTACCCTGGTTCGATTACCGCGCCCCGCGCTCGGTCGCTGAGGCGGCGCGCATCCTCGGGGGCGAAGGACCGCGGGCGATGCTGCTTGCGGGCGGCACGGACCTCCTTCCCAACATGAAGCGCCGCCAGCAGACGCCGGCGACGCTCGTTGCGCTGCGCGGCGTGGAGGAGCTCAGGACCATTGCGAGCGGCAACGGGCTGACGATCGGTGCGGGCATTACCCTGACGGAGGTCGTCGCCGCGAAGGCAGTTCGAGAGAGCTACGCGGGCCTGACGCAGGCGGCGGCTCAGGTTGCGACGTCGCACCTGCGCAACATGGCGACGCTCGGGGGGAATCTCTGCCTCGATACCCGCTGCAGCTACTACGACCAGAGCTACGAGTGGCGCAAGGCAATCGACTTCTGTCTCAAGAAGGACGGTGAGACCTGCTGGGTCGCGACCGCGAGCAAACGCTGCGTAGCGGTCTCCTCCACCGACACCGCGCCCGCGCTGATCGCGCTGCGTGCCAAGGTGCAGCTCGTGTCGGCGATGGGCAGTCGCGAGCTGGCGCTCGAGGACCTCTACCGCAACGACGGCATCGAGTATCTGGCAAGAAAGCCCGAGGAGATTCTCACCCAAGTGCAGCTTCCGGATTCGAGGGGATGGAAGAGCACCTACTGGAAGTTGCGCCGGCGCGGATCTTTCGATTTCCCGATTCTCGGTGTCGGGGCGGCCGCGAAGTTC
>Ga0187773_10000647_pt1 | contig 13796 bp, 16 predicted proteins | sample 0216_BV02_MP05_1_FD_133133 | JGI IMG/M metagenome (GOLD analysis project Ga0187773, IMG submission 133133) | Tropical peat soil microbial communities from peatlands in Department of Meta, Colombia - 0216_BV02_MP05_10_MG | ecosystem: Environmental > Terrestrial > Soil > Wetlands > Peat | place...
ATCGAGGTCAATGAGCTTTTGACCATCGACTATCGCGACGCGCAACTCCTCGGAATGCGTCGCGTTAAACAACATGCGTTTCATTTTATGCTCTCCCGCGCTCTGCACGGGCAGGGCAAACCCGACGCGGTTATAATAGCCTTGTGTATCGAGTATTCGTCATGTGCACGTCATAATTTTGGATCAATTGAAACGTACGGACCATTCACTCAACGGGTTTGTCAGTAACATCCTGTTTATCTAAATTAACGTCAGGACTTGAAAATCTGCTTTAGAGCGCGTATCTCGTTTGCTCTCGCTACTTTAATGTGGTGAGCGGAGATAACCACCTATCATGTTTATCTAAATTGTTCAAGCACTTAGCTTTGAAACAAGGGGCCGTAAAACGCTATTTGCGTGAGCCCGGGTAAACCATGAGCTTTTAGTATAAGCAAAATGAAGCATTTAAGCAAAGCTTCAGTGTCGCGAAGAACCATCGGTGAAGACGCTGTAAACCAGCGCGTAGACAATTACTTGTCGAAGGTTTTAAAAGGAGTTCCTAAAAGCCATATTTACCGTATCCTGCGGAGCGGTGAAGTCCGCGTAAACGGCAAGCGCGTCGAGCCTAATTACCGTTTAAAGTTTGGAGACCAGCTGCGCATACCGCCGGTTCGCACGGCTAAACCAGCCCAGCAAAGAAAGGTTTCGGCCCCAAGCCTGCAACTGGAAGTACTGTTCGAAGATGATGCGCTGCTTGCGATCAACAAGCCCAGCGGTATCGCGGTGCATGGCGGAAGCGGGGTCAGCAGTGGCGTCATTGAACTCTTACGCATGCGGGAACCAAAGCCTGGCTTTTTGGAGTTGGTGCATCGATTGGACCGGGAAACCTCCGGCGTGCTGCTACTTGCGAAAAAAAGGAGTGCGCTTACAGCACTGCACCAAAGACTGCGCGAGGGAAGGGTTGAAAAGCGCTACCTCGCTATGGTCAAAGGTCGGTGGCTTAATCAAAAAAAGAGTGTCCAGCTGCCTTTGCATAAATACCTTACTGCGGCTGGCGAACGTAGGGTGATCGTGAAGACGGGCGGCCAAACTGCCCACACGCTTTTTTATCTACGCAAAAACTGGCCGGAGTTCAGCTTGCTTGAAGCCGAGCTTAAAACGGGCCGTACGCACCAGATTCGTATACATCTCGCGCATCTTGGATTTCCCGTATTAGGGGACCCGAAATACGGCGATTTTGCGTTGAATCGTACCTTGGAAATCCGCGGCCTAAAGCGCATGTTCCTGCACGCCTTCAAGCTGGTGGTAAAGCATCCGGTAAGCGGCGCAGTCTTGCATTTGGAAGCTCCCTTGCCGAGCGAACTGCAAAATTTTATTAGCCAGTTGGAATGAAGATTGCGTTGAGCGGAGATAAGTTCGCAATATATTCCGGTTTAAAGCGCTTCGAACTTTGAAACGCGATTGGAGTGCCGCCCGAGGATTCATGAGATGCATTAAGCGTTTAGGCCCGCGAAGCGTACGCGAGCTTGGCCTTATTGATGTTCCCGGTGGCTTGCATCGTCAGATGTGGAACGGTCGTGCGTGACCTGATCGTCAGTTTCAATACCTTTAAGTGGGCTAGGATAGAGGTGAAATTCGCCGCATTTCCGGGTTATACTAAAAAAGTGCGGGTAATTCAGAATTACGTTTCCTGAGATCATTGATAGCGGGCCGAATAACCGCCCGGCACATGATAGATAACAGGGATTGCTGGAATTGCATCTTCATCAAAAGGGCTGAAGCATGCCGGAAGACAATCTCCCCGATAGCAACTGGCAACGACAGGTAATAGAAAAGCTCGCATTTTCGGCACTTGAGGAGCAGCGCCGGGCGCGTCACTGGAGTATTTTTTTCAAGCTGCTGCTGTTTATTTGGTTATTCGGTTTGCTTTTACTCACCGTGGGCTGGATTGGAAAAAGAGAAGTGCCGCTGGCAGGCAAACATACTGCACTTGTTGATCTTGAGGGCATCATAGCACCCGACACCGACAGCAGCGCCGACAACATTACGTCAGGCTTGCAGCAAGCATTCAAGGACAAGAACACGCAAGGAGTTATTCTGCGCATCAATAGCCCCGGCGGCAGCCCAGTGCAGGCAGGCAACATTAACGACGAGATCCGCAGGCTGAGAGCGAAATATCCGGAGATTCCCCTTTATGTCGTAGTCGACGACATCTGTGCCTCCGGCGGCTATTATGTTGCGGTAGCTGCCGACAAGATATTTGTTAACAAGGCAAGCATCATCGGCTCGATTGGCGTGCTGATAGATGGTTTTGGTTTTACTGGAACTATGGATAAGCTCGGTATCGAACGGCGTCTCCTTACGGCGGGCGACAACAAGGGTTTTCTCGATCCGTTCTCACCCTTGAATCCGACACAGAAAGCCTACGCGCAAAAAATGCTTAACGAAATTCATCAACAGTTCATACAAGTCGTGCGGCAGGGCAGGGGCAAACGCCTGAAGGAGACTCCAGACCTTTTTAGCGGGCTGGTCTGGACGGGACAGAAAAGCGTCGATCTTGGCCTGGCCGACGGCTTCGGCAACGTGGATTATGTCGCTCGGGAAGTGATTAAGGCCGAAGAAGTGGTGGATTATACGCCCCATGAAAGCGTGGTTGAGCGCTTTGCACGGCACTTCGGCGGGGCAATGGCCAAAGCGCTGCTCGGCGGTACGCATTGGGCTTTGCGTTAGGTTGAGTAGAGCAGGAATACTGTGGGCCGTCGGTTGATGTCCGGCGGCGAGCTTTGCCAATCGCTGATGCTTTTGGTGGCGATGCTTTCGCCGGCAAGCGAAATATCACTGGCGAGGCACAACAAAGTGGTCTTCCTGCAGTAGTCGAGCAGGTTTCGCAACAACTTGCCGTTGCGGTACGGTGTCTCGATAAATATTTCCGTCTGGTTGAACGTTTTTGACGCCTTTTCAAGTTCCTCGATTTTCTTGATTCTTTCGTCGGCGTTGATCGGCAAATAGCCATGGAAGGCAAAGCGCTGGCCATTTAGCCCTGAAGCCATCAGCGCCAAAAGGATGGCTGAAGCGCCGACCAAAGGCACTACCCGAATGCCGTTGGCGTGCGCCAACCTTATCAAATCGGCGCCGGGATCGGCCACGGCTGGGCAGCCGGCATCGGAAATCAAGCCAACATTCTTGCCGGACAGCAAGGGCCTAATTAATCCCGTGAGTTCCGCGGGCCGAGTATGCTCGTCGAGAACATCAAAACTGATTTTCTGCAGCGGCGTGTGAACCCCTATTTTGGCTAGGTATTGTCGTGCGGTCTTCGCGTTTTCCACTATAAAAGTGTCAAGTGTCGAAATAATGAGTCGAACGCCCTGCGGCACAACATAGGTCAGATCGCCAGGTCCGAGCGGGGAGGGGATGAGATATAGAATGCCCGGCATTTATACGACTTCCACCCCTTCGTTATTCAACATTTCGACCAGTGCAATGAGCGGCAGTCCGATCAACGCCCAAGGATCTTCGCCATATATGGCTTCAATTAATGCGACGCCCAGCCCTTCAACCTTGGCCGCCGCCGTGCAGTTATAAGGCGATTCTTTGTCCAAGTAATTGGCAATCTGTTGATCGCTTAAATTTCGGAAACGTACTTGGTTTGCAACGACCTTAATTTGGGTGCGTCCGGTTCCCGTGTTTAACGCGCACAAAGCGGTGTAAAATTCCACAGTTTTGCCGCGCAATAATTGCAGTTGTTGGAAAGCATTTTCACGGGTGCGAGGTTTGCCGAGCTGCGTGCCATTTAAAGCGGCAACCTGGTCACAGCCGATAACAAGCGCGTCCGTCCACTGGCTTGCTACTTTGGCCGCTTTGGCCTGGGCCAGACGCGCCGCTGTTTGCTCGGGAAATTCTCCTTGCAGAGGTGATTCATCCACGCTCGGAGCGACGACGGAAAAGGGAATGTGCAGGCGCTCAAACAACTCGCGGCGGTAGATGGACGAGGATGCCAGAACCAGCTGCGGGATGCTCAAATTGCTCTCGTAGATTTTTGACACAAAACTACAAAAATAATATCATGCCCCCCTTATGTCTGAACAGCTTGTGATTAACGGCCTTGAATTTTCACGCGGTGCCGAAGTTCTACGTGGTAAAATAAGCAATGCAGGACTGCGGCGGTTAAGCGACTATTTGTACTCTACTGACGGTGCAATCGAGTATGAGTTGAGCGGGGAGGTAGATTCTGAGGGAAGGTCACTGCTTCATCTTGCGATCAGAGGCAAACTTTACCTTAAATGCCAGCGCTGCCTCGAACAAATGGAGCACGACTTGAATTTCGTTTCAAATCTGTTGCTGATAGAGGAGGGAATGGCATTCCCCGAAGTTACCGAAGAAGAGGAATTGATAGATTGCATTCCCGCGAAAACGGAAATGGATGTCTTAGCCGTGCTTGAGGAAGAAATCATACTGAAACTGCCGATTTCGCCCAGGCATGAAGCGGGAGCATGTAGTTTGACCAGCTACGCCCGGACTGGAACCGCCGAATCGGTTTTTGCACCTCTTGCAGCGCTGAAAAAACTGGCAGAATAAACGAGAGGAGTCGAATATGGCGGTTCAGCAGAACAAAAAATCCCCATCTAAACGCGGCATGCATCGCGCCCATGATTTTTTGACGAAACCGCCGCTGGCGGTTGAACCAACCACGGGCGAAGTGCATTTGCGCCATCATATCAGTCGCAATGGCTATTACCGCGGAAAAAAAGTAATGCCCAGCAAGGGCGAATAACCGCCTTCCTTCCTTGGCGCACCCCGGCCAGTACTGGTAATGGATATCACGGTAGCCATCGATTGCATGGGCGGCGATCATGGCCCGCACGTCACAGTACCTGCTGCAGTAAAATTCCAGCGACGCTACCCGGATGCTCACATCATCTTGGTGGGCCTGCACGAGCTTGTTGAACCTGAACTACACTTGGCCCACGCTCAGATTAGTCCGCGTCTGCGCATCCATCACGCTAGCGAAATAGTAACCATGGATGAACCGCCAGCATTAGCGCTCCGTGGCAAAAAGGATTCCTCAATGAGGGTGGCGATAAACCTGGTCAAAAATGGTGAAGCCCAGGCCTGCGTCAGCGCCGGCAACACCGGAGCGTTGATGGCGATCTCACGGTTCGTGCTTAAAACCTTGCCAGGCATCGAGCGTCCAGCAATCGCATCGATTCTTCCCACGCTTCAGGGTCGTACTTGCATGCTTGACTTGGGCGCAAATGTCGAATGCACCGCGCAGCAATTACTCCAGTTCGGTATTATGGGGTCGACGCTCATGGCCTCGGTCGAGCACATCCCCAAACCCAGTGTCGGGTTGCTCAACGTCGGTGAAGAGGACATCAAAGGCAGTGAAGTGGTAAAGCAGGCCGGAGAATTGCTGCGCAACAGCGGTCTTAACTTTTACGGCAATATAGAGGGCGACGATATCTACAAAGGCACGACTGATGTCGTGGTTTGCGACGGCTTTGTCGGCAACGTTGCCCTCAAGACGTCGGAAGGGCTGTTGCAAATGCTGACGCTATTCCTGAGACACGAACTCAAACGCAACATATTCACCAGCCTGACGGGATTGATTGCACAGCCGGTGATCAATGCCTTCAAGCGACGTGTTGATCATCGGCGTTACAACGGGGCCAGCCTGCTGGGATTGCGCGGCATCGTAGTGAAAAGTCACGGTTCTGCTGACAGCTTTGCGTTTGAATTCGCCATCGAACGTGCAGCCGACGAGGTCCGCAACGGTGTGTTGCGGCACATTAACGAGCGAATGGCGCTGATTCATCAAGGCCCCGGCTGATGTACGCGCGAATCGCCGGCTGCGGCAGCTATCTGCCTGAAAAGATACTCACCAACCGCGATCTCGAGGCCATCGTTGATACCTCGGATGAGTGGATTTTCACCCGCACAGGCATCCGCCAAAGGCACATCGCTGCGGATGATGAAAAGGCCAGTGACCTTGCGCTTCATGCCGGCAAGAAGGCCATACGAGCTGCGGGTATTTCGCCCGAAGATATCGACCTGATAATTGTCGCCACCAGTACACCGGACATGATTTTTCCCAGTACTGCGTGCATCCTGCAGGGAAAGCTCGGTATTAAAAACTGCCCGGCATTCGATGTGCAGGCCGTGTGTAGCGGATTTGTGTATGCGCTGGCCGTAGCTGATTTATTTGTCCGCCAGGGGCGATGCCACTGCGGCTTGGTTGTCGGCACTGAAGTGTATTCACGCATCCTCGACTGGACTGATCGCGGCACCTGCGTTCTGTTCGGTGACGGTGCAGGAGCGGTAATCGTCAAGGGCGACAGTCGGCCGGGAATAATTTCCGCGCATTTGCATGCAGATGGCAGCTACCACCAGCATCTTGCGGTACCAGGCAGTATCGCCGGTGGTAAGGTCACCGGCAACCCGCACGTGGTGATGGAAGGCAACACGGTGTTCAAGTTCGCTGTCAAGGTCATGAGTGAAATGGTGGACGAAGCCTTGGCCGCGAATAGTCTCAAGAAAAGCGATGTCAACTGGTTGATTCCTCACCAGGCAAATATACGAATCATTCAGGCCACGGCGAAAAAATTGAATCTGAGCATGGATCGAGTCGTCGTCACCGTAGACCGTCACGCCAACACGTCGGCCGCCTCAATTCCCCTGGCCCTAGATGACGCGGTGAGAGATGGGCGCATCAAAGCGGGTGAACTGATATTGATGGAAGGAGTCGGAGGCGGCTTTACCTGGGGTTCGGTGTTGTTGCGTTGGTAGGATCAAAGATGAAGTTTGCATTTGTATTTCCGGGGCAGGGCTCGCAATCGGTGGGAATGATGCGCGGTTACTCGGATATGCCGGTAATGCGCAAAACCTTTGAGGAAGCGTCGAACGTCCTCAATCAGGATATCTGGGCGCTTGCCGAGAACGGTCCAGAAGCTGCACAAAATTTAACGGTCAATACACAACCCCTGATGTTGGCTGCGGGTGTGGCAGTGTACCGTGTTTGGGAAAGCCGGGGTGGTGCCGAGCCGGCGCTGATGGCGGGCCACAGTTTAGGCGAATACTCTGCCCTGGTGGCGAGTGGCGCAATCAGCTTCGCCGATGCCTTACCCTTGGTGCGTTTTCGAGCAGAAATTATGCAACAAGCCGTTTCCGAAGGTAGCGGCGGAATGGCCGCCATCTTGGGACTGGAGGATGAACAAGTACGCAATGTATGCCTCGAGGCGGCGCGCGGCGAAGTCTTGGAACCGGTCAATTTCAATTCTCCGGGGCAAATCGTGATTGCGGGACACAAACCAGCCGTATTGCGGGGCATGGAGTTGGCGAGAGTCAAAGGCGCGAAGCGTGCGATGTTGCTCCCGATGAGCGTCCCGTCCCATTGTTCCCTGATGCGCGAGGCTGCAAACTTACTTCGGCAACGCTTAGAACCATTACCCATCAAAGCGCCGCGGATTCCGGTAGTGCATAATGCGGACCTCGACACCCATACATCGCCGGAAGCGATCAAGGAAGCTTTGGCGCGGCAGCTTTATAATCCGGTACACTGGGTCAAGACCATTCGGGTCCTATTGCAAAAGGGCGTTACGCGCGTCGTCGAATGCGGCCCGGGCAAGGTCTTGACTGGCCTCAACAAGCGTATCGCGGCCGAGCTGGAACTAGGCGCGCTGCTTGACAGCGAGAGTTTGAAACAAGCCTTGTCTGCGACCGCCTAGCGCGTGCTAATCGGGCACCCAAATTATTAAGCGAAAATGAACCTGGACAAGCAAATCGCGTTGGTGACCGGAGCGAGTCGTGGCATTGGCCGGGAAATTGCTATCGAACTCGGCAGGCAAGGCGCGACGGTAATTGGCACTGCCACCAGTCAAAGTGGCATTGAAAAAATCAAGGTCAGTTTTGCCACGAACCATGTACAGGGCAGGGGCGCCATTCTGAATGTGAATGAAGGCGACCAAATTCAGCAGCTGGTGCAGGAAGTACATCGCGATTACGGTGCCGTTTCAATTCTGGTGAACAACGCGGGAATCACCCGGGATAATCTCCTGCTGCGCATGAAAGACGAGGAGTGGGACGAAATAATGTCCACAGACTTGAAATCAGTATTCCGGCTGAGCCGCGCGGTACTGCAGGAAATGGTAAAAGCGCGCTATGGGCGAATTATCAATATCACCTCGGTTTCAGGGGTGATGGGCAATGCCGGGCAGACCAATTACGCGGCTGCCAAAGCTGGGGTTTCGGGTTTCAGCAAGGCACTGGCACGCGAGGTGGCAAGCCGCAATATTACTGTTAATTGCGTTGCGCCGGGATTCATTGACACCGATATGACACGTTCTCTGAACGAGGCGCAGCGTCAAGCACTTACTCAGCACATTCCGCTCGGCAGGTTGGGACGAGTGGAAGATGTTGCCGCGGCGGTTGTTTTTCTGGCGTCTCCCGCAGCCGGGTACATTACTGGCTGTACCATCCATGTTAACGGGGGTCTGTACATGGATTAATACAACGATGCAATTGCGATTTTATAATTATTGCAAATTTGGTAGAATGCCACAGCTCTCGGATTGGAAGGATAGCAGTCGTTGGCTTTAGAATCCTGACCACCACAGAAACAGAAGGGGATTTAGATGGAAAACATAGAACAGCGCGTTAAGAAAATTGTTGCTGAACAACTTGGTGTAAACGAAGCTGAAGTCAAAAGCGAGTCCTCATTTGTGGACGACCTTGGGGCTGATTCGCTGGATACGGTGGAGCTGGTAATGGCGCTGGAGGAGGAATTTGAATGCGAAATCCCTGACGAGGAGGCGGAAAAAATCACTACCGTGCAGCAAGCCATAGAATACATCAAGACCCACCTTAACTGATCTTCCCTGTATTTAATCTTTTGCAACTGGAGTAAATTTGTCCAGACGCAGAGTTGCCATCACTGGCCTCGGCATTGTTTCGCCCGTCGGAATCGGTGTTGCGGAGAATTGGCAAAACATCATAGCGGGAAAATCCGGGATCACGAGAATTTCGCGTTTTGATCCTTCAGCACTCAGTTCCCAAATTGCAGGCGAAGTAAAGGGCTTTGATCCGAGCCAATATATAAGCGCCAAGGAAATCCGCCGGATGGATAGATTTATTCATTTGGGACTGGCAGCGGGAGTCGAGGCGATCAAGGACTCCGGCATCGCTGTCACTCCCGAAAATGCGGAACGCATCGGCGTCAATATCGGTTCCGGCATCGGCGGCCTGCCAATGATCGAAGACAGTCATAGCGCGTTGCTGAAAGGTGGGCCGCGCAAGATTTCACCGTTTTTTATTCCGGGCACTATTATAAATATGATATCGGGCAACCTTTCGATCCAGTTCGGACTGAAAGGTCCCAATTTGGCCATCGTCACAGCCTGTACTACGGCCACACACTGTGTGGGCGACTCGGCGCGTCTAATCGAATACGGCGATGCCGACATCATGATTGCGGGTGGTGCTGAATCAACCGTAACCGAATTGGCGATCGGCGGCTTTTCGTCTGCCAGGGCGCTCAGCACGCGTAACGACGATCCGGCCACCGCAAGCCGCCCCTGGGATGTCGGCCGCGATGGTTTCGTGTTGGGCGAAGGCGCGGGAGTTGTAGTGCTGGAAGAAATGGAGCACGCCAAGAAGCGCGGCGCCCGCATCTATGCCGAACTTTCGGGTTTTGGAATGAGTGCAGATGCGCACCACATAACTGCGCCGTGCGAAGATGGCGACGGCGCGGCGCGATGCATAATTAACGCCTTGCGGAACGCCCGCATCAATCCGGATCAGGTCGACTACATCAACGCTCACGGCACTTCAACCCCGCTCGGTGATATCGCGGAGACCGTAGCAGTCAAGAGATGTTTTGGCGATCACGCGAGAAAACTGGCCATGAGTTCTACAAAATCCATGACCGGCCACTTGCTGGGCGCAGCTGGGGGAGTGGAGGCAGTATATACGACTTTGAGCGTATATCACCAGATAGCCCCTCCCACGATTAACATTTTCGAACAGGATCCGCAGTGCGACCTTGACTATATTCCTAATACGGCACGTAACATGACGATCGATGTCGCGTTGTCAAATTCGTTTGGTTTTGGTGGAACCAACGGGACATTGATTTTCGCCAGAGTCTAGCGGCGACCTATTTCGCGGCTTTCAATTAAACTGCAAGCATTGCGTTCCTTGTTTCTTGAGCCACTGGCTTATTGCCGACCCCGATGGTGCTGGTAAACGGCCTTCAAACTGATTTACTGGACGTGCATGACCGCGGACTTGCGTACGGTGACGGCGTATTCCGCACTTTGCGTATCAGCGGGGGTAAAGCGTTCTGCTGGCAGCGGCATTACCAAAAGCTTCATGACGATTGCCGGGCGCTAGGCCTGTGCTGCCCGGGCCATGCAATGCTTAGCAAGGAGCTCGGCCAAATCGCGGCAGCGTATCCCCAATGTGTGCTGAAAATCATCGTCACTCGCGGTAGGGGAGCACGCGGTTACCGTGCGGTAGGCGAAATGCAAGCTACACGCATCGTTATGGCGAGTCCAGTTCCAGATTATCCATCGAGTTATGACGAACAAGGAGTGCGCTTGCGCATATGTGATTTAAAATTAAGCTTGCAGCCGCGTTTTGCCGGGATCAAACACCTCAACCGACTCGAAAACGTAATGGCCAGGCGCGAGTGGGATGATGCGTCAATTGCGGAAGGCTTGCTTCTTGACAGCGAAGAATTTGTCATCGGCGGTACCATGACGAATCTGTTTATGCGTAAAGGTAATGAACTTTGGACGCCGGACTTGACACGGTGCGGCGTTGCGGGCGTGCAGCGCAAACGTGTTCTGGAACGGGCAGCCGTTTCCGGCATCCGCTGTGCTGAACGGCGCATTTCAGTGGCCCAGTTACTGGAGGCAGATGAAATATTTCTCACTAACAGCGTGATCGGCGTGTGGCAGGTTAGAGAAATGGGAGATAATTTTTGGAAAAAAGGGGAATTCACTCCCACAGTGAGACAATGGCTCAATGAACCCTGTGATTAGGCGTGCAATCAAGGTTCTGCTGTCTCTTGGATTAGCCGTTTTTGCCACGGTCGCGGGTTGGCTGATTTACTACGCCAATGCCCCATTGCAATTGCCTCACACACCATTGCAGTTTAGCTTGAAACAAGGTTCCAGCCTGCGCAGTGTCGCAAAGTATTTGACGCAAATTGGTGTGCTAGACCACCCCTGGAGCCTTATCATCCTGGGAAGAGCCTTGGGCAAGGCAGGACAAATAAAGGCCGGCAACTACGAATTAACAGAAAATCTGAGCGCCTACCAATTGCTTACACGGCTCACCGAGGGCGACGTAACATTGAGAGAAATTGCCTTCATCGAGGGCTGGACGTTTAGTCAGTTGCGCGGCGAACTGAATGGTAATCCGGGGGTCAGGCACGATAGTGCAAATTTGAGTGAAGAGGACATCTTGAAACGCATCGGCGCCACCGAGAATTCGGCAGAAGGGCTATTCTTCCCGGATACCTATTTTTTTGATGACGGCGTGAGCGATCTCATGATACTCAAGCGTGCCTATCTGACCATGAAAAACAACCTCGCGGCGGCATGGGACGCGCGCGCCAAGGATTTGCCTTTTTCGGATCCTTACGAGGCGTTAATCATGGCTTCGATTGTTGAAAAGGAAACCGGCAAAGTAACCGAGCGCGACATGATTGCCGCGGTATTGATAAACCGCATGAGGCTGGGCATGAAGCTGCAGGCGGACCCCACGGTGATTTACGGAATGGGTGAAAAGTTTGATGGTAATTTGCGCAAGCGGGATTTGACTGGGGATACCACGTATAACACTTACACTCGCGAAGGTTTGCCTCCAACGCCTATTGCGCTGCCCGGTATGGCCGCCATCCAAGCTACCTTGCATCCTGCCGAAACCAAGGCCTTGTATTTTGTTTCTCGAGGAGACGGTTCAACAGTGTTTTCCAACTCGCTCGAGGAACATAACCGCGCCGTGACGAAATATCAGAAAGGCGGCCGCCACAATTAACGCGACTGTAAACGACGATTGAACTCAACACAACATAAGATCAAGGGTAAATTCATCACGCTTGAAGGCCTGGACGGCGCGGGCAAAAGCACTCACTTGCCCTGGATCGCCACGGCGATTCAGGGACATCACCCCGATGTGGTGGTGACGCGGGAGCCGGGTGGAACACCCTTGGGTGAAATGCTCAGAGAAGTTTTGCTGAAACAAGCGATGCATCCCGAAACCGAAGCGCTGCTTATGTTTGCGGCGCGCCGCGAACATCTCGACAAAGTGATCCTTCCGGCTTTAGCGCGCGGAGCATGGGTAATTTCGGACCGTTTCAGTGATGCCAGCTTTGCTTATCAGGGTGGCGGAAGAGGCGTAGCGCTCGACAAATTGGAAATTTTGGAACGCTGGGTACAGGAAGCTCTGCAGCCCGACCTTACCTTGCTATTTGACGCGCCTGCTGCAATATGCAAACAGCGACTATCCGGTAACACGAGATTTGACCGTTTTGAGAGCGAAAAGGAGATTTTTTTTGAGGCTGTGCGGTCTACCTACCTTACTCGCGCCGCACGCTATCCAAAACGGTTTCAGGTAATCGACTCCACGCAAAGCCAGGAGCAAGTTCAGAAACAACTTCAACAAGTAATCACAGCATTTTGTTTATGAATATATATCCTTGGCAGGAAAGTGTCTGGAAACAAATCGCGTCGCTGGGACAGGGTCAGCCCAACACCTTACTTTTAATGGGCCGAAGAGGAATCGGCAAGCTTGATTTTGCGCGCGCTTTCTCACAGTATCTGTTGTGCGAAAACCGACTGCCTTCCCTGTCTGCGTGTGGCAAGTGCCAAGGTTGTTTGTGGTATTCGAATGGCAATCACCCCGACTTTCGCTTGCTGCAGCCGGGTGCATATGAGGAGCCAGCAGACGCGCACGATTCTGACGATAGCGCCAGAGACACACAAAAAAAGGAAAGCAACCAGATTCGAATCGAGCAGGTCCGCGGACTGGATGAATTTATCAACCTTACCAGCCATCGGAAAGGATACAAGGTGATTGTGATTCATCCAGCTGAGTCGATGAATCTGCATGCGGCGAATGCGGTTCTGAAAACCCTGGAAGAACCCCCTGACAATACATTGTTCATTCTTGTATCCCATAAACCGCGGCGCCTTCTGCCGACCATCGTCAGTCGCTGCCACAGTATTACGATGCCCGTTCCAGGCCGCGATGCAGCTCTTGCGTGGCTGGCACAGCAAGATATCGTCGAACAGGATATCGCCTTGGCGCAGGCCGGCTACGCTCCGCTTGCGGCGGTGGAAATTGCTGAGCGGGAAGATCAGGGCCAGCGCAGAGAATTTTTGCACCAGATCAGCATGCCTAGGCTCGATCCGCTGGCGCTGGCGGAAAATGCCCGCCGGTACCTGCTGTCTGATGTTGTCAGTTGGCTGCAGAAGTGGATTTGCGACTTAGCCTATTGCAAAATTACCGGCAACGTCCGTTACCACCTGGATTTTGCGGAAGCGCTGCGAAATCTGTCGACAGTGGTAGATGCATCGCGCTTGATGCATTATTATCGTGAGCTCCTGGCCGCACAGCGGGCGTTGCAGCACCCGCTAAATTCCCAACTGGTGCTCGCGCAGTTGGCGGTGTCCTACCATAGGTGGGTACTTAATAGCAAAGAGGTATAGCATGGTTGATACTCAAAAAACCCGGGGGGGCGAATCGAGGCCCGATGTGCTTTCCCTGAACATCAGGGAGAAATCCGCGTTATACGCTGCCTATATGCCCGCACTAAA